>Ga0307372_10000350_pt1 | contig 82977 bp, 74 predicted proteins | sample OX1MG_FD_202533 | JGI IMG/M metagenome (GOLD analysis project Ga0307372, IMG submission 202533) | Soil microbial communities from Risofladan, Vaasa, Finland - OX-1 | ecosystem: Environmental > Terrestrial > Soil > Coastal area > Acid sulfate soil | place: Finland: Risofladan, Vaasa | collected... | reverse complement strand
CCTACGCACCCGTACTCCGCCAAGCCGACCTGCCCAACAACACCACCGTCCCCTGGTGGGGAAACCGCACCCTGCGCTACGAAATCACCTGACCCGTTGCCCCGAACCAGTTGCGTGGAAATCCGCGTTAGAAGACCTCAGTCTCGCTGACCTCAGGCGCCGGTTGCTGAGTCCCCCCTTTTATGGGCCGAAGCGGGCGCACCCTTAGCCGTCATTCCCGAGCGATTGCCTGCTGCCCCACGCCGGCGCTACCGGTAAGTCGGACAATCCCAACAACGCGATCTCACATGCCGCTCGGTCTGCGTTGCGCCGGCTTGCCTGGACAAGCCTCCGGCAGACTGCTGAGGTGATGCATCGATCACTGCTCCGCCGAGGAGGGCGCGATGTTTGGTGGCCCGTACAAGGTGCTTATGTCTGCTCTGTACGACAAGTGGCCCAACCAGGCGCAGCAGACATTTCTGAAGCGTCGCTATTTGGAGCGGATGAAACACGCCCGCCGACTGTCTTCGGTTTCCAGAGGCGGTACCACGAGTGGGCGCTTCATCGTCGGCGCCGCCAGCTTGGCGCCGACACTTACCGCCGCCGGTGCCGTTTCGAATTCAGGTGTCGCCTTCTGGCTGAAGATCGTCGGCATAGGTCTTGGCGCTCTCGTGGCGATCGCTACCGCCATGCTTGTGGCGATACGCGCGTCCGGCACCTGGGCGATCTATCACGATCTGCGCGTCGAACTCGAGACCCTGGGGTGGAGAGCGCAATCCGGTGGTGGCGAGATGTCGTGGAAGACCTTCACCACGGGGGTCTCGAAGGCCGTGAATAAGGCCGCGAATCGATACTCGACTGACGTCGTGCGTGATGCCACAGCCCACCCGGGAGCTGCGTGATCTCCTCGCTCGACGAGGAACTCGCAGCCCCTGAGGCAGATGCAACGCAAGCAAGCACCTCAACGAGGCAGCCTATCTTCCCGCTCCAATGGATGCCCCACTCCCTGCGATACCGGCATCGCAGGCTGGGCCGCTATCGGTCGTTGTCGTCGCCTAGCCGGACCAGCACTATCATCTGCAAGTGTTGGACGCGACACCAGGCTGAGGATGCCGAAATGTCATTGAGAGCACCCTTCGCGCCGGTCGCCCGGCTCGAAGTGGAGAGGTTTCCTGCTGGGGTAGGTGCGCCCTCCTGGAGTGCGGGCGACATCGTCCTGACTCATGGGGATGCCCTGCTCAGCCGACTTATCCGCTTGGGGGAGCGGTTGCGCATCCACGGCGCGGACCGGAAGTATTGCTGGTTCAACCATGCCGCGCTGGTCTTGAACGACGAAGGCGATCTCGCCGAAGCGCTGAGTCAGGGCGTGGTCCGCACAAACGCAGATAAGTACCTGCCCAAGGACTACGCTGTGGTGCGTCCCGGGATCAGTCCTGCGGATACCGAGGAACTGCTGGCCTTCGCCGATTGGGTACTGGCGACACATGACAAGTATGGTTGGTTCACCATCGCCAGTATCGCGCTCACGGTCCTGACGGGCTCGAAGTTCACGTTTTTCATCGATGGGACGTTCATCTGTTCCGGCTTCGTCGCCCGGGCCGAGGAACGCACCGGAGCGATCTTCAGTCTCGATCCAGTGCACATCACGCCCGCAGATCTAGCGAAGTACTACGACGCGGATCGACCCGTTGCCGTTTAATTCATCTCGGTCGCGGCGCCGCTCATCGGCGTGGTGGGAAGATTGCGGGGTCGGAGACGACTCCGCTACGCCGTGACGGCGGTGGATCCGGGTCCAGTCGATGGCCGCTGAATCGTCGGGAGCAGGGCTCAAGATCATCACCCTGCGGATGAGCTTGCTGAGGGCGAGGGAGGGTTCGTGAGGGTTCGTGAGGGCGCTGACCTGCGCACTCGCGCGAATGCCCTGGTCAGGCGCTCGGGTCACCGTTCTCTCAAGGCGGTAGCGCCGGTTCGGATCCGGTCGGGGCTACGTGTAAACGCCCAGGTCAGCGGCCTGGGCGTCTCCTTTGGATCTTGCGCCCTCGCGATCTTGACCGCATTTTGACCGCACCACACGGGGTACAGGCTGGCACGGGATGGACCGGGATGCCACCGGCTGGGGGCTGGTCTGTCAGTTGGATCGTGGTCCGCCGTCACATGCAGGCGGCGCTCGCACTCGTCAGCTGGCGGGGGTAGGACCTCCGCGCGTTCCGTGCTCCGCGAGCAGAGCCCGCAGCGCGGCGGCGTCGCTGGCAAAGGCGCGGGCCAGCGCGCGAACGTCTCCAGACGGGACGTCGGGTACGACGGCCCCGTCTCGGACCATTTCCGCGGTGGCCTCGAGCAGCCGGGCGCCGCGAGCGAGCCCTGCTTGAGGAAGCATCACCGATCCGGTCAACGCCGCGGTTGCCTGGCTCAAGACCTGGCCGATCATGGAGATGACCTGCATGGCCCCATGAGCACCGATGTCGTCGGTGTTCAGTACCCGGACATGCGCGGCTTCGGCCAGCGCGGCCAGGGTTCGGCCGATCCTGGGCAGCGTGACAGAAACGGTCCGCGGCTCCTCGAGCACGTCCGCTCCCGGTTGCTCGTCCGCGAGAGTCACGGCGACCTCGCGGGCCACCTGTCGGACGATGTCCTCGCTCAGGTACCGACGTGCGGTCTGCTCGGTGACGCCGATGTCGCTGGCCACCGCGCTAACGCGGTCACGAATCAGCCCGGCAGCATGCTCGTGCGACACGACGAGGCCGAACTGCGACAACTCTTCCAGGAACACGCCGACGCGTTTGTCTAGCCAGGTAGGGCGCGGTGGCATCGGCTCCTATCCTCCCCTGATCAGTGGTCTCGTGGCGCACGCTAGCGTGACGTGCTGGCAACGACTGCCGTGAGAGGCGACGTTGGCTTCCATCGGCGCACGGTTCTGCGCGGTGACGCACCGTCCGAGGTCGGAGGCGCCTATTGCCCCCGACCGGCAGACCGGAGGGTTAAGAGCCGACCGGAACGCGTACCAAAGCGTCCCACCGAGTAACGTCCAGTGCCCGATTTCCTTGCGGCACAAGGACGGCCGTCGCAATCCGGCGCCGCTGTCCCCGGCGACCCGGCAGCCTCATTCAGGTTCCGCCGGCGGGCGCACCCAGCGATTGCTGGCAGCCTCAGCGGTCGCCGTACGATTTGGCATGTCGCGCGTCGAGGGTTAGGGCATGGGGACGGTTCTTTGGTCGAGCAACGACTTGCTGGCCATCGACTCGAACCACTCAGCACGCGTGCGGTTATCTGGGTTGACTCCTTGTTCCCCGCACTCGGAAAGGTGTGGCGAGAGGGCCGCTTGCGGCCTAACGTCCCAGGCGGCGGCGCAACGCGAGCAGCCCCGCGGCGACGAGCCCGGATGCGGCGAGCAGCGGAGGCACGGCGGGTCCGCCGGTCGCCGCCAACGTCCGTGCGGCTGACCCGGCCCCGCTACCAGTGCCGGCGCGCGGGACGGAGGTCACCGGCGTACCCGGTACTGCGCAGGTGCCGACGGGTCGCCGAACGGTCCCGCGAAAACCCTCCTGGCGGGGTTGGGTCAGCGTGGCGGGGATCTGCGGGTCCTGGACGATCGGTTCGGTTTGGGCCGACAGGGAGCCGATAGTCCCGGTGACGGTGCACTGGGTGAGCACGCTCGGCGACGCCCGGTTTGGGACGACCGACAGCACCGCGGTCGGTACGGAGGCATCCGGCGCCGCGGCGAGGCTGAGTGCGCCGGTGAGGTTGCCGACGACGCTGCGGCGCCACTGACTCAGGCCGGGTCGCCTGCGGGCGGGGTCACGGCCGGGGATGGGGGCCGGGCGACCGACGGCGTAGGACCACGACTCGATGAAGCGCAGCAGGGAGGTGTGGTCGTAGCGTTCAGAGCATACGAGGGGACCGCCGCCGGGATCCGGGTTGCGGGTGAATGGGGAGACCACGAGCATCGGTACTCGCATGCCCAGTCCGATCGGGCCGGCAGACAGATCGACTCCGCGGACGGTTGTCATCTCCTTACGGCACGCGGGCGTGATCGCATGTTGGCTGAAGTACTCGCCGGGGGTACCCCTAGGCGGGGTGGGGGGCGGCACGTGGTCGAAAAACCCGCCATTCTCGTCGTACGTCACGAAGAGCACGGTGTCCTTCCACGCCGGCGACGTGGTGAGTGCGGACAGCACCGTGTGCACGATGCTTTCGCCCCACTCGGGAGGGGACGGAGCGTGTTCGGTGTCGGCGAGATCCGCCAGCAGCCAGGACACCTCCGGAAGCCGGCCGGCCGCGCAGTCCGCGGCGAAGTCTGCGGGGAAGGCGTTCGACCCGAACGCCGCGCTCGACAGCGCCTGGTCTCCGCCGATCGGCCGGTACTGTGGAAAGTAGCGGAGCACGTTGTCGCCCAGTTGCCCATCCGGTGTGCCGTACACGCGCCACGAGATGCCCGCTCGACTCAGGATCTGTGGGTAGGGCACCCAACGCCCGGCGACCCCCATGTCGGCGCCGGGATCTTGCACGGTCCCGAGCTTCGTGTCGACGAACGTGGCGCCACCGTCCCAGCCGTCGGGGTCGACGGTTCCGGTCAGCGAGTACAACCGGTTCTGGTCGGTCCCACCAATCACCGAGCAGAAGTAGTTGTCGCAGATCGTGAAGTGATCGGCCAGCGTGTAGTAGAAGTCCAGATCCGCCCGGTCGTAAAACCCCATCGTGACGGCGGCCTGGCGCGCGTCTGGCTCAGTCGCCAGATGGCTGCCCATCCAATTGTCGTTCGCCCCCCCGTGCCACGAGTCCTGCGCGCCGGCCCACTGGTGCTCGATGTCGTTCGTGCACTCGCCCTGCTGCGGCGGCAGCCGCACGGCCGTCGACAGGTGGAAGGGGAGCATGGGGTCGGGGTAGCTGGTCGGGGGCGAAGGCTGGCGGTAGCGCTGTTCGAACGCGCGGCTGCCGCCCGGAGCGCTGCGGTCGTCGAAGCCGCGCACACCCTTGTACGAGCCGAAATAGCTGTCGAAGGAACGGTTCTCCTGGATCAGGATCACGATGTGCTTGATCGGCGTGAGATCCGGGCACGTCGCGGCACCGGCGGGCGTCGGGCGAGTGAGGAGGCCGGCCGCCGCGGCCGCGGCACCCGCTCCCAACACCTGGCGCCGACTTGGGCTTGCGGACATCGCCGGCACCCTACAGCAGAGTCCGGCGGCTGCGGCAGTCATCTGGTCACCCCGACCTGTAAACCCTTGGGGGGACCGGGATCCCGCTTGGGCCGACCTGTCCGGTCGCCAGGTTCAGTACGCCCAGGGTGCAGCGCACCGGAGCCGCCGTCCTCGTTGAATGTGGCGAGTGGGCGGTTGTGGGCCGGGTCGGCGCTGAGCACGTCGCAGTGCCCGGTCACCGTTCAGCGGTGAAGCAGCGCGCCGGTGGGAACGTACGCCACGATGCCGCTCGACACGGGCCCCTGCGGCCCGTCCGCGTTCTGCTAGATGGTGAACCGTTCCGGTGTAGCGAGTGACGTCGTCGGGCCGCGTCATTGCCCCTAGAGGCGAAGGGCGCCGGGCGGCGCCGTGGCGTCCCGACGCGTCGCCCGGTGCGCCCCGCCGGCGAGTCGGTGAAGGTACCCGGGCCGGCTACCGCTGCCGCCACCGTGACGAGGAACCGCAGCACCTTCTCGAACGATCCGGTCATCACGCTCCGTATCGCCTGGCCTGCCCGTCAGCGGCACCGGGACCGGGACCGGCGACGAGCAGCCGACATCGCGGTGAACTCGTGACAACCGAGGTGCCGGCCGCCGAGCCCCGCGCAAGCCATGGCGGCTCGGGAAGCGGGCACCCAGCCGCCGCAGCGCCATTACCCGGGCGACTCCAACGGTGCGGCGGGGGTATCGGCGTCCACACCGGCTGGCCTACGGCCTTGCCGGACGGTCAAAGCGAGTGCCCCCGCGACGCCGGTGATCGCGAGCGCCGCGGTCGCCGCCGGGAGTCCTCCCGTGTCCGCCAGCCCGCCGATCCTGCTGGTGTTCGCGGGCGCCGACGAGCCGCTACCCGCGCCTTGGGTACCTGTCCCGGTCGCCATTCCCGACAACGAGCCGGGCGGCGGGATCGCGCCGGGTCCGGTCGTGCTGCACGCGAGCGCGCGCGGGGTGTCCCCGGCTGCCGCGAGCGCCGGCAGGTGCGGGAAGGTTGGCGTGGCATGGGCCAACGCCACGAGGTCGAGGCAGTCGGTGAGGTCGTTCGCGTTGGCGTCGCGGTACGTGAGGGAGGCAAGGTTCCACTTGCGTTCGATGAGCGCGAGGATCGACGTGTGGTCGTAGACGAGCCCTGAGACGTACTCCCGCTTGGCGTAGGGGGAAACGAGGACGGTCGGGACCCGCATGCCGTAGCGGCGGAAGCCGTCGTAGCCGCTCTCCCCGGGCTGCACCACTGGCGGGATCGCATCCGGCGCGAGGGCAACCGGCGGGGGGACGTGGTCGTAGTAGCCGCCGTGCTCGTCGTAGGTGAGGACGAACAGGGTCCGTGGCCACGCCGGTGACGAGCCGATCGCCCGGACCACCCGGGCAAGCAGCGCCTCGCCAACCACGATGTTCTGCGGGTTCTCCTGCGACTGGGTGCCGAAGTTCGGGTCTAGCAGCGAGAAGCCGGGCAGTTTGTCGTTCGCCGCGTCTGTGAAGAAGTCGTCGAACGGCTTCTTGTTGGCGACACCGAGCGGCCCATTCGGCAACGGGTAGAGGTTCGCCGTGGCACCGAGCGGATAGCTTTCGCAGTAGTCGGTCCAGGAGATTCCGGCCGCCGTGAGCCGGGTGAAGATGGTGCCGTTCGCGGGCAGCGCCAGCGTCGCGTCGGGGACTGCGTTGCCGGCGCCCGTCCCGACGTCGCCGGTCATCCCCGACGAGGTGGCCGCGATGAGGTAGCGGCGGTTCGGGTCGGTCGCTCCCATGAGGCTCGCGAAGTAGCGGTCGCACACCGGGAACGTCCCCGCGAGATCGTAGGTGAACGGCAGGTCGGCTTGCGTCCAGTAGCCCATGGCCACCGGGCCCGTCACGAGGGTGCTCGCCGGGCTAATCGTCGTCGTGACGAACCCGTCCATCCGACCACCGTCGAACTGGTGGTGCGTGGCGGTCCACTCATTGCTCGGCCGGCTCGGTAGCTGGCAGGTCGTCGGCATCCGGAAGGCGTGCTGCACCCGGCCGCCCCCGGCCGGGTTTGACGCGGTCGGCAGGCCGTTGCGGCCGAGGGTGAAGCCGTCGCCGCGGTCGGTCTGACCACGGCCGCGCCCGAGCATTCCGAGGAAGTTGTCGTAGGAGTGGTTCTCCAGCATGAGAACGACGATGTGGTCGAGGCCGGGCAACGTGTCTGTGCCGGCGGGCAGCGCCGGGAACGGCCGATTACCGGGCGCACGCAGCGTGGTGCGCCCGAGCACGCGCAGCGCCTCCGCGACGTCGGCACCGAACGGCCCCCCGGCGACCGCCCGGGTGGATCGTGGGGCCCTCGGCAGTCCGAGGGTACCGGCGGCGAGCGCTCCGGTGCCGACGGCCAGGAACCGGCGGCGGGTCAGGCCGGTGAGGTCGCGAGGCCGACCGGCGGTGTCCCCGTCGATGTCGCACTCCTTACCGTCGGGGCTGGCGCCGCCATTGTCGGCGAGCGCGGATATCAGTATCACCGGTCACGCTCACCGTCGGGCTGATGCCCCCGGCTCGTCCCGGGCGCCTAACCGCCCAGATCGTGAGGCCGATCGCTGAACTCACCGGCGAGTCTGGCCGACCTCTGAGTCCAGCGGAGCCGCCTGGGCAGTCCCGTCAGATACCGGCTTTCCGCTTCACCTGGCGCGACCAGTCCCCAGTCACTTGACCGTCCCGCACGACACGTCAGTCCGCGTTCGCGTTTTCCCGCGCGAACACCGCTGCACTAGCGGCACGCTCCAACGAACTTTGCGGGGGTTGTACCGCCGAATCGAACTCGACCTGCACCTCGAAGCGTTTGGTGATGAACCCGAAGTTGTCGACATAGAAGGAGAACGCCGTCCCGCTGGCCAGTGTCAGGTTGATTACGAATCGCTCACCGAAGTAGCCCGCCTGCACCGTCAGCGCATTTCCGGTGATGCTGTTGATGCGCCCGCCCTTGGGGGCGGCGAAGAACTTGTGAAACGACGCCAGGTCGCAAGAAACGGCCTTAGCTGACATTAACGCTTGGTTGTCTTGCGCCGCCTCGCCGACCGTTTTCGTCACATCGACGCTGGTCGAAGCAAAGGCCAGCCCGTCGTTGCGCTGGAAGTAGGCGTGCTTCATTACCGTCGTCTCGCTCTCGGTTATCGGAACGCCCAGACACCGATCAAAGTAGGTGTCCTGCTGTAGTTGCTGCGTGGGCGTTGTGGAATTTGCCTCTGTCTTCCATCCGATCGGCAAATCGCCGAGGTGGATGAGGATTGCTGTTGCCCGAGCTTCATCGCTGGCCCCCTGGGCGAGACCCGGTGTCGCGGCGGGCGTGTCAGGGGAGGGTGTTGGTTGGCCGGAGGAGCCCACCGCCGGGCGGGCGGGGCTCGAGGCGCATCCAGCGGCGACAATGGCCAAGCCGAGTGAGGCGATCGCAACTCTTGGGTATCTCATGCCGATCCTCCGATGTGGTGATGGACGGGGTGACCTTCGCTGTCCGTACCTTCAGGCATGGGCGCACCCGGGCTACCTGTCGGTGCCGACTCCGCGAGGGTCCCGGCTGAGTCGGGCGGGTGCGGGCCGCGACTCAGTCGGAGCAGGAAGGCGAGAATCAAGACTGGCAGCGCCACCCGGAAGAGGGCGTTCTGCGTCACGCTTTCGGGCTCGAAGTATGCTTCCGCGGCTTTGCCCGTCGCGATGACCTTCTCTGCCGAGTAGAAGAGCACCGTACCGGCCAGCAAGATGATGTAACCGAAGAAGCCCAGTACCCGGGATGCCCTCGGCAGATGGTTGGTGCCATGGTTGGTCATCGATTCGCCCGACATCGTGACGTCCCACGCTATGGCAATGAGCAGGATGACCGCGGCCCAGATGCTTACCCGCGACGCTTTCAAGGCACGGTCGTAGAGCCAGGACATTGCCTGTAGCACGGCGAGGGCAGCTTCAAGGCCGATGACCCCCGCGAGTATCCGCCGGCCGGCCCATGAGCGGTCTCGGCCACGGAGGCGGACGGCAACAACGGTGATCAGTCCGATCAGCCCCGCAGCGAAGAGCAGTCCGAATGCGCCCAGATAGGGGAGATGGACCCTCGACCCGAACAGGTAGCTGCCCAGTTCGTTGGCGAAGAAGAGTATGGAGAAAACCGAGATGAAGCCGAGGATCAGGCCGGTGCCTACGAATTGAGGTCGCCAGCGCTTGCCCACGAGACCGACCGCAACCAGGATCGCGGCGAGCCCGATTCCTAGTCCAACCTCAAGGCTGAACTGATAGTTCACGACCGATTGAGCGGTCTGCGCCTGCTCGGCCGGCGGGGGTAGTGGAGCTGGCGGTTGACCAGAACCTCGGAAAGAGTTTGCGATCGCGAAGAGGGTCGGCTGCGCCTTGGTCAGAGGGAAGCCGGCACCGTGCACGGTTTCGTACAACAGGTAGGTACCTGGCGAGGTGTCGCTGTTTACCGGTGTCGTCCAGAGGTAGCCCTGGATTCCGGCCCCTGAAATGCTGGCCCCCTGCCACGGACCCAGAGTCTGCATTGCGCCCGTCGTGACGCCTAGGGCGTGCGCGGCGAGGGAAATGTCGATGACGGGGAACAGGGCCGTCGTCGCCCGCTCGTAGCCGCCTTTGCCGTCGTAGTTGCTGACCGTGACGATCGAGCTGGTCTGGTGCGTCACCCAGCCGCGCGGGATCAGAAGGCTGTATCCAGTCGGCCCGGTCGAGGCGTGCACGCTGACCACGTCCGCTCCCGGGAGATACTCCCCGGAGGCACTGACCTGCGGTCCCGGTCGCAGGTGCGAGAGGCCGCCGGACACGTATTCGACGAACACCGGGAAGACGACGGCAGTCAGCGCGCAGGCTGCAACGATGCTTGCGAAGCTTAGGTTGCGGGGCCAACGGCGCTGGTTCAACCGCAGCAGATAGAAGGCTCCGAGGATCAGGGCTAACCCCGCGCCAAGGATAAGGAGGTCGCGTAGCGCTCCGAGTGCGAGCTTCGGACTGAGCCATCCCCGGCCGGCACGCAGCTGCCAATAGCCGTAGCCGGCCATGGCGGCCGTAGTGACAACTCCGACGATCCACAGCCGCCGGTCGCGCTGCCTCGTTATCGCGCTGGTCAGTCGCTCGCCGGTGAGCTGTCCCCATTCCCCGAAGTCGACTGCGGCCACCTGCAAGATTGGGAACATGAGGAACACGAGGGAGCCGAGGATTGAGTCGACCAGAAGGCCGTACAGGTTCAAGCTGCCGATTGTCGGCGATGCCTCATGGATGATGAAGAAATAGCCACCGAAGAGGCAGGCGTACGAGGCGACCAGCAGGATTCGAGCCCGAGGCTCACGGCTGCGCGACCGGTCGATCCGGTGCGAGAACACGGTAAGCAGCGCTATCGCGATGAGGACGGCTCGACCAGACCATCGGGCCCATGCCGGGAACAGGCTGAAAAGACCAAGGCCGCCGATCAGGCCGCCAAAGGCCCCGGTGTAGAGAGCGACCAGGAACAACAAACCGCCCAGCGCCGGGATGGCGATCCACGAAGCCGTGAGGCTCCCGGCGACGAATACATAGCCGAAACCGATCGAGATGAGGACGATGACGGCGATAAAGATGGGCGTGCTGATCGATGTCACGGTGCCGGACGAAAGGCCGAGGTAGACGCTGCCACCCCCCACATTGCGGAGCGCCATCAAAAGGACAGTTCCGATCAGTCCCGCCGCGGCTCCAGCCGTTGCCACCCGAAGGGGACGATCCATGGTTGCCACCGATAGTCGCCGCTCGGCAAAGAGCCGACGCAGCGACGTGACCGCGTGCTCGGCTTCCTCCTCGACGAGGTCCAGACTTTCGCGTGGGCCGGCACCGTCAGCGGCGGCCTCGTCCGGCTCGGTGCCCGGTCCATCCCGAGGGGTCCGGCCCTTACCGGGCATCGACATCTCCGGTGGGACGCTGCCGATACTCGGTGACAGCCCACGTGTCTTCGCGGGTGCCCGCTGGACCAGGCGTGGAGAGCTGGTGATTCGCGAACCTTCCTTGCCCAATTAGTCGCCCTTGTCGCATCCGGTTCCCACCCGGTGATCGACATACCCCTGACCCGGCCAGCGCCACAACTTGCCCGGCAGCCGCGAGGCTGCCGAAGCGCGAACTGGCGTGGCGGTTATGCAAGGGAAACTCCGGGGACTAGGGGTCGGCAATCCGAAGAGTACGGAGCTTCGTTGCTCATCTGGGGCCAAACGGCCGATTGCCGCCGATCTCGCCGAAATGCGGGGCTCCTGGACTACCCGGACTAGTCAGAATGGATTACCGGGCCTGCCCGGGCGACGGGAACAGGCAGCGGGATCCCGCCAAGCCGGGGGCCGGTCTCACCCCCTTTGAAGACCTCTGGCTCGCGATGGGAGGGGGGTCGGAACGACGCCGCGTGAGAACGGTCACATCCGGCTCTCTGATCACCCGCCCGTTGCCGCGGTCGTGGCTCGCCGAGTGATCGGCGAAGTCCAGCCGATCTTCGGGCGACGGGTCCGGTCGTCTACGAGCGGCGGAGTGAAGGGACGGCACAGCGGGGGCTGGCTGGGCGACTCACGACATGGGTGCGAGGACCCCTCATCGGGGGGGTCGGAGGCGTGGCGGACGGGGGCCCGGCGAGGGGCGCCTCGCGCGGACCGGCGCGGTGTTCCTGCTCAGTCAGCAGCTTGACAGACTTGCCGGCGTGGACCTCCCGCCGCCGCTCACTCCGGCCCGGCTGCTAACCAGCTGGACTTTCGACCCGGCCGTGTGCGTGGCCCTTGTGCTCGTCGGTGGGGGTTATCTGATCGCCGTACGACGGCTGGCCGGTCGGGGTGACCCGTGGCCGGCCTACCGAACCGCGGCGTTCCTGATCCTGGGTCTCGGCAGCGTCGCGTTGGCAACGATGTCCGGGCTCGCCGTCTACGGCCGGGTGCTTTTCTGGCCGGCAGCGGTGCAGAACACGCTGCTTGGTGTCCTCACCCCAGTATTTCTGGCCCTGGGCGACCCCGTGGGACTCGTGCTGAAGGCGAGCCCGCGGCTTGGGAAGCTGCTGCGGGGGCGCGCCATGCGGTTCCTGACCTACCCGTTCGTCAGTTCTCTGCTCGCGATCGGATCCCAGCTCCTGGTCTATTTCACCGGCTATTTCCCGGCGACCCTCGACCATCCGGCAGTTCGCGAACTCATGCACCTACAGTTCGTGCTTACCGGCGTGTTATTCACGATTCCACTGCTGGGCGAAGACTTCCTCCCGGCGTGGTGCACCTACCCGGTTCGAACAGCTATCGCGTTCCTCGACGGCTTGCTGGACGCGCTGCCGGGCCTCGTCGTAATGACCAGCTCACACTTGATCGCGGCCGACTACTACCGCGGGCTGAGCCTGAAGTGGGGGCCGAGCTTGCGCTGGGATCAGACCATCGGCGGCGCCGGCATTCTGGTGTTGAGCGAGCTGATCGCCGTGATCTTCCTGGCCGTGATGTTCCGGGCCTGGATCCGCGCGGACGCGCTCGAAGCGGCCGAGGTGGACCAGGAGCTGGATCGCATCGAGGGCGGTCTCGCGGCGGCGCCGGGCAATCCGGAGCAGGTCGAGGCCGAGCTCATGCGCCCATGGTGGGAGTCCGACCCGGGCCCGCTGGCCGAGCGCGCGCGACTGCACGGTTGGCGGCGAACGTAGCCATGGGGAGGCTACCGACAGCCGTCTGCGATCAGGTCGGGGCTACTGATCCGCCGTCCGTCGGCCAGCCGGAACGCGTACCCGGAGCAGAAGTAGAACGACAAGTGGGAATCTCGGCTGATCGTTACCGGTCTCCAGAGCCCACCGCTGCCCGGCTGAAGGTAGTGCAGCGTCGTGGCGGTCAACAGCCGATCCGCCCCGGGATCGTGCTTGAGGTACTTGTCGAGCCACGCCTGGACGTAGTAGCTCGCCATCGCCTGGCCCCAGGCTGACGCCGGTAGCACGAACGGCACGTCGGCGTACTCCAGATGGGTCGAGGCCCGCGGCACGATGATCATCGAGTCGACGCCGGCCGACCGCCAGACGTCGAAGCCGGTGGCTTCCTCGCGCGCGGGTGGGGGCGCCATCTCGGGGGACCCCGGGCACGGGTCGAACGAGGAGCAGCCGGCCAGCCAGTAGGGCTGTGGCTCGAACCCGTATTCCGACTGTAGGGCCAGCGCCGGCACCTCCGGGCGGACCGCCCCGGGCAGGGTGCCGAGGGCGGCCCCGACGTCGTTGATCGAGCTGGCCGTCGCCGTCAGCTTGTCCAGCGCGGCAACTGTCTCCACCCGCCGGTCCACTCCCTGCAGATAGGACACGGTCACCGCGCCCGTCGAGTGTCCGATCAGGGCAAGCTTGGTGGTGCGCCCCGGCGTGGCGCTGTGCAGATCCGGGCGATGGTCGACCAGCGCCCAGAGGGGGTTGAAGCGGTTCACCCGCGCGGAACCGGCGCCCCGGTCGGGGTAGGCCCGGGCCGGGGTCGACAGAAAGAACGTGATGGCGTCCTCTGCGCCGTCGACGAAGTTCTGGGCCTGTTCCGAGGGAACGCCGGGGCACGGGGTGACCTCGCCAGACCCGCCCGGTGAAGACAGCGAGCAGCCCGGCAGGTCCGGGTTCGGGCCCTGGTGGGGCATGGTCTCGCTTCGGCCCTGCCCGGCCACATCGAAGGTCAGAACCACATACCCGCGTTCGGCAAGATCTTCGGCGAGCCAGGCGTACACGCCGGCCGAGGCCTGGACGGACCCGGTGACAATGACGACACCTGGATACGGCCCCCGAAGCCGGGCGCCCGTATAGGGATCGCGGGCCCGATCGAGCGGCGCGAAAACGTCGCCCTGGAGCAGAGCGCCGTACCGGTCGGTGAAGGAAACCTGAAGTTCGCGACCGCGGTGCCCGGCCCAGCCGCGGCGGTAGGGGTTCCCGTCGTTCCAACCGGGGACGAGGTTGCCGCCGGTGAGGGCAGGCCGGGTCGGGTTCGCCGCCTGCGCCTCGAGCTGCGCAAGCTCGGTGCCGACGGCGTCCGGCGCGAGCGCGCGCAGGTAGGCCGGGTCGCGAAGCTGGCCGCCGGGGCCCAGCTGTCGGCCGAACGCCTGGTCGATGTTGCCGGCGTCGCGGGCCAGGTACGCGGGGCTGCCCGGGGACGGGGCACCTCCTACCTCGGCCGACGCGCCGAGGGCTGGCGCCACGGCGGCGACCATCGCCAACAGCATCGTGATGCGCCGGTGTCGCATCCGACTACAGTTCGGCAACCCCGGGCCAGAGTCCTGCCCGCGCCTCACTCGCGAGACCGGTCATCGACGCCCGGGATGGTCTCGGCGCGGTAGCGTGCCCTCGCGGTTCCCAGCCAGGGTGGAGGCGGCGTCGGATGACCACCTCTCCGGAACGAACGTCCGGGTCCCGGGCGTGGTGGCTCGAGCTCGGTGGCGTGTTGCCACGTTCGGCGGCGGCGCTGGCCCGTGCGGGGCGGCCGACGCCGGGTCAGGAGCGGCCAGGGCTGGTTCCGACCCCCCGGACATTTGCCAGTGTGGCGCTCGACGAGTTCGCGTTGGCGGTTGCCTTTCTCGCCGCCCGGCGCCGGTCCGAAGCTAACCCGGTCGCGATGGGCGCTGAGCCGACGCTTGCGTGTCTGCGCTCGGCCGGGGTGCTCGACGACCCGATGCTGGCCTACCCGGCTCCGAGCGGTCCTGCCGATGTCCGGCTAACCCGGCGAAGTCGTCCCGGCCTGAGCTTCGAACACCTGTCGTTCCCCAGCGCCTTCCGGCCGGTCGACGGTCTGCCGGGAGCCTCGGAGTGGCTCGCTGTGGCGAGCAATGCGTCGGTGCACGCCTACCTGCTCCGAGCGGATCTTCGGCGCCGACCCTGGGTCGTCGTCCTGCATGGCCACCGGATGGGCGAGCCCTGGGACGTGCGGATTCTCGGCTCTCAACGCCTGCACCGGGAACTCGGCGCCAACGTGGTGCACGTCGTGCTGCCCCGGCATGGCCCACGCGGTCGGGGCAGCCCGGTTCGCTTCCCGGGCGTCGATCCGGTCGTCAACCTGCTCGGGATGACCCAGGCGGTATGGGATTCCCGTGCCGTGATCGCCTGGGCTCGCGGGCAGGGGGCGACCCAGGTCGGGGTCTACGGCATATCGCTCGGTGCACAGCTAGCCGGGTTGCTCGCCTCAGTGGAGCCCGACCTCGCCTGTGTCATCGCCGGCGTGCCAACCGCGGATTTCGCGAGCATGCTCGAAGCGACGATCTTGACGCACTGGGGGGAGTCGGCGGTCGCCGACTCGCACGTGCGGAACGACACCGACAGGCTGCTGAGCAGGCTGGTGTCGCCGCTCGCGTTTTCGCCGATGGTGCCGCGGGATCGCCGCTACATTTATGCCGCCATCGGCGACCGGATTGTGACCCCCGAGCAGGCGGTCGCCCTCTGGACGCACTGGGAACGACCGGAGATCCTGTGGTTGCAGGGGTCCCATATCGCCAACTCGGTGTCGCGCAGCCGCCGGTTCGTCCTCCGCTCGCTGGCAGCCAGCGGCGTCTGCGCCGATTGACCAGGGAGGCAGGACGCAGGTGCGACAGCTCAGTGGGGTAGATGCATATCACGCGCTCGCCGAATCGCCCCGGCAACACATGCACACCATCAAGATCGCCGTTATCGATCCCGGCGCCGCCGACCGTCCGATCTCCCTCCCGACCCTCCGGGCTTGGTCTGCGGACCGTCTGGTGCACATCCCGGCGCTCCGATGGCGGCTCGTAAAGATCCCATTGGGACTTGGCCGGCCAGTCTTCGTCGATGGCGGCCCCCTCGACGTCGATTACCACGTCGTCGCCGAACGGCTGCCGCCTCCCGGTACCCCGGAGCAGTTCGACGATCTGGTGTCCCGAATCGCCAGCCAGCAGCTCGACCGAGCCAGGCCGCTTTGGCAGCTCACCCTCGTCGAGGGGATGGCGCAGGGCCAGCTAGGCCTGGTCTTCAAACTTCATCACTCGATCATGGATGGCCAGGCGAGTGTGCGCTTCCTCGAGACCGCCTTTGACGGCGCCGGGGCGGCCCCCTCCGGTCCGGCGCCAGCGGCCGAGCCGATCCCGTCGACCGCCCGATTGGTCCGCTTCGCTCTAGCCTCACATTTGCGTTTGGCGGCCGCCCTTCCGACCGTTCTGCGACGCACCGTCGCTTCGGTGCGGGACAACGAGGCCCGGAAGAAGTCGGGAGCGGCCCGAGTGGTTAACCCGCTCTCCGGGCCGCGGACCCGGCTCAACGCGCCGGTCACGGCCGAGCGGATCTATGTAGACGTCACGATCCCCCTCCGCGAACTCCGCGCGATCAAGGATGCCGCCGGAGCGACGCTCAACGATGTCTTCGTCGCCCTGTGCGGGGGCGCCATCCGCCGCTATCTCGAAGAGCACGGTGAGGTACCAGATCGCTGCCTCAACGCCACGGCGCCGGTGTCCCTTCGTGGCGAGCACGAGCGGGACAGCTTCGGCAACCGGACCTCGTACTGGTACGTGTCACTCGGCACCGATACGCCCGACCCCTTGGAACGCCTTGCGAAGGTGCAGGCCAGTATCGGCGCCGCCCGGGCGTGGGCGGAAGGCGACGTCGAGCTGTTCGCCGTCTGGCAGGACTACTACACACTGTTCGGCCTGCTCACCCTGCGGACCCTCACGCTGATCGAGCGGCTGACCGGTCGTCCGGCCTTCAACGCGATCGTCTCGAACGTTCGAGGTCCGCAACCCCTCTCCCTGTTTGGCGCGCCCGTGGTCGCGATCCGCTCGATGGGGCCGGTCACACGCACACTGGGGCTCAACATGACCGGCTGGAGTTATCGCGATGACTTCTCCGTCGGCTTGCATGCCTGCCGGGACACCAGCCCGGACCTGCGCCGGCTCGCCGAGCATGTTCGGGCTGAACTCGACGCGTTCGCTCGTGCGGCCGGCGTGACCGCGTCACATCCAGGGGTTGCGACCGCCTAGCTGGAGGGTCAGTCCCGTCGCCGTGTCGGTGAGCTGCGCGATATGTCCGGCGAGATCGGTCCCGCGAACTGCGGGGCGCATGAGCAGCACGGAGACGAGAAACTCCATCCTGCCGTTCCGGTTGAAGGCCGGGGCACAGGCGAGACTCACGTCGTAGCTGTCCGCCGGTCGGACCGGATCCACCAGGTATGGCTGCACCTCGGCGGGCATGGTCTGGTTCAACAAGTCGCCGAGCCGGCCGAGGAGCTGGTCGTCGTCCAGTTCGGCGAGCAGTGCGTACAGACCGGCGCTGCGCTCACCCAGCCCCACCACGAGGTATCCGTTCGCCCGGCAGACGGCGACTACGGCGCGGAGGCCTGCCGGGTCGGGCCGCAGTGGCGAGAGCGGCTCGCGGAGCAGCCACTCCTCGACCGTCGCTTCGTCCTCCCAGGCCACGAACATGACCCCGGACGGTGGGGCGAACGGGTAGCGCTGCCCGACCCGGAACGCCGGCGTGCCCCGCCGGTCGGCGTCGGCCCTGGCCAGCACGGTGACATGACCGCCAACTACGGCGGACAGCGTGCACGGCAGTCCGGTGGTTTGGGCCAGCCGGTTCAGCGGCTCGCGGGCCAGTCCGATCGACGCGAAGCTCTCCTGGGCGGCGGCGCCGGCGGCCAACATGGAGGGGCCAGGCCGGAACGCCTTGGTCACCGGGTCGCGGTCGAGCCAGCCCGCGGCGGCGAGCTCGTTGAGGATCCCGAGCGCAGTGGCCTTGCTGACCTGAGTGCGCTTGGAGATCTCGGCCAGGGTCATGAGATGCCCCGGCTCGCTCACGATCGCGGCGAGCACCGCGGCCACCCGGCGGGTCGGAGGAGACGCTCGGGCCATGTCGCAGTATAGGAACGCAGGGGTGCACAACTGCAACGTGCTAGTCGCCGATGTCCAGCCCGTCACCCAGCCCGGGAGCCGAGGCCAGCAGGTCCCCCAGCTGCCCGAGCAGGTCCGAGGACGCACCGAGGTAGAGCTCGGTCTGCTTGCCCCAAAGGAAGTAGCGATGGACCGGGTAGGTGACGTCGGCGCCGATCCCGCCATGCAGATGCTGGGTCAGGTGAACACAGTGCTGGCCCGCCTCGGCTGCCCACCAGGCCGCGGTCAGCACGTGCTCGGGGGCGCTGTCCCGCCGCTCGAGCCACCACCCCGCCTGCAGCATGGTCGCTGCTATCGCGGCATGGTCGATGTAGCCATCGGCGGCCTTGAGGGCAACTCCTTGAAAGCTGGAAAGTGGCTTGCCGAACTGATGCCGGGCCGACGTGTAGACGGCGGTGGCTGCCAGAGCAGCCTCGGTGACCCCGCTCTGCACGGCGGCCAGGCAGACGATGGTCCGTTCATGGTGCCAGCGCCCGGTCGCCCCGGTTCCGACCGGCTCGGCGACCACGCGGTCGAATCGCAGCTCGGCGCAGGGCTCCCGATTGGTCATCCGACCGGTGGCTCTGCTCACCCCGGCCGAGGCTAGGTCGACGGCGTGGAGTCGACCGTCGGCGGTGGGTACGAGAACCACCCTTGCCACGTCGCCGTAGGGAACGCCGACCACCGTGCCGGACATCCGGCCGTCGGCTAGTTCGACGGACCCGCACTGCGGGAGCGACGAGGTCACCACCAGGTCACCGGCCAAGATGCCGGGTAACCAGCGGGACTGCTGCGCGTTGCTGCCGTGAGTCGCGAGGACGAGTGCGGCTGCGGATGTCCAGACATACGGGATCGGGGCGACGACCCGGCCCTGCTCCGCACACACGATGGCGAGATCGAGCAGGCCGAGGCCGAGCCCGCCGAGCCGTTCGGGGATCGCGACACCTAGCAGTCCGGCACCGGCAAGATCGCGCCAGAGCCGACCGTCCCATCCTTCGGCGGAACGCTCGATCGCTGACCACCGGTCGGCGGCTGCCCAGTCCGAGAGCACCTCCCGGGCGAGATCACGCAGGGCGCGCTGGTCGTCGTTGAGGGAGAAATCCATGAGCCGCTTACCGTGTCCCTCGGGCCATGCCTAGCCCGGCTGCCGCGACGATCTCGCGCTGGATCTCGTTGACGCCGCCCCCGAAGGTGTTGATCTGGGCCGACCGGCCGGCCCGTTCCACCGCTCCGCGAAGGGCGGCCCCAGCGGATCCCGCACGCACCCAGCCCGCGGCCCCGAGGATTCCCAGCAGTTTGCGGTAGACCGCGATGACAGCCTCCGTGCCGTAGACCTTGACCGCGGAAGAGTCGGCTGGCTGGAGCGTGCCGGTTGCGATGTCGGCGGCCATCCGCCAATTGAGCAACTTCATGGCATCGAGACGCACGTAGCACTCCGCGAGGTCGGTGCGCACCCAGGCCAGTTCCAGCACCGGTACCCGCCGCGCCTCCGCTGTCCGGGCCCAGGCAAGGACCTCTCCCCACAACCGCCAGGCCAGGCCACCGAGCGCCGCGAGACCGACCCGCTCGTGGTTCAGCTGGGTCGTGATCATCTTCCAGCCACCGCCACGCTCGCCGACGAGGTTTCCGACCGGGACCCGCACGTGGTCGTAATAGGTGGCGGTGGTGACCTGGTCGCCGACCGTGGTGATCGGCGTGCAGGAGAATCCGGGCGCGTCGGTAGGTACCAGGATGATGGAAAGTCCGGCGTGCTTGGGCAGCTCCGGGTCAGTTCGGCAGGCCAACCAGATCAGATCCGCCTGATTCGCACCGGAACTGAATACCTTGCTGCCGTTGACAACCCAGGCATCGCCCTCGAGGTTCGCAGTCGTGCGCAGAGATGCGAGGTCGGTTCCGGCCTCAGGCTCGGTGTACCCGATGGCGAAGTTGAGCTCGCCGCTGCGAATTCGCGGCAGGTAGTGGGCTTTCTGCTCTGGCGTGCCGAAGCGCATCAGGGTCGGGCCCACCGTGTTGACCGTGACGAATGGGAAGGGCAGTCCAGCCCGCCAGATCTCGTCGAAGACGATGTACTGGTCTAGTGGGGGCCGACCCTGGCCGCCGAACTCCTCAGGCCACCCGATCCCCAGCCAGCCGTCCGCACCAAGTCGGCGGACGAGCCGGCGGAACAGCGGATTGTTCTCGCCGAGAGCCCCGAGCCGGTCGCGCTCCTCGACGGTCAGCAGCGTCGTGAAGTAGCGACGCAACTCGGCCCGCAGTTCACGCTGCGCGGGCGTGTAGTCGAGATACATGGTCTCCTTCGGTACCGCGGCCGCGGTCGAAAGCCCGCCCATACCCAAATCTATGTGCATACCGTAAGGAAGTATCTTAGCGTCGATGAGTAGTTGCCGGCGCGCAGGAAGGTCGTGACCGCCTTGCCTCGGCCGACCGACGACCTGCTCGAGGTGCTGCGGGCCCATCTGGGTGCGAGTGGCGAGGCCTCGATCGCCCGGCACCCGGTGAGCGAACCTGCCATCGCGGACTGGTGTGACGCGATCGGCGACTCGAATCCCTGTTACACCGACCCCGACTACGCGCGCACTACCGTGCATGGCGGTCTGGTCGCCCCCCCGGCCGCATTGGATATCTGGGACCGGCCAGGCCTGTCGGCGCGCCCGCCTGCCGACGATCCGCGCGGGCGAGCGCTCGAAGTGCTGACCGAGCATGGTTTCACCGGAGTCGTTGCCGTCAACAGCGAGCTCGAGATCAATCGCTACCTGCGCCCCGGAGATCGGTTACAGAATGTGCAGATTCTCGAGGACATTTCGCCGCGGAAACACACCGGGCTCGGCCCCGGCTACTTCATCACCACCCGGCATCGCTATGCCACTGTCACCGGCGAGCACGTCGGGGACCTGTTGTTTCGGATTCTGCGCTACCAACCGTCGCCCAGGCCCCAGGATGCCGCGGTCGCATCCGATCCCTCGCCCGATCCCTCGCCAGATCCCTCGCTCCGGCCAAGACCGGCCATCAGTCGCGACCACCAATTCCTCTGGGACGGCTACCGTCGCCGCGAACTTCGAATCCAAAGTTGCCGAGCTTGCGGTCGCTTGTCGTTCCCGCCGTCGCCGAGTTGCGCGGGCTGCGGCGGGTTCTCGATGGGCTGGATCGTCTCTGCGGGGCGCGGGCGGTTGTACTCCTACGCGGTGCCGCACCATCCGCAGGTCGCCGGTTTCCGGTACCCGTTGCTCGTCGGACTGATCGAACTCGACGAGGGGACTCGGCTAGTGGCGAACATCACCGGTTGCCCGAAAGACCGTCTGCGGATCGGCATGGAGCTCGAGGTCGACTGGCTGGACAGCCACCCGGCACTGGTCGAAGGGGCGACCGACTCGCAGGGGCCGATCACGCTTCCGCAATTCCGGCCAGCGACCCCTTCGCGGCGCCAGGACACCACAGCGGTGGCGGACCTGGCCGAGGACGCCGAGCTACCGGTGTGGGGGCTGCCGGTCACTGCCACCCGGATCGTGGCCGGAGCGGTGGCCACTCGCGACTTCACCGAGGTACACCATGATCGCGCGCTGGCGAGGGCCCGCGGCTCGCTGGACATCTTCATGAATATCAACACCACGCTCGGACTGGTCGAACGCTACGCAACCGATTGGGCCGGCCCGCAGGCCCTGGTCACCGCCCTGAGGGTCCGGCTCGGTGCGCCGGCCTACCCCGGCGATCCACTCGCTTTCACCGGCTCGGTCAAATCGGTGGATCGGGTGAGCGGCCGGGTCACCGTCGCGGTCCGCGCGGCCAACCAGTTCGGCGACCATGCCGGGGCGACCGTCGAGCTGCTGCTCCCCGGGGGCGCCGACTACCCGGAGCGGCGCGGATGAAGCACCGATACGCCGGTCAGGTGGCGATTGCCGGGATCGGGGCGACCGAATTCTCCAAGCAGTCTGGTCGCAGCGAGCTGCAGCTGGCGCTCGAGTCCTGTCGCGCGGCATGCGATGACGCTGGCATCGCGCCTGACCTGGTGCGCGGCATGTCCACTTTCACCATGGAGACGAACCCCGAGAACGAAGTGATGCGCGGCCTGGGAATCGAGGAGCTGACCCATTTCAGCCGGGTCCCGTTCGGTGGCGGGGCGCCGTGCGGCACCGTTGCGCTCGCGGCGATGGCGGTGGCCGCCGGGGTAGCCGACTATGTCCTCTGCTACCGGGCCTTCAACGAGAGGTCCGGTCGCCGGTTTGGGTCGGGGGTGCAGGACCGGCCGGCCGGGGTCACAGCCGACGAGGCGCAGTACAGCTGGACGTCGCCTTACGGGCTGCTCACCCCGGCGTCATGGGTCGCGATGTTCGCGACCCGGATGATGCACGAATTCGGCGTGACCAGCGAGGACTACGGGCGGGTGGCGGTAGCCGACCGCCGGCACGCGGCGACCAATCCGGCGGCGCATTTCTATGGCCAGCCGATCACTCTCGGGGACCACCAGGCGAGCCGGTGGATCGTCGAGCCGTTGCACCTGCTCGACTGCTGTCAGGAGACCGACGGCGGCCAGGCGCTTCTCGTGACCTCGCTGGAGCGTGCCCGCGACCTCCGACAACGGCCGGTCGTAGTAGAGGCTGCCGCGCAGGGGATGGCGGACGACCAGCACATGATGCGCTCCTACTTCCGCGAGAGCCTGACCGGGCTTCCGGAAATGGGGACCTGTGCGCGCCAGATCTGGGAAACCTCGGGGCTGGGCCCGTCGGACATATCCACCGCGGTGCTCTACGACCATTTCACGCCCTTCGTGCTGCCCCAGCTCGAGGAGTTCGGGTTCTGCGGTCGCGGGGAGGCCGCCGACTACATCCGTGACGGTGCGATCGAGATCGGTGGCCGGTTGCCGATCAACACTCACGGTGGCCAGCTCGGTGAGGCTTACCTGCATGGCATGAATGGCATCGCCGAGGCCGTTCGCCAGGTCCGTGGTACCGCGGTGAATCAGGTACCGGGCGCGGCCCATGTCCTCGTCACAGGTGGCACGGGAGTTCCCACCAGCGCCCTGCTGGTGGGAACCGATCGGTCCTGACGGTCAGCCCAGTCGAGGGAGTAGCTCGTGGCCCGCCCGCCCGCCGTTTCGTTCACCGGAGCCGAACTCACCGATCGGGTAGCCGTGGTGACGGGGGCCGGCCAGGGGCTCGGTCGAGCCGAGGCGATGGCGCTCGCCGCGGCCGGCGCCAAGGTCGTCGTCAACGATCTCGGTGACCCGGCCGACCGGGTGGTCGCCGAGATCGTCGCGGCCGGCGGCGAGGCGGTGGCGCACCCGGGGGACGTGGGGGACTGGGAGTTCGCCGGTTCGCTGGTGGAGCGGGCGATCTCGAGCTACGGCCGGCTCGACATCCTGGTGAACAACGCGGGGTTGCTCCGGGACCGGATGATCTTCTCGATCACGGCGGACGAGTGGGACCAGGTGGTCCGGGTGCACTTGCGCGGTCACGCGGCGACGGCTCGTGCGGCCACTGCCCACTGGCGGGAGGCCTCCAAGGCGGCCGGAGCGCCGGTCTATGCCCGGGTCGTCAACACCACGTCGGAGGCGTTCCTTTTCGGCTCGGCGGGGCAGCCGAACTATTCTGCGGCGAAGGCCGGGATCGTGGCACTCACCCTGGCGATCGCGAACGGGTGCGAACGCTACGGGGTTCGGGCCAACGCGATTGCCCCACGGGCCCGGACCGCGATGACCGAGGACACCTTCCCTCCGGCCGTTGGGGACGGGGTCGATCCGTTCGCCCCCGAACATGTGGCGCCCGTCGTCGTGTGGTTGGGGTCACCGGTCGCCGAGCAGGTCAGCGGCCAGGTCTTCGTCGTCTACGCGGGTAAGGTCGGCGTCCTCCGGGCCCCGACTCTCGAGGGCAGCTTCTCCGCAACCGGTGAGACCTGGACCGTCGACGAACTGCACAAGACCGTTGGCGCTTTTCTCGGTGGCGGGCGGCACGGTTTCGCCGTGGGGACGGACTTTCGGCTGGAGTGATCGGCTTCCCGGCCGGCCGTGCCGCGGTGATGGCCCACGCCTCGAGTGGGCGGTCGTGTTGATCGCCCACGCCTTGAGTGGGCGATCAGCCCCGGTCAAACCGCCCACTCGGCGGGGGAGTGCCACCGTTCAGTTGGCTGCCAGTCCGGCCTGACGTCCCGAGAGCCGCCCGGCAAGGAACAGGTCGTGCACTGCGGCCCGCAGCGTTTCGGCCGGGTCACGGAAGGTGATGCCCAAGTCGGCCTGCACAGGCCGGTCGTCGGTAGGTACCCCGCGGGTCAGCAACTCCATCGCCTCGCCGGTGAACACGGTCTCGAACGGCACCAGCCGGGTCAGTGCATCGACCGCTCGGCCCAACCCGCGGAACACCGACCCGGGCACCGGGAGCACCGGGATGCGTCGTCCGGTGACCTTGCCGAGTAGCCCGGCCATTTCGGGCAGGGTCAGCGCGTGCCCCCCGCACATGTAGCGGCGAGGTCCGCGCCCCGGCTGCATCAGCGCGACGAGGATGCTCGCCAGGTCCCGCACGTCGATGAGCGGCCAGATTCCCTGCTTCAGCACAACCGCACCCGTCTTGAGCGTCGCGACCAGGCCATCGGCGTTCTGCCCGAATGCGGCGCCGGCGGCGGGGCCCTGGACGCCGCCCGGGTACACGATGGTCAGCGGGGCGCCAGCCGCCTGGCGCTCCCGGGCATAGCCCTCGGTCAGCGCCTTGGACCGCGTGTAAGGGTTGTTCGCCCGGGTCGTCGGCGGCAGGTCCGGGTGGAGGCTGGCTGCGGCTGGCGCGAACACGGCAGCGACGCTGGACACGTGCACGATCGGGTCGATGCCGCACCGTTCGGCGGTGCCGAGGACCACCTGCGTGCCGCGCACGTTGGTGGCCAGGGCGACCTCGGCATTCCGGCGGCTCATCGAGACGACCGCGGCGGCGTGAATCGCTGCGTCGCAGCCAGCCAGGGCGGCCGCCACCGCGGCCTCGTCGGTCATGTCTCCACGCACCACGTCCGGCGCCGCCGGGGTCAGCGTGCCCACGGTGTCCGCCACCCGGGCCGGATCGCGGGCCAGCATTCGGACCTCGTGACCGGCGGCGAGGAGGGCGGCAACCGTGTGCGCGCCGACGAAGCCGGTGCCGCCGGTCACCATCACCCGCACGGCCGACCACCGCGCCTAGGGTTGCAGGCGGAAGATCCGCAACTCGCGGCCGCTGCGGGCGGTGTAGACGTCGTAGTTCGGCCAATAGGCGACGAGCCGGTCCCAGAGCGCGGCCCGCTCGTCCGCGTCGAGCAGGTGCGCGTGCACCGGGATCCGACGGCCGCGATAGCTGATTTCGACGTCCGGGCTCTTCATCAAGTTGGCGGTCCAGCCCGGATGCTTGTCGCGACCGAAGTTGCTTCCCACGACGTAGAACGCAGCACCGTCGCGCATTGTGGCGAGCGGGGTGGTCCGCGGCTGACCGGTCTTCGCCCCTACCGTCATGAGGACGAGGGACGGCAGCATGCCTTGGCTCAGAAGCAGCCTGCCGCCGGAGACCCGGTGCAGCAGTCGGTCGAGGTGCGGAACGACGTGCGGCCCGATCCGCATGAACGTCCGGCTACCGCTCACCCGGCGGACGATGCGGCCCAGCCGGCTATCCAGGGACACGGCCACTGGCATTCCCTTCGGATCGGGCCGCCTGCGGGGCAGACGTGTGCATACCTAATGCATATTCTGTCGCACGTGGGAGAGGGTGACGGCATCGGGGCGGGCGCCCAGGAACGACCACGGTTCCGCGTGTCCGATCGGTCCCCGGAAGAGCTGCGGCGCCGCCTCGAGCCCTGGCTATCCGGCCAGTTCCCCGGCGCTGAGGATGTTCGGATCGACTCGGTGCACGCACCACCGGCAAACGGCATGTCGAGCCAAAGCCTGCTGCTCGACGTGCGCTGGCGGTCGGACGGTCGCGAGAACGCCGCCGCTTGGGTGGCGCGGATAGCTCCGGCGGAGGACGCGTGGCCGGTCTATCCCCGCTACGACCTCGAGCGCCAGTTCCGGACGCTGCGGGCGATCGCTGCCGCTGGCATCCCGGCACCACGGGCGCTCTGGCTCGAGCCGTCCGGCGACCTCCTCGGAGCGCCCTTCCTCGTCATGGAGCGGGTGTACGGCCAGGTCCCACCCGACGTCATGCCATACACGTTCGAGGGCTGGGTGCTCGATGCCAGCGCGGAACAGCGCGCCCGGATGCAGCAGGCGACCATTCGGTTGCTTGCCCGGCTGCATGCTGTGGACCCGCAGCGGTTCGGTTTTCTCGAGCCCGTCGATTCTTCAGCTGCAACGCCCCTCGGCCGCCACCTGGCGCCCGAGGCCAGCTACGTCGAGTGGATCGTGGAGGGCGATGCCCGCTCGCCATTGTTGGATCGCGGATTCGAGTGGTTGCGCGCGAACGTACCCGCTGAAGAGGGGCCGCCGGTCGTCACGTGGGGGGATGCCCGGATCGGGAACGTCATGTACCGGGACTTCGAGCCGGTCGCGGTGTTCGACTGGGAGACCGCGGCCCTGGCGCCGGCCGAGCTCGATCTCGCTTGGTTCGTCTGGCTGCACTGGTCCTTCCAGGATCTCGCGGTGATGGCCGGGCTGCCTGGCTTACCGGATTTCTTGCGAGTCGGCGAGGTCATCAGCGGGTACGCGCGGGCGGGTGGCCGGCCGCCCCAGGACTTCCATTGGCATCTCGTGTATGCGGCGATCCGCCATTCCGCAGTAATGAGCCGGGTCGGTCGGCGGATGGTGGCGTTCGGCGAGCGCAAGCCGGTCGGCGACATCGATGAGCTGGTCTTCAACCGCCGCCTGGTCGAGAAACTGCTCGACGGCCAATGGCCTGACTGGGCCGACTGAGATGCGCATTTCGGTGGGCCTGCCGTGTGCCACCCTCGACGCTCCGCAGACTTTCCTCGATTCCGGTGCGATCAGCGAGTTGGCGCGCGCGGTCGAGGCCGCCGGATTCGACGCGGTCTTCGTCACGGACCACCCGTGCCCGCCGGAGTCATGGGTCCGCAGCGGCGGCCACCATGCCACCGATCCACTGATCACCCTGGCGTTCGCCGCTGCCGCGACCAGCCGGTTGCGGGTACAGACCAACCTTTACGTGCCGGCCTACCGCCCACCGCTGATTTCCGCGCACGCGGTCGCCACGTTGGACGTGCTCTCCGCGGGCCGGGTCACCCTTGGCGTCGGCGCCGGCTACCTGGAGCCCGAGTTCGACATCCTCGGCGCCGACTTCGATCGGCGAAACGACGCGCTGGACGAGGCGCTCGCGGTCATGATCCGTGCCTGGTCCGGCGACCTGTTCGACGGCCATCGCATCCTGCCGCGACCGGTGCAGCGGCCGCACCCGCCGATCTGGGTCGGGGGCAACAGCCGAAGAGCGATCCGGCGGGCGGTCGAGCTCGCCGATGGCTGGCTGCCGATGCCGAGCCCGGCACGGTCCGCGGGGTTGCTGCGCACCCCCGGCCTGGAGACGGTCATGGATTTGGCGGCCCGGCTGGTTTTCGCCCGAGAATACGCGGACCAGATCGGCCGGAGCGCACCCTTGGAGGTCGGCTTCACGCCATCGGGGCTCAGCATGTTCGCCGGGGCCCGGCCTGAACCGGCAGCGGTTGTCGACAGCCTGCGCGAGCTCGCGGCGATCGGGGTCGGCTACGCCACGGTGACGCTGCCGGCCGATTCGCGGGCCGACTTCCTGCGCGCGGTCGACGTCTTCGGCGCGGAGGTGCTGCCCGCGGTTGCCCAACTCTGATCGTCAGGAGGTTGGCTCGGCCGCGCAACGGGCGGTGCCCGACCGGAGGGCGTCGCGGAGCGTCCGGCGAAGCAGCTTCCCGTCGATGTCGTCGTCGACCGCCGGATCACCGGGTGACCGGCCGGAAAGGTCGGCCAACGTCACAGCAGATCGCCAAGGGCAGCGGCGTGCTCCGCGGCGTCGCCGTGTTCGGTGGCGTGCAACCAGGCCCGTTTGAGAAAAAAGTGAACCGGCACTTCCCAGGTGAACCCCATGCCGCCGTGCACCTGGACGCAGGCGCGGCCATTGCAGTTGGCCGCCTCGTCGGCGAGCAGTTTCGCCCCGGCCACTGCCCGGCGCTGGCCGGGATGGTCGGGTTCGTCGAGGGCGACGGCCGCCGCGTGCAGGGCGGCCCGCGCGAGCTCGACCCGGACCAACATGTCCGCGCAAATGTGCTTCACCGCTTGGAACGACCCGATCACCCGCCCGAACTGCTGGCGCTGTCCGGCGTAGCCGACGGCCAGGTCGGTCATCCGGCTCGCCAGGCCAACCTGGAGCGCGGCCGTGAGAGTTGCCGCCTCCCGCCGCCAGCGCTCGCTTAGTTCGGCACCGCCCAGGAGGTCGCCGAGCGGCAGGTCGACGATCTCGTGGACTGGGCTCAATGGGTCGAGCGGCGCGGGAAGGGCAGCTGCGCGGACCGTAGCGACGGAGGCCAGGCGGGGACCCGCGTCGTCGAGGATGAGGAGGCCGACCGAGCATTCGAGATGGCTGACGATCCACGGTCGGCTGGCCGGATCCAACAGCGTCACCGGCCCTGGGCTGTGTCCCGCGGCCAGGTGGCTAGCCACCAGCGGACCGGGTACGCAGGCCCGGCCGAGCTCTTCGAAGACGAGTACGGCTTCGGCCATGCCCAGTCCCAGGCCGCCGGAGTCGGCCGGCTGGCGGAGCTGGAACACACCCGTCGTGGCCAGCTCCCGCCACAGCCCCGGGTCGAAGCCGGCGTCGAGCCGGTCCAGGGGCAGCCGGCGTTCCAGCAGCCCGCGAATGGCTGCCTGCAAGGCTTGCTGGTCGTCGGTCGGGAGAAAGTCCATCAGCGCTCGCGAGGCAGGCCGAGGATGCGTTCCCCGATGATGTTGCGCTGGATCTGCGACGAACCCGCCGCAATGGTGTAGCTCAAGGAGTTGATCCGCTCCTCCACGAACCGCCGGCTCGGCAGTCCGCCGACGTCGTCCCTGGACAGCGAGGCAGGTCCGAGGATCCGGGCGGCCAGATCCATCAAACGCTGCCGCGCCTCGGTGTAGCGCAGCTTGAGCACGGAGGCGCTGCCGCCGGGGATCCCGGTCCGGGCCGCTTCGGACACGCTGCGCTTGGTAAGGGCCCACAAGGCATCGAACTCGGCTGCCAGGTGGCCAAGCTCGCTGCGGATGTCGGGCGCGTTCCCAGCCGCGCGGTTCAGGGCGGCGAGCTCCCGAAGCATCTCGATCGAATCGACGATCTGGTCGACCCACGCCGTCCCGCGTTCGAAGCTCAAAGTCAGCATGGTGACCTGCCACCCGTCGTTCTCGGCACCGACGAGGTTTGCCACGGGGATGCGTACACCGTCGAGGAACAGTTGGCTGAATTCGCTCGACCCGAGCACGGTCCGCAGCGGCCGGATCTCGATCCCCGGCGTATCCATGGGCAGGATGAGCCAGCTGAGGCCGCGGTGTTTGGCCGCGGTCGGATCGGTCCGGACCAGCAGCTCGCAGAAGTCCGCCACGATGGCGAAAGACGTCCACATCTTCTGGCCGGTCACGACGTAGTCGGCCCCGTCGCGGACGGCTCTCGTCGTGACCGCCGCCAGGTCCGAGCCGGCCTCCGGCTCGGAGAATCCCTGGCACCAGACCTCGTCCCCGCGGAGGATCCGAGGCAGATGAGCGCGGCGCTGGCGGTCGCTCGCCGCCGCCATCAGGGTGGGCCCGGCGTGCAGGAGACCGACGAAGTTGACGCCGACGTACGGGGCTCCCGCTCGGGCGCATTCCTCGAGGAAGATCAGGTGTTCCGTGGGGCTCGCACCGCGGCCCCCGTACTCGCGTGGCCAGTCGATGCCGGCGTAACCCGCATCGAACAGTCTTCGCTGCCAGGCCGTGTCGTACGCGCGGCGACCCGCCCAGTCGTCGGCGGCCGGCTTCGCGGGCAGACCGGGCACGGCGGCGGACAGCCAGTCGCCCAGCTCGCTGCGGAACCTTTCCTCGGCGGGCGTGTACCGCAGGTCCATCCGCCGGCCCCTCCGCCCGCCTCCCGTGCGCTCTGGCAGCTGCTGGCAGCATAACCTGACGGGGCGTCAGATGGCGGGGAGGTGAGTCGGTGGGACGACTCGACGGCAAGGTCGTGCTTGTGACCGGGGCCGGGCAGGGGGTTGGTCGCGGTATCGCGCTGGCCTGCGCCGCGGAGGGCGCCAGCGTGCTCGCCGTCGGCCGGACCCTGGCCAAGGTGGAGGACACGGCCGCGGCCGTGCGCGCGCGAGGGGCTGCCGGCGCGGCCCGGGAATGCGACGTGCGCCACCGCGACCAGGTAGATGCTTGCGTGGCTGCCGCGACCAGCGAGTTCGGCAGGCTCGATGCGGTCGTCAATAACGCGCAGCAGGTGGCGCTCGGGCCGGTGCTCGAGGTGACCGAAGGCGATGCCCGGCGGACCTGGGAGAGCGGCTTCCTCGGCTCGCTGTACTTCATGCAGGCCGCGTTCCCCGCGCTCGAGGCGGTCAGGGGCTCGGTGGTCAACCTTGGGACCGGGGCCGCGCTGCGCCCCGACCCGGCAGGCTTCGCCGTCTACGCCGGGGTGAAGGAGATGATCCGGACCCTCACCCGGGCGGCGGCGGTCGAGTGGGGCCCGCGAGGAGTCCGAGTGAACGCCGTCATCCCGAATGCCATGTCACCGGGGCTGGAACTCTGGGCGCAGTGGCAGCCGGAACGGTTCGCCGAGTTCGTGGCGACGATCCCAGCCGGCCGGGTCGGGGATTGTGAGACAGACGTCGGGCGGGCGGTTGCCTTCCTGGTGAGCGACGACGCCGGCTACGTCACCGGTACGACGCTCATGATCGACGGCGGACAGGCCTACCTGCGGTGACCGCCATCTGCGACGGCCGGGTGGTGATCGTCACGGGTGCCGGAGGGGGGCTCGGCCGAGCCCATGCGCTCGCTTTCGCCCGGGCCGGCGCCCGCGTCGTCGTCAACGACCTCGGCGTCTCCCGCGAGGGAACGGGGACCTCGGCCGAGCCTGCCGCTCGGGTGGTGGCGGAGATCAGGTCGTTCGGGGGCGCGGCCGTGGCCAACGCCGACGACGTATCGGAAGCCGAGGGCGCGGCCGGACTGATCGAGGCCGCGCTCGTCACCTTCGGCGGTCTCGACGTGCTCGTAAACAACGCGGGCTTCCTCCGTGACCGGATGCTCGCCGGCATGTCGGTCGACGAATGGGATGACGTGATCCGGGTGCATCTGCGCGGACATTTTTGCCCGCTCCGCAGCGCAGCGGCGTACTGGCGGGCCCGCGCCAAGAGCGGCGATCCGGTGGACGCGCGGATCATCAATACCTCCTCCGGAGCCGGGCTGCTCGGTAGCGTCGGGCAGGGGAACTATGCGGCCGCAAAGGCCGGAATCCTCGGACTCACTCTCGTCGCCGCGGCCGAGTTGGGGCGTTACGGAGTGACCGTCAACGCCATTGCGCCTGCCGCACGAACTCGGATGACCGAGGTGGCGATGCCCGACATGATGCGTATGCCGGAGGGCGGGTTCGACGTGATGGCGCCGGACAACGTGTCTCCGCTCGTGGTCTGGCTGGGCAGCGCGGAATCCCGGGGCGTGACCGGGCGAGTCTTCGAAGTCGAAGGGGGAGTGGTGGGGGTGGCCAACGGCTGGCAGCACGGACCCTGGGTCGACAAGGGTGCCCGGTGGGAGCCGAGCGAACTCGGCCCGGTGGTTCGCTCCCTGCTCGACCAGGCGCCGGCGCCGGCGCCGGTCTACGGCGGGTAAGGCCGTGTCCACCTCGTTGCTCCAGGCCGACACCCTCTGGGAGCTCGTTCGCCGCCGGGCGGAGCGGTCCGGGGAGAGTCCCATGCTGCTCGACCCAGCGGGCCGGCGGATCGGCTTCACCGCCGTGGCGGAGCGGGCCGAACGGGTGGCGGCGGGGCTGCACGAGCTGGGCATCGGGCCTGGCACCCGGGTGAGCTGGCAGTTGCCGACCCGAATCGACAGCGTTCTGGTGTCGATCGCCCTGGCCCGCCTCGGTGCCGTGCAGACTCCGATCCTGCACCTGTACCGGGACCGTGAGGTCGGTGCCGTGCTCCGGCAGAGCCAGCCGGAATTCGTCCTCGTGCCCGGCATCTGGCGGGAACGTGACTTCGCCGGGATGGCCCGGGCGCTGGTCGCCGACCTCCGGCCCAGCCCGACGGTCGTTGTGATCGGTGAAGAGTTACCGGACGCCGGAGTCGGGCGCCTGCCGCCGCCTCCCGGGTCCGGCGATGAGGTTCGCTGGGTCTACTACACGTCGGGCACGACCTCGGCTCCGAAGGGAGTCCTGCACACCGATCGCACCCTCATGTCGGGCGGTCGTGGCCTGGCCGCCGCGCTCGACATGTCCGAGGACGACATCGGATCCATCGCATTCCCCTATGCGCACATCGGCGGCCCCGACTACCTGGTGATGATGCTTTCGGCCGGCTTCGGCGCGGTGCTCATCGAGGCGTTCGTACCGGCGGACGCCGTTGAAATCTACCGACGGCTCGGGGTCACGATGGCTGGTGGCAGCACGGTTTTCTACCAAGCCCTGCTCGCCGAGCAGCGCAAGCAGCCGCCGGCCGCCTTGGTCCCGAGCCTGCGGTTGCTGTCCGGCGGTGGTGCACCGAAGCCACCCGAGCTGTACCACGCGGTCCGTCGCGAGATGGGCATCACGCTGGTGCACGGCTACGGCATGACCGAGATTCCGATGATCACGATGGGGTCTCCCCGCGACACCGCCGACCAGCTGGCCGAGACCGAAGGGGCTCCGGTTCTCGGCACCTCGGTTCGGATCGTGACCGAGGACGAGTGGGTTGCCCCGGTGGGAGTCGAGGGCGAGGTTCGGGTTCGCGGCGAGGTCGTGTGCGTCGGGTACACCGATCCCACGGCGACCGCAGCGGCCTTCGATGCAGACGGCTGGTTCCGCACGGGCGACCTCGGCTGCTTGCGGTCCGACGGACATCTGCGGCTCACGGGGCGGCTCAAGGACGTCATCATCCGCAAGGGGGAGAACATTTCGGCGCGTGAGCTCGAGGAGTTGCTGGGGCAGCATCCGAAGGTCGCTGGGGTCGCTGTCGTCGGCCTTCCGGACCGTGATCGGGGCGAGCGCGTTTGCGCCGTCGTCGAGCTGCATGACCCGATGGCCCCGCTGGGCTTCGACGAGATGGTGGGATACCTCCGGGCGACCGGACTGATGACCCAGAAGATTCCCGAACAGCTCGAGACACTCGATCGGCTGCCTCGAAGCGAGACCCTCGGCAAGGTCCTGAAGTACCAGCTGCGAGAGACGTTCGGGAGCGACGGATGACCGCCGAGCCGGGCCTTCAGTACGAGGTCCTCGGCGGCGTGGCCGTCCTGCGGCTCAACCGGCCCGATGTGCACAACGCGCTCGACTGGCGGACCCGGGACGAGCTGGTCGCCCGGGTCGAGCAGGCCGGGGCGGACCTCGCGATCCGCGCCGTGCTGCTAACCGGGGCCGGCGACCGCGCCTTCTGCACTGGTGCCGATCTGCGGAGCCCACCACCTGCGCCGCCCCGTCCGCAGGGCGCGCCGGACCGGGCCCAGGGGGAGGTGGCCCGGGGCATCCGCATCGGGTGGCAGCGGGTAATCGCCGCCGTGCTCGACTGCGAGGTGCCCGTGGTGGCGGCCGTCAACGGGCTCGCCGCCGGAGCCGGGATGCACCTCGCCCTCGCATGCGATCTGGTTCTCGCCGCGGAGACCGCCACGTTCGTTCCGGTCTTCGTCCGCCGCGGGATCGCACCGGATGCCGGCGGCGCGTATCTGCTCACCCGGCTGGTCGGTCCGCAGGTCGCCAAGGAGCTGCTGTTCTTCGGCGAGGACATCCCGGCGGTGGCGGCGGCCAGCCTCGGCCTGGTCAACCGGGTTGTGCCCGCCGCTGATCTCTTCGACACCGCTCTCGAGTGGGCCGGTCGTTTGGCCACCGGGCCGACCCGCACGTTGGGTCTGACCAAGTGGCTGGTCAACCGCGCCCTCGACTCGGACCGGGGGACGGCCTTCGCCGAGGAGGCCTGGGTACAGGAAATGGTCATGACGACGCAGGACGCAAACGAAGGCGTCCGATCTTTTCAGGAGCGTCGACCGCCGACGTTCCACGGCTGGTAGGGGGCCCCGTTGCTGTCGTTCGCGATCACCGCCAGGTCGGCGGCGGCTCCGGAGCGGGTCTTCGCGGTGGTGGCCGACGCCGCCCGGTGGCGGGAATGGGCCGGCCCACTCATCTGGCGATCGTCCTGGGAACGCGAGGGTGATCCGCCCCCGGGTGGGGTCGGCGCGATCCGCCGGCTCGGTTCGAGCCGGATCTACAGCCGGGAGGAGGTCGTCAGCTACCAGCCTCCGTATCGGCTGGGCTACGTCATCCTGTCCGGTCAGCCGGTGCGCGGGTATCGGGCCGACATCGAGCTGGCGGCCGACGGTTCCGGGACCCTGATCCAGTGGCGCGCGAGTTTCGAGCCCAAGGTCGCCGCGCTCGGACCGCTGATCCGCTGGTACCTCGCCGTGATCGTCGGCGGCTTCGCCCGCCGGCTGGCGAGGCGGGCTGCCGAAGACTGAAAGGATGCGCCGCATGGCCGCCGCCCCGCTCCCTCCGGTCGAGCAGGTGGCGCCCGGTCTGTGGGCGATCCCGGTCCCAATCCCGATCAACCCGCTGCGCTACGTCCTGGTGTACGTGTTCGAGACCGACGCCGGCGTGTATCTCGTCGACGCCGGGTGGAATACCGAGGACGCCTGGGCGGCACTGGCCGCTGGTCTGGTGGAAAGCGGCCACGCGCTAACCGACGTCCGGGGGGTGCTTGTCACCCATATCCATCCCGACCACTACGGCTTGGCCGGACGGATCCGCGGGGCCACCGGCGCGTGGCTCGCCCTGCACCCCGCCGATGCCGCCCTGCTGCACGACCGGTACTTCGAACCGGAAGGCCTGATCGAAAGGGTCGCGGCGATCCTCCGCACCGCCGGCGCTCCGGAGGAGGAGGTTCGCGATCTGGAGTTCGCCAGCATGCCGGTTCTGGGGCTGGTCGATGTGGCCGAGCCGGACATCCTCGTCGAGGACGGGGACCCGGTCGACGTCCCGGGATGGGGACTCGTACCGATCTGGACGCCGGGTCACTCGCCCGGCCACCTCTGCTTCTACGCTCCGGAGCGCAAGATCATGCTCACCGGCGACCATGTACTGCCCAGGATCACGCCGAACATCTCGCTGCACCCGCAATCGGGGCCCGACCCGCTCGGAGACTTCCTCCGCTCCCTCGACCGGGTGGCCTCCTACGACACCGGCCTCGTGCTGCCGGCCCACGAGCACCGTTTCGTGGGCCTGGCCGAGCGGGTGGCGGAGCTGCACCGCCATCACGAGCAGCGGTTCGCCGAGGTCCTCGACGCGGTTGCGGACGGAGACGACACCGCGTGGGCGGTGACGACCAGGATGCACTGGTCGAGACCGTGGGAGCGGATCGACGGGTTCATGCGCCGGGCCGCGCTGGGCGAGGCCGCGGCGCACATCGCCGCGCTGCAGGCGCGCGGCCGGCTGCGGCTTCTCCCCGGGTCCCCGTTGCGCTGGGCGATCGTCCCCTGACCAGCTTTCTGACGGGTCGTCAGATATCGTGGCTGGATGCAGGGGGTCCTCGGCTGGGGAGTTCATCTTCCCTACCGGCGGCTGGATCGCGGCACGATCCGTGCGGTGGCCGGCACCGGTGGCGGCACCGGGACCCGAACCGTGGCCGGGCACGACGAGGACACGACAACGATGGCCGTCGAAGCCGCCCGGCTGGCTTTGCTCGCCTCGCCGGCGCAGGTGCGTGCGCTGTGGTTCGCGACGACTACGCCGGCCTATCTGGACAAGACCAACGCCAGCGCCATCCATGCCGCGCTCGGGCTGGCCAGAACCACCCCGGCGTACGACGCGGTCGGGTCGGTTCGCTCGGCGCTCGGTGCACTCAGGGCCGCGCTCGCGGGGCCGAGCCCCGCACTCGCGCTCGCCGCGGACATCCGGATCGGGCTCCCGGGGGGCGCGGACGAGATCGCGGGGGGAGACGCCGCGGTCGCGCTTTTGGTCGGCGACGAGTCGGCGGGCCCGGTGCTCGCGGAGGTCGTCGCCTGGGCTTCGGAGTCCGAGGAGTTCCTCGATCGATGGCGCCTGCCAGGGGCCACGACGTCCAGCAGCTGGGAGGAGCGCTTCGGCGAGACCAGGTACGGACCGCTGGCCGCTGCGGCCCTCGGCGCGGCCCTGGCCGAGGCTGGGATCGATCCGGACGCAGTGGACCGGCTGATCGTCGCCGGTACCCACGAGCGGGCGGTCACCGCGGCGGGTCGCAGTTCCGGGGTCCGGGCGGACCGGATCGCCGACCGGCTGGCCGACGTGATCGGCAATCCGGGGGCCGCCCAGCCGGGACTACTGCTCGCCGCCGGGCTGGAGTCGGCCCAACCCGGGCAGACCCTGGTGCTCATGACCCTGGCCGACGGGGCGGACGTGGTCGTGCTGCGCACCACAGCGGCCCTCGCCGCCTACCGGCCGAGCCGCCCGGTTGTGGCCCAGCTCGTGGCCGGCGCGCCGATCGACTATGGGCGCTATCTTGCCTGGCGCGGCCTGCTCGCCGTCGAGCCGCCGCGTCGCCCCCTACCCGCACGGCCCTCGGCCGCAGCGGCGGCGCGGGCTACGCCCTGGAAGTTCGGCTTGGTCGGGTCGCAGGCGCTGGACGGTTCGGTACACCTGCCACCGGTGGCGGCCGACCCGGGCCGGCGGGCGCTGGCGGACGTGCGTGGCACCGTCGCCACCTTCACCGTCGACCGGCTGGCCTACTCGCCCAGCCCTCCGGTCGTGCTCGCGGTCGTCGACTTCGACGGTGGTGGGCGGCTTCCGGTCGAACTCACCGACCTCGACGAGACGGAGGTGCGGATAGGCCTGCGGGTGCAGATGACCTTTCGCCGGCTATTCACGGCCGAGGGGGTCCACAACTATTTCTGGAAGGCCAGACCGGTGCGTGGGGAGGCGAACTGAGTGGGCTCGCACGGGATCCGGGACCGGGTGGCGATCGTCGGCATGGGCTGCACCAGCTTCGGCGAACGATGGGACCAGGGACTCGACGAGCTGCTGCTCGAGGCGACGGGCGAGGCCTTCCGCTCGGCTGGGGTGGCCAAGGACGACGTCGACGCGTACTGGCTCGGGACCGCCCAGTCCGGGATGAGCGGGATCACGCTTGCTCGGCCCCTCGGCCTGGTCGACAAGCCGGTCAGCCGGGTCGAGAACTACTGCGCCACCGGGTCGGAGGCGCTGCGGCAGGCCGCGTACGCCGTCGCCAGCGGGGCCTACGACATGGCGATGGCCGTCGGCGCGGAGAAGGTCAAGGACGCCGGCTACCAGGGACTCAATGCGTTCCCGGTGCCGGGTGACGGAACGGCGCGCGGCCTCACTGCCGCAGCGATGTTCTCCATGGTCGCCCCCGCCTACGCCAACCGCTACGGGATCCCGCTCGACGACCTGCGCACGGCACTGGCTCGGATTGCGGCGAAGAATCATCGCAATGGAGCGCGGAACCCCAAGGCCCAATTCCGCAAGGAGGTCTCGGTCGAGCAGATCTGCGCGATGCCCGCCGTTGCCGGCGGACTGTCCATCTTCGATTGCGCCGGGGTCGCGGACGGCAGTGCGGCGGCCGTCCTCGTCCGCGCCGAGGACGCGGAGCGCTACACCGAGCGGCCGCTCTACATCAAGGCACTGTCCCTGGTCGCCGGCAACGGCGGCGGAGTGACCGACCCGGGCTACGACTACACGCACTTCCCGGAGGTCGCAGCGAGCGCGGCCGACGCCTACGCCCAGGCGGGGGTGACCGACCCGAGGGCCGAGCTGGCCATGGCGGAGGTGCACGACTGCTTCACCCCGACTGAGCTCGTGCTGATGGAGGACCTCGGCTTCTGCCCGCGGGGGACCGCCTACGCCGAGGTGATGTCCGGGGCCTTCGACATTGACGGCGATCTGCCGGTCAACCCGGACGGGGGGCTGAAGAGCTTCGGGCACCCGACTGGAGCGTCCGGGCTTCGGATGCTCTACGAGGCGTGGCTCCAGCTACGCGGCGAGGCCCCCCGGGAGCGACGGATCCGAAACACCGGCGGTCGAACCCTGGCGCTCACCCACAACCTCGGCGGTTATCCGGGGGAGATGGTGAGCTTCGTGTCAATCGTCGGTACGGCGCGCTGAACTCAGCGCAGGCGCCACTCGACCCGCCGGCCGGCCTCGAAGGCGTTCTGTCCTTCAGCGAGCGCGGTCGGGTCGGTCCCCATCGCCACGTAGGCGTAGCCGAGGCCGAGCGCCTGACTACGGGACAGCTCGGCAGCCGCCCAGGTCGCCCGCACGGTCGCCTGGACGGCGAGTGCCGGGGATGCCGCGATCACCTGGGCGACCCGGGCGGCCGCGTCCGACAGCTGCCCGAGCGGGACGACCTCGGAGACCAGGCCGATCTGGAGGGCCCGCTCGGCGGAGAGCCGCTCGCTGGCGCCCATCAGCTGCATCCGCAGCACCTCCCCGAGCGGCATCCGGCTGACCATGAGCATGGATTCGTAGGCGGCTGGCATGCCGTAGGTCACGTGCGGATCGAAGAACGTCGCGGTATCGGCCGCGAGGATTACGTCGGCCTCCCCGAGCAGGTAGAAGGCCCCGCCGCAGGCGACGCCGTTCACTGCCGCGACTACTGGGGTCCACAGGTCGTTCGACTTGGGGCCGAGCCGGCTGCCGGGGTCGTCGAAGTGGAAGGGGGTGGAGCGGAAGCCGGTCGCATTGCCGGGGGCGTCCTTTCCGGCCCCGAGCGCCTCGGTCCGGTCTACGCCGGCGCAGAAGGCGCGCTCGCCGGCCCCGGTCACGACCACCACCCGCACCGATCGGTCGGAGCGCAGGTCGCTCCAGATCGCGTGCAGCTCTCGCTGCATCTGCGAGTTGAAGGAATTCATGACCTCGGGCCGGTTGAGGGTGAGCCAACCCACGCCCTCGGACACCTCGAAGCGCACCGTGTCGAACTCAGGCATCTCCACCACCGAGGGCCGGGATCTGACGCTGCGTCAGATACGCTGTCACACCCGGGCTGGCCGCCCGTGGACGCTAGCTAACGTACCGTCGCACGAGCACGGGAAGGGTCGCGACAGTGGCCGGGTACCTCGAGGGAAAGGTCGTCGCCGTCACGGGCGCCGGGCGTGGTATCGGGCGGGCGGTGGCACTCGCGTGCGCGAGCGAGGGCGCGGCCGTCGTGGTCAACGACTTCGGGGTCGGTCTCGACGGCAGCGAGCCGTCCAGCGAGGTGGCGGATGCCGTGGTCGAGGAGATCATGCGCGACGGCGGCCGGGCGGTCGCCGTCGCGGACAGCGTGACCACGATGGATGGCGGGGAGCGGATCGTCCGCACCGCGGTGGACGAATTCGGGCGCATCGACGGAGTCGTCTGTGTGGCCGGGATCCTCCGCGAACGGATGTTGTTCAACATGACCGAGCAGGAGTGGGACCCGGTCATCGAGACGCATCTCAAGGGGACGTTCACCGTCTTTCGCGCCGCCTCGGCGGTGATGCGGCAGCAGCGCTCGGGAACCCTGATCGGATTCACCTCAGGTGTGGGCAATCTCGGTAGCGTCTCGCAGGCCAACTACGCCGCCGCCAAGGCCGGAATCGCAACACTCGTCCGCAGCGCCGCGCTCGGTCTCAACAAGTACGGGGTGACGGCGAACTGCGTCGCTCCGGTGGCCCGCACCCGGATGTCGGCCAATGTCCCCGGACAGCTCGCCGAGATGGGGGAGGCGGAGGACGTTGCGCCGCTCGTCGTCTACCTGCTCTCCGATTCGGCCCGGGACATCACCGGGCAGACCTATACGGCGGTGGGCGGGAAGATCGCCTTGTGGAGCCAGCCGCGGGAGATCAGGACGATGGTGAAGGACGGCCGCTGGAGCCCGGCGGAGATCGCCGAACGGCTGCCGGGCGCGCTCGGTGTGGACCGGCTCCAGATGTTCGACCTCATCGAGCAGATGGCCAAGCCGGCCGGTGACTGAGGTACCGGCGTATCCGGTCGGCCGTCGACTGCTCGACGGTCGAACGGTGCTGGTAACCGCGGCCGCTGGCACCGGCATCGGTTTCGCGACCGCCCGACGCTGCGCGGAAGAGGGCGCAACGGTCGCGATCAGCGATCGGCACGAGCGGCGGCTCGCCGAATCCGCCGAACGGCTGGCCGATGTCCTCGGCCACGCCCCGGTCGCGGTTGCGTGCGACGTCACAGTCGAGTCCGACGTGCAGCGGATGTTCGATGCGGTCACCGAAGCGCACGGGGGCCTCGACGTTCTGGTCAACAATGCCGGACTGGGCGGCACTGCCGAGCTCGCCGAGATGACGGACGAGCAGTGGTATGGAGTCCTCGAGGTGACCCTGACCGGGACGATGCGCTGTACCCGCGAGGCGCTGCGTCGGATGCGGCCTCAGGGTTCGGGGTCGGTCGTCAACAACGCCTCGGTCCTCGGCTGGCGGGCACAGGCCGGCCAGGCTCACTACGCCGCGGCCAAGGCCGGGGTCATGGCGCTGACCCGCTGTGCGGCGATCGAGGCCGCACCGCACGGGATCCGCGTCAACGCCGTCGCCCCGAGCCTGGCCATGCATCCCAACCTCGCCAAGGTGACCAGTGACGAGGTCTTGACGACACTCACCGCCCGGGAGGCCTTCGGGCGCCCCGCGGAGCCATGGGAAGTCGCCAACGTCATCGTGTTCCTGGCCAGCGACTACTCGTCCTACCTGACCGGCGAAGTGCTTTCGGTCAGCTCCCAGCACCCGTGAGGCGCCGACCGTGACGTATCGACTTTTCCTCGGCGGTGAGTGGGTCGAGCCCGGCCTCGGTCGCTACCCGATCGTCAACCCGGCCACCGAACAGGTGATCGACGAGGCCCCGGAGGCCGCTCCCGGCCAGGTCCGAGACGCGGTCGGCGCGGCGCGGGCGGCGTTCCCGGGATGGTCGCGGACCCGGCCGGCCGAACGGGCCGGCTACCTCGACGCCATCGCTGAGTTGATCAGCAAGCACGACGACGAGCTCGTGCCGCTCATCCAGGCCGAGACCGGGGCGACGCTTCGGGTTGCCGCCACCATGCAGTTGCCGGTCTGTGCCGAGCGCTTCCGCCGCTATGCGCGGCAGGCGGTGGAGAGCCACGACATCGCGCTGCCGCCGCAAGCCATGCCCACCACCGCGTTGGCCAGGGGCGGCCTGATCGGGGCGATCGCCGCGCGCCAGCCGGTCGGGGTCGTCGCGTGCATCACTCCGTACAACTTTCCGCTGGTCAACATGGCAGGCAAGATCGCACCAGCCCTGGCGATGGGGAACACGGTGGTCATCAAGCCGGCCCCGCAAGACCCGCTTGCCGTGCTGCGGTTCGGCGAGATCGTCGAAGCGGCCGGGGTGCCCCCGGGGGTGGTGAACATCGTCACCGGCTCGGGGGCGGAAGCCGGGCAGAGCCTCGTCGAGGCCGACATCGACATGGTGAGCTTCACGGGGAGTACGCCGATCGGACAGCGAATCGCCGAGACCGCGGGTCGCGGGATCAAACGGCTACTGCTCGAGCTCGGGGGCAAGGGTGCCGGGATCGTCTTCGCGGACGCGGACCTCGACTCCGCGGTGGCCGGGATCGGCAGCACCTGGTCCTTCCATTCTGGGCAGATCTGCACGGCTCCCACCCGGGTCCTCGTCCAGCGGGGGGTCCACGACGCCCTCGTCGAGAAGCTCGCGGGGTACGCGCGGGGGTTGCGGGTCGGCGACCCGCTGGAACGGGGCACGGTGGTGGGTCCGCTGATCTCGGACGTCCAGCGATTGCGGGTCGAGGAACTGCTCGCGGTCGGTCGGGCCGCTGGAGCCAACTTCGTGGTCGGCGGCGAACGCCCGGACATTTCCCCCGGCTTCTACGTGGCGCCCACTTTGCTGGCCGAGGTGTCGGCCGACTCGGCGGTCGCCCGGGAAGAGTTCTTCGGACCGGTCGTCGTGGTGCTGGGCTTCGACGACGAGGACGAGGCGATCGAGTTGGCCAACGGTACGCCGTTCGGGCTCTATGACTACGTGTGGACCGCGGACACGGCGCGTGCCTACCGGGTGGCCCGCCAGCTCCGGAGCGGGAACGTCGGGCTCAACACGGTGCAGCGCAACCACGAGGCTCCGTTCGGCGGCTTCAAGATGAGCGGGGTGGGGCGCGACGGTGGCACCTTCGGGCTGCACGCCTACAGCGAGTTGCAGAGCATCGTCTGGTCGAGTTGAGGCGAGGGAGCGCGATGAGAGGCGTCGTCTACGACGGCAACGACTACCAGGTCGTCGATGACCTTGCGGTACGCGATCCGGGGCCCGGGGAGGCGCTCGTCCGCATCCATGCGGCCGGACTGTGTCACAGCGACCTGTCCGTGATAAACGGCACGATCCCGTTCCCCACCCCCGTGGTGCTGGGCCATGAGGGCGCTGGGGTCGTAGAATCGGTCGGTGCCGGCGCGACCGGCCTGCGCCCCGGTGACCACGTCGTTCTCACCACGCTCGGCAACTGCGGCGCCTGTGCCGCATGCGACTCGGGTCGACCCACCATGTGTCGGACCACGTTCGGCTCGCGCAGCCAGCCGTTCTCCTGGCGCGAGCAGCCCACTTATTCCTTTGCCAACACCTCGGTGTTCTCCGAACGCACCGTCGTCAGGGTCAACCAGTGTGTGCCTATCCCGGCCGACGTTCCGTTCGCGGCCGCCGCGCTCGTCGGTTGCGGCGTGCTCACCGGTGTCGGTGCGGTGCTCCAGCGAGCCCGGGTTCCCGAGGGCGCCTCGGTTGCCGTCATCGGGGTCGGCGGAGTGGGACTCAACGTGATCCAGGGCGCTGCCCTGGCGGGAGCGAGTCGGATCTTCGCGATAGACAACAATCCGCGCAAGGAACAGATCGCTCGCGAGTTCGGTGCTACGGACTTCGTGGCCGATCCGGCCGAGGTCAGGACCAGTGCCGCCCGGGGCGTCGACTTCAGCTTCGAGTGTGTGGGACAGGTGGCGCTCATCCGGGCCGCCTTCGACCTGCTCGACTGGGGTGGGACCTGCGTCATGCTCGGCGTGCCGGAGGCCAGCGCGGAGCTGCCCGTTACGGTCGCCGCCATGTACCTGGACAAGGCGCTGCTCGGCTGCCGATACGGATCTTCGCAGCCCCAACGCGACGTCCGGCGCTATATAGACCTGTACCGCGCGGGCCGGCTCAAGCTCGACGAGCTGGTCAGCCGGGAGTACCCGCTGGCCGATCTGACCAAGGCCGTGCACGACCTCGAGGCTGGCGAGCTGGTCGCCCGTGGCGTGCTCAACGTTCAGGGCTGAGCGTGCCGGTCGACCTGGTCGAGCTGCTCGACCCCGCCTGGACTGCGGTCGTGACAAGCGAGTGCCAGAACGGTGTGATCGGCGCGGAGTCGGTGCTGCCCGAGCTGGCGGCCGCGGCCCGCGCCACCGTGCTTCCCCACGGCGCCCGAATCGTGGCCGCGGCGCGAGCCGCTGGGATACCGGTGCTGCACGGGGTTGCCGGCCGGCGCCCCGACGGCCGGGGGTCCAACCGCAATGCGCGGTTGTTCGCGGCAATGGCTCGCTTCCAGCTCGATCTTGGCGGGACCGCCACCGACGTGGTCGCCGAGTTCGACCGGCAGCCAAGTGACTTCCTGCTGTCCCGGGTGCATGGGCTGAACCCGATGGCCGGCACCGATCTGGACTCGCTCCTGCGCAACCTCGGGGTTCGTACCCTGGTGGTGATCGGCGTGTCGGTGAACATCGCGATAACCAGCCTGGTTATGGATGCGGTCAACGCGGGATACCAGGTGGTCTTACCGCGCGATGCGGTGGCCGGCGTGCCCGCGGCATACGCCGAAGCGGTCATCGAGCGCACGCTCGGTCTGCTGGCCTCCGTGGTGCGCACCGACGACGTCTTGTCCGCCTGGGCGCTAGGCTCGACGCAAACCTGACGCATCGTCAGGTCCGCCAGCGACCGGGAGCGCCGAGCGATGGATCTGCGCTTCACCGTGGCCGACGAGGCGTTTCGCGCGGAGGTACGCGACTGGCTCCGGGCTCACCTGGTGGGGGAATTCGCCGGGCTTCGGGGCGTCGGGGGGAATGGACGCGAACACGAGGGATTCGAGGGTCGCCGGGAGTGGGAACGCTTGCTCGGCGCAGACGGCTGGACTGGATTGGGCTGGCCGGTCGAGCACGGCGGCCGAGGCGCCTCACTCATCCAGCAGGTCGTCTTCCACGAGGAGTACGCCCGGGCGGACGCACCGCACCGGGTCAACCATGTCGGCGAGAACCTGCTCGCGCCCACCCTGATCGCATGGGGCACCCCGGAGCAACAGCACCGATTCCTGCCGCCGATCCGAAGCGGCGAAGAACTGTGGTGCCAGGGCTACTCGGAACCCGATGCTGGGTCTGATCTGGCCAACGTTCGGACCCGCGCGGTGCGTGACGGTGGAGACTGGGTCATCACCGGGCAGAAGGTGTGGACCTCCCTGGCGCACGTGGCGGACTGGTGCTTCGCGCTGGTTCGGACGGATCCGGACGCCGGCAAGCACGCGGGGTTGTCCTACGTGCTGGTGCCGATGAACCAGCCGGGCATCGAGGTGCGACCGATCGTCCAGCTCACCGGCACCTCGGAATTCAACGAGGTGTTCTTCGATCAGGCCCGCACGCCGGTCGAGAACACGGTCGGGGGAGCGGGGGCGGGCTGGCGGGTCGCAATGGCCACCCTCGGATACGAACGTGGGGTGGCGACGTTGGGCCAGCTGGTCGGCTTCGAGCGTGAGCTCGGCCAGGTGATCGAACTCGCTCGGGCGAATGGCACGATCGACGATCCGCTCATCTTCGATCGGGTCACGGCTGCGTGGATCGATCTGCGGGTGCTCCGGTACACCGCACTGCGGATGCTCGCCAATCCCGTGCCTGGCGTCGAAGCCTCGATCCTGAAGTTGCTGTGGTCGAACTGGCATCAGCAGCTCGGCGAGCTGGCCGTCACGGTGGTTGGCGAGGCGGCGGGTCTGACCTCCGGCGGTTCCGACGCGAGCGCGGAGGCTCAGCGGCTGTTCCTGTTCTCCAGGGCGGACACGATCTACGGCGGATCCAACGAGATCCAGCGGACGGTCATCGCCGAGCGCATGCTCGGCCTACCCCGGGCGTCGACCCGGTCGTGAGCGGGCCGGACGCGGTCTCAGCCGAGCCGCTCGATGATCGTGACGTTCGCCTGACCGCCGCCTTCGCACATGGTTTGCAGCCCGTAGCGGCCACCGGTGCGCTCGAGCTCGTGCAGCAGTGTGGTCATCAGCCGGGCGCCGGTGGCGCCCAGCGGGTGCCCGAGCGCGATCGCGCCACCGTTGACATTGACCTTGTCGAGATCGGCGCCGGTCTCCTGCTGCCAGGCGAGCACCACTGGAGCGAACGCCTCGTTGATCTCGACCAGGTCGATGTTCGCGAGCGAGAGACCGGTCCGTTCCAGGGCGTGCGCGGTCGCCGGGATGGGGGCCGTCAGCATGTAGATCGGATCCGCCCCACGACAGGACAGGTGGTGGATCCGGGCCCTCGGCGTGAGCCGGTGCTCGCGCACCGCCCGCTCGGACGCGACCAGCACAACGGCCGCTCCATCCGAGATCTGGCTTGCCACCGCGGCGGTGATCCGCCCGTCGGGGGTCAGGGTGGGCAGTGCCGCCATCTTCTCCGCCGAGGTGTCCCGGCGCGGGCCTTCGTCGGTCGTAACGTCGCCGTAGGGGACCGTCTCGCGGTCGAAGCGTCCCTCGTCGATCGCGGCGACCGCCCGACGGTGGCTCTCCAGGGCGTAGGCCTCCAGGGCCTGCCGGCTCAGGCCCCACTTCTCGGCGATCAGTTCCGCCCCGTGGAACTGGTTGACCGGCGCGTCACCGTACCTGGCCGTCCAGCCGATGGAGCCGGAGAACGGGTCCGCCTCGGTCAGTCCGAGGGCCTTGGCGGCCCGGAACGCGGAGCCGATCGGGATCTGGCTCATGTTCTGAACGCCACCTGCGACGACCAGGTCGCTGGTGCCGCTCATCACGGCCTGGGCCGCGAAGTGCACGGCCTGTTGCGAGGAACCGCACTGCCGGTCGACGGTAACCCCGGGAACTTCCTCCGGCAGCCCGGCGGCCAACCAGCAGGTCCGGGCGATGTCACCGGCTTGCGGACCGAGGGTGTCGAGGCAGCCGAAGACGACGTCGTCGACCGCCGCGGGGTCGATGCCGGATCGCTCGACGAGCGCGGTCAGGACCGCGGCGCCGAGGTCCGCCGGGTGGACCCGCGACAGTCCGCCGCCTTTGCGTCCAACCGGCGTGCGCACCGCGTCGACGATGTAGGCCTCGGCCATCGGTCACCCCTTGTCCGGTCCGTCGGGTCGTCCCAGTTTACTGACGAACCGTCAGAATCGTTTCGCCAGGTCGGGGAGGCCTTGGCATGGACTTGACGTTCAGCCCGGAGCAGGAGGCGTTCCGGGCGGAGGTGCGGGCCTGGCTCGCCAGCCATGTGCCGAGCCGGCGCTTGCCGTCGCTCGACACCGAGCTTGGCTTCGGGGCGCACCGCGAGTGGGAACGGGAGCTCTACGAGGCGCGGCTCGCGGTCGTAACCTGGCCCGAGCAGTTCGGCGGCCGCGGGATGAACGTGCTGGACTGGCTGATCTTCGAGGAGGAGTACTGGGCGGCCGACGCTCCGGCCCGGGTCGGCCAGAACGGGATCTTCTTGCTCGCCCCCACCCTGTTCGAGTACGGGACCGAGGAGCAGAAGCACCGGTTTCTGACCCCCATGGCCAGCGGCGCGGACGTGTGGGCCCAGGGCTGGTCCGAACCGGATGCCGGAAGCGACCTCGCGGCGCTGCGCAGCCGGGCGGTCCGCGCGGACGGCGGCTGGCGGGTGACCGGTCAAAAGACCTGGAGCTCCCGGGCGGCGTTCGCCGATTGGCTGTTCGGCCTGTTCCGCACCGACCCCGAGGCGGAGCGTCATCACGGCCTGACCTACCTACTGGTCCCGCTCGACGCCGCCGGGATCAGTGTGCGCCCGATCCGTCAGCTCGACGGTGAGCCGGGTTTCGCCGAGGTCTTCTTCGACGACGTCTTCGTCCCCGACGATCAGGTGCTCGGCGCGGTTGGCGACGGCTGGCGGGTGGCCATGTCGACCACGACCTCGGAGCGCGGGCTCACCCTGCGCAGCCCCGGGCGCTTCCTCGCCGCCGCAGACCGGTTGGTGGCGCTTTCCCGCCGGGTCGGGGATGGCCGCGGCCCCGCCCTGCCGGACGACGTCACCATGGCGTGGATGGACGCGGACGCCTACCGGCTCTTTGTCCTCGCAACGGCCAGTCGGGTGCTCGACGGCGACTCTGTCGGCGCCGAGTCCAGCGCCAACAAACTCTTCTGGTCCGAGCTCGACCTGCGGATCCACCAGGCCGGGCTGGACCTGCTATCCGAGCGGGCCACGCTGGGCGACACCGCTCCGGACGTCGTGGACGCCGGGCGCTGGCTGGACGGCTACCAGTTCGCCCTGGCCGGCCCGATCTACGCCGGAACCAACGAGATCCAGCGCAACGTCGTGGCCGAGCGCCTGCTCGGACTGCCCAGGAGCTGACGGATGCGTTTCGCCGCGGACCCGGATGCCGTCGTGTTCGCCCAGGCCGTGCGCAGGTTGCTCGAGGAGCAGTGCGACGCGGCCGCGCTTCGGGCGGCATGGGACAGCCAGGGCGGTCGGGTCCCGGGGCTCTGGGGCCGGCTCGCCGAACTCGGCGTGACCGGGCTCACCGTGCCCGAGGCCGCAGGCGGCCTGGACCTGCCGGAGACCGACCTGGTCGCCATCCTGATCGAGACCGGCCGGGCGGCCCTGCCCGAACCGGTGGTCGAGACGTTGGCCGGCGCCCGCCTGCTCGCCGGCGTCGGGGGTCCGGTCGCCGAACAGTGGCTGCCGCGGGTCGCCGGCGGTGAGGTCGCTCTCGCGCTGGGCGCCCCGGGCGCCGCTTTCGTGACCGGAGCGGAGTGGGCTGACCTGCTGATGCTGGTCGCGGCCGATGGCGCGGTGCACGCGGTGCCGCGCGACGCGGTCGAGATCGTGCCGCAGCCGAGCGTCGACCACGGGGCCCGGATCGCGCGAGTCACCTGGTCACCCGCCCCCGCGACCGCGCTTGGCGGAGGCGACCCGGAAGCGGCCGTCGACTTGGCCATGCTCCTAGTGGCCGCACAGCTGGTCGGGCTGGCGGAGGCCATGCTCGAGATGGCCGTCCGCTATGCCGGCCAGCGGCAACAGTTCGGTCGACCGATCGGCGCCTTCCAGGCGGTCAAGCACGCCCTGGCCGACGTCTACGTCGCGGTGTCATTCGCCCGGCCGGTGGTGGACCGGGCCGGCTGGTCGGTGAGTCGCCGGCTGGTCAGCCGAGGAAGGGACGTCTCGCACGCGAAGCATGCCGCGACCGTCGCCGCTCGCTTGGCGGCCCGGACCGCCCTCCAGGTGCACGGCGGGATCGGCTACACGTTCGAGCACGAACTGCACATGTGGCTCAAACGGACCTGGACGTTGACCTCGCTGTGGGGAGATGCAGCCTGGCACCGAGCCCGGGTGGCACGTTCCGTGCTCGACCAGGCCGGGGAGCGCGTGCCCTCGTTGTAGCAAATCTGACGCCCTGTTAGGTTTCGGGATGTGGGCATAACCGCTGGGCCGCCGCTGCGCGGCGTGCGGATCATCGAATGCTCGATGCTCGGGCCGGCCGCTGTCACGAGTGCACTTGCCGATCTCGGGGCCGAGGTCATCAAGGTGGAACCGCCCGGTGGTGACTACATCCGCGGGATGACCTGGCCGATCGTCGAAGGTGTCTCGCTCATGCACCTACACGTCAATCGTGGGAAGCGCAGTGTCGTCCTCGACTTGCGCGCCGACGCCGGCAAGGGTGCCTTCGTCGATCTGGTGAGGGGTGCGGACGTCGTCGTCGAGGCCATGCGACCGGGGGCACTCGAGCGCCTGGGCCTGGGCTATCCGGCGCTTTGCGAAGTGCGCCCCGGGCTGGTCTTCGCGACGGTGTCCGGCTACGGGATGACCGGGCCCTACAAGGACTTTCCCAGTCACGGAATCGCCTACGACACTTGGGCCGGGATCGTCGCCCCGGCGGTCGACGACGATGGGTTCAGCTACCTTCCGGAGCATGTGAGTATCGGGATCTACGCCGCGCCGCTGTATGGGGCGATGGCGATCCTCGCCGGAGTGCTGCGGGCCAGGGAGACCGGATCCGGATGCCGGCTGGAACTCGCGCAGTCCGACTGCGCGGCCGCCTTCGACTGGTATCGGAGCGAAACCTGGCGGGCTTACGAGCGACCGGAAACTGAAGTGACCGGCAATGCGGCGGACGGCTATCAGCGTCGCGCGCCGGGCACGGCCGGGATGCGCGAAGGGGTGCGCTACCAGGTCTACGCGACAAGCGACGGGCATGTCCTGTTCATGGCTTCGGAGCAGGCTTTCTGGCGCAACTTCTGTGCCGGGCTGGATCGGCTCGACCTGTTCGAGCGCTGGCCGGGCGCAACCTACGCCGACCACGCGCGCGGCAACCGGGAGCTCCAGAGCGAGCTGCGCGCCATCTTCGCGACCCGTTCGTGCGCGGAGTGGCTGGAGTTCGGTGGCCGGGTCGACACCCCGATCGCGCCGGTGAACACACCGCGCACGCTGCCGGCCGATCCGCAGTTCCAGGCCCGATCGGGCTTCCTGCCGGCCAGCCGTCTCGGGGCGGACCAGCTGCCCTTCCCGGTCAAGTTCGCCGAACTGGACCTTCCCGAGCCGACGAAAGCTCCGACGCTGGGCGAGCACAGCGATGAGGTCCTGCGTGAACTGTGCGGATACGACGATGCGACCCTGGCCGAGTTGCGCTCCGCCGGGGTGCTCGGTTGAGCCGGATGCCCGCACCGGCCAGCATCCCGCGACTCGTCCTCGAGTCGGGGGATCGTTTCGGTGATCGCGAGGCGCTGGTCGACGGGCAGCGCCGGTTGAGCTTTGCCGAGTTGGCGACAGCGGTTCGCGCCGCCTCCGCGGCGGTCATCGCCACCGGTGTGGACCCAGGGGACCGGATCGGCCTTTGGGCTCCGAACAGCCTGGAGTGGGTGGTGTCCGCGCTGGGTCTGCTCGGCGCCGGCGCCGTTTTGGTCCCGCTGAACACCAGATTCAAAGGCGACGAGGCGGCCTACATCCTGGCAAAGAGCGGTGCGCGAATGGCCTTTGTGGCGCCGCCGTTCCTCGGTGCGGACTATCCGGCGCTGCTCGGGGCGCGTCGTGCCGAGCTACCGGCGCTCGGGGATGTCGTGAGCCTCGACCCCAGCGGTTGGGCCGAGTTTCTGGACCGCGGCCGGGTTGTGTCGGCCCGGACCGTGCAGGATCGGACGGAGGCCGTCGGCAGCTCCGACATCGGCGACATCATCTTCACCTCCGGGACCACCGGGAAGCCCAAGGGCGTGATGACGAGCCATGGCCAGACCTTGCGGGTGTTCGATGTCTGGGCCGACGTGGTCGGGCTCGAGATGGGGGACCGTTATCTCATCGTCAACCCGTTCTTCCACACGTTCGGCTACAAGGCGGGGATCCTGGCCGCCCTGCTCCGCGGAGCCACGATGATCCCGGAACCCATCTTCGACGTAACGAGGGTCCTCGACCGGATCGACACCGAGCAGGTCACCGTGCTGCCCGGCCCCCCCACGCTGTACCAGTCAATTCTCGCCAGTCCGGAGCGGCCCGGCCGGGACCTCGGCTCCTTGCGGCTCGCGGTCACGGGGGCGGCAGTCGTCCCGGAGGAACTTGTCGAGCGCATGCGGACCGAGCTCAAGTTCTCCACCGTGCTCACCGCCTACGGTCTCACCGAGGCTACGGGGGTGGTGTCGATGTGCCGAGCGGAGGACGGCCCCGCCACGATTGCCGCCACCTCGGGCCGGGCGATCCCGGAAACCGAGGTCCGGGTGGTGGGGGATGCTGGCCAGCCACTGCCGATCGGCGAGCCCGGCGAGGTGCAGGTGCGCGGATACAACGTCATGCGCGGCTACTTCGAGGACCCGGAAGCGACCGCGGCGACGGTCGACGCCGACGGGTGGCTGCACACCGGCGACGTCGGTGTTCTCGACCGGCGCGGCTATCTGCGGATCACCGACCGGCTCAAGGACATGTACGTCGTCGGCGGCTTCAACGCCTACCCCGCCGAGATCGAGCAGGTCCTCGCCGGGCATCCGGCCGTGGCCGAGTCGGCCGTGGTCGGGGAGCCAGACGTCCGGCTCGGGGAAATCGGGCGGGCGTTCGTAGTCCCTCGGCCCGGGGCCTCGGTCGATCCCGAGGAACTCGTCGAATGGTGCAAGCAGCGGCTCGCGAACTACAAGGTCCCGCGTGCGGTCACCTTCGTGACGGCCCTGCCGCGCAACGCGTCGGGCAAGGTGCTCAAGTACGAGCTACGGCAGTCCAGGTGAGTATCGACCCGCGCCAGTTTCGCCAGGTTCTCGGGCACTTCCCGACCGGGGTCGCGGTAGTGACCGGGCTCAGCGCGGAGGGTGGCCCGGCGGGCATGGCGGTCGGCTCGTTTACTTCGGTCTCGCTCGACCCGCCGCTCGTCGCGTTCCTCCCGGACAAAGCCTCGACGAGTTGGGCCACGATCCGTGACTCCGGATCCTTCTGCGTCAACATCCTGGGCGCAGAGCAGGAGTCGATCTGCCGGGCATTCGCGGTGAAAGGCGGCGACAAGTTCGCCGAGTTGTCGTGGCGGCCGGCCGGGTCGGGTTCCCCGGTCCTCGACGGCGTGCTGGCCTGGATCGATTGCGACGTCGAGGCCGTGTACGAGGCAGGCGACCACTGGATCGTGGTCGGCGCGGTCCGTCAGCTGGAGGTGGCCAACCCGGCCCTGCCGCTCGTCTTCTTCCAAGGCGGTTACGGCCGATTCGCTTCGCTGTCGCTCGCCGCCTGGGAGGGCGACCTCGTCCTGCACATGCGCTCGGCCGACCTGGCCCGACCCCATCTCGAGGCGGTAGCCGAGGACCTCGACGTCGAGTGCGTGGCGAGCGTCGTGGTTGGTGACCAGATGGTTCTCATCGCCCGCGCCGGCACGACGAACATGCTGCCCACCCAGGTCGGCCAGCGGATCCCGTTTGAGCCGCCGCTCGGCACCGCGTTCACCGCCTGGGCCTCGCCGAGCGCCCGGCAGGCGTGGTTGGGCCGGCTGTCGCCGGACGCCCCGGCCGGAACGCTCGAGGGCCTGGAGCGCACGCTGGAGGCGGTCCGTCGGCGCGGGTACTCGGTTGGCCGCGGGCAGCGCTGGCACCGGGAGGTCTCGGTTGTGCTTTCCCGGGCCCGGCCGGAGCGGCCGAGCGAGGAGACCGACCAGGCGATGCACCGGTTGGTCCGCCTCCTGCCCGCGGACTACGAGTCGCCCGACGTCGGGTCCGAAGACGTCCGGACCATCTCGACGCCCGTGTTCGCGGTCGCCGGCGATGAGCCGGCGGTCGTCATGGTGCTCAGCATCACCGTGGCGCGAACCCGTTCGCTCGCCGACGATCTGGCGCGGTCGGTGGCCCGCTTGCGCCAGGCCGCGGATGCCGTGAGCGCCAACCTGTCCGGGGAGGCTGGATGACCGGGGTCGATATCGCGGCGCTCCTTCTGCGGGTCGCCGTGGGCGGGACGCTGACGGCGCACGGCTGGAACCACGCGTTCGGCGGCGGAAGGCTTCCGGGGACTGCCCGCTGGTTCGAGTCGATCGGGATCCGCCCTGGCCGAGTGCACGCTTTGTTCGCGACGCTGACCGAACTCGGTGCCGGGGGGCTGCTCGTGCTCGGTCTGCTGACTCCGGTCGCCGCCGCCGGCGTGGTAGGCACGATGCTCGTCGCACTCATCGCCAACCATCGGAAGAACGGCTTCTTCATCTTCCGCCCGGGGGAGGGGTACGAGTACGTGCTGCTCCTCACGGTGGTCTCCTGCGCGATCGGGGCGCTCGGCGGCGGCCGGGCCTCGCTGGACCGGATCGTCGGCTTCCATCTGGGTGGCTGGTCCGGCCTCGGTGTCGCAGCCGGCGCCGGGGCGCTTGGCGCGGCGCTGCTGCTCGCGACCTCGTGGCGGCCCGGGGACCGTAATTGACGACCCGTCAGAAACCGCTTAGCCTCCTGGCACGGTATTGCAACGGCTAGTTCCAAATATGCACCCCTGCCCCGGCCCAGGAAGGATCGCGCCATGGAGTTCGGGTTGTTCATTCAAAATTACGTGCCCAACTTTCGCCGGGACGTCGACCCGGACGCCGAGCACCACGCGATCTTCGAGGATCTCGAAGCCGTGGTCGCTGCCGACCAGGCCGGCTTCAAGTACGTCTGGATCACCGAGCACCATTTCCTCGACGAGTACTCGCACCTGTCGGCGAGCGACGTCGTCGCCGGCTACCTCGCCGCGAAGACCGATCGGATCCACATCGGTTCCGGCATCTTCAATCCCCTGCCGCAGGTCAATCATCCGGCCAAGGTCGCCGAGCGGGTGGCCTACCTCGACCATCTCACCCGTGGCCGGTTCGAGTTCGGCACGGGTCGTGGCGCGGGGAGCCACGAGATCCTCGGCTTCCTCGACCACGCCGGTGTGACCGACACCGACGAGACAAAGGAGATCTGGGAGGACGTCATCGCGGAGTTCCCGAAGATGTTCCTCCAGGACACCTACGAAGGACACCAGGGCAAGTACTGGTCGCTACCTCCGCGCAAGATCCTGCCGAAGCCGTACGGCCCGGGGCATCCCGCTATGTGGTACGCCGCCGGCAATCCTTCGTCCTACGAGATGGCCGGCCGCAAGGGGCTCGGCGTGCTGGGCTTCTCGCTCGACACCGTGGACAAGGTCGAGAAGGTGCGGGCCGCCTACAAGGACGGCATCGCCAACGCGGAACCGATCGGTGCCTTCGTCAACGACAACCTGATGAGTTGCATCGCGGCCTACGTCGCTGAGGACAGCGGGCAGGCGATGAAGTCCTACCTCGGTGCGCGGCCGAACTACCTGGTCAGCAACGTCTACCGCTACCACGACACCTTTCCGCATCCGGGGTGGGTACCGAGTTGGCCGGAGACGCTTCCGGAACCGACCGAGGAGACGGCCCGGCTCGCGGCCGAGCACGGTGGCCTGGTTCTCGGCGACCCGGATCAGGCGCTCGAGCAGTGCCGGCGATGGGAGTCCACCGGCGTCGACCAGTTGGTCTTCGGGATCGGGCCGGCGCCGATCGCGGAGACCCTCGAAACCATCCGCCTGCTCGGCGAGCACGTCATCCCCAAGCTCGATACCGATCCGCTGCACCGGACCACACGTTTCCGCGAGGCCGCGGCCAGGACCGCCAGCTGAGCGGGCACGCCGAACAGCGCCTGCGAATGCTGACGCCCCCGCGCTTCGAGGGCACCGTCGCGGTCGGCCAGGGGAGACGGCTGAGCTTCTCGGAGTTCGGACCGGTCCGCGGCCGCCCGGTCATCTGGTTGCCCGGAACGCCGGGAGCCCGGCGGCAGATCCCGCAGCCGGCCCGGGCCGCCGCCGACCGGTTGGGGATCCGGATCATCGGGCTGGATCGTCCGGGTGTCGGCCAGTCGAGCCCGTACGGTTACCGCCGGGTCCTGGAGTTCGCCGACGACATGGGGCTCGCCGCCGACGCGCTCGGCCTTGACCGGTTCGCCATGCTCGGCCTGTCCGGTGGCGGCCCGTACCTGCTCGCCTGTGCCTTCGCGATGCCGCAGCGGTTCGCGGCCGGTGCCGTCCTCGGCGGCGTCGCGCCGACCGTCGGGCCGGATGCCGCGGAAGGCGGCGTCGTCTCGCTTACCGCCCGCTTCAACCCGATGCTTACCCGTTGCCGGGTACCGCTGTCCCTCGCCCTCGCGTCCATGCTCTTCGTCGCCCGGCCCTTCGGATCGCCGGCCCTCGACCTCTACGCGCGGTTCTCCCCGCCCGGCGACCGGCGCCTGCTGGCGCGCCCCGAGTTCAAGGCGATGTTCCTCGACGACCTGCTCGAGGCCGCCGGTCACCTCGGGATCCGCGGGCCGCTCTACGACGTCCTGCTATTCGGGCGTGACTGGGGCTTCTCGGTCCGTGATATCGAGGTCCCGATCCGTTGGTGGCACGGTGACGCCGACCACATCGTGCCGCTTCGCCATGGCGAACACGTGGCCGGGCTCATTCCCGGTGCCGAACTGGTCGTCCTCTCCGGCGAGAGCCATCTCGGGAGCCTCGCCACCGCCGAGCAGATCCTGGTGGCCCTCCTCGCAGATTGGGACGGGGCAGGCTGACCAGGATCTCGAGCGGTCAGCGAGGTCCGCTACGGTCGGCCGGTGACGATCAGCTCAGTCCCCGACGACGGGCAGATCAGCGAGACCACGGCCTTCAACGCCGCACTCGAGCAGGTCCTGGCTCGACAACCTCCGTTGCAATCTATGGAACCGGCGGTGGTCCGGGCCCGACGGTTGGAGGGTGGGGGTCCGTTCCCGCCGCCGGTATACCTGCCGCAGGGGGTCGACCGGGTTGTCCCAGGCCGAGCCGGGAACGTCGGGCTCCGGGTGTTCACGCCCGACCGGGTCGGCGGCGTCTATCTGCACATCCACGGCGGCGGGTGGACTCTCGGTGCGGCGAATCAGCAGGATCCGATGCTCTGGGCGATCGCCGAGCAATCCGGCGTCGCGGTGGTGAGTGTGGACTACCGGCTGGCGCCGGAACATCCCTACCCGGCCGGCCCGGACGACTGTGAAGATGCCGCCAGCTGGCTCGTCGACCACGCCGCCGAGGAGTTCGGGACCGACCGGCTGGTCATCGGCGGGGAGTCCGCGGGTGCGCATCTCGCGGTTGTGACCATGCTCCGCCTCCGTGACCGGGGGGCCTACCCCGGCGGGTTTCGCGGCGCGAATCTGGTATTCGGCGCGTATGACCTGAGCATGACGCCGAGCCAGCGGCTGTGGGGCGAGCGCTACCTCGTCCTGTCCACGCCGGTGGTGCGCTGGTTCGCCGACCATTTCCTCGGCGACCGGGACGAAGAGGCCCGTCGCGTGCCCGACGTTTCCCCGCTTTACGCCGAACTGCATGACCTGCCGCCCGCCCTGTTCACAGTCGGCACCCAGGATCCGCTGCTGGACGACTCCATGTTCATGGCGGCGCGCTGGCGCAGCGCCGGCAACGAGGCAAGCCTCGAGGTCTTTCCCGAGGCGGCACACGGATTCACGCTGTTCCCGATCGCCGCGGCGGCCGCGTCCAAGACCTCGCAGATCGCCTTCATCCGCGAGGCTGTCTCATGACGGGGACATGTCAGCGGCCTTACGGGCCGGTCGGGAGCCCAGCGTTGCGAAGATCCCGAACAACATAGGCAAGCTCCTGCTCGCGGTGCCTGATTCGCCAGCCCTCCGCGGTACGGACCAACGCGTCCTCGTACCAGAGGCCGATCAGCCAGACCTCCCCCGGCCCCTCAGCCGCCGCAAAGGCCATCGGATTGGAGCAACTGGTGCGGGCCTGCGCTCGGTCACCGTCCAAGGTCACCAGGCTGGCACCGAGCAGGTGCTGGGTACTCGCGAACAACGGGAGCGTGCGGGCGAGGAAAGTCTTGATCTCGGTAACGCCGCCCATCGGACCGCCGGTAGCGCGAAGGTCGATGACGGCGTCGGAGCAGAACAGAGCATCGAGCGCCGGCCAGTCCTGGCCATCCACCGCATGCGCGTAGGCAGCCAGCAGTTGTCCGATCTCCAGACGGTCGGAGACCTCCTCGAGGGACAGCGTCATTCGAGCCGCTGAGAGTCGCCCGCCTGTTCGGCGGCCCGGCGGGCCCACCGGTAGTCGGCCTTTCCGGCGGGTGTTCGCTCGACCCGGTCCACGACGACGAGTTCTCGCGGCAGCTTGAAGCCGGCCAGCGCGGTCCGGCCGTGCTCGCGGATCGACCCGAGGGTAGGACTGGCCCCGGGATTCGGCTGCACGATCGCCACAACGCGCTGGCCCCAGTGGTCGTCGGGGACTCCCGTCACGAGCACGTCGAAGACATCCGGGTGTGCGCGCAGAACCGTCTCCACCTCCTCCGGGTAGACCTTCTCCCCACCCGTGTTGATCAACTGTGAACCACGGCCAAGGAGGACCACCGTGCCGTCGGCATCCACCGTGGCGAGGTCCCCAGGCAAGACCCACCGTTCACCGTCGACCTCGAGGAAGGTGGCGGCGGTCTTCTCCGCGTCCTTGTAGTAACCGAGGGGCACATGTCCCCGGCGGGCCAGCCGTCCGACCGCGCCCGATCCGCGTTGAACTGGCCGTCCGGCATCGTCGAGGACATCGGTTTGTGCATTGACGGAGAACCGCGGCGATGCGCCGGGGTCGGCGCCGGCGACGTGCATCTTGTTGCCGACGACGCCAGTTTCCGAGGACCCGAAGCCATCCACGATCATCAGGTTGGGCAGAAGCTGGGCGAAGCGCTCTTTGCTGGCCGTCGACAGCACCGCGCCCCCGGAGCCGATGACGATCAGTGAGGAGACCTCGTAGGGCCGGTCGGCATTCGCCGAGGCGGTGAAGGCATCCGCGAGTGGTCGCGCCATCGCATCGCCGACGATGGTCAATATGTTGACCTTCTCCTCGGCGACGAGCCGCCAGATCTGCTCGGCGTCGAAGTTGCCGCTCGCGAACACGACTTTGCCCCCGGAGAAAAGCGCGTGGTACACGCCCCACTGCGCGCTCACGTGCATGAGCGGGGGGGTGGTCAGCGTCACCCCCCCGACATCGGGGATCCGCTCGACGATCTCTGCCGGCGTGACGATGAAGTTCCCCGACTGGTAGACGTCCCCGCCGCCCATCGCAGCGAAAAACATGTCCTCCTGCCGCCATACGACACCCTTGGGCATACCTGTGGTGCCACCGGTGTAGGCGATGTAGCGGTCATCGCCGCTGCGATCGGTGTTCGGCGGCCGGTTCGGGTCGGCTGCCGCGAGCGCGGCCTCGTATTCGCCCGAGTCGGGAGCGGCCTGCGCCTGCGTGCCGTCGTCGACCACGAGGAGGTGCTGCAGCTTCGGGACGGCTTCCCTGGCGGCTGCGACTCGTGACCCGAACTGTCGGCTGTAGATCAGGGCGACGAGGTCGGCGTCGTCGAAGAGATAGGCGAGCTCGGCTTCGACGTAGCGGTAGTTCACGTTGATCGGGACCGCGCGCAGCTTGAAGGCTGCGAGCATGCCCTCCAGGTACTCGCTGCCGTTTAGCAGCTGTAGCCCGATGTGGTCGCCCGGGGCGAGTCCCTGCTTCTTCAGGTGGGCGGCCAGCCGGTTCGCCCGCGCGTCGAGCTCGGCGTAGCTCAGCCGGCGCCGGGGGTCGACGACGGCTCCCCGGTCCGGCACGGCGTCGGCGACCAGCTCGAACAGGTCGGCGAGGTTGAATCCGGCCACGCGTCCCTCCCCGTTCGGTTGCCGCAGCTGGCGTCGAACCGAGATTATCGGAGGCCGACCGGTCGGATCTGACGGGTCGTCATAAACTAGCCTGGTCTGGCGCGGCGTCGGCGGGAGGGCCTGATGTACGACTACGACAAGCTCTACCTCGGGGGCGATTGGGTTCCGGCTGCCAGCGACCAGGTGATCGAGGTGTTCTCACCCGCCACCCTCGAGCGGATCGGGCGGGTGCCGGCCGCCGTGGAGGCCGACGTCGACGTTGCTGTTGGGATCGCCCGACGTGCCTTCGACTCCGGGCCCTGGCCGCAAACGCCGCCGGCAGAGCGGGCCAAGGTCATGGGAAGGCTCCGGGAGCTGATCGCTGCCCGCTCCGACGACTTCACCGCGCTCATCTCGGCAGAGATGGGCGCTCCGCCGCTCACCGTGTCGATGATGATGCTCACGCCCGCAGATGCCGTCCTCAGCACGTACGTTCAGCTCGTCGGCGGCTTCCCCTGGGAGGAGCCGCGGGTTGGCGCCTGGGGCCGTAGCTTGGTCCGCCGTGAACCGGCCGGCGTCGTTGCGGCGATCATCCCGTGGAACGTGCCGTTGTTCATTGCGATCAACAAACTGGTCCCCGCCCTGCTCGCTGGTTGCACGGCCATCCTCAAACCGGCGCCAGAGACCCCGATCGACGCGTTGCTCCTCGCCGAGCTGTTCGCCGAGGCGGGACTGCCGGACGGTGCGCTGTCGGTGCTGCCCGCCGATCGCGTGGTGAGTGAGTACCTCGTCACCCATCCGGGCGTCGATGTGGTGAGCTTTACCGGTAGCACGGCCGCTGGACGTCGGGTAGGCGGTCTCGCGACCGAGCAGCTCAAGCGCGTCTCCCTCGAACTCGGCGGGAAGTCGGCGGCGATCGTCCTCGAGGACGTCGACCTGGCGGGTACGGTCGGGATGCTCGTCTACTCCGGGTTGATGAACAGTGGGCAGGCGTGCGTCGCGCAGACCCGGATCCTCGCTCCGCGTTCGCGCTACGACGAGATCGTCGATGCCGTCGTCGCCGCGGCCGCTGCGATGCCGGTCGGCGACCCGGCAGATCCGGCGACCCAGCTCGGACCTCTAGTCGCGGAGCGCCAGCGGGACCGGGTGGAGGGCTACATCGGTGCGGGACGCACCGAGGGTGCCAGGTTGGTGCTGGGCGGTGGCCGGCCGGCCGGTCTGGACCTCGGGTGGTATGTAGAGAGCACGGTGTTCGCCGATGTCGAGCCGAAGATGACGATCGCCCAGGACGAGATCTTTGGACCGGTGCTGTCGGTCATTCCCTACGACACCGAGGACGAGGCCGTCAGGATCGCCAACGACTCGGTCTACGGACTCGCCGGCTCGGTGTGGACCGCGGATGTGGAGCATGGCATCGAGATCGCGCGGCAGGTTCGTACGGGCACCTACGGGATCAACTGGTACGCGTTCGATATGGGCTCGCCGTTCGGCGGTTACAAGAGCTCCGGGATCGGGCGCGAGGACGGCCCGGAGGGTCTTGAGGAGTTCTGTGAACTCAAGTCGATCATGCTTCCCATGGGCTACCCCGGCTAGCCCTCAGCCATGAGGGAGGACGACGGCGCGGCTGCGCAGGTCGCCGGACCGAAAACGCTCGTACGCCTCAGGGGCGTCCCGAAATGCGAATTGCTCGATGTCTATCCGGACCACGCCGGTCTCGGCGAGCGCGACGACGTCGTGGAGGTCGGCGATCGTGCCCCCTTGCGGGATGAACACGTCGCACTCGTAGGGCACTCCGAGCCATTTCACCGCCGCCGTGCCGCCGCCGGCCCCGACGATGGCCACCGCGCCGAGCGTGGCCGCGGCGCCGAGGGCCAGCCGCACCGTCTCATCGGTCCCGACGAAGTCGAAGACCCCGGCCGCGCGATCTGTCCCCAGGAGGCGGTCGAGGTCGGTCGAGGTCGTCTCCGAGGAGAGCAGTGTTTCGGCGGCTCCCAGATCGCGGGCCAGCATCAGCCGGGACTCCGAGACGTCGATCGCAACGATCCGTGCGGCCGTTAGCAGCCGGAGCCACTGGACCGCGTACGCGCCGAGTCCCCCGATGCCGACGACGAGTGCGGTGCTGCCTGGATCGAGCTTGGGCGCCACCTTGCGGACCGCGTGGTAAGAGGTGGTCCCGGCGTCGGTGAGCGGGGCCACCTGGCGCGGGTCCAGCGAGCCGAGTGGGACCAATTCACGACCGGGCACGACGAGAAATTCGGCTAGCCCGCCATCCTCTCCGTATCCCCGACCCTTCCAGCCGTTCACGCAGTAGTTGTCCGCTCCGCGCAGGCAGAAGCGGCACCGTCCGCAGGAATGCACCCCGGCGACGGCGACGGCATCCCCGAGCCGCAGACCTGAGGCCCCCGGCCCCAGCTCGTGGACCCAACCGGTGTTCTCATGGCCCAGCGTGAACGGCAGGTCGTAAGGCAGCAGCCCGGCCGGCGAGTCGAGGAAGATGAAGTCGGAGCGGCAAAGCCCGACCCCGGCCATCTTGAGCTGCACTTCGCCGGGCCCCGGCTCGGGGATCGGCACCTCTACGAATTCCGCCGGCTGTTGCCAGCCCCGGAGTTGGTACGCCGTCATCTTCGTCATGTCCACCCGTTCCCGCCGGTTGCCGCATCTGACAGGGTGTCAGATACGCTGCCGGAACCCGGAGGGAAGGGGTCGACATGGGCACAGTCGCGGACGTGTACCGGCCGATGTTCATGCCCGACTTGCTGGTCGCTGCGCTCGACCGGCACGCCGACAAACCGGCGGTCTATCTCGGCGCGGAGGTGCTCACCGCCCGGCAGGTTCGGGACGAGATGAGCCGCTACGTGCAGGCATACGAGTCGCTGGGCATCGGCCGCGGCCATCCCGTCGCGATGCTGTCGAAGAATCGTCCCGAGGTGCTGTTCGCCATGGGCGCGAACATGCTCACGGCCTGTCGCAGCACGGCGCTGCACCCGATGGGGGCGCTCGCGGACCAGTCGTATGTGCTCGAGGACGCCGGCACTGAGACGCTCGTGTTCGACGCAGCCTTCGCTGAGCGGGCCGCCGCGTTGCAGGCTCAGGTGCCGGCGCTCAAGCAACTGCTGTCTTTCGGGCCGTGTGACGTGGGCACCGACCTCATCGAAGTGACCCGCGATTTCGCCCCTCGCGGCTTGGTGCCGCCAGTGGTGGATCCCGAGGACGTGACCGGCCTCACCTACACGGGAGGGACGACCGGCAAGCCCAAGGGTGTCATGCAGACCTACCGTGGTGGCGCGACGTTGACCCAGATCCAACTCGCCGAATGGGAATGGCCGACCGAGACCCGATTTCTGATCGCCACCCCGCTAAGCCACGCCGGAGCGGCTTTCTTCGTGCCGACGCTGCTGCGCGGGGGCTGCCTGATCGTGCTCCCCGGATTCGACCCTACCGCCGTGCTCGAGACCATCCAGAGTCACCGGATCACCGCCACCATGCTCGTGCCGACCATGCTCTACATGCTCCTGGACCACCCCCGGCTCGGTGAGTACGACCTGTCCAGCTTGGAGACGGTTTACTACGGGGCGGCCGCAATCTCGCCAACCCGGCTGCAGGAAGCGATCGACCGGTTCGGCCCGATCTTCTTCCAGTTCTACGGCCAAACCGAGTGCGGGATGACGATCTCGGTGCTCCGCAAGGACGAGCATGACCGGTCGGATCTCGCCCGGCTCGCCAGCTGTGGGCGACCGGTGCCTTGGCTGCACGTGGCTCTTCTCGATGACGACCTTGCCGAGGTCCCGGAAGGGGAGCCCGGGGAGATCTGCGTCCGCGGGCCGCTGGTGACCAAGGGGTACTGGAACCAGTCGGAGCAGACCGATGAGCTGTTCAAGGGCGGTTGGCTGCACACCGGCGACGTAGCACGCAAGGATGCCGACGGCTTCTACACGATCGTTGACCGGAAGAAGGACCTGATCGTGTCCGGCGGGTTCAACGTGTTCCCGCGAGAGGTCGAGGACGTGATCGCCACCCATCCGGCTGTGGCCCAGGTCGCGGTCATCGGAGTGCCGGACGAAAAGTGGGGAGAGGCGGTCCGGGCGGTCGTCGTCCTACGGCCGGGGTTCGATCCCAACCCCGAAGAGCTGGCTCAGCTTGTCCGGGATCGCAAGGGAGCGATCCACGCGCCCAAAGCTGTGGATTTCGTCGAGAGCATCCCGGTGAGCCCACTCGGCAAGCCGGACAAGAAGGTGCTGCGCGCCCGCTACTGGCAGGGCGCGGATCGGCTTGTTAATTGACGGAGCCGATGACGCTAGCCCCGGAGCCGCGCTTCGCCCTTGCCGAGGAAGACGTGCTCGGCGAGCGGATGCTCGTGTTCCGAGAACGTCGGCGCTCCCTCGCCGACCTCCTCGAGGCAAGTCGCGAGTATGCGGAACGCGACTACCTTGTCGACGGAGAACGTCGGCTCAGTTACGCCGAGCATCACCGGGCGGCCGTTGCGATCGCTACCGAACTGCGCGATCGGTACGGAGTCCAGCCCGGCAGCCGGGTCGCGATCCTCGGCTCGAACCGGCTCGAATGGGTCGCCGTCTTCTGGGCGACCGTCGTGCTCGGGGCGATCGCCGTCGGCCTCAACGCCTGGTGGTCCGCCGCGGAGCTCGCGGACGCGCTCGACGATGCAGATCCGCTCCTTGTGGTCGTGGACCGGGCCCGCCTCGAGCGGCTTGGCGCCACGCCCCGACGGGTGGCTGTTATGGAGGATTTCGCTCCGCTGCTTGGGGGAGCCGAGGGGGAGCTGCCAGCTGTCTCCGTCGCCGAGGACGATCCCGCGGTCATCCTCTACACGAGTGGAACCACCGGCCGGTCCAAGGGCGCGGTGCACAGCCACCGGTGCCTGATCGGACTCGTCCAGATCCAGCAGCTCATAGCGGCTGGCCGACCGAGCCTGCCCGGTGCGGCTCTCGCGCCACGGATCCTGTCCACGGTGCCGCTCTTTCACGTCTCCGGATTGCACAGCGGGGTGGTGGCTGCGCTCGGTACCGGCGCCACCGTCGTCTGGCAGTCCGGCCGTTTCGACCCGGAGGCCGTTCTGTCCACGATCGCCAGGGAGCGCTGCACCCAATGGACCGCCGTGCCGACCTCAGTCTGGCGGGTGGTCCACCACGTGGGCGTGGATCGCCACGACCTGTCCTCGTTGCGCCACATCGGCGGTGGCGGAGCGGCCTGGTCCCCGGCCTTGCAGGCGCGGATGCGTTCGGTCTTCGGCCCGCAGCTGACCTGGGGGGTGGGCTACGGGCTGACCGAGTGCACCGGCCTGGCCACGGCAGCCTCGCCAGCTGAGTTGGCGGCCGATCCGACCACGGTCGGCCGCCCCGTGCCGACGGTGCAGCTCGAGGTTCGCGGTGCCGATGATCAGCCCTTGCCGGATGGCGCGGAAGGGGAGATCTGCCTCCGCAGCCCACTGTTGATGCTGGGCTACTGGCGGAACCCCGCTGCGACGGCGGCCGTGCTCGGACCGCACCGCTGGCTGCACACCGGCGACATCGGGCGGCTGTCCGGGGGCGGCCTTTGCTTGTCGGCCCGCCGGGTCGACCTGATCATTCGGGGCGGTGAGAACGTCTACCCGGCCGAAATCGAAAGCTGTCTGGAGGACCACCCGGCGGTCGTCGAGTGCGCTGTCCTCGGATCGCCGAGTGACGAGTTCGGGCAGGAGGTGGTGGGGGTGGTGCGCCTCCTTCCGGGAACGACCTGCTCGTGCGACGACCTGGCCAAATGGGTCGGTGAGCGGCTCGCCTACTTCAAGGTGCCCGGTCGGTGGCAGATCGTTACGGACCCCCTGCCGCGCACCTCGACCGGGAAGGTAATCCGGGCGGTTCTCTTCCGTCGACTCGCCCGGCTCGAGGACGGAGGGGGAGACCCGTGAGCTATCCGTTGGATCCCGGTGGACCCGACGATTACCCGGTTCGGGTCGGCAGCATGCTGCTCACCCTGGTCGACCCTCACCGGGGGTACGAGCGGGCGTACAACCGCTGGTATGAGCGGGACCACTACTACGACGGCTGCCTCATCGGTCCGTATAACTTTGCGGGTGCGCGATGGGTGGCCACCCGCGAACTCAAGGATCTGCGCTGGCCGGCCGCCTCGACCGTGGTTGCTGACCCGATCGTCGCCGGGTCTTACCTTGCGATCTATTGGATCGAGGACGGTCATCACACCGACTGGGACACCTGGGCCTCGGAGCAGGTCCGCTGGCTGTACGGCAATGGCCGGGGTTTTCCGGAGCGCAGTCACGTGCACACGGCGACGTTCGACTACCTCGGGGTGGGCTACCGGGACCGGGACCCGGTTCCGGTAGCCCTGGCTCTCGACCATCGCTACGGGGGGCTCGTCGTTGCCTGGTTCGATGCGCGCGACGGCCGGCCGGCGACGGAATTGTCAGATCTTCTTGCGGTGGAGGCCGTCCCAGCGCTGCTCCGGGACTCCCCGATCGAGATAGCCGCGGCGTGGCGGCCCCGCCCGGAGTTCCGGACCGCGCGGGATGCCCCGATGGCGCTCGGCAGCGTCGGCGGCGGCGAGGACCGGCTCTGCCAGCTGTTTTTCGTCGATGGTGATCCCCGCGACGCCCTGGGCCCGCTGCGTGAGTACACCGCCGCGGTGGAGGAGCGTGGCTGGGCCGACACCCGGCTGGTCGCGCCGTTCCTCCGGACGGAGGTCGGCACCGACCGCTACGCCGACCAGCTGTGGTGACTCAGGACAGCAGGGGCAGAACGTCGCGGCCGAATTCGCTCACCTGAGCGCACAACTCCTCAGCCGAACGGCTCGGGAAGCGGACCTGGAGATGGTTGACGCCCAACTCGGTCCAGCGTCGCAATGCGGCGGCGATCCGGTCGGCTGACCCGGACGTGCAGCCGCGGTCCACGTCCCAGGTCGGTGTGCCGACGTAGAGCCATTCGGTGATCGCTCCGATGTCCCCCGAGCGGTCGCCCCTGGTTGTCCGGTAGAGCTCCAGCAGGGCGGGCATCTGCTCGCGCGGTGTCCCCTGGGGAAGCCACCCGTCGGCCAAACGGGCGGCCCGGCGCACGGCCGGCGGGGCGGAGCCACCGATCCAGATGGGTGGGCGCGGCCGCTGTATTGGCCGGGGGGCGACGGCGACCTCGTTCACCCACTCCTCGGAGAGAGCCTCGTCGAGCTGGCCGAGCGCGGCGTCGAGCCGGCTCCCGCGACCGGCGAAGGTGACGCCGACCGCCTCGAACTCCTCTTCGAGATGTCCGGCTCCGACCCCGATGATGACCCGGCCGGCGGAGAGGAGGTCCAAGGTCGCGAACGACTTTGCCGCCACCAGTGCAGAGCGATAGAGCAGGTTGTAGACGCTGGTCAGCAGGCGGGTGTGTGTCGTCTGCGCGGCGAGCCAGGAGAGCGTGGCGACCGGGTCGTACCAGATGGTGCCCATGCCGGCCGCCCGAGACCGTGGGATGGCCACGTGATCGCAAACGGCGACGTAGAAGAAGCCCGCGCGGTCGGCCGCGACGGCAACCGCGGCGAGTTCCGCGGGGCCCGCCTCGAGCTCCCAGGGCTCGACGAAGTAGTGGCTCTGCGCCTGGACCGGAAGCTGGATTCCCACGGCGACCTGGCCCGGCTGAACGATCGGAGGCATCACCGCGGAGTGTAGTCTGACCCCGTGTCAGATCTGGTTTCCCGATGACGAAGACCCTGACTCCCGCGGTGGACGGCTGGTTCACGGTCGACGAGCAACCGGCCCTGATTGGCAATCGGTGCATCAGTTGCGGCACGGTCTTCTTCCCGCGGGTCAGCATCCTGTGCCGCAACCCGGACTGCAACGGCGCGGAGTTCAGCGACCAGCGTTTGTCCCGGCGCGGAACGGTCTGGTCCTATACCGACGCCCAGTACGAGCCGCCGCCGCCCTACGTCCCCCGAGGCGAGCATCGCCCGTTCGCCATCGCCGCTGTAGAACTGGCCGCTGAGGGCTTGGTGGTGCTCGGGCAGGTCGCCGACGGTTTTGGGGTCTCGGATCTGTCCGTAGGGATGGTCGTTGAGCTCGTCGTGGAGGAGCTCTTCAGTGACGAAGACACCACTTATCTGATCTGGCGGTGGCGACCGGTGACCGCACCATGAGCGATGTCGTCGTTCTCGGGGTCGGGATGCATCCCTGGGGCAAGTGGGGTCGAAACTTCGTCGAGTACGGCGTGGTGGCCATCCAACATGCGCTGCTCGACGCCGGCCTCGAGTGGCGGCAGGTTCAATTCGTCTCGGGTGCCGTGACCGTCCGCAACGGCTACCCCGGTTACGTTGCCGGTGCGACCTTCGCGGAGGCGCTCGGTTGGACGGGCGCGCGAGTGGCCTCGTCCTACGCGGCCTGCGCTTCGGGTGCGACCGCGCTCGAAGTCGCCCGTGCCGAGATCCTGGCCGGCCGCTGCGATGTGGCGCTTGTGGTCGGTGCCGACACGACACCCAAGGGATTTCTCGCCCCGACCAAGGGGGAGCGCCCCGACGACCCCGATTGGCTGCGGTTCCGGCTACTCGGTGCAACCAACCCGACCTATTTCGCGCTCTACGCGCGCCGCCGGATGGCGCTCTACGGGGACTCCGAGCGCGCCTTCGCGCAGGTGCGTGCGAAGAACGCCCGGCACGGGGTGGCGAATCCGAACGCCCGCTACCAGCGTGAGTTCTCGGTGGAGGAGATCCTGGCCTCGCCCATGGTGGCCGATCCGCTTCGGCTGCTGGAGATCTGTGCGACCAGCGACGGGGCGGCGGCGGTCGTGCTCGCCAGCGCCGAGTTCGCCAGGGCCCGAGACGGGCGCCCGATACGGGTGCGAGCGGTCTCCACCGTCACGCCATGCTTCCCACAGACGGTGATCGAAATGCCGAACTTCGCGACCGACTCGGCGACCGGCGCCGTTGCGGGCGCAGTGACGCCGTTCAAGGACGCAATCGCGGCGGCCGCCTACGAAGAAGCCGGTATCGGCCCGGAAGATCTGTCCCTGGCCGAGGTGTACGACCTCTCCAGCGCAATGGAGCTCGACTGGTACGAGCACATCGGGTTGTGCAAGCCCGGTGAAGCGTCCCGGCTGCTCCTCGATGGGGACACGGCCTTGGGCGGGCGGATCCCGGTCAACCCCTCCGGCGGCCTGGCGTGTTTCGGTGAGGCGGTGCCGGCACAGGCATTGGCCCAGGTCTGCGAAGTGGTGTGGCAGTTGCGCGGGGTGGCGACCGGCCGGCAGGTCGAGGGCGCGCAGGTCGGGCTGACGGCCAATCAGGGGCTCTTCGGGCACGGCTCGTCCGTCATCCTGTCCCGTTGAGAGCCCGCTATTTGACGGCGACCGGATTGACCGGTGTCCCGAGCCCGGCGACGAACGGTTGCGGGGTTGCTTCGAGTAGGAAGCTGTAGACGCCGTCTTCGGCACAGTCCGCGGCCAGCCGTTCGAGGTCGAAGTTCTGACCTTGCGTCATGCCCATCTCCACGAGGTGCAGCAGGTGCACCGGGAGCATGAGGTCGGGACGCTCCCCGGGGAACACCTCGAATATGTAGGTGTCCGTTGCTAAGGCCGCGACTCCTCGCTCGTGGAACCAGCGCACGCTGCGCATCGACGGACCCGGCCCCCCCATGCAGTAGTCCGCCTTTCGACCCTTACGGAGCAGCTGAAGGTGACCGGTGCGGAGCAAGACGATGTCGCCTTCGCCCACGGTCACTCGGCCCAGCTCTTCGGCTGCGTTCAGGTCGCTGGCGTCGAGCGCGTGGCCGCTCTCCAGTCGGTCGCGACCGAGCGCGCGGGCCACGTCGAGGAGGACCCCGCGACCTACCAGGGGCCCGATCTTGTCGATGCCGCACCGGACGGCACCGGACGCACTCACCGAGTCCATCGGGAAGCCGTTGTAGAGCCGACCGTCATAGCTGACGTGGGCGAGCGCGTCCCAGTGCGTCGCGGCTTGTAGTGCCATGACGACGACATCCTCGCTCGATTGGAAGCCAGCCGGGTCGCGGAGCATTGGCTCGGGCTGATGCACGCTGACCATGGTGCGCAGGGGGTTGATCCGGCCCGGCAGCAGACCGATCTGCGGCCCATCGGTGGACAGCGGGAGCCCGAGGGCGAACCGCTTGCCGGTCCGTACGGCGGCGGCTGCCCGCCGGACCAGCTCGTCGGTGATCAGATTGAGCGTGCCACGCTCGTCATCAGGGCCCCATCGGCCCCAGTTGTTCACCGCCCTGGCCAGCTCGCGAAACTCGTCGGGAATCACCGGCCGGGCGCCCCTCCTCCTCCGACGATCCTGGGCCTCAGTCCGACGACGCGCCCAGCGGGTCGCAGAGCTTACAGGGCCGCAGGGAGGTCTTCTTCGGGTCGACCGACACCAGACCGCCCCGGCCGACGACCGCCGCGCAGTCCTTCCGATGAAACATCGTGCCCTGCGGAGTGGCTACGAAGCTCCGCGCCGGTGCCCGGCCGACGCCGGCCGTGGCCGCGAGTTGCCCCGGATTGGTTGCCAGCAGGTGTTCGAGCCGGGCCAGGGCCTCGACTAGGTGCTGCTGGTGGCGTCGGCCGTCGCGGATTCTGACTGTCTCCCAATACGCGAAGTAGACGAACCCGCCGGCGAAGACCAGGGACAGTCCCAGGAGGCCGCCAGAGATTAGATAGTCGGTCTGCTCGAATGGCAGTGGCGTCCGAGCCGCCCCCACCCACCCGAGCACGACGAGAAGGACGCCAAGGGGCATCAGCACGCCGCCGATGATCAGCAGCCAGCGGTCCAAATGCCCGGCGGCGGCCCGGGTTCTCAAGCCACGCGCTCGTCGGGCGAGAAAGTCCATCTGCCGCGTGGCGACGTCGTCGGTCAGCGCTTCGGTGGTCATGCCGGATCTTCCAGTGGGCAGCTAGATGCGGTGGCCTCGAGCAGCCGGTCGGGCAGCCGTTTCAGCCCGGCAGCGATCAGCCCGCTCCCGGCGAGGACGAGCACGATCCAGGCAGGGGACAGGCCACCCCCCGGCAGGCCGCTCGACGAACCGGCTAGTGCCGGAGGGGCCCCGGTGGATTGCGCGGTACCGGCGGTGGCGGGCTGTCCGGGCAGCCCCGGCGTGCCCGCTGTGCCCGGCACCGAGGTGGTCGCCGACCCGGCTGGGGAGGAGCCCGTGGTCACCGCGGGTAGGGAGAATGGCGGGAGGAACCCGACGCCGAACGCGGGTCCGGCGTCGGCGACGGCGGTGGCACCACCGAGTTGGAGAACGACCCCGGTCGAGTTCCCCTGCCCGGCGTACTGCGCATTGTTCTCCTCGACGATTAGGTCGCCTGAATCGATCGAGACGTTGCTGCCGTTGACCTGCGTGCTCGGCCGGACCACGTAGAAGGCGATACCGCTTTGAACGAGCGCGTGGTTCACCTGGTCGGTGAGCGCCGGTAGCGCAGCCCCGGCTCCCTGAACGTGGACACCGGTGTTGTCTACCTGCACGGGTATCCCGGCGACCGCCATGTCGGACACGATCGTGGATCCCGAACCGGATCCGCGGACACCATTGGTCGCGGCGGCAGCCGTGGACACGACCGAACCGATCGTCACGACGCCAGCGGCCAGCCTGACGTCACGGACACTGCTCTTGGCGTGGACAACGGCATCCTGCGCTCCGGTCAGCGTGCTCGTGCTGTCGACGCTACTGGCGCCGAACGAGTTGCCCACGCCGGGCGTGCTCGAGCCGGTCAGGCTTGCGGATGCCGTCACGGCATCCGAGCGGGCACTGGCGGCCATATCCGCACCTGGGACGTCCTTCGTCGACGTCGGTGAGCCGGCCCCGGTCTGCGCCTCTGCCTTGAACGAGTCGTTGAACGTGCCGGTGACCGAACTGGGCGGCGTCGGCGCGGTTGTCGCGCAGGGGACGGGGAGCAGCCCATTCGGATTGGGGGGGATGCACTGCGGGCCGAGCAGTTGGAGGACCGCCCCGCCATGGCCGCCGGTCCCGCCGGGCCAGAAGACCGACGCCAGCCCGTGGCCGACCCCGCCGAACTGCAGGGTCGCTTCGGCGTACGGAACCTCACCTTCGACGTCCTCACCGGCGTGGTTGTAGAAGGGCGAGCGCATGGACGAGCTGGTCGCGACCAGGTTGAGTGCGCCGAACCCGGAGCCCGGGGCGCCGGCGGCGCTGGCGATCCCGAAAGTCCCGGCCCCGACGGAAAGGCCGCCGGTGGCAAGCAAGGCGAGCGTACGGAGTCGCCACCGATGCCTTCTCATGCCACGCCTCCCAGATACGCCTCGGAAACCAGGTCGGTCATGTCGCTCGGCTCGCCTACGCCGACTATCCGGCCCTGCGTCATGACGGCCGCGTAGTCAGACACCGCCAACGCGGTGTTGGCGAACTGTTCGACCAGCAGAATCGTGATGCCCTCGTCGGCGAGCTGACGAACAACGTCATACAGCTCGGCAACGATGAGCGGAGCCAGGCCCATCGAGATCTCGTCCAAGAGTAGGAGCCCGGGGTCTGCGACCAGCGCGCGGGACATTGCGAGCATCTGCTGCTCGCCGCCGGAGAGGGTTCCGGCGCGCTGGGTGCGCCGTTCGCCGAGCCTCGGGAATCGGTCGAACGTCCGTGCCTGCACCTCGCCGAAGGACAACTTGGTGCCGTACGTCCACATCCGCAGATTCTCCGCCACCGTGAGGTTGGGAAAGACCCCGCGACCCTCTGGGATGCGGCAAACACCGGCCCGCGTGAGCGCGTCCGGGGCGGCACCGCTGACATGCGCGCCCGCCACGTGGATGCAGCCAGAGGTAGGTCGCAGCGCCCCGGAGATCACCAGCATGGTCGTCGACTTACCGGCTCCGTTCGGGCCCAGCAGGGCGAACACGGTGCCGGCAGGCACCGCGAAGGAAACCCCGCGCAGCACCTCGATCCGACCGTAGCCGGCGCGTACGTCGATGAGTTCGAGTGCGGGCGTGTTCACGAGGCTGCCTCCGCCGCGGCGTTGAGGGTCGGATGCTCGGCGCCGAGATAGGCCGCCTGCACCGCCGGATCACGTTGCACTTCCGCCGGCGTCCCGCTCGCGATCGCCCGGCCGAAGTCGAGCACGTAGATGTGGCCGCAGACCCGCATGACCAGCTCGACGTCGTGCTCGACGAGCAGGATTCCCATGCCCTCCTCCGCCAGTTCGGTCATTAGCCGGCCGAGCGACTCGGTCTCCTCGCGCGACAGTCCCGATCCCACCTCGTCGAGCAGTAACAGCCGTGGTCGCGTGGCCAGCGCGCGTCCCAGCTCCACCAGACGGGCCAGGCCCGTGGGCAATGCGTCCACCCGGGCCCCCACGACGGCTTCCAGGCCGACTCTGGCGACGATCTCCCGGGCCACGTCTCTCGGGGACGTCTTGTCGCCTGACCAACCCTTGCGAAACTCGGCGGCCGCCAGGATGTTGTCGTATGCGGACAGCGAGCCGAACACCTCCAGCCGCTGAAATGTCCGGGCGATGCCCAGGCGGGCCCTCCGGTGCGGCGCGAGCCGGTTGACGTCGTGTCCGTCAAGAACGACCCGACCTGAGGTGGGCTCCTGAAGTCCCGTGATCACGTTGAACGCGGTCGTCTTACCGGCGCCGTTCGGGCCGATCAGTCCGGTCACCCGGCCGACCGGAGCCTCGAGCTCGATGTCGGTGAGCGCATGGATGCCGCCGAACTGCACCGAGACACCGATCACCTGAAGGAACGGTTGGCCGCCGTCCCTCGACTCGGTGTCAGCCGGCGCTGGCAAGTTCGCCCTCCGCTGCGGGACGGGTCGGCGAGGGGAGCCCGGACGTCGCCGTAACCGGACGCGACGGCCCGTTCCTGCGCCAGTCGTTCAGCTTGCTTGCGGCGCCGGCGATCCGACCACCGATGCCGTTCGGGTCCCGGCCGATGCTGATCGCGGCAAGCCCGGTCAGCAGGTACTGCAGGCTCGCGAGGTGAGGGTAGCGGCTCTTGAGCAGCGGGAAGGCGACGGCGTAGACGAAGGCGCCGGCCAGGGCGCCGCTCGCGGTGTTGATCCCGCCCATCCGCACCAGGAGCAGGATCACCAGGCTGAGCAACATTATGAAGTCGTACTGGCTTTTGATCCCGGTCACTCCGGCGTAGAGCACGCCCCCGATCCCGGCCAGTGCGGCCGACATCGTGAACACGATGAGCTTGGTCCAGTTGGTGTTGACACCGAGCGTCGCACAGGCGGCCGGGGAGTCGTTGAGGGCGGCCAGGCGTCGGCCGAAGGGCCCGCGCCGTAGCGCGAGCAGGCCGATCGACGTGGCGGCGAAGACGACGGCGCACAGCAGGAAGAACGCACGGTCGGATTGCGTGGGGATGCCGGGGATGCGGACCCGGGCCACGGTGATCGCGCCGCCGTTGCCGAGCACCTTGTTGAAGAAGATGGCGTCCATGGCCTGCGCGAAAGCGAGGGTGGCGAGGGCCAGGTAAAGGCCGCGCAGGCGAAGGGTCGGAAGGGCGACGAGGACGCCGAAACCGGCGGCCAGCCCGACCGCGCCGAGCACGCCCAGTAACGATCCACCGTGCCCTAGATGCCCCATCGCGAAGGCACCGAGACCGACGAAAGTCAGCTGACAGAGCGAGACCAGTCCGCCGTATCCGGTCAGCAGGGTGAGCGAGAGCAAGATGAAGGCCAGCGCGAAACAGTTGGCGCCGTAGGCCAGGTTCGTGACCGAGAGGTGCCCGGAGACTAGGACGGCGCCGACGAGGAGAATGACCGTCCAGGTGAGCGAGGAGCCCAGACCGGCCGGGCGCGGGGCCACCGGGCCGGAAAGGGATCCGCTGCGCAGTCGATCCTGCGGAAGGATCACGAGCACGACGAACAGCACGATCATGGGAATGATCTGTTGGATCTGCGACAGGAAGCCGCCGCCCGGGAGGTAACCGACTCCGTAGGAGGTGAGCAGCCCGATCCCGATCGCCCCGGCGACGGTGAGCGGTAGGTTGCGCAGCCGGCCGATCATGGCGGCGGCGAACCCGTTGATGACCAGCAGGGTGAGCTGCAGGATGTCGAGCTGGGTGAGGGGGGCCAGCAGGATCCCGGCGAGTGCGGCCAGGCCGCAGCCGATCGCCCAGGCAAGCTGCTGGATCCGAGTGGGGCGGCCGCCGGCCATCGCGACCAGGGCCGGGTTGTCGACCACGGCCCGGAGCGCGATGCCCGTTCGAGTTCGGGAGAAGAAGACTCCGAGCCCGACCGCGATGGCCGCGGACAGGACGACGATCAGGATCTGGTTGTAAGTGACGGTGAGAAATCCGACCTGGATCGAGTGCCCGTTGAAGAATTGCGGCAGCCTTCGCACCCGGGTCGCCGGCCAGGCCAGCTCGGCGGCGCCGACCAGGGCCAGCAGTAGTCCGAGCGTGACCACGACATGGACATCGACGGAGGCGCCGTACAGCGGTCGCATGAGCAGCCGCTCGATGATTACCCCGAACACGGGGGCGATCACGAAGAGGACCAGGAGCAGCGCGATCGGAGCCGGCAGCCCCCAGCCTCGCCAGAGCTGCCAGTAGAGGAATGCGGCGGCCATCGCGATCGCGCCGTGCGAGAAGTTGAAGATTCCGGTCGTCGTGTAGGTGACGACGATGCCGGTGGCTGCGAGCGCGTAGATGCATCCGGTGACGACGCCGACGATCGTGTAGGCGAGGAATGCGGACATCGCGGGGGCCCCGGCTCGGTCCTGCCGGCCTAGCCGCTGTACGGCAGGTAGCGGCCGTCGCAGCGATAGCCGGTCGCCGGGTCGTCCACCCGGGAGAAGGCACCGTTGTGGAACTGCCAGAGGATGTAGCAGGTAACCCCGGCCCCTTTCGATGCCGGATCCGATGGCGCCATGATGCCGTTGTCGCTGAACGACGTGATGCTGCGCAGCGCCGAGATGACTGCCGATCGGCTGGCGTGCGCCCCAACCTTGCTCATGGCCTGCTGCATCAGGCGGCCGGAGGCCCAGGCGAACAGTGCGTAGAGGTTGAGCGGTTGCCCTGGATAAACCTTTTGAAACCACTGCTGGAACAGCGCCAGTTCGGGGATGTTGCGTGCCTCGCCGGTGTTGAAGAACAGGGAGTACTCGTTCCAACCCTGGAGTCCCTCGATCAGGGAGTTGTTCCCGACGTCTTGGACGAAAGCCTGGTCGTAGGCGATCGGGATGATGTTGATCAGCGGCGGGCAGCCCGCCGACTTCTCGTCACCGATCATGGTGGCCGCGTTGGCGGCGTTTTCCGCCCCAGTGAAGAAAATCTTGATCGGGTTACTGCCGTGGCACATCTTGACGAAGTCGCTGGTCCAGTCCGTCTCGGTAGCTGCGGCCGCTCGCTCGTAGACGAAGGCCCAACCCTGGGACTTGGCGGAGTTCTCGAAGGCTTTGGCCTTGATCGCCGACGCCGGAATGTCCGGATAGAGGGTGCCGACGTGCTGAACCGCGCTGCCGTACTTCTTCGAGTAGTAGGCGAACATGCCGGTGGCGTAGCCCAGAGTGCCCGGCTCGAGGCTGAAGTTGTTCGGGATGGCGCCCGCCGCCGGGGACAGGTTGACGTGATCGTCGGGCACGCTGGGGTTCTGCTGGAGAACCTGCGCGCCGCAGTTATCGAACAGGGAGAACGAACCGAGGAAAGCGAATACCTCAGGGATGAGCTGTTGGGTGTCCAGCTTGTTGGTAGAGCAGTCGGTCTGATCGTCGACCGGCTTTATCACCACTTGGCGACCGCAGATACCGCCTTGGTTGTTCGCGTAGGCGGCGAACGCCTCGCTGCCCTGCACCGCACCTTCGAAAAGACCCGACACCGGTCCGCTGAGGCTTGACACGTTTCCGAAGGTGACCGAGGTCTTGGTCAAGCCGACGTCCGTGGTGTTCCCGGCGCTGCAACCGCCACCGCTGACGCCGCCGGTTGTGCCGCCCGAGGTGCCGCCGCTCGTTCCGCCACTTGTTCCGACGGTCCCACGGGTCCCGGCGGTCCCTGCCGTTCCCGCGGTTGTTCCCGAACTACCCCCGGTGTTTCCAGCGCCCGTCCCCGCCGGGAGGCCGTTCGAGCCGGCGATGCCGCCCGCCCCCTGGGATAGCAGCGCGTTGGCCGCCTGCTGGCGTACGGAGGCCGACAGCCGGGCCCCGCAGGCCGTAGCGAGGAGGACAAGGACCAGGCCCAGGGCCCCCACGAGTCGCCGGGCTCTCACGTAGTTCCCTCCGACTGCCCTGCTGCGGTCGGCCACCCGACGGGGCTGCGCCGACGGCCGGGGTCGCTCAGCCGCGTCGCGCGTAGAGCGGTCTGTGACGGGTGTCACAAGGCAGCCTAGGCACCGCAACCGACGAGCACAAGGGAGGTGCCTAGCGGGATTAGGCGAAAATGTCTAGGCTGCTGCGCAGTCCGTCCCGGTCGTCGGGTCGGCCACCGTCTCGAGATGCGAGTTGGGCATGAAGACGCGTGCCGGGCTGGACCGCGAGGCGCTCGTCGCCGCTGCGATCGCGATCGTGGACAGCGACGGTGTGGCCGGGCTCAGCATGGCTCGGTTGGCCCGGCATGTCGGGGTGCGACCGCCCTCGCTTTATGCCCACATCGCCAACCAGCGGGCGCTCCGCAAGCAGTTGTGGCTGTGGGCGGTCGGCGACCTCGGTGAGCGGCTCCGGGCCTCGGTCATGGGCCGCAGCGGGGAGGAGGCGCTGTTCGCGTTCGCCGACGCCCTGCGCGCCTACGCCGAGCTCTTCCCCGGCCGGTACCGGCTTACCCTGGAGCCCCCGGAGCCGTTCGACGGGGAGGCGGCAGCGGCCCGACGGCATGCGAACGCGGCGTTCCAGGCCGTGATCGGGTCGTTCGGGCTGGACCGGACACACGCGGCCCGCGTCGGCCGAGCCATGCGGTCGGCGATCCATGGGTTCGTCATGCTCGAGGCGGACGATGCACTCGGCGACGACGATGTCGACGAAAGCTTCCGGCAGATGATCGAGCTGCTGGCTAAAGGACTCCGGCCGGCGGCCCTAGTCTCCTGACCGGGTCTCAGCGCGACCGGCGAGAGGGGTCGAGAGCGGTCGTTCCGCCGGGTGGCCCGGTCGAGGGCAGGCCGAGCTTGGCATGGTCCCAGGACCGGGTCCGCTCGACCCGGAGCCGGACCCCTACCCGGTTGTTGAGCATCCGCTGCACGTACGGAGCCATGTCATCGGTGAAGGGGCCGTAATACCGCTCGAACATGCTGACCCCGATCGGCCAGAGCAGAACTGGGTCCTCGACCAGCTCGGCGGTCCCCTCCAGAACAAGTCCCCGTAACTGCTCGTAGACCAGCCCGTCCTCGAGCAGGCAGCTGAGCCGGGGGTCCCGGCGCAAATTGAGGATCTTCTGCGATTTCGCTTTCGACTCGAAGCAGACCGCACCGTCCACCAGCGCGTACCACATCGCGACCAGGTGCGGTTGGCCGTTGGGCCCTACCGTCGCTACCGTCATCGACCTGCCGGCCGCGAGGACCTTGGCCGCCTCATCCGCGGTTAGGACGATTTCGGCACGCTGGTTGATGCCCATCGCGAGGTCAGTCCACGGACCCGAGAAGGCCGCAAAGCCGCTCCGTCGTCGCCACCCACTCGGCGACGAGTTCGAACATGACCTCGCTGGTCGGCCGAACCCGGTCGAGCCGTCCGATGATCTGGCCGGCCGGAAAACCGGCCAGATCCCGGTTGTGCGCCCGGGTCACCCGCCGGGCGACCTCCCCGTACAAGATCCCCTGGAGCGGCATGGGCAGCGTCGTCGGTGCGTCCGGCCGGTCCCATGCCTCGGTCCACGCAGTTTTCAGTTGCCGAGCCGGCTTGCCGGTCATGGCCCGGGAGCGGACCGTGCTCCGCGAGTCGGCGGCCAGGATGTTGCGCAGCGCCTCGGGCGGGGTGTCAGCCTCGGCCACGGTCAACCAGATCGACCCGGTCCACACCCCTTCGGCACCCAGTGCGAGCGCAGCGGCCATCTGTCGTCCGCTGCCGATCCCGCCCGCGGCGAGCACCGGCACTGCACTGCCGACGGCATCGACGACCTCGGGCACGAGGACCATGGTCGCCACGTCCCCGGTGTGGCCCCCAGCCTCGGTGCCCTGAGCAACGATGACGTCTACCCCCAGTTCGACCTGCTTTTCGGCGTGCCGACGGTTACCTACCAAGGCCCCAACGAGAACATCGTGGCTGTGTGCGGTCTCGACGACTTCGAGCGGAGGGGGGCCGAGCGCGTTCACGAGCAGTCGAACCGGATGTTTCAGCGCCACCTCCACCGCGCCACCGGCCTGATCGTCGACTCCGAGCCCAGCGGCTCGCGCTCGCTCGGGCGTGCTGTCCGGGGGAAGCGCGGGGACTCCGAACTCGGCCAGTACGCTCTCAGCGAAGTCCCAGTGTGCCTGCGGGATCATCGCGCGCAGTTCCGCCTCGCCGGGCTGAGTACCGCCGGCGCCGACGTAATTCGCCGGCATCACGAGGTCGACTCCGTAGGGCAGGCGGTCGACGTGCTCGTCGATCCAGTTCAGCTCGACCTCGAGTTCCTCGGGGGTGAACGCCAGAGCACCGAGGACCCCCAGCCCCCCGGCGCGGCTTACTGCCGCGACGACGTCGCGACAGTGCGAGAACGCGAAGATCGGGAACTCGATCCCGAACCGATCGCAGATCGGCGTGCGCATGACTTTCCTCCTGCTTGCGGCGGAGCCTGAAAGCACAGTTAGAAAGCAGGGTAGGTTGCGTCAATCCGAGCGTCGGGGCGACCCCACGCTCCCCTGCCGCCGTGAGGCCCAATGTCGCATTCGCAGGCCAACGAAGCGTTCCGCGAGCCACCCCGGGACAAGATCCCGGACATCAGTCGGGCGCATGTCGCCGCCCTCGAAGTCTCGGACGAGGACGACGTCTGGATCCTCAAAGGCATGCACCACGTCGTGCTCCGCACGATCGGTCGTCGGTCCGGCAAAGAGCACAAGGTGGCGCTGCCATTCTGGCGGGACCCGACCGGGCATCGGGTGGTGGTCGCGTCCTTTGCCGGAGCCCCGCGCGATCCAGCTTGGTTCCTGAACCTCTCCGACCCGGCGAGCAATCCTGAGGTTCTCGTCCGGACCCAGCGAGGGTCTTACTGGTCCGAGCCGCAGATCCTCGGTGGCGAGGACTATGCGGCCACCTGGGCTGGGCTGGTCGCGGACCGCCCGTATTACGACGACTACCGAACCCGGACCGAGCGGACGATCCCGCTGGTCCGGCTGGTCGAGAGCCGCCCGGCCACGACCTCTGCGCCGATCGGCGGTCAGGCCATCAGCGCGGGCCAAGACGGAAGCTGACGGGTCGTCAGGTCTGCGTTAGTCTGGCCCAATGGACGAGTTCCCCAAGATCGTTTCGGTCGATGACCACGTGGTCGAGCCGCCCAACGTGTGGCAGGACCGCCTCCCGGCCAAGTACAAAGAGGTGGGTCCGCGCGTCGTCTACGCACCGAAGGGGGACGTGACGTTTCGCGGTGGCCGGCTGTCGGTGGCGATGGGCGAACCGGGCAGCGGGCCGGATGTCGCGTGGTGGCTGTACGAGGAGCTGCGCCGCCCGCTGATGCGCCTCGATGCCGCGGTCGGTTACGAGCGCGACGAGGTCGACCTGCGCCTCGTGAGCTACGACGAGATGCGGCCCGGGGCCTTCAGCGTCAAGGAGCGCCTCGCGGACATGGACGCGAACTGGACCGAAGCCCAGCTGTGTTTCCCGACCTTCCCGCGGTTCTGTGGTCAGACGTTCACCGAGGCCAAGGACCACGACCTCGGGTTGCTCTGCGTGAAGGCCTACAACGACTGGACGGTCGAGGAATGGTGCGGCCCGTCGGAGGGGCGGCTGATCCCGCTGATCATCATCCCGCTCTGGGATGCTCAGCTCGCCGCCGCCGAAGTCCGGCGCAACGCCGACCGTGGCGTGCGTGCGGTGTGTTTCAGCGAGATCCCTCCGCATTTGGGACTGCCGTCGATCCACGATGCCGACAACTACTGGGATCCGCTCTTCGCCGCTTGTGAAGAGACTCGCACGGTCATTTGCATGCACATCGGTTCGTCGTCGCGGATGCCCTCGACTTCCAAAGATGCTCCACCCGCAGTCGGCTCCACCCTGACCTTCGCGAATTCGTGCTATTCCCTCGTTGACTGGCTGATGTCGGGGGTGTTCACCCGGTTCCCTGGACTCACGATCGCCTACTCGGAGGGCTCTATCGGCTGGATCCCCTACATCCTGCATCGGGCCGACGTCGTGTGGGAGGAGAACCGCGGCTGGGGAGGCGTCGCCGATAAGGTGCTCGTGCCGCCCAGCGAGCTATTCCGCAAGCACGTGTACGGCTGTTTCTTCGACGACCCGCACGGGCTCCGCAACCTCGATGAGATCGGCGTGGATAACGTCACCTACGAAAGCGATTACCCGCACTCGGACTCGACCTGGCCGAACACCCGGGCCCTCGCCGAGGAGCAGATGAAGCATCTCGACCGCGAGATCATCGAAAAGCTCGTCCGCGGCAACGCCATACGGATGCTAGATCTCACTCCGCAGGGGTGCTGGCGCGGACCCGGCGGCTGAGTTCCGAAGGAGACCCATGCTGGACTACCTCGTTCGCGGCGCGACCATCGTCGACGGCTCGGGAGACCCACCGCGGGTGGGCGATGTCGCCGTCCGCGCCGGCCGGATCGCGACCGTCGGTCACGTCGACGAGGACGCGACCACCGTGGTTGATGGCGCCGGGCTGGTGGTGGCCCCCGGCTTCATCGACAACCACACGCATTACGACGCCCAGCTGTTCTGGGATCCCATGCTAAGCCCGTCGAACGTGCACGGCGTTACGACCGTTCTCGGCGGTAACTGTGGCTTCACGCTCGCTCCGCTGCGGGCCGCGGACGGCGACTACATCCGACGCATGATGGCCCGCGTCGAGGGCATGCCACTGGCAGCGCTGGAGACCGGGGTCGACTGGACTTGGGAGTCCTTCGGTGACTTTCTCGACGCCGTCGAGCGACGTGGCGTCGCGATCAACGCCGGATTTCTCGTCGGGCACTGCGCCCTGCGGCGCTATGTCATGGGTGCGGACGCGATCGGCCAGGAGGCCGACGAGGCGCAGCAGAAGGCGATCGTCGCTTTGCTGCACGAGTGCATCGAGGCCGGCGGCCTGGGCTTCTCGACGACGATGTCGCAGACCCACTCCGACGGTGACGGGAAGCCGGTTGCGTCGAGGCACGCCAGTCGGGACGAGTTGTTGGCACTGTGCGCGGCGGTCGGCGAGCATGAGGGAACCTTCCTCGAAGGCATCGTTCCGGGTTGCCTCGACGAGTTCTCCGACGACGAGATCGAGCTGCTTGCTCAGATGTCGGCTGCGGCGAACCGGTCCCTGAACTGGAACCTCCTCACCATCGATTCCCGGGAGCCGCACAAGGTCGGCCGGCAACTCGAAGCGTCGCGCCGGGCCAGGGAGATCGGCGGCCGGGTCATAGCGCTGACCATGCCGATCCTGGTCCCGATGAACATGAGCTTCGGCACTTTCTGCGGGTTGTGGCTCATCCCCGGCTGGGGGGAGGTCCTCAACCGGCCGCTGGCCGACCGGATGGAGCAGCTCGGCCGCCCCGAGGTCCGGGCCCGGCTACAGGAACTGGCCAAAAGCAAAGACGCCGGGGTATTCCGCCGGCTGGGCAACTTTTCGCGGTACGTCATCGGGGACACGTATTCGGCGGAAAACGAGGGGCTCAAGGGTCGGGTCGTCAAGGAAGTCGCGGCCGAACGCGGGCTCGAACCATTCGACGCGTTGCTGGACATCGTGATCAAGGACGAACTCAGGACGGTTCTGTGGCCGATGCCGCGGGACAACGACCCGGACACCTGGGAACTGCGTCGGGCCAGCTGGGAACGGCCCGACGTGATGCTCGGCGGGTCCGACGCGGGGGCCCATCTCGATCGGATGGCGGGCGCCCCGTTCCCGACCCGTTTCCTCGGCGACATGTTGCGTGGGCGCAAGCTGATGCCGCTCGAGCGTGCGGTACGCATGATCACCGGCGAGCAGGCCGACGTATTCGGACTCAAGGATCGTGGCTATCTCCGCGCCGGCTACCACGCCGACCTCGTCGTCTTCGACCCCGAGACGATCGCCGCGGAGGACGCCACCTTGGTGCGCGATCTGCCTGGCGACGCTCCCCGACTGACCGCCGGATCGATGGGAGTGGTGCGAGTTCTCGTCAACGGGGTCGAGACCGTTCGGGACAGCGTGGCCAATGGCGCCACCCCGGGCACGGTGCTGCGTTCCGGGCGGGACACCGTGACGGTGACCACGGCCTGACCTTGTCAGGGCAAACGATAACGTGTTCTACTCTTCGCTGCTGCGGTTGGAGCGGAGGTACGCGGTGAGGGTGGGCGTCGATCCGGACGCGTGCGAGGCCAATGGCGTGTGTGTCGAGTTTGCGCCCGAGGTCTTCCGCCTCGACGACGATGATCAGCTCCACATTCTGCAGTCGGAGCCGCCGACCGAACTCTCCGCGCGGGTCCGCCAGGCTGTCGACGGGTGCCCCAAGCGGGCGTTGTCGCTGCACGAGGATTGAACGAAGGGGCGCGCACATGAAGGCCGCAGTTCTGCACCAGGTCGGCGATAGCAAGCTGGACGTCCGCGATGACGTCGCCCCGGTGCCACCAGGGCCGACCGACGTCCGGGTCCGAATCCGCGCCACCGGCGTCTGCCACTCCGACCTCTCGGCCATGCGCGGAACTCTGCCCCAGTCGCTGCCTGCAGTCCTCGGCCACGAGGGCGCCGGCGAGATCGTGGAGGTGGGCGAAGCCGTCACCGGCCTAAGCATCGGTGACCACGTCATCGTCTGCTGGCTCCCGGCGTGCGGCCACTGCCGCTACTGCATCGGAGGTCAGCCCTACCTCTGCATGCATTACGTCGTCCAGGCGTTCACGACGCCGAACTTCCTGATCGGCGGGGACACGCCCGCGTTCGGGATGGCCGGTACCGGGACCTTCGGTGAGGAGGTCACCCTCCCGCAGGTCGGCGCGATCAAGATCGAGCCTGACGTGCCGTTCGACGTCGCTGCGCTCCTCGGCTGCGGGGTCATGACCGGGGTCGGGGCGGCAATCAACGCGGCCCGGGTGGAGCCTGGATCTTCGGTCGTCGTCGTCGGGTGCGGCGGGGTGGGGATCAGCGTCATCCAAGGGGCCAGGATCGCCGGCGCGGCGGAGATCCTGGCCGTGGACACCGCCGACAGCAAGCTGGCCTGGGCGAAGGAGTTCGGGGCGACCGCGTCGGTCCGGCCCGAGGATCTGCCGCAGGCGATCCAGGAGATCACCGCGGGGGAGGGGTTCGACTACGGGTTCGAGGTCGTCGGCCGGTCGGCCACGATCCGCTCGGTTTATGACGCCACTCGCCGCGGCGGCACGGTGATCGTCGTAGGCGCCGGGGCCACGGACGACTTCGTCCAGTTCAACGCCTTCGAGCTGTTGTTCTCGGAGAAGACGATCCGCGGATCGCTCTACGGCTCGTCGAACATCCGACGGGACTGCCAGCGGCTGATCGGGTTGTGGCGGACCGGGCGTCTCGACCTTGAGCGGATGATCACTCGCCGGATCACCCTTGATGAGGTGAACGACGCGTTCGAGGCGATGGAGGCCGGCACCGTGATCCGCCAGGTGATCGCCTTCTAGCCTCGATCTTTCACGGGAAGTCGCGCGACACGGGGGTTGAGAAGCCGAAAGTGCCTGCCCTGCAAGGGAAAATGGGCTTGTCGAAGAGTCCAACAACCCTCGCAGAGAGGCACCTCGTAGATG
>Ga0307372_10000349_pt1 | contig 83001 bp, 69 predicted proteins | sample OX1MG_FD_202533 | JGI IMG/M metagenome (GOLD analysis project Ga0307372, IMG submission 202533) | Soil microbial communities from Risofladan, Vaasa, Finland - OX-1 | ecosystem: Environmental > Terrestrial > Soil > Coastal area > Acid sulfate soil | place: Finland: Risofladan, Vaasa | collected... | reverse complement strand
AGTCGTATCCGCGCCACTTCGCGCGGCGTGACCGCGAGCGAGGCCCGCATGATGCCGCTCTGATCAAATAGATCGACCGCCGGACCGGCGTTTTCCATCATATGAATCGCCGCGCGCTTCTTGCCCGCAGCATCCACCATCACGAATTCGTGGGCGGTCACGGTTTCGGCGCTGATTCGCTTGAGCGCGGCATGATGGTGCTTTACCGCGCCGAATGCGAAGCTGGAGTTGAGCAGCAGATTGGATACGGCCCCGCCGAGCATCGCCGCAACCACGATCACCGGCAGGTACCACCAGCGTTCCTTCCGACCCATGTCACAATCCTCCTTCGATTTCAGGGACCAGGCCCAAGCCACAGTTTCTTAGCATAAACCGGCCGGCCGCAGAGCACCAAGGCACGGCGTCATCGAGCCCGGCTAACGCGTGCGACTGCTCGGAAAAGCGGGCGGGCGCTTGCTCTTGACGGCTTCCATGCCGGCCGCCACGTCGTCGCCGAAAAATCCGATCATCTCGAGCGCCAACGAGGCGTCGAAGGCCGGCCCCGCCATCCGCAGCCACTGGTTGAGACTGCGCTTGGTAAAGCGCTGTGCGTGCTGCGGGCCGGCGCCGAGCTTGCGCGCCACCGTGAAAGCGCGGTCCATCAACTCCGCGGCCGGCACGCACAGGCTCACCAGGCCAATCCGCTCGGCTTCCCTGGCGTCGATAAAGTCGGCGGTCAGCAGGTAGTACTTGGCCCGCGCCATCCCGCACAGCAGCGGCCAGATGATCACCGAATGGTCGCCCGCCGCGACGCCGAGGCGGAGATGACCGTCGGTGATACGCATGGTGTCCGCAGCGATACTGATATCGGCCAGCAACGCGACCGCGAGTCCGGCGCCGACCGCCACGCCGTTGATCGCCGAGATGATCGGCTTGTCGAGATTGATCATGTTGTAGACGATATCGCCGGCTTCGCGCCACACCCGCACGATCTGGTCGTGATGGCCGAGCAGCTTGTCGATCATCTCGAAGTCGCCGCCGACCGAGAACGCTTTGCCGGCCCCGGTGATAATCGCGACGTTGGTTTCATCGTCGTCGCCGATATCCTTCCAGACCTGGCTCAGCTCCCAGTGCAGGCGGCTGTTGGTGGCATTGAGCGCCTCGGGCCGGTTGATCGTGATCAGCATGATAGCGGGGTCGTGCCGCTCAAACTTGAGGAACTGGTACTCGCTGTACTTCATGGTCCTCCTCGTGCTCCGAACCGCGACCGGCCGGGATTAGCGGGCGTAGATGCCGATGATGGTACTGAGCAGGTCGATCGCGGCCTGGCGCGGGCGCTGGAACGAGTTGCGGCCGATGATCGAACCGAAACCGCCGCCATCGTGAATCGCCTGGACCTGCTCGAGCAGCGCCTTGTCATCCTCGCGCGCGCCGCCCGAGAAGATCACGATGCGGCGGCCGTCGAAAGCGCTTTGCACTACGTGGCGGACCCGCGCCGCGAGCGGCTCGAGCGGCACGCGCGTCTCCTCGTAAACCTTCTTGGCGGCGGCCAGCTCGAGATGGCTGCTCGGGAGCTTCACCTTGATGACGTTGGCGCCGAGTTGCGCGGCGATTTGCGCGCCGTAGGCGACAATATCCAGCGCCGTTTCGCCCTCCTTGCTGATTCCCGAGCCGCGTGGATAAGACCACACCACCACCGCCAGGCCGTGGGCCTGCGCCTCCTCGCCGATCTCGCGCAACTGCTGATACATCAGACTGGCCTTGAGCGAGCCCGGATAGATCGTGAAGCCGACTGCCGCGCAGCCGAGCCGCAAGGCGTCCTTGACGCTCCCGGTCACGGCCGGCGCCGGGTCGCTTTCCTCGGCCAGCAGGTCGTGATTATTGAGCTTCAGGATCAGCGGAATCTCACCGGCGAAGTCGGCCGCGCCGGCCTCGATAAAGCCGAGCGGAGCCGCGTAGGCGTTGAGCCCGGCGTCGATGGCGAGCTGAAAATGATAGAGCGGGCTGTAGGCCGGCGGATTGACGGCGAAGCTGCGCGCCGGACCGTGCTCGAAGCCCTGGTCGACCGGCAGAATCACCATCCGCCCGGTCCCGGCCAGCCGGCCATGATTGAGCATCCGCGCGAGGTTCGCCCGCACGCCCGGATTCGCGGATTCGTACCAACTCAGAATTTCACGTACTCGCTTGGTCATAATTTCCTCGTCTTATCTGTGAATCGAAATCGCCATTCATTGATCGAGCAATTCGAGCGCGCAGTGGGCCGCGCCCAGCAATCCCGCCTCCTGGTTCATCACCACCCGCACCTCGACGCGGCGCAGCACCTTGCCGAGCCGGCCCTTGTCGTTGAAGGCCTGCACGAAGCCGGGCCGCTGGAGCATCGGCAGGATTTTCGGCGCGATACCGCCGCCCAGGTAGACGCCGCCCAGCGCCAGCATCTTGAGCGCCAGGTTCGCCGCCTCGGCGGCATAGATGGCGACGAACAGCTCGAGCGCACGAACGCATCGCGCATCGCGCTGATCGAGCGCCGCCCGGCTCACCACGGCCGCCGGATCCGTGCTTTCGAACTCCGCTCTGAGCCAGTCGGGCTCGGCGCCCGGGCTGCTGGTCTTCAGAAACCGATAGATGTTCACCAGGCCGGGACCCGACAGCACGCGCTCGTAGCTGGCGTGGCCGAACTCGGCGACCAGGAACTTCATCAGTTCGATCTGTTGATCGTCGCGCGGGGCAAAATCGCAATGGCCGCCTTCGGTCGCGATCGCAACATAGCGGCCGCGATCGGCGATCAGCGCCGCTTCGCCAAGTCCGGTGCCCGCCGCCGCCACCACGATATTGGCGCCGTCGACCGGCGTGCCGGCCTGCAACACGGTGGTCTCCTGCGCGCCGAGATGCGGCAGGGCGTAGGCGGTCGCTTCGAGATCGTTCATCAGTCTGACCGGCGCGCCGCCGAAGCTCGCCGCCAGCGTTCGCTGCTCGACGGTCCAGGCGAGGTTGGTGGCGTGGCTGCGCCCCTCGATCACCGGGCCGGGTACGCCGAAACAGAGCGCGTCGGGCGGCTTGCCGCCGCCGAGAAAATCCGCGCACAGCGCCTCGAGGCTCGCAAACGCGGCGGTGCGGTAGAGTTTGTCCGTCAGGCGCTGGAGCCCGCCCGGCGCGGCGCGCCAGAGCGCGAGATGAGTCTTGGTGCCGCCGACATCGCCGGCCAGGATCACTCTGTCGGCCATCTCAGCCCCTCGTCACGGGGTGCGCCACGCGCGCCCGTCGGCCGCGATCATCAGGGCCGACTCGATGGGCCCCCATGAACCGGCCGCGTAGATCGGCGGTTCGCTGGGCGCCTCGGCCCACGCATCGAGAATATTCTGTACGAACTGCCAGGCGGCCTCGACCGTGTCGCGACGCATGAACAGCGTCTGATCCCCGGTTATCACGTCGCGCAGCAGGGTCTCGTAGGCTTCGGGCGAGGCGGTCGCGTAATGGAAGTTGACCTTGACCGGCGCGAGCCGCACTTCGGCGCCGGGCAGCTTCGAGATGATGTTCAGCGCGAGCCCCTCGTCGGGTTGGATGCGCAGCACCAGCACGTTGGTCTCCAGCGGCGGGTGCGGCGGGGTGTTGAACAGGATGCGCGGCACCGACTTGAAGTAGATCGAGATCTCGCTGGCGCGCGTGGGCATCCGCTTGCCGGTGCGCAGGTAAAACGGCACCCCGGCCCAGCGCCAGTTCTCGATAAAGCAGCGCAGCGCGACGAAGGTCTCGGTGGTCGATTCGGGCGCGATATGCTCTTCGCGCCGGTAGGCCCCGACTTTCTCGCTCGCGATCAGCCCTTCACCGTATTGTCCGCGCACCACGAAGCGGCTGATCTCGTCGGCCTCGAGCGGTTTGAGCGAGCGCAGGACGTCGAGTTTCGCGTCGCGGATCGCGTCCGCGGCGGTGGTCCGGGGCGCTTCCATCGCGATCATGCACAGCACCTGCAGCAGATGGCTCTGCACCATGTCGCGCAGCGCGCCGGCGTGATCGTAGTAGGCGGCGCGCGTGCCGACGCCCTCCTCTTCGGCCACCGTGATCTGCACGTGATCGATAAAGTGTGCCGACCATAGCGGCTCGAACACCGCGTTGGCGAAACGCAGCACCAACAGGTTCTCGACCGTCTCCTTGCCCAGATAGTGATCGATCCGGAAAATCTGGCTTTCGTCCAGGTAGCGCGCCAGCCGCCCGTTGATCTCGCGCGCGCTGGCCAGGTCGTGACCGATCGGTTTTTCCACCACCACCCGCGTAAACGGCGCGGTCTCGGCCGGCTTGATCATGCCGACGCCCCTGAGCGCGCCCAGGCAATCGTCGATAAAGGCCGGCGGAATCGCAAAGTAGAAGACGCGATTACCCTCGGTGCCGAACTTACCGTCGAGCTCTTCGAGCCGGGCGCGCAGGGCCTGGAAGGTTGCCGCCTCGGTGAAATTGCCGCGCACGTAATGGAGCAGCGGGGCGAAGCTGTTCCAGTGCTGCTCGTCGAGCGGACGGCGCGAGAACTGCTCGATCCCGGTACGCGCGAACTGGCGATACGAATCGTCGGTCAAATCCTCCATCGAAAAGGCCACCACCGCGGCGTGTTCCGGCAATTCACCATCGAGCGCCAGATTGTAGAGCGCCGGGAGCAGCTTGCGATGGCTCAGGTCGCCGGCGCCGCCGAAGATCACCAGCACGCAGGGCGGCATCTGCGGTCGTCCCCGCGACGGGTGGGTTTCGGCGGTTGCTCGCGTGCGGTCAGCCATGCATCGTCTACCTTTCAGGACCGGGCGGTTTGACGCCCGCCGCCTCGAGCGCGGCCGGGCGATTCGGATTAAGGTGACAGATCAGCGGCGCGCCGGCATCCGGTCATCATTCACCAGCGCATACAACTCGGTGCGGTTAAAAATTCCGGCCACTGCCCGGGTCATGGCGACCGATAGCACCTGGACCGGCTGATCGTAGATCGCGGTCTCATCCTCGGGGCTGATGGCGTTGCTGTCCATCGGCGGATCGTCGTAATTGGAACCGCTCCGGCCCTGCCAGAACGGCACCGTGAACGGCGGCTTGTAAATCGTCACCTCGAGGGCGAACTCCGCGGCGCTGAACCAGGCCGGTCCGGCCTCGCCGCCGGGTCCGGGCCGCTTATCCACCCAGCATTTGACGATCCGGCTCACCAGCACGTAATCGTCGTTCAGGTCCTTGGTCGGGGCGTAGATGCTGCCCGGCGCGGTGCTGGCGATCAGGCCCGCTTCGGTGGCCGACTGCGCGATGGCATTCTGCACGATCGGGGCGAGCGGCGCACTGTAGAGTTCCTGGGTCGGACGGCCGCTCGGATCCTCGCTCACGCCGATGGCGACATCGCCCGGGGCAGGCGGCGCGGCGATTCCCGCACCGCCGATCGCAGGCTGATGGGCGTCGATCGGCATCAGGATCAGGATCCGCCGCTTCGCATAACTGTTCTGATAACCCTTGACCTGGTACGGATAGTACTCGACCTTCTGGACCGTGGGCTCTGCAGCGCCTGACCGATAGGTGCTGGACGCGCAGCCTGTGAGCCAGAACAAGGCCGCCACCAGAATCGTAATCGCGCGCCATCCTCGCCCCGCTTGCCGCACCGGAGTTCTCCCCCTAACTGCTGGTGGCCTGCGCCCGGTCCCGAAACAGGAACAAGGTTCCTCCGACCTCGACCCGATCACCGTTCTTGAGCACCTGGCGCCCGGCCAGCGGCTGGCGATTGATCAACACCTGGCCGCCGGCGGCAGCGCTGACCACGAAGTTGCGCCCCTCGCGCCGCACCAGCGCATGCTGCGGCATCACGGCGCGATCGCCGAACAGGCCGACGTCGCTTTCCTCGGCGCGGCCGATGGTCGTCACCGGCTTGATCAGCGGATACTCGCGCCCCTCGCGCGCGTTGCGGCTCTGACTGCGGACCACCATCAGCCAGCCGCGCTTGAGCAGTTCGCCGACCAGTCCGATGAAGAAGCCGATCAGCAGCCCGAGGACGATAATCGCGATCGCCCGGCCGAACGCCTGCGGGAAGATAGCGGTCAGGATCTGGTAGGCGAAACCGCCCAGCGCGCCGCCGATCACGCCGCCGATGGCGCCGTTGCGCCGCCGCGCGTTGGAGCGCGTCGCCCATCCGGCGCCCAGCCCGACCACCAGTCCGAGCAGGGTCCAGCCGACGATACGCCCGAGGAGTCCGCCCACCACGTCGAACGCATATTCGCCGACCAGCAGGCCCGCGGCGCCGCCGATGATGCCGAAGATCGCGCCACCGCTGGTGCCGCGCAGCGCCTGGCGCCACTGATCGACGCTGAGCGCCTCGATCGAAGCCAGGAAGACCGCAATGAACAGCCCGATCAAAGCGCCGAGCAGGATGTCGCGACCGTAGACGCTGCGGATGCCGAGGAACGGTTCCGCCGCCCCCCACGCGCCAAAGCCGCCGAGCCCGCCGGCGACGGCATAGAACATGAGCTTTTCGCGCGAGACGCTGATTGCCATTATTCGCGGGTCCGGAACCCAGCATTGCAGCTTGCGCCGCTCTCATTCAAGCGCCGCGCTTAACCCTGCGGAAACCGATCGGCGGGGCGCTGTCAGTTGGCGACCGTACTCCAGGTGCCGCGCGAACCCGATGGCGTCGACTCGAAGGTGCCGCTCAGATGATCGCTGGCGCGCGTTCCCTGGAAGTAGTAGGTCTCGGTGCCGTACGGAACCTGGAACTGCAGGCGATTACCGCGCACGAAACCCTCGATCGAGGTGGGGCCGTAGCCGGGCTGATTGATCACCAGTTCGCCGTGCAGAAAGCCATTGGGTTGCGGACGCAGCCGCAGCTCCATCGCCACGTTGTCGTGCCCGCCGATACCGTTGATCCGGCCGCGCGCCAGCAGCGGACTGTCGAGCGGCGGGAAGCTGCCGCCCATCGCACCGCCGCTCACACCCGAGGAAGCGCTGCTGGTGCTGTAGCCGGCGGTCGGCGGCGGGCCATCCTCGACCACCCTGAATTTCCGCTGCGCGAAGTACTGTCCATTCAGATAGAAATTGACCGTGTAGACGCCGGGCAGGAAGGCGCCGCCGGCCGAGTTGCCGACCCGCCCGCTGAAGGTTACCGAGCGCTTGGTCCGCGGCACCACCTGGATGTCGTCGACGCTGCCGAGCGTACCGCCGCTGGGGGCGATGTAAGCGGCGTCGACCCGGTACTCGTTGGCTTCCAGCCCGAACAGCCGGTTGCTGAATGAAATCTGCCAGCCGACGAACAACACCTTCGATACTTTGAAGCTGGTACTGGGGCGCGACAGCTCGGTGCCGCTCTTGGTGGTGTTGACGAACTTTATGGTGACCAGGTCGAGCGGGCGGCGCTTGCGCTCCGCGAGCATCGCGAGCCGTTTCTCGTCTGCGGTACGCTTGGCCGCCTCCGTGCGCACCTCCGCTGCGGCCGCGGTGGCCGCAGCCGCAGCCTTGGTGCGCGCCGCCAGATCCTGGGTGACTGCAAAGCGCTGTTCGGCCAGCAGCTGGTCGTTAGAGAACAGCGCGACCTTGTAATTGCCGGGCGGCATGCTGCTGAAATCCGGCATCAGCGCGACGCCGCTGAAATCGACCGCCTTGTCGGCCGGCCCGACAAACCGGCTGACCGTGCTCATCGCGATTCGATGACCCGCGGGATCGAAGAAGCGCGCGTCGATCTTGTCGTTGATACCCGCCAGGCCGGCGAGCCGGTTGGTGAACGACGCATTCCACTGCAGGTAGCGCGCCTCGTTGAGCTCGTTATCGGTGAAACTTGCCTGCGGCTTTGAAAGCGGCGTGCCGTCACGGGTCGAAAGCGTCAGCGTCATGCGCTGGAAATCCAACGGATGGCTGCGGGCCTCAGCGATCAACTGCTGATGTTTCCACGGCAGGCTGTTGATGTAACCCTGGACGCCCAGCTGCTGTTGCAGCGCGGGGTTGGAATAGAGATAGGTCGCGCCGAACGCCCCGCCGCCCAGGATCAGCACCACCGCCGTGATTCCGATCGCGCGCCGCACCGGGTTTCGCCGCCGGTGCGGAATCGCGCCGGTGTAGGAATGCTCAGGGGGCAGCACCAGGTCGTCGGTGCCGCTGCGGCCGCTGACGTCCTGGCCGCCCGCCGTCAGGCCGTGCCCGTAGAGCATCATGTCGCGGAATTCCTGGATCGATTGCGGGCGGCCGTCGACCTCGTAGGCGAGTGCGCGATCGAGCGCGCCGGCCAGGTTGCTCGAAACGTCGGGCCGCAAATTGCGCACCGGCGGGAAGCTGAAGGGCGGAAACTTCTCGGGGTCGCGACCGGTCAGGACATAATGCAGCGTGGCGCCGAGCGAATAGATATCGCTGCGCGGATCGACCGCCCCCTGGTATTGCTCGGGCGGCGCGAAGCCGAGCGTGCCGATCATGGTGCCCTTGCGCGCGGCCCGGAACAGGCGCGCGATGCCGAAGTCGACCAGCACCACGCGGCCGCGCGGCGTCAGCATCACGTTGGAGGGCTTCATGTCGCGGTAGATGATGGGCGGGGTCAGGCCGTGCAGGTAGCCCAGCACGTCGCACAGCTGGCGGCCGATGTCGATCACCAGCCCCTCGGAGAGCGGGCCGCCGCCGCTGGCGGCGATCTCCTCCTCGAGGTTGCGCCCCTCGATATACTCCATCACCAGGTAATGGCGGTTGCGATGGTCGAAGCGGTCGGTGATCGCGGGAATTGCGACGTGCTTCAGTTGCGCGAGCGTGTCGGCCTCGCGCGCGAAATATTCATTGGCTTCGATGCGCTGCTGGGGGTCGATGAAGTGATCGACCATCTCCTTGATCGCGCAGGGGCGGTTGGCGAGCCGCTGATCGCGCGCCAGGTAAACCATCCCCATGCCGCCGCCGCCGACCAGGCGCTCGATCTGGTAGCGATTCTGGAGGACGGTGCCCGCTTCGAGCGGTCCAGTCGCGATGGGGTCGGATGTCGGCGGACCAGCCATTAATCAATCCGCAAAGACAACAATCACCGAGACGTTATCCGTTCCTCCGCCGGCGTTGGCCGCCACCACCAGTTCGCGCGTGGCCGCCAGCGGCTCGGCATTGCGGCGCAGGACCTCGCCAATTTGCGCATCATCGACATGCGCCCCCAGCCCGTCGCTGCACAGCATCAGGCGATCGCCGCGCTTCAAGCGCAGCTCCATCGCCTCGGCGCCGGCCGGCCCGCTGGCCCGCGCCCCGAGCGATCGGGTGATCACGTTCTTATGCTCATGATGGCGCGCTTCTTCGGCGCTAATCTGGCCGATTTCGACCAGCCGCTGGACCAGCGAATGGTCTTTCGTGAGCTGGCGCAACTCGCCGTTGTCGAGGATATAGGCGCGGCTGTCGCCGACCCATGCCACCGCGGCCCGGGGCGGTACGATCAGCAGCCCGACGGCGGTCGATCCCATCCCGCGCGCCTCCGGATGCGTCCCCTGATACTCGATAATCTTTGAATTCGCCTCTTCGAGCGCCATCCGCAGCATCGGGCCGGGCTCCGCGCCCGCCGCCGAATCGATACTGGTATCAATGTAATTCCGGATCGTGGTTACGGCAATTGCAGCGGCGATTTCACCCGCCTCCGCGCCGCCCATCCCGTCGCAGACCACGTACAGATAGCGCTCGGCCGGCTCGACCTGCGAATCGCGATAGTACTCGACCGTCATCACGATGTCTTCGTTCAGCTCGCGCACCATGCCGACGTCGGTCAGGGCGGCGGCGCGCAACCGGATCACCGAGGCCAGCTTCACCAGCTCGGCCTTCATCGCGTCGACGTTCGGCCATCGCCCCTCGGGGCTGAAGACCAGCGCCCGGCGCACCACCTGCTCCAGGCCGGGCGTGACGACGTGGGGCGGATAGAACCCGACCGCGCCGGCCTCCTCGCGCCAGCTCTCGGACTCCAGCCGCTCACCGGTCAGACAGCTATAGAGCAGGGCGCCGATCGAGAACAGGTCGGCACGTTTGTCGACCTTTCGGGCGCGGTAGATTTCGGGCGCCGTGTAGCCGTCGTTGAAGATCGGCTCGGCCTGCAGCTCGTTGTCATTGCTGACGCTCTCCAGGCCGGTAACCTTGAGCCGGCCATCGGCGCCGTAGCCGACCGACGAGGGGCAGATATCGTTGAGGCGCAGCGCCTTGCGATGCAGAAAGCCGACCGCCTGGCAGAGCTGGATAGCGACGTTGATCGCCTCCGACTCGCTCATCCTGATACCGCCCGCACGCTCGGCCAGCGGCCTGAACGGCTCGTCCGGATAGACCAGGTAGACCCGCCCAGCGGCGGAAAATCCTTCCAGCGCCCGTTGGAACGCCGCATGTTTGAGCGTGGTCGAGAGCGCCAGCACCCGGCCGAAGACCTCGCCCAAATCTTCGCCGATAGTGGCGGTTTCCGGCTCGGTCGGGGGCGGGGCAGGCTGCGCCACGGTGGTTTCAGCTCCCAGGGCTTCCGCATCGGTGAGCAGCAACACCGGCGCGGCAGCTTCGCCGTCCGCGAGCGCGGGGGCCGATTGTTCGATGGTCTGGATTCCCGGGTCGGCGGCGGCAACCGGCTTCAACTCCGCGGTCTTGGCCCGCGGACCGGCCGGGTCTTCATCGACCGTCACGTTCTCCGGCGGCGGCGCCGACGGTCCGCCGTTGCCAGCCGCGACGAGTGTGGGTTCAGCCGCTAGCGCCGCGGCGCGATCCGGCTCGGGACCAGTGCGCTCGCGAAGCTGGCAGGTGACCTTCGCGCCAGCCTGCTCGCGCACGATCCGATAGCGATTCTCGAGCGAAGTCTGGCTCAGCAGTTCGATAATCTCGAACCCGCCTTTGAGGGTCGCTCCGAGTTTCAGCGGGACCAGCGCGGGCGCGTCGGATTGCGGCGTAGACGCAATCAATCCCTGTCCGCAGCGCTCGCAGAACCGGGTCCCCTCCGCAGCCGCCTGACCGCATTGTGGGCACGTCAGCATAGGCATCAGCTCTCCCTGAACTGCAGCCGTGCTTCGCCAAGCACAACTTCGTCGCGATCCTTGAGCTTGTAGAGCTGGTCGCGTCCCAGCCGGCCGCGCCCGGCGATATAGGTGCCGTTGAGACTGCCGAGATCGCGGATAAAGTAGTCGCTCCCCTTGCGGATTACCTCGGCATGACGGCGCGAGACCCGGCCGTTGCCGGCCTTGAGCGTCGCCAGGTCGATATCGGGAGGGTCGTCGGCGCCGACCGAGCGCCCGATTACCATGCGCCCGCCCGCCAGCTCGAACTGGGCCTTTTGCGCCCGCGCGACCAGCTTGGGCACCGGTCCCGACGGCGCCGCATGGACCGCGCCGTTGGACCGCGACGCGGCGGCCGAGGCGGCAGATCCTCCCGCAACCGACGAGGCCCGCGCGGCCGGGCGCGACGGCGGCGCCATCGATCGAGGCGGAGCCGATTGCGCTACCGAGGCTGCGGGGTTTGCCGATCTGAGCTTCAAATCCTGGGTCTTGGCGGTCGACGAGGACGACGAAGATTTGGGTGGCGGCGCGGGCCTGCCGAGACCGATTTGGGACGGCGCCTGCGCCAGCGCATTGACTACGCTTTTTAGCCGCGAGGCCGGACGCACCGGCGGCGCGGCCGGCGCGGGCGACCCGGCCGGCAAAACCACGGTCTTCATCATCGAGGCGCCCGACGCAGCGGGCCGGCTCGCGACGGACGGCGGGCTCTGCGCAGCGCTGCCGGGCAGCACGATAGTCGCGACGGTCGATTCCGGCTTGGCGAACGAACGGGAGCCGCTCGGGGCCACCAGCGCGGAGCTTTGCGGATCGGAACTCGGCTCCGGCAACGCGGCCTTCATCGCTTGCGCCGAGGCCGGGCGCTTGGCCACGTCCTGGTCGAGCGCCTGCATCACGACCTGCTCAGTTTGGACCGAAACCTCGGGCACCAGCTCACGGACCGATGGGAAGGTGAAGGGCGGTGCGAGCTGCGGGTCGCGGCCGGTCAGTAGATGATGCATCGTGGCGGCCAGCGAATAGAGGTCGGAGCGGGGTTCGGTCTTGCCCATGTATTGCTCGGGCGGCGCGTAACCGACCGAGCCGATCTGCGTGCCGCGCCCGCCCGGCGGCAGAAAGCGCGCGATCCCGAAGTCGACCAGCATCGCGCGCCCGTCCTTGTCGACCATGATGTTGCCGGGCTTCAAATCGCGATAAACGATCGGCGGGCTCTGGGAATGGAGGAATACCAGGACGTCGAGAATCTGGCGCGACCATTTCAGCACCGCCGCCTCCGGCATGCGGCCACCCGGTCCGAACTGGTCGAGCAGATGCTGCAGGTCGCCGCCGGCGACGAACTCCATCACCAGGTAGTGACGAGCGCCCTCGGTGAAAAAATCGATGATGTTGGGGATGCCCGGATGGGTCAGCATCGCGAGCACCCGCGCCTCGCGCGTGAAATCCTCCAGGGCCTTTTTTTCGTGCGCGGCGTCGCCGACCACCATCTCCTTGACTGCGACCGGCCGGCTCGAAAGGCGGGTGTCGTTGCCAAGGTAAACCCGGCCCATCCCGCCCGCACCGATTACCTTGTTGATTCGGTAACGGCTGTCGAGCAGATGACCGGTGGGAAGCGACTCACCCGGTTGCATTACTACTGATTTTACCGGAGCCCGGCCGCGCTTGCTGCGGAACAGTGCGGGGCTGCCCGGGTCCGGTAAATCTCCTAGGAAATCGGATCGATGACGAGCTTCAGAAAGGTCTTGCCGATAATTATCTCATCGCCCGCCTTGAGCTCGACCGGGGTGCCCGGCTGCAAGCGCGGCTGGCGATTAACATAGGTCCCGTTAAGGCTGCCGATATCCTCGACCGTGATCTTGCCGCTCTCGATACGGAGCAGCGCATGCTTGCGCGAGACCTTGGCCTCGGGATCGTCCTGGTCGAGGTCGACCTCGGGGAAGGCGCCAGTCTCAGGGTCCCAGCGGCCAATCAGATTATTGCCATCCTCGAGCTGAAACTCCTGGCCTTTGCGTCCGCCGCGAACGATCTGGAACTTGGCCTTGAAGGCCGCCACTGCGCCCTCGGGCGCAGCCGCCGGAGCAGGGGCGGCAGGCGGCGTGATGTCGCCGGTCGGCGCTTTGGAAGCGGCAGGCGCGGCATCGGCTTCCGTTTCGGCCACGTCCGGAGCTGCGGCGGGCGTTTCGGCCGGGGCCTCGGGCGCGGCTGGCGCAGCTCCGCCGTTGGGAGCCGCCGCCGGAGCTGCGGCGGCGAGCTTCGCCCCGCATCCGTCGCAGTAATCGAGTCCGTCAATATTTTCGTAGCCGCATTCGCTGCACTTGACCATATCTTGTAAGCCCCTTCGCGGTGACTTTCCCGAAATCTCCGCCCGTCCGCAAGCCTAATCGTTAATCCGGTTTGTTGAATTCCTTGAGCGCCTCGGGGTCGAGCATCTGGGTCTTGCGCACGACCGCCTGGGCCTGCAGAAGGGTGGTCTTGGCCGCCTTGGTCTGCAGCGTCTGGGTCTTCTTGACCTGGTCCATCAGGCCGGCCAGCGCCTGGGTCGCCTTGACGTTGCCGAGCCGCTGGGTGCCCTGGATCGCGTTGCTCAGCAGACGGGTGGCGCGGTCGACGTTGCCCGCCTTGAGTTCCTCTTCAGCCCGCGACTGCAGCTTGGCGATCGAGACCTGATCGACCAGGTTCATCACTCGCCCATTGACCCGGCTGGTAAGCGTACGATCGAGCGTATATTCGACGGTAACTTCGGTATCGATACTGCGCTCGCCGACCCCCGGGACCTCGTAATGAAAGGTGGCCTGGCCGATTCGCACCGGGCCCGGCCGGCGGGGCGGCAGGACCAGGGTCAGCAGCACCGAGCCGGGCACGCCGGCCTCGAGATCGCCGACCTCGTAGCTGATCTTGCGGTCGTCGCCGACCAGCGGTGTGCCGAGCGCGTAAATCTCCGGGCTGGCGCGGAACGCCTCGCGAATCTGGACGCCCTGCGACAGCGACACGTCGATACGCCCGTTGCGCACCGTGACCGCGCGCAGCCCCTGCAATTCGTCCTCGAAAATTCCCGGAATTGCCGAAGCATCGCCGATGAAGTGATACTTGCCGTGCGAATCCTGAGACATCCGCATCAGCAGCTTTTCGTTGAATTCGACCCCCACGCCCATCGCCGAGAACGACATCTGCTCACGGTTCTGATTGGCCAGATCGATACAGGCGGTCTCCTCGTAGGTCTGTCCGTCGGTCAGCACCAGGACGCGATTCAGACGGTCGGCAGTGAGATTCTTCTTGACCTCATCGATCGCCATCCGCATCCCCAGCGCCATCTGGGTACCGCCGCCAATCTCCAGCAGATCGATATCGTCGATCGCGCGCTTGGCGGCCGCCTTGTCGCGCACCGTCTCGGGCGAGGCGATAAGCTGCGCCTTGTCGGCGAAGGCGACGATCGAAACCTTGTCGTCGGCGGTCAGATTATCGACCAGAAACTTGACCGCTTCGATAACGAATTCAAGCCGCCGCTCGTCGTACATCGAGCCCGAGCGGTCGAGCACCACGCCCAGGTTGAGCGGCAGCCTGCCGCTGCCATGACCGTCAGCCGCGCCCTGGGCGACAGCCTCGAGCAGCACATACAGCACGAAGTTTTCTGCGCTCGAGAGCACATACTGGCGGCTCGCCAGCGCTTCGAAAGTGAGCGGCTCGGCCATTAGCAAAATCTCCTTGGCCAATTCTAGGTTCAAGGGTCGCATCTAGCAACTGACTGGCCATAAGATTCGCGATTTCGGACCATAGAGGGCGAAGTTTCGCTGTTTGCCACCGGTCGGGGCAGCCTTGCGGCCCCCGCTTAGCGCCCGCGCGGGGGAGCGTCTTCGCTTTTGTCAAGGGGGGCAAGGGTTTGACCGTCGCCCCGATTGATCCTAGATAGCAGGGCGCGCTGTCGCGCGGAGTCGCCCCCTGATGACGCAAATGGCTGGCCATAAGACGCTGAATTTAGCCAGGAAGGCCACTTTCGTCGCGGGTCGGGGTGTGCTGTACTGGTTGGTGGGTGCTGGCGGGGTGGATGCCGACGGGGCTGTAAGACCGTCTTTATTTATGCCTGATACCGTTCGAGGGGTTTTTTCCAGAACTCGACGAGTCATTAATTCCAGACTTCGTCCTATCGCGCCTGAGGCGTTCGTGGCCAGCTCACATCGCTGAGCATAAGACGATCACCATAGGAAGCATCTTCCGGTTACCTCAATGTTGTCTCTCGATAAGAATTACTTACAGCGGCTGGTCGAAAGCTCGCCCGATATTATCGTCGCGGTCGATCGCCAGGGCGTCATTATCTATTACAACGACGGGGCGCGCCGCAGTCTGCATTACGGCCCCGCCGAGATCATCGGCGAGCAGGTCACCCGTATCTATCCGTCGGTCGAGGAGGCCCGCCGCGTCATGAAGGCGATGCGCGAGTCCGCCGACCCCGGCCGCATCTCCAACTTCGAGACCGTCTTTCGCGACAAGGATAACGAGGACCTGCCGGTCGCCATCTCGGGCTCGATAATCCACGACGAACAGGGCCAGGAGATCGGCTCGATCGGCTTTGCCCGCGATATCCGGCTGATGCGCCTGCGCGAGCAGCTGGCGACCGCCGGCGAAATCGCCGTCAGCCTCGCCCACGAGATCAACAATCCGCTCGAAAGCATCACCAATAACCTCGATCTGCTGTCGCGCGAGGCCGAATCCCACCTGACCGCCACTGAGCGCGTGGTCGAAAACGAGCGGCTGGAATCGATTCGGCTGGGCGTAAAGAAGGTCCAGGCCATCGTCCGCCGCCTCGACGAGATGGCGCGCACCGGCAAATACGTCACGGTCGACTATCTCAAGGGCAAGCGGATGGCCGACCTCGCCCCCCGCGACGGAGCCGCCGACGACGCCTCGGCGCCCGCGGCGCAGCCGCGGCGCGAGGGCGAATGGCCGCTCACCGGGATGGCCGTGCTGGTGCTCGACGACGACGTCTCGGTGGTCAATTCGCTGGCCGACCTGCTGCGGGCCGAGCGCTGCGTGGTGTATACCGCCACTCGCCCGAGCGCTGCGCTGGGGCTAATCCGCAACGTCCGGGTCGACGCGGTATTATCCGACGTCGTGATGCCCGAGATGGACGGCTACGAATTCTACCTGCGGGTCAAGGAAGAGTTTCCGAATCTGCCCTGCGTGCTGATGACGGCCTACTACTACGACAAGGATCACGTCATCAAACGCAGCCGCATGCGCGGACTGGAAGGGGCGATTTTCAAGAAGCCGGTGAACCCGGAGAAGCTTCGGCAGTTGCTGTGCGCGATGCGCCAGCAGCAGCCCCCGGCCCGCACTGCCGCCTCCGCCTAGCCTTATTACCTACCGCCGTTTCGCCGATTTCGCGCGCGTGCCACGTTTCGGCGCGTGCGCGATTGCGCCGATCGCCAGCTCGACCGCCCGCTCCATCAGGCCCAATGACATGCTGGGCGCGCTGCGATGGCGCGCGGCCTGGCTCGCCTCGTACGGCAGATGGATGAACCCGGCGGGGATCGATGGACGACGCCGCAAGGCATGCAGACTCGCGTACATCACGGCGTTGCAGACGAAGGCGCCCGCGCTCAGCGACAACGCCGCCGGTATCCCCTCGCGCCGCAGCGCCAAAAGCATCCGATCCAGCGGTAGCCGCGAGAAATAGGCGTCCGGACCGCCGGCGATCACCGGCGCGACGCGACCGCCGCCGCCCGCTTCATCCATGGAGAACAGATTGATCGCGATTCGCTCCAGCGAGACCATCGGCCGGCCGCCGGCCTGGCCCAGCCCCAGCACCACGCGCGGCTCAAGCGCGGCGATCGCTTCGCCCAGGCAGCGAATCGCCGGCGTGATCGAAACCGGCAGCCGCACGGCCCTGATTTGCAGCCCCTCGACAGTCTTGCGATCCAGCCGCCGCGCCACCTCCCACGACGGGTTCTGGCGCTGGCCGCCGAAAGGCTCGAAGCCGGTAAGCAGCACGACGGACGCCATCTTGCGCGCCTAGGCCGGGCGTTTTGGATGATCGATCGGCACGTCGTCGTGATTACCCCACTCGGCCCACGAGCCGAGGTAGTTGCGCACTCGCGTGAAGCCGGCGAGCTTGAGCGCGATGTAGGCGTGCGCGGCGCGGTAGCCGCCCTGGCAATAGGTGATTATCTCGGCCTGCGGATCGAGTCCAAGTTTCGTGAAGCGCTCGCGCAATTCGGCCGGCGATTGAAACGCGCCCGCCGGATTCTTGAAGTGGATCCATTCCTGATGGATCGCGCCGGGAATCGCGCCGCCATGCCGGGCGCGGACGTGCTCGCCGTAATATTCCTCCGGCGTGCGCACGTCGAAAATCTGCACGCCCGCAGCGCCGAGACGATCGCGCGTATAGGCGAGCGAGGCGACGATCGCGGGCTGCTCATGCTCGCGCAACGGGACGGCCCTGATCGCCGGCGCTTCGCTCACCAGCTTCTCGCCGCCGAGGCTCTTGAGCCCGCCGTCGAGCATCCGCGCCGCCGGATGACCGATATACTCCAGCGCCCAGGCGCCGCGCGCCGCCCGCATCCCGGAGTCATCTTCGTAAAACACCACCGTCTCTTTGCCGCTGACGCCCAGGGTCGAGAAGATCCATTCCAACTGCTTGCGGAAGACCTGCAGGCCGTGGTCGCTGGTGTCGTAAAAGGAGAACGGGTAGGGATCGAAATGGCGCGCGCCGGCCAGATGGCCCGCCCAGTAATCCTTCGGCGGCCGTGCATCGATTATTATCACTGCCGGGTCGTCGCGATGCTCCTGCAGCCATCGCGCATCTACCAGAAATTCCTGCGTCGCCATAAAGCCTCCGTTCGACGAATAGTCGCAGCCTGCGCTTACTTCACCGCGCTGCCCGTGACTTCGCTAATAGAGCGCCATCCACCCGTTTGCATCAAGCGCATCAGGTCGTGCTTGATCGCGCCAATCAGCGCCGGTCCTTCGTAGATGAAGCCGGTGTATAGCTCGACGAGGCTCGCCCCGGCGCACAGATGTCCGAAGGCGTCCTCGGCACTGAAGATTCCGCCCACGCCGATAATCGGCAACCGGCCGCCGGTCGCGCGATAGACAGTTTCGATCAGCGCCCGCGCCCGCGCTATCAGCGGCGCGCCGCTGAGTCCGCCCGGCGGCGCGTCGACCAGCCCGAACTCGGCGCGCGCCAGCGTCGTGTTGCCGGCGACGAAGCCGTCGGCGCCGCGCTCGGCGGCGGTGTCGCAGATTCGCGCGACCATCTCGGCCTCGAGGTCGGGTGCGAGCTTGATTAGCAACGGGGGCTCGACGGCCAGCGCGCGGCGCGCCTCGATAATCCGCTCGAGCAGCCCGGCCAGCGCCTGCGGCGCCTGCCATTCGCGCAATCCCGGCGTATTCGGCGAGCTGACATTAATCACGATGAAGTCGGCCGACGGTCCCAGCCGGCTTACCAGCCGGGCGTAATCATCGGCGACGCGCTCGACCGGCGTAATTTTGTTCGGCCCGAAATTCAGCCCGATCCTCATGCGCCGCGGATTGCGGTGGAAAGTTTCGAGTCGCCCGGAGACCGCTTCCATCCCAAGGCTCGGAAAGCCGAGCCGGTTGACGAGTGCGCGATGCTCCGGCAGCCGCCACATCCGCGGCCGCTCGTTGCCGGTCTGGGCCGCCGGCGTGATGGTGCCGATTTCGGCGAAGCCGAAGCCCAGCATCTGCCAGGCTCTGAGCGCGCGCGCGTCCTTGTCGAGTCCGGCGGCCAGGCCGAGCGGGTTGGCGAAATCGATATTCCACAGCCGGGTCGCAAGCGCCGCCGGGTCGCCGCCACGCCCGAGCGCGGGCAGCGCGGCGAGCAAGGCCAGGGTCACGCGATGGGCGGTTTCGGGATCGAGCCGGAACAGCATCGGCCGCAGGACGTTTCGATAGATAAGTTGCGCCGCGGCCGCCATCAGCCGCGAATCTGACAGCCGCCACGACCTGACGCAATCCGCTACCCGGCCGTGTTAATAGTTAATAATAGAAGTTACGGCGCGATGCAGTCCCGGCCGGATCCGGCTAGAGTGAAGCGGCTCCAGTGATGAACAATCGTACCTCGATGCAGGTCAAGTTGGTGGATTTCGCGGCGGCGCCGCTGGAGAAGCTCTACGCCGCCTTCCGCACCTGCTACACCTCCGACACCCCGATCGAAATCTGGGAGAAGATCGAGGCGCAGAAAATCAGCCACGACAAGATCCGCGAGTTTATCGGCGAGCGGCTCAAGACCGGCCATTCCTCGCCGCTCGAGCAGGTGGTCTTCTGGTTCGCGATCGCCAACGTCTCGCGCTCGCTGTCGCATCAGTTCGTCCGCCATCGGGTCGGTATCAGCTTCGAGCAGCAGAGCCAGCGCTACGTCAAGTTCAAGCAGGATCGGCTGGCCTTCGTGTTGCCCGAGTCATGGCGGCGCGCCGGGCTCGAGGATGAATTCTCGGCGCTGCTCGATCGCACCTCGGAGCTTTATGCGCGCGCGCTCAAGTCCGGTATCCCGGCCGAGGACGCGCGCTTCGTGCTGCCCAACGCGGCCCCGACCAATTTCCATGTGATGGTCAACTTCGCCGAGATGTTGCATATCTGCGACGTCAGATTGTGCGTGCGGGCGCAGTGGGAGATCCGCCGGATGGTGGCGATGATGCGCGCCGAGATCAAACGCGTGCTGCCCGAGATCGCGCTGTTCCTGCAACCCAAGTGCGGCGAAAACCGGATGGGCTATTGCGACGAATCGCTCGAGGACTGGCAGAAATGCCCGATCGGTAAAGTGCGGCCGCACAAGTCGACTCTGTTCGAACTTTATGATCGCCACGGAAGCCGCAAAGCCCAGGCGCTCAGCGACGCCGAGTATCGCGCCGTCGAAGAAAAGGAACTGCTCTAGTCCCGCCGCGCTGCGCTCGGCGATCCTCGGATGCGCCCGCTGTCCCGCGCTGGTCAGGAGCCGCTCTCGGGCGGTTCCCGGGGCCGGCGCGATGCCGGCGGATATCGTCTTCGTCGGGATCGCGCCGGGACGATTCGGCGGCGACCGCACCGGGATTCCATTCAGCGGCGATCGATCGGGCCAGATGCTGCGCCAGATGATCCACCGCGCCGGACTCAGGCGGGTCTTTATCACCAACCTGGTGCGATGTAATCCGCGCGACCGCGCCGGACGCAACCGCGATCCGAGCGCACGCGAGATCGCCAACTGCCGCGATCATCTGGGCGCCGAGCTGGGCTTCGCCCGTCCGCGGGTCGTCGCCTGCCTGGGACGGATCGCATGGCGCGAGCTGGTGGGCCGCGACTCCGGCTTCGACCCACGCGGGGCAAATTCGGTCGCCCGCGACGGCATCATCTATATTGCGATGTATCACCCCGGGTACGTAATCCGCGGCGCCTATTCGGTGCGCCGCTACGCGCGGGATTTCGCGCGCCTGGCCCGCCGCATTGACTGTGCCGGGCCGCACCCGCAATCCTGACCAATCGTGGATATCACTCCGCAAAACGTCAGCGAGGGGCTGCGGCACGCCGCTTACATCACCAATCAGCGCGTCGAGACCGCGATCTTCCTGGCCCTGGCGCTCGACAAGCCGCTGTTGATCGAGGGTCCCGCCGGCTCGGGCAAGACCGAGGTCGCCAAGGTAATCGCCGCGATGCTCGCGACCGAGCTCATCCGGCTGCAATGTTACGAAGGACTCGACGAAGCGCGCGCGCTCTACGAATGGAATTACCAGAAGCAGCTCTTGCGCCTGCAGGCCGACGAGCATCGGGGGTTGCGCTGGGAAGATGTCTCCGAGCATCTGTTCTCACGCGACTACCTGCTCGAGCGGCCGCTGTTGCGCGCGATCCTGGCGCCGCGCCGCGTGGTCCTGCTGATCGATGAAGTCGACAAGGCCGACGAGGAGTTCGAGGCCTTCCTGCTCGAGCTGCTATCGGATTTCCAGGTCAGTATCCCGGAACTCGGCACCATCGCCGCGCGCGAGCGGCCGTGCGTGGTGCTGACCTCAAATCGCGCGCGCGAGCTGTCGGAGGCGCTGCGCCGGCGCTGCCTTCATCTGTTCATCGATTTTCCGTCGACCGAACAGGAACGGCGGATAATCGAGCTCAAGGTTCCCGAACTCGACGCGCTGCTGGCCGAGCAGGCGGCGCGGCTGGTCGGCGCGCTGCGCAAGGCCGGCCTCAAGAAGGCGCCGTCGATCGCCGAGACGCTCGATTGGGCGCGCGCGCTGGTGCGGCTCGGCGTGCGCGAGCTGGATACGCCGGCGGTGCGCTCGACGCTGGGACTGCTGCTCAAGCATGAGGATGACCGCGCGAAAATCGAGAGCAAGGTCGCGTCGCTGATCCCGCATCCGCGTTCGCGATGATCCCGATGCGCGAGCAACTGCTGCGCTTCGTCGACGAGTTGCGCGGCGCCGGAGTGCGGATTTCGGTCGCCGAGACGCTCGACGCGATGCGCGCGGTGGCAGCCGCCGGTTTCGAGCGCGGACCGATGCGCGAGGCGCTCGCCGCCAGCCTGATCAAGGACGAGGCCGACCGTCCGATCTTCGATCGCACCTATGCGCAGTTCTTCGGCCGCTCACGAGCGACCGAGCCGCGTCTTCCCGAGCGTCGCAGCGGCGCCCGCGCATCCAGCGGTGGCGCCCCGCACAGCGCCGCCGGTCTCGCCGTGCGACCCGTACCTGAGCCCGAGCCGAGTATGCAAAAGCCCGGGCGCAAGCCGCCAGCGCAGAAAGCAGGGCAGACGGGCGAGCATGACGAGCCGCGCGCCGAGGCCGAGGCGGAGTCCGCGGGTATCGAGGGCGAGGGCGAACATCAGGCCGCCACCGGCACGGAGGGGATACGCATGGCGGGGCTGGCCGCGGTCGAGCGGGCGCCTTTCGAGCAATATTCCGACTTCGATTATGAAACCGCGCGCGATTCGCTGGCGATTCTGGTTCGCCGTTTGCGCGTGCGGGTGGGACGGCGGCTGCGGATGGCGCGGCGCGGACGGGTCGATTTCCGCCGCACGATTCGCGCCGCGATTCAGCATGGCGGCGCTTTAATCGATCTCAGATTTCGCGCGCGGCGTCCCCGCCACGTCGACCTGCTGATCCTGGCCGACATCTCCGGCTCGGTGCGCTACGCGGCGACCCTGATGCTGGAGCTGGTCGCAGGAGTGCACGAGTCGTTCCGGCGGGTGCACAGCTTCGTCTTTATCGACCATCTGGCGGAAGCCGGTTTCGAGCACGGCCATCTGGTGATGACGCCGGCGCTCGACCCGTACGCGCGTTCCGATTTCGGGCGCGTGCTGAGCGAACTGCGCGAACAGCACGGCGAGCTGCTCGGCCCCGCTACGCTGGTGATCATCATGGGCGACGGCCGCAATAATCGCCGGCCGGCGCGGGCCGACATGCTGGCGGACATCGCGCATCGATGCCGCGCCGTCTACTGGCTCAACCCGGAGGCGCCCGCGCGCTGGGGCACCGGCGACAGCGCGATCAACCAGTACGCGCGCCACGTCACGGCACTGGTTCCGTCGCAGACGCTGCGCGAGCTGGAACACGCGCTGCTCGAAGTGGTGTGAGCAAGCTTAGGGCGAGGCCACGGCGAGCGCGGCCAGCTCGGGATAGAGCTGCTCGACCAGCGCGCGCCGCTGGCTGAGCGCGGCGGCGGCCTCCTCGCTCAACTCGGCAAGATATTTTCCCGAATCGCGCATCAGCAGCACCGCGCGATACGGAAAGCCCGGCTGGATTCGATCGTAAACCCGTTCCGCGATAAGCCCTTCGAGCGCCGCCTCGACGATCCGTTCGCGCAGCTCGCTGCCCGCGCGCCATACCAGCGCCGCTGCGGCTTTGAGCCGCGCCGTCCGGCGATCCCACGGGACTTCATGCATGCGACGAATTACCTCGGCGGCCAATGCGCGATCGTCGGCCGCATCGTCGCCGAGCCATCGATGCGATCGCACGCCGGGCGCGCCGCCCAGCGCGTCGACTTCGAGGCCGCCGTCGTCGGCCAGGGTCGGCAGGCCGCAACGCTCGAAATAGAAGCGGGCTTTGATCAGCGCGTTGTCGGCGAAGGTCTCGCAGCTCTCGGCCGGCGCGTCGTCGATCCGGACGTCGGCAAGCGCAACCGGTTCGATCGCGAGGCCGCGCAGCAGCAGGCGGTACTCGGCGAGCTTGGCCGGATTGGTGGTCGCGATCAGCAGGGCGTTCGGCATCAGGCGACATCACGGCTGCGGCTGGTAGGTGAACTTTAGCCGCCGGCGCGCGCGCTGGTCCTCGAGCGCCAGCGCAATCAGCCGATCGATGAGCTTGCCCAACGGCAGGCCCGAGGCCTCCCACAGTTTCGGATACATGCTGATCGCGGTGAAGCCCGGAATCGTGTTGACTTCGCTGATGTAGATTTCGCGCAGGTCGGGCCGGGCGAGAAAATCGACCCGCGCCATCCCGCGCAACTCGAGCGTCACGAACGCCGCGACCGCGAGCTCGCGCAGCCGTTTGACGGCGCGGGCGGGGAGATGCGCCGGGATTTCGATCGCGGCGCCCTGCTGGTCGACATATTTCGATTCGTAGCTGTAGAAGCGATGGCCGCCACGCACCACGATTTCGCCGACCATGGAGGCCGCCGGCCGCTCGTTGCCCAGCACCGCGCATTCGAGCTCGCGCCCCTCGCAGGCGGCCTCGATAAGCGCCTTACGATCGTAGCGCAGCGCCTCTTCCAGCGCCCGGGCCAGCGCGCGCGCGCTGGTGACGCGGCTCACGCCGATCGACGAGCCAAGCGCGTTGGGCTTGACGAACAGCGGCCATCCCAGCCGCGCCGCGCGCCGGCGGATCGCCGCCGGATCGTCGCGATAGTCGATATCGCGCACCGCGAGGTAGCGCACCACGGGCAAGCCGGCATCGCGCAACAGCCGCTTCTGCACATCCTTGTCCATCCCGATCGCCGAGCCGAGCACGCCGGCACTGACGTAGGGGATCCCGGCCAGTTCGAGCAGCCCCTGTACGGTGCCGTCTTCGCCGAAGCTGCCGTGGAGGACGGGAAAAATCACGTCGAGCTTGCCGCGCAGGATGGACCGGGCAGCGGCGGCGCGAGCGGACGCGGGCCGGCCGTTCGCCGCGGTCGTCACCAGCGTGTGCTGGTCGGGATAAGGCAGCAGGCTGATCGGCGTCCCGCTGCTTTTGAGCGCCGCCAGGCGCGGGGCGGCCGCGCCGAGCGTCCGCAGCGCGTCGGTTTCGAGATACCAGCGGCCGTCGCGACTGATGCCGATCGGCACGACCTCGTAGCGGCGCCGATCGATCGCCGCGATCACCGTGAGCGCCGAGCGCAGCGAGATTTCATGCTCGCCCGAGCGTCCGCCGAACAGCACGCCGACCCTAATCCTGCGCCGCCCGCTCATCTTCCGTGGACTCCCATACTAGCCGCGAAAATGCGGCATCACTTCGTTGGCGAACAGCCGCATGCTTTCGCGCACCTTGGCGGTGTCGATTCCCGGCAGCGACATCTCGAGCACCAGATGAGTGAACGGATCAGTTGCGAGCCAATGCTCGAGGCTCGACACGATGTCGTCGGGCGAGCCGATCAGCAGCGTGGTGTTGTTGGCCGCGCCGAAGACCTGCTGCATTTCGTTGGGCGGCGGAACTTTCCGGAACCCTTCGTCGCCCGGCAGATCGGCGGCGTCCGCCAGCCACGCGCCGAGCGTGCTGAGCGAGTAATGCGCGGCGCGCGAGGCCTCCGCCCAGGCCCGCTCGCGGGTCGCCGCGACGTATCCGTAACGCACCTGGCCGATCGAGAAATCGTCGGGGTTGCGGCCCGACTCGCGCAGCACGTTCTTGTAAACTTCCGACGGCCGTTGGTCGCCGAATACGCCCAGCCCGCCGGCGCCGATCAGATGATAGCCATGGCGCGCCGCCCATTCGATGATCGTGCGGCTGCGGCCGCCGAGCCATAGCGGTGGATGCGGCTGTTGAACGACCGGCGGATCGAGCAACGCGTCGGTCACCGAAAAAAATTGTCCAGCGAAAGTGACGCGCTCGCCGGCGAACAGCCGCCGCACGATCTCGACTCCCTCGCGCAGCCGCCGTCCGCGCTGCGCCGCCGGGACGTTGTAGCTCACGAATTCGTCGGGCTTGTAGCCCTGACCCATCCCGAGATCGAGCCGGCCGTTGGACAGCACGTCGACCACCGCCGCATCCTCGGCGACATTAATCGGATGATGCAGCGGCATCAGCAGCAGACTGGTGCCGATACGGATGCGCTCGGTGCGGACCGCGACCGCCGCCGCCAGTGGCAGCACGCTGGGCGAATAGCCGTCGCCGACAAAGTGATGCTCGTTGAGCCAGACGTTGTCGTAGCCGAGCCGTTCGGCCTCGACCGCCAATTCCAGATGCTCGCGGTAGAGACGGTTGAATCCGCCGCGCGGCACGTCGATGCCGCGGAAGGATTCCTTGAGTCCGAACTTCATGCGCAACCTCTTTGTCCGCCGGCGACGCTCGAGGGGAGCCGATGGTCCTGGCGGTTCCGGATGTTACAGCGAGCGCGGGAAAATCAGCGGCGGTAGTTAGGCGCTTCCTTGGTGATGAAGACGTCGTGGACGTGGCTCTCGCGCTGGCCCGCGTCGGTGATGCGGATGAATTTGGCGCGCCGGCGCAAGTCCTCGAGATTCGCCGCCCCGACGTACCCCATCCCGGCCTTGAGCCCGCCGATCAGCTGCTCGATGTTCGAGGCGAGCGGACCGCGATGCGGTACACGCCCCTCGATACCCTCTGGCACCAGCTTGGTGTCGGGCACCTCCTGCTGGCCGTAGCGATCGCGAGTGCGCTCGGACATCGCGCCCAGCGAACCCATCCCGCGATAGAGCTTGTAGGTGCGGCCCTGGTAGAGGATGGTCTCGCCCGGACTTTCCTCGGTGCCGGCGAACAGCGAGCCGATCATCACCGTGTTCGCGCCCGCGGCCAGCGCCTTGGCGATATCGCCGGAGAAGCGGATGCCGCCGTCGGCGATGATCGGGATGCCGCGCGGCTCGGCGATCGCCGCACAATCCATGATGGCGGTAATCTGCGGCACGCCGACGCCCGAGACCACGCGCGTGGTGCAGATCGAGCCGGGACCCATCCCGACCCGCAGCGCGTCGGCGCCGGCCTCGCACAGCGCGCGCGCACCCTCGGTAGTGGCGACGCTGCCGGCTACCACCTCGACCTCGGGCGCTTCGCGCTTGGTCGCGTGCAGCGCCTCGATCACGTTGCGCGAATGGCCGTGCGCAGTGTCGATACACAAGACGTCGACGCCGGACCGCTTGAGCGCCGCGACCCGCAGTTCACGATCGGGACCGACCCCGATCGCCGCGCCGACTCGCAAGCGTCCCATCTGGTCCTTGCTCGAGGTCGGGTAGCGGGTCGCCTTGTCCATGTCCTTGACGGTGATCAGGCCGCACAGCCGCCCGCGATCGTCGACCAGCGGAAGCTTCTCGATGCGATGGGTTTGCAGGATTTCCTTGGCGTGCTCGAGGTCGATGCCGACCCGCGCGGTGATCACTTTTTTGGTCATCACGTCGCGCACCGGCTTGTCGAGCCGCTTTTCGAAGCGCAGGTCGCGGTTGGTGAGGATACCGACCAGCTGGCCGTCGGCGACCACCGGCAGACCGGAAATTCGATGGCGCTCCATCACGCTCAGCGCGTCGCCGATCTTCTGTTCGGGATGGACCGTGACCGGATCGACGATCATGCCGCTTTCGTACTTCTTGACGGCTTCGACTTCCGCAGCCTGGCGCTCGATGGGGAGGTTGCGATGGATGAAGCCGATACCGCCGAGCTGCGCGATCGCGATCGCGGTGCGCGACTCGGTGACGGTATCCATCGGGCTCGACACCAACGGGATGCGCAGGCGGATTTTCGCGCTGAGCGGGGTCGAGACCTCGCAATCCGAGGGCAGCAGGTCGGAGGCTTGCGGCAGCAGGAGGACGTCGTCGAAAGTCAGGCCTTCGCGAAGCTCCTCATGATATGCCATGGCCGTGGTCTCCTGAATGCAAAAGAGCCCGCAGACTGGCTGCGGGCCTCCACTACCTAGCGAATGAATTTCGGCTTGCGGTCGAGTACAGCGCCATACTCTTGTTTAACAAAAGAGCGGGGCGCAATCAATTCATCGGCCGCACCAGACCGGCTGACGCTTGTCGAGAAAGGCGCCGATTCCCTCCTGCGCGTCGGCCGCCATCGCGTTCTGCGACATCACTTCCCGCGTGTAGTCGTAAGCCTTGGCCTGGTCGAGATCGATCTGCGCATAGAACGCCTGCTTGCCGATCGCGATAGTAAGCGGGCTGGCGTCAGCGATCTCGAGCGCTAAGCGGCGCGTCTCGCGCTCCAGTTCGGCGTCGGGCACCACGCGATTCACCAGTCCCCAGCGCTCGGCGGTCTCGGCGTCGATCATGCGGCCCGACAGCAGCATCTCCATCGCATGCTTGCGGCCCACGGCGCGCGACAGCGCGACCATCGGGGTCGAGCAGAACAGTCCGATTTTGACGCCCGGCGTGGCGAAGCGCGCGCTGTGGGCGGCGATCGCGAGATCGCAGGTCGCCACCAGTTGGCAGCCGGCCGCCGTCGCCACCCCGCCGACACTGGCCACGACCGGCTGCGGGATGCGCTGGATGGTGGTCATCAGTTCGGTGCAAAGATCGAAGATCTCGCGGTAGAAGGGCAGCTCGCGCCCGCGCAACTCGGCCAGATCGTGGCCGGCGCTGAAGGCCGCGCCGCGCCCGGCCAGAATCACGACGCGCGCCTCGCGCTCAGCGCCGATTTCGCGCAGCGTCGCGATCAGCTCCTGCATCGTCGCGGCGGACAGCGGGTTGCGCTTTTCGGGCCGGTTCAGGGTGAGCGTAACCAGCCCCTGGTCGGATTCGATCAACAGATTCGACGCCATCGGGAGATTGGATGCCATCGGGCGACCCTCCAGCTTCGAGTCTAGGCCGCCGCCGCGAAGGCCCGCAATCGTGGCGCCGGCGGCGATCGCTGACGCGCATTGCTGTCGACGGACGCGGCGTTCGGAAATTTTTCAGCCGAGCAGCAGCCAGCGAAGGTATCAGACGAAAAAAAGAAAGAGCCCCCAGTTACGGGGGCCCCTTCGTTCATACGAGGCATCATCGCCCCGGCTTATCCCAGCAGTAAGCCCGGCATCTGTAGCCAGCCCCTGAGAACGATTTCTCAGGGGAAAAAAATCTGACGGGTTACTTCTTCTTTTTCTTGCCAGCCTTCTTCTTCATAGCTCTTTTCAGCTTCGGTTTGGATTTGGTAACAGTGCGTTTTGCCTTCTTCTTAACTGGCATAGACACCTCCTCTGCAGTGCCCCTGCTGGACAAGCACAAAAACTAATAGGTGGCCAACGTAACCCCACCCCGTAGACGCGAATATATAAAAACGTTATTGCATAATCAAGATGGTCAAGCGATATTTATAAAAATATTCTAAAAACGACAGAACCTAGCAACCACAGAGCTTTTCAGAAAATTAGAATGCCGTTCAGGATTAGGCCGTCTTGCCGGAGCAAGGGCGACAGCTTAGGATCATCGTGATGCCGGACTTAAGCAATCGTCTGCGCCGCATCTGGCCCACGCTAATCCTTGCCCTGGCGGCGGTCGCGCTTGCATTCGATTGTCTGAAGGGCCCGATGGGCGTGCACGACCTGATAGCGCTGCGCCAGCATCAGACCCACCTGGAGACGGTGCGCGATCAGCTGACGGCCGAAAACGAAAGCCTGGCGCGGCGGGTCGGGAACCTTAAATCCGACGACCGCTGCCTCGAGCGCCTGATTCGGCGTGAGCTCGGTTATGCCCGCCCGGACGAACTGGTTTATCGCTTCGCCGGCTCGGGCGCGAACCATCGCTAAAAGAACGCGCGTGGCAGCAGCCGCCACTCGCGCGCCGCGCGTTCCAGCTCGTCGCGAAAATCCGGATGGGCGATTCCGATCAGCGCGCGCGCGCGCTCCGGCACCGACTTGCCCTTCAGATTGACCATCCCGTATTCGGTCACCACGTACATCACGTCGGTGCGCGGCGTCGTCACGATATTGGAGTCGGCCAGGCGCGCGACGATGCGGCTTTCACGCCGGCCCCGGCGTTCGTAAGTCGACGCCAGACACAGGAACGCTTTGCCGCCAGCCGACGCGTAAGCGCCCCGAATGAACTGCAGTTGTCCGCCGGTGCCGCTGATCTGGCGGATACCCGCGGATTCGGAACAGGCCTGGCCGGTCAGGTCGATTTGCGCGGCGTTGCAGATCGAGATCGCGCGATCGTTCTGCATGATGTTGTGCGGCAGGTTGGTGTAGTCGACCGGGCCCGTGAAGCAGGCCGGGTTGCGATCGAGAAACTGGTACATGCGGGAGGATCCGGCGGCGAAGCAATAACTCATCTGGTAGCGGTTGAGGCGCTTGTGCGCGCCGGTAACCTTGCCGGTCTCATAGAGCGTCATCAGCGAGTCGACGAACATCTCGGTGTGCACGCCGAGATCCCGGATGGGCGATCCGGCCAGCAGCTCGCAGACCGCGTTGGGCATCGCACCGATGCCAATCTGGATACAGGAGCCGTCCTCGATTTCCGGCGCGATCAAGGCCGCGACCTTTTGTTCGACCGCGCCGGCCGGCGGGTTCTGCAACTCCGGGAGCGGTGCGCTGCCGGCGTCGATCACGTAATCGACCTCGCTGATATGCACGCCGTTCTCGACCCCGTAGGCGTACGGCATGGCATCGTTGGTCTCGACGATCACGGTCTTGGCCTGCTCGGTGACCGCCTTATGATAGGTGACGGAGAGACCGAAATTGAAAAACCCGTGCTCGTCCATCGGCGTGGTCTTGAGCACCGCCAGGTCGACCTGGTTGAAGCGGCGGTAGTAGTCGGGCGCTTCGCCGAAGTTCATCGGGATGTGATGGCACAGCCCCTTGTCGTGCATCGCGCGATCGAGCCCGGAAAAATACCAGGACAGGAAGCTCACGTGGCGCCCGTTAGGATCGGCCTCGACACTGGCGCGCGGCCGCATCGTAAGACAGCTGCGGATCTTGACGCCCTCGAGCTTCGGCACGCGCGCGGCGAGCGCCTGGTCGAACAGATCGGGCTGGCCCAGCCCGAAGCCGAAATCGAGCCAGCTGTTCGATTGGACCAGCTCGGCGGCGCGCTCCACGCTGATGGTTTTGCGTTTGAGTTCGGAGGAATACCCAGCCATCGCTTACCTCGATTCGCGCTCGACGGCGCCGGCCGGCATCGCGCCGCCGGGGAACGTCGGCTTGACTGTGCGCGCCACATGCGATTTTCTCAGCACGCACACCATTTAAACAATGCCAACGATTGAGTCACTCAGGCAAGCGCCGCCGGCCAGCGCCCGGCCCAGCCACGCATCGCGGCTGGTTCTGTTTCTGACGGTATTTATCGATCTGCTCGGCTTCGGCATCGTGATTCCGTTTCTGCCGTTGTTCGCGGAGCGGATGCATATCACGGCCGGCGGCATCGGGCTCATCCTCGCCATCTACTCCGCCGCGCAGTTCGTGTGCGCGCCGATCCTCGGGCGCATCTCGGATCGAATCGGGCGCCGTCCGATCATCATGCTCGGGCTGCTGGGATCTTCGGTCAGCTACGTGATTTATGGTTTCGCCGGATCGTTCGCCGTGCTGCTGTTGTCACGCGCGATTCATGGGATGTGCGCCGGGACTATCTCGACCGCTCAAGCCTATATCGCCGACACCACCGCGGAGTCCGAGCGCGCGCGCGGGATGGGGATGATCGGCGCGGCCTTCGGACTCGGCTTCGTGCTGGGGCCGGCGATCGGCGGCCTGCTCGGCCACGCCAGCCTGCGCACGCCGGTGTTCTTCGCCGCGGCGCTCACTTTCGCCAATCTGATTTTCGCGGCGCTGGCTTTGCCCGAATCGCATCCTCCCGAGCCCGGCGCGCGCCTCGATCTGCATGCCGCAGTCGCCACTTTCACCAGCTTCCCGCGCAATCTTGCCAATCCGCTCCGGCTGCGCCTGTTCGCGATCGCGTTTATGCTCACCACCGCGATGGCGGCGTTCGAGATGACCTTCGCGATCATGATCCCGGCGGTCTACGGTTACCACGCGCTCGGTGTCGGGCTGTTGCTCGCCTACGCCGGGTTTATCCAGGCGCTGACCCAGGGCTATCTGCTGGGCAAATTCGTCGCCCGGGTGGGCGAACGGACGGTGCTGATGGTCGGGGTGCTGGTGTTTCTCGTCGGCATCGGGCCGCTCGCCAGTCTCGGCTCGCACGCCGCGCTGCTGATCTTTCTGGCCCTGCTTTCGCTGGGCTACGGCTTCGCGAGCCCCGCCGTCGCGACACTGATTTCAAAAAGCGCCGAACGTCATCTGCAGGGCGAAGTACTGGGGCTCAATCAGTCGGCGATGTCACTGGCGCGAATTGCGGGCCCGATCGGCGGCGGTCTCGCCTATCAATTCCTGGGGCCGGCCGCGCCGTACTTTGCCAGCGCCGTGCTGGCCGCCGCCGCGCTGACGCTGCTGCCGCAAAGGCAGCGAACTTCCGCTGGCCGAGGGGAACAGGCGTGAAATGGTTTATCGTTTTTCATTTGTTCGGCGTGATTTTCTGGATCGGCGGCCTCTTGATCGTCAGCATGATGCTGGCGGCGGCGGCTGAGGAGACCGGCGCCGGACAGGCGGCGATTCTCAGGCTCGCGCAGCGGCTCTTCAACTCGGCGTGCAACGCCGGCGCGGCGATAACTATCGTCTTCGGAATTCTGCTGGTGATAAGCGATCCGGAGGTGATGCGGCATGGGTGGATGCACGCGAAGCTCGGCCTGGTCGCCGTCCTCATCGCGCTGCATGTCTGGATGTACCTGCGCAGCCGGCGAATCGGCGAACGGCCGGCGGCCGCCGTGCGTCGCGAGTTCCAGGTCATCCACGGCATGGTGAGCGTGGTGCTGCTCGGGATTCTCCTGATGGTGATAATGCAGCCGTTCTAACCGCCGCTCGCGCACCGGCCGCGGTCGCGGGCGCTAGAAGTGATCTTTCAGTTCGCGCGCGCGCGCAAAGATCGCCACTGGATCGTCCGTCAGCGCGGGGTCGCGCTGCTTCAGATTGGCGCGCAACTCGGGGCTGTCGACGCGCAGAAACGGATTGAAGCGCTTCTCGTCGCCGATGCTCGAGGGAATCGTCCACTGGCCCGCGGCCCGCGTCTTAAGCGTCCACTCGTACTTGGATTTCAGGTCGGGATTGTTGGGCTCGAGCGTCAGCGCGAACTCGAGATTGCGCTGGGTGTACTCATGGCCGCAGTAGACGCGGGTGTCGTCGGGCAGCGCGGCAAGCTTGCGCAGCGACGCTAGCATGGTGTCGGCCTTGCCCTCGAAAACCCGGCCGCATCCGGCGATAAACAGCGTATCGCCCGAGAAGACCGCCTTCAGCGCCGGGAGATAATAGGCGACGTGGCCGTTGGTATGCGCCGGGATGCCGATTACGCGCGCCTCGAACGACACGACCTGGATCACGTCGCCGTCGTCGACCGGGTCGGTCAGCGCCGGAATCCTGCCATTCTCCGCGCGCGCGCCGAAGACTTTAAGTCCCGGCACGGCCTTCACCAGGTCGAGGTTGCCGCCCACGTGGTCGGGATGCCAATGGGTCGAAAGCACGGCGGTGAGCCGCAAGCCCTCACGTTTGACCGCCGCCAACACCTTGTCGGCTTCGGCGCAATCCACCACGGCACACTGCGTGGCGGCTTCGTCGACCACCAGATAGGCGAAATTATCTTTGAGCTGCGGGACTGGAATTATTGCCATCGCGAACGCTCCCTTGGATAAACCTCAGCCGACGATATTATAGCCCACGTCGACGTAGATGGTCTGGCCGGTGACGCCGCTGGCCAGGTCGCTCAGCAGCACGCTGGCCATCTTGCCGACTTCCTCGGTCTTCATCGCGCGCTTGAGCGGGGCGTGCTCCTCGACGTGATGGGCCATGGTGAAGTAGTCGCGGATGGCCGAGGATGAGAGCGTGCGGGCCGGGCCGGCGCTGAGCGCGTTGATGCGGATCCCCTTGCCGCCGAGATCCATCGCCAAATAGCGCACGCAGGCTTCCAGAGCCGCCTTTGCCACACCCATCACATTGTAGTTGGGGATCGCGCGGACCGCGCCCAGATAGCTGAGCGTCAGGATCGAGCCGCCCCCGCGCGTCTCCATCAGCCCTTCCGCCGCGCGCGCCAGCGCAACCAGCGAGTAGGCGCTGATCTCAAGCGCCCGCGAAAAGTTCGCGCGGTTGACGGTCAGAAAGCGATCGCGCAGATCCTCGCGCTCGGCGAACGCCACGGCGTGCACCAGCATGTCGAGCCCGCCGAACTTTTCGCCCACCCGCGTCATCACGGCGCCGATCTGCGCGTCGTCGTTGACGTCGAGCTCGCCGATCACCTCGGCGCCGATCTGCTCGGCCAGCGGCCGCACGCGCTTCTCGAGGATTTCGCCCTGGTAGGTGAGCGCGACGGCCGCCCCCTGCGCCCGCAACTGCTGCGCGATCGCAAACGCCAGGCTCTTGTCGTTGGCGACGCCGACCACCAGCGCGCTCTTTCCATCAGCAATTCCCATTGACGATGCTCCCCGGGGGTCAGTGCCGCCTTGGCGGACCATGCGAGCATAAGCCGGTCGGCGAGGCCCGGTCGAGTGCTCAGCTAGACCTCGATCCGCATGCCGTCCGAACCGATCTCCATCGCGACCTCGGACCCGCGATCCAGCACTTCGCGTCCCAGATGGGTCAGCACCATCCGTTTGACCTTGAGGCGGTCGCGTTCCCGCTCGAGCCGCGGATAGTTGAGATGGAAGTCGAGGTGCGCGCTTTCGAAGTAGGTGCATTCGCACAGGAACAGGTCGGCGCCGGCGGCGAACGGGATCAGATCTTCGGTCCAGCCGGTATCGCCCGAGAAGACGATCGTGCGGCCGCCGAGCTCGAGGCGGAAGGCCAGCGACTTGTAACGTTTCATGTGCGGCGTGCGGATGGCCGCGATGCGGACCGGTCCGAAGCGGCGCTTGTCGCCCGGCTCGATCACTACCCAGCGGCTGTCGCGCGCGAGTTGCACCGCCGCGGTGCCCGGAAACATCGTGCGCACCAGGGTCAGCGTGCGGCTTTCGAGGTATTGTGGCCCGACGATCGTCGGCCTGGTCCGGCGCGGACTCTCGTAAGTATACTCCAGGAACAGGAACGGCAGGCCTGCGAAGTGGTCGCCGTGCAGATGGCTAATCAATATAAGATCGATATCGGCGGGGCGAATTTCGGCCCGTTTCAGGGACGCCAGGATAGTGGGGCCGGCTTCCATCAGGATACGGTAGCCGCCGGCTTCGATCAGGTAGCCCGCGTTGAACCGGCCATGGCTCGAAAACGCATCGCCCGTGCCGAGGATGGTCACCCGGACCGAAGGATCGCTGCGAGGGGATTGTCGCGAGTTCATCGGGTGCGCCGCATGTTAGTATCTACGCAACAGTCAGGCAAACGATGGAGCGCCCTGCCATGAAACAGATCAAGGTCGGCGTCGGATTGGGGCTGTGGCGGCTCGGGTTACCCGAGCCCGAGACCATCGCGCGGGTCGCCGCGCGCGCCGAGGAATGGGGCATCGATTCGTTCTGGCTCTCCGACCATCTGCTGGCGCCGACGCCCGAGCTCGACGTGGTTGCCACGCTCTCGCTGATCGCCTCGCGGACCTCGAAAATGAGGCTCGGACCGAGCGTCTATCTGCTCAATCTGCGCCATCCGCTGATCGTCGCCAAGGCCTTCGCCTCGCTCGACTATCTGGCCCGCGGCCGGATCGTGATGGCGGTCGGAACCGGCGCCAACCTCGAGGATTACGCGGCCTGCGGCATCCCGCTCGAAGCGCGGGGCGCGCGGCTCGACGAAGGGATCGCGATCCTGCGCAAGGTCTGGCTCGAACCGCGGGTCAGCTTCGCCGGCAAATTCTACAACTTCGAAAACGTCACCATCGATCCGCGCCCGGCGCCGCGCCTCAACAACGACTTCGGCACCATCGATCTCTGGATCGGCGGCCAATCGAAAGGCGCACTGATGCGCACCGCGCGGCTGGGCGATGGCTACTTCGCTTCCTTCCAGACGCCCGATGAGTTTGCCGCGCACATGGCCGCGATTCGCGAATACGCCAAGGGCTACGGACGCGAGCACGCGCGCATCGAGTCGGGGCTGATCCTGCGCTGCCGTATCAGCACCTCCAAGGAGCGCGCGCTCGAGGAAATCGATCCAAAGCTGTGGCGAATCGGCGCGGTCGACGGCGAGGCGGTGCTAAAGCGATCGGTCTACGGCTCGCCCGACGACATCATCGCGCGGATGCAGGATTACGTCGCCGCGGGACTCGACAAGTTCGTGCTGTGGCCGATCGCGACGCCCGAGGACTGGCCGCAGCAGATGGAGCTGATCGGGCGCGAAATCGCGAGCCATTACATGAAGGTCGCCGCCTAGTTCCCGGGCGGATTTTCGTCGGCCTCTTCCAGGGTCGCGGCGGGCAGGATTTCCGGCGCGAGATCTTCGAGAAAGCGCGAGGCGCGGCCCAGCACATAGCCCGTGTTACGGTCGAACATCTGGATCGGATAAGTCAGGTAGAGTTCGTCGCGCGCGCGCGTGCTCGCCACGTACATCAGCCGGCGCTCCTCTTCGAGCTCGTCCGGCGCCACGCTCATCGGACCGGGGAAGCGGCCGTCGGCCGCCCAGATCAGGAACACCGCCCGCCATTCGAGCCCCTTGGCCGAATGGATGGTGCTGAGTGTCAGGTAGCCCTCGTCGGTATCGACCGCGAGCACGTCGCCAAGCGAGTCGGTCGGCGGCTCCAGCGCCATGTCGGCCAGCATCGATTGGAGGCTTCGATAGCGGCCGGTGATGGTGTGGAAATGCTCGAGGTCGCGCTGGCGCTTGGGGTAGTCGTCGGGATAGGCCTCGCGCATCAGCGGCAGGTAGTATTCGAGCACCATCCCGACCTGGTCCGCCGGCTTCTTCGCCTCATCGCGCAGTTCCTGGAAAAGCGTTATCAGCCGCGCGCCGGCCGCGGCCGATCCGGTGCGCGCGTCGCGCTTGCCGCCGATCGCCGAGGCCAGCGCCGCAGTAGGATCGTCGGCGCCCGCAACCACCTCGATCAGACGCTCGGCGCCGCGCTGCCCAATGCCGGGCACCAGCATCAGGATGCGCAACCATGAAACCGGATCGGTCGGGTTGGCGACCACGCGCAGATGGGCCAGCACGTCCTTGATGTGAGCGGTTTCGATGAACTTGAAGCCGCCGCGCTTGACGAACGGGATGTCGCGGCGCTGCAACTCAAGTTCGAGATCGAACGCATGGAAGCTTGAGCGGAACAGCACGGCGATCTCGCCGAGCGCGGTACCTTCCTCGCGCAGTTCGAGGATGCGCTGGGCAACGAATCGCGACTGCATGTGCTCGTCCTGCGCGCGCACCAGCAACGGGCGTAGCTCGCCGCGGCGCTGCGTGAACAGCGCCTTGGTGTAGCGCTCGGTGGCGCGCGAAATGACTTCGTTGGCGACGTCGAGGATGCCCTGGAAGGAGCGGTAGTTCTCTTCCAGCTTGACGATGCGCGTGCCGGGGAAGAGGTTGGGGAACTCCAGGATGTTGCGGAAGTTGGCGCCCCGAAACGAGTAGATCGATTGGGCGTCGTCCCCCACCGCCATCACGTTGCGCTGCCCGGCGCCCAGCAGCCGCACGATCTCGGCCTGCACCAGGTTGGTGTCCTGGTACTCATCGATCATGATGTAACGATAGGTAGCGGCCAGGCGCCGGCGCGCCGGCTCGTGATTTTGCAGCAACTCGGCCAGCCGGTAGAGCAAATCGTCGTAATCGAGCAGCCCGCGCTCGCGTTTGTAGCTTTCGTAGTGCTCCGCGATCTTCAGGATTTCACCTTCGGACTCGGCCAGATGCGGGAAATCGACGGCGATTTCGTCGGCCAGGCTGCGCCGTTTGTTGCGCGCCATGCTGATCACTTCGGCCAGCGTGTTCTTCTTCGGAAACCGGCGATCGCGCGAGGCCAGTCCCAGCCGGGTGCGAATCAGATTGAGAACATCCTCCATGTCCGAACGATCCAGAATCGTGAAATTGGGCTTGAGGCCAAGCGGCGCGCCGAAGCGGCGCAGCACGGTGTTCGCAAAAGAATGAAAGGTCCCGCCGGCGACGCCCCGGGCGCGCTCGCCGAGCAGCCCCTCGACCCGCCGGAGCATCTCCTGGGACGCGCGGCGGGTGAAGGTCAGCAGCAGGATGGCGCCGGGCGGCACGCCGCTCTCGATCAGCCGGGCGACCCGGTAGATGAGGGTGCGGGTCTTGCCGGAGCCCGCGCCCGCCACCACCAGCAACGGTCCATCGCGATGGCACACGGCATCGAGCTGGGCGGGGTTGAGCAGCTCGGCGTAGCGGATGCTGAAGCTTCCGCTCCCGGCACTCGCCGGGGCATCGCGAAGCACGATTACCTTGTCAGCCACGGCGCTCGAAATCCTATCATGCCGCGGCGCAATCGCGACCGCTGCTACCAGGCCGAGGACGATCCGCCGCCGGGGTCGGGCGCCGGATGAATACCGCCCTGCTGAATCTCCCGATAGACCTGATCCCACGTGAGAGCACCCGACGACGAGGAAGCGGCAGGTGCCGAGTAACCCCCGGACTCGGGCGCAGCCGCCGCCGCGCTGCTCGAGCCGAGATCCCTGATCTCCGGGTTGACGGTGATCCGATTGACCAGCGCAATGCGCGGATCGTTCTTAAAATATGTAGCCGCCCGCGCCGCCGCGTTGCGCTTGCCTTGCTGCGTGGCAACATAACCGTAGAGCATCACTCGTGTGCTGCCGTCGCCTGCTTTAGCGACCGACGCGCCGACCAGGGGCAGGTGATGCTCGCGGAGGTAGCTGGTTAACGCCTGGCTGGTCGACTGATCAACGGTATAACTCTGCGCTGCGGCATTCATAACAGCGCCGCCGATTACTAGCATCACGATCAGTGCTACGGCTGCGAATCGCGGGCGACGCCGAGCGGCCGCCAGCGCGGCAAGGCAACTTTGCAAACTGTTCATGGTGCCGTAAACACCCCGTCAAATCGCTCTTATTATATAATTTGCAGGCTCGCTCGAAAGTGGTTTACGCCGGAAATGGCACGAACATTCGCGATTAAGTTTGCGGTCGCCCGGTGGGCGCTTGAGGTTTCTCAACCGTGAGGCTATCCTGCTTTCGGATGTCAGTGTTTGTGTATTCACGCTTCCGAGGTTTGACATTATTCATACGGGTTGCCGCCTGTCTGGCAGGCTTGGTGACTCTGTTGACGTTTCCGGCTCCGAAGCCTCATCAGTTTCTTGATCATTTTCGTACTTCTGACCTCCGCCGGCAGACCGAGAGAAATTCGTTTCTCGACCAATCGGATAACAACACCCACGAAGAGATCGTTGCCAATTACCGGGAGCCCGGGAAAATACCGGTCTTCGACTGTCTAGAGCGAAGCACGTCAGTTATCGAAATAGTTTCTGACGCGGTTCTCCCGCTCACACATCTGCTTCCGCGCCTTAAGCTCGGTTCCAACCGGGTTCCACCCGATCCTCTGCTCTGACCTCTAAATCCGCGGCTGACTTCCGCGACCGCAAGGGCTTGGTGCGTGCTGACGCGCCGGACCTGCGCGCTCGTCGAGGATAACGGTCGCGCCGTTTGCGCTCGGGATTTCATCCCGCGCGAGCGCCGCGCCCAACCACAACGCTGAACGGGTTCTCGCAAACCGACGCTCGATGCTCGGTTCGCAAGTTTGGAGTTGGCAGTGAAATGTATCGGTGTCCATTGATGTTTTCGCGGTTCGCCTACGATCGGGTGGGAGCACCATCTCGGGTGTCGAAGGTTAATGTGTTTCGGTTTTGTTACCTGGTCTTATCGTCGCGTAGGGACGCGGCGACGAGCGACGCGAATGGTTCTGATTTTCACGCCTTGAGCGGGAATCGCGCTCGCTGGGGCTGAGGAACCCGCCATGGCCGGTTTTCGTTTCACACTTCAAACCAGCCGCCTGCGACTACGTAGGCCGTGGCGTCCCATGCCTGGGCGCCAAACACTCCTGAGGTTGTGACATGCCGTCGTTCTCACTGCGCAATCCGTACACGATAATCGTCGGAGCGCTAATCATAACTATCCTCGGTATCACCGCGTACCCGCGGATGCCGGTGGACGTGTTTCCGGAAATCAAGATACCGGCCGTGGTGGTGGCGACCTTTTATCAGGGGATGCCGCCGCTCGACATGGAAGATAATATCACGTTCCGTTACGAGCGCTTCTTTACGCTAGGCAGCAACATCCAGCACATCGAATCGCGTTCGCTGCCCGGCGTAAGCATCATCAAGGTCTTCTTCCAGCCCGGCACCAACGTACAGGCGGCCGCCTCACAGATGGGCACATTGGCGATGGCTGACCTGGGCGTTATGCCGCCCGGCACGCTACCGCCATTGGTGCTGCAATACGACGCTTCTTCGCTGCCGGTGGTGTTGGTCACGGTAGAGGGCGCCGGCTATACCGAAACGCAACTCGAAGATCAGGCACGCTACAATGTCCGCAACCAGCTAGCCACGGTACCTGGCGCTTCGGTGCCGATTCCGTTCGGCGGAAAATTCCGCCAGATCATGGCTTACGTCAACAGCGAGGCCTTGCAGGCGCGCGGCATGTCGCTGATGAGCGTGGTCCACTCCCTCGACCAATCCAATCTCATCCTGCCTGCCGGCGACGCCAAGATCGGCTCCAAGGACTATTACATTTACTCCAACTCCATGATCCCGAAGGTCGCGGACATCAACAATGTGCCTATCAAGGTGGGGCGCGGACAGGCACCGGTGCTGATGCGGGACATTGGACGAGTCGAGGATTCCTCGCAGATTCAATACAACCAGGTGCTGATCAACGGGCGCCCGTCGGTTTATATTCCGATTCTCCGCCAGGCCGGCGCCAATACCATCTCCGTGGTTGACGGCGTCAAGAAGCTGCTGCCGCACATCTTTGCGTTGCCGCCGGGGATGAAGCTCAAGACGATCTTCGACCAGTCGGTCTACATCCGCGACGCGATCGCGAGCCTGGAGCACGAGGCCGTTTCCGGTTCGGTGCTGGCCTCGTTGATGATCCTGATCTTCCTTGGCAGCTTTCGCTCGACCATCGCGATTTTCCTCTCGATACCGCTCTCTATTCTGGCCGGCGTCTTTGGTCTTTATATCAACGGCTCGACCATCAATATCATGACGTTGGGCGGCTTCGCCCTCGCCATCGGCCGGCTTATCGACAATTCGGTAATCGTGCTCGAAAACATCAACCGGCATCTGGCCGAGGGCAAGGAACCCAAACAGGCCGCGCGCGATGGCGCCGAGGAAGTGGCGCTGCCCGTGCTCGCTATCACTCTTACTACTTGCGTGGTGTTTTTCCCGGTCATGTTTTTGTTCGGCGTCGCCAAGTATCTGTTCAGCGCGCTGGCGCTAGCAGTGGTGCTCTCGATTGGAGCCTCATACGTCGTGGCGATGACCCTGATACCGATCTATTGTGCGCGCTTTCTGACCGCGGAAACCGCGCAAGAGGCCGAAGGCGGCGGGGCGGGCGCATGGGGACCGTTAGCTGTCATCATGCGCGCCTACGAGCGCTTCGCCTCAAGCTACGAGCATTGGCTGGACGCCGCACTTGATCACAAGTCCATAGTGATAGCGGGAGTAGCCGCTCTGTTCATCGTGAGCGCAGCGATCTTTCCGCGGCTCGGTACCCAACTCTTTCCACAAACCGATGCCGGCATCTTCACTATCAACTTCCGCGTTCCTGCGGGTACCCGACTCGAATTAACTTCAGCCCTCGCCCGGCGCATGGAAAAAGTGGTGCGCAAAGTCATTCCACCCGGAGAGCTCGATACGGTCGTATCCAACATTGGTGTTTCTCCCAGTATCTCCGCCATTTACTCGCCTAATTCCGCCGAGGACTCGGGCTTCATGATGGTGTCGCTCAAGCCCAATCATCAACTATCGACGTGGTACTATGTCGCCCGGCTGAAACGGGCGATGGCCGCGCAGTTGCCTGAAATACGAACGCTCTTTTCGTCCGGCAGCATCATCGATGCGGTCTTGAATTTCGGCAAGACCGCGCCGATCGACCTTCAGTTTCGCGGGCCGCGCTTCGGCCTCCTTTATCACGCGGCGCGGGCTGCGCGCGAACAGATCAAAGGATTGCGCGAGGTTTCGCAGACCTTCATACCGCAGGAATCGGACTACCCGACCCTGGATATACAAGTTGACCGCGTCAAGGCCGCGCGACTTGGGCTTACCCAGAAGGATGTAATCTCGGGTGTAATCACTGCGCTTGACTCAAATCTGTATATACACCCGTCAATCTGGATCAATCACAAGGATAACAATGACTACTTTCTGACTGTTCAGTACAAGGAGGCCGCACAGGGCTTCGATTCGGCGCAGGCCCTGAAGAACATTCCAGTGCACGCCTATCGTTTAGAAGAAGGCCACGCACAGAGCGTACTGCTCCGGGATGTCGCCTCGATCGTACGTGAACGCCATCCCAGCGAGGCTGACCATTACAACATCCAGCGCGAGGTCGACCTGCTGGTGTCGCCGCGCGGACAGGACTTGGGCGGCACTCAGGCAGCGATCAAGAAAGCGCTTGGCACGCTCCGGCTTCCACACGGAGTGTCCCTCGACTACCTGGGTTCGGTCGCGGCCATGCAGGCGTCGTTTGCGAGCATGGATTTCGGCCTCTTGATCGCGGTCGTGCTCGTCTATCTGATCATGGTCGCCCAGTTTCGCTCCTTTCTCGATCCGCTGATCGTGATGTTTGCCGTGCCGATGGGGCTGATTGGCGTGGTGTGGGTTCTGTGGGTTTCCAATACCACGCTTAACATCGAGTCGTTCATGGGCATCATCTATATGGTCGGGATCGCGGTCTCCAACGCAATCCTGCTGGTGGACTTCGCCAACCAGCGTCGCCGCGAGGGTCATCCGCTGCGGCGCGCCACGGTCGAAGCATCGCGCATCAGGATGCGTCCGATCATCATCACCTCGCTCGCCACGGTCGTCGGCCTGCTGCCGATCGCGCTTACCAACGGCGCTTCGGCGCCTCTGGCCCGCGCCGCCGTCGGCGGGCTTGCCGTCTCGACGGTCCTGGCGCTGTTGCTGGTGCCATGCGTTTATGAACTTCTCTACTCCCGTCAAGAGGTGCAGCAGTGAGCCGCAAAGAAACGTTGATGGCAGGACTGGTTCTGGTCGCGGCCCTCTTGGCCGCAGGCTGTTCGCCGCCCAGCCATGCCATGCCGGAGCCGCTCGAGCCTACCGTAATCGTGGTCAGACCACAGCGCGGCGATATCATGCGCACGCTTCAGTTGCCCGGCGACCTTGTGGGCTACTACGAGGCGGCGCTGCATGCAAAGGTCACGGGCTACCTACAGAGCATTTCAGTTGACAAGGGCGATTGGGTCAAGAAAGGACAGGTGCTCGCACTAATACAAGTTCCGGAGCTCCACTCCAATCTGGCCAGAGCCGACGCTAAGCTAACTATTCAGCACATTACCTACGATCGGCTTCGGAAGGTTCAACAGACCGACTCGCGCCTGGTTTCGCAGGAGGATGTGGATATGGCCCTGGCCAAATATCAAGAGGCGCAGGCCTCGGTCCACACCCTGCAAACGATGGTCGGTTATACCCGGATCGTGGCCCCTTTTGACGGAGTCATAACCGGCCGCTTCGCCGATCCTGGTGCGTTGATTCGCGCCGGCGGCGGAGACTTTGGCGTCAACGAAACATCCGGCATTATCTCACCGGGGGCTACCGAGGGCGCCGGCGGTCATCGCGGCGGGGGCGGACCGATCCTTACCCTCGCCGACATCGACCGGCTACGCGTCTATCTTTACGTTCCAGAAGAGACATGTCCGTATATTCACCGCGGCCTGCCTGCGGCCCTGAGTTTCGACGAATATCCGAATCGGAAGTTCAAGGGTGTGGTAGCGCGTTATGCTTCCTCACTCGACCTCGCGACTCGCACCATGCTGACCGAAATCGACATCGCAAATCCGGATCATAAGTTGTACCCAAGAATGTACGCACACGTAACGCTGCAGTTGGTGCGGCATCGCAACGTCATTCGCGTACCGACTGCAGCGGTCACCACCATGGGTAAGACGTCGTATCTGTATTTAGTCCGGGGCGGCCGCGTGACCAAAACACAGGTCACAACCGGACTGCAAAACGGGCGCTACACTGAGATTACGTCCACACTGCCCGCTCATGCGCGTATCGTTGCGACCTTCAGCGGTGCGTTGCGTAACGGCGAGAAGGTGCGTACCCAGATGTTGAATAGCAACCACGCCGCTTTGGCAGGTGCGCGTGCGTCCTGATAGTTGCGGATAACAACGGAACACAATGAAAACCTATGTTTTTGTGCTCTCGGCAGTCTGTCTTTGTTTCAGCCTTCAGACCGGCGCGGCGGCAGCCGCTGCTGGACTTCTGGAGCCCGGTTCTGAGCTGACTTTGAGCCAGGCGATTACTATCGGGCTTCATAACCACCCGCTACGCAAGGAAGCGACCTCGGAAACGCAAGCCACAACCGATCGGGTAGGTGAAGCGCAATCGTTTCTGTTACCGCAGCTCTACGGCACGGCAGAGTATCTGCGCTCGACCAATAACGGTATTGGCAATACCAGCTATTATAATTTCCTGGATTCGTTCCCTCGCGTCCCAGGCCGCAATCATAACCTGCCGTCAAACGACTTCTCGCAGAGCACGATGTCGAGTAATAACTATCTCGGCGGGCTGTCGGTGTCACAATTCCTTTTCGACTTCGGACGCCGGCGTGGCTTCGTCGCTCAGCGCCGGGACGAAGCTGCGGCCAGCCTCGCGTCGGCCCGCTTGACCGATTTAGACCTGATTTTCGAAGTCTCGCAACGCTACTTCGCCCTGCTGGCTGCAAAGCAGCTGGTGCGGGTATACGAGAAGGCCGTTGAACAGCGCCAGTTTCATCTGCACGAGGCGCGGGTCAAAGCCAACGCCGGGCTTCGGCCACGCCTCGACATCTACGTTACGCAAGCGGAGGTCGAGCGTGCGCAGCTCCATCTCGTTGACGCCCGCAACGCTCAGCTCGACGCCAAGGTCGCGCTGGACAACGCACTCGGCCTTAGCGGGAGCAACCCGTCATACCATCTGGCCGACGTACTGACTTATGGCACCATTTCCGATCAACTCCCCGGACTGTTGCAAACGGCGTTCAACGATCGTCCCGACATCAAGGTCCTCGAAGACCGGGCACGGGCGATGGGTGCGCAAATCGTTCAATATCGGAGCGATTATTTCCCTACCGCGTCATTGCAAAGTGGCTATACGGCGATGGGCACCGGCCTGCCAGCCGCGAATAACTTCGACGTTGGGTTTGTGATCAGCTGGCCGCTGTTCAATGGCTATCTGACCACTAACGAAATTGACGAGGCCAAGGCGCGCCGGCAGGCAACCCAGTACGCGCTCGACGACCTGCGCCAGCGCATCATTCTCGAAGTAAAAACCGCTTTCCTCAACTGGCAAGCGTCGCTTGATCGAATCAACCGGGCGCAGCAGACGCTTATTGCCTCACGGGTTGAGCTCGAACTGGCTGAAAAACGTTACCAGGCGGGGCTCACCAACATCGTCGAGCTGGAGGACGCGCAGCGGCATTACACGTACGACGATGCCGAGTACGCCAACTCGCTTTACGGCTTCTCGCTGACCAAGGCTGTGGTGGATCGCGCCACCGGACGTTCGCTCAAGGGGGAGTGAGCGCCGTGTGGGGCAAAGGCGGAAGCTCCTGAGATCGCCCCCTTGCGTCACAGAACTCCCGTATGTAACTCACCAGGTCGTCGATCTCCTGATTCGATAAACGCTCGCCCCATGCAGGCATCTCCGACCGCATGCCGACCGCGGGGCCGCCGTCCTTTATCGCCCGGAAGAGGGTCGCGTTCGACATCATCTTCATCCACGCACAGTCCGCCAGGCGGTGCGATTTAATGCGACCGGGATGGGCGCGAGCAGTCACACCGCCGTCGCCCTCGCTGTGCTTCCCGTGACAGCCCGCGCAATTGCGCAAGTAATTCTGCCGGGCATTACTGACTGCCACCGCGCTACTCACGCTAGCGGCGGCTATCAGTACGACGGCGAGCGCGCCCAGTGCGATGCGATAAAGCTTAGCCCGGCGGTCAACAGTGTGACCGGTTGCCGGCGCGCCAGCCGCACTCGCCATTGGCAGGATCTCTGTCGTCGCTGTGACACGATGATGCGAACCGTGGGAGGATTAAGGTCCGTGCCGGGACGCGGCTACTGACCACATTCAATTTCCTGCGCATTGTCCCACACGTAGGGATCGGTACATATTTGAGTCCCGCTCACGTGCACGCTCCAGCCGCGAAGAACGCCGCCGCTTTCAAGTTCGTCGTCAGAGCCGGGAGGCCAGCGCTTGAGTTGTTCAGCGCTAAGGATTTTGGCCATGGCCCGGATCCTTACCGCTTCCAAGTCCAGTTTTTTTGCGTAGAGGCCTTCCAAACGGGCGCGTTGCGCGGCAACCGTAGAGGATGCACCGACAAGGATCGCCTTGTCGAAGCTGTACCGTGCCGCACGCCACTGCTTGGCCAGCTCGCGGCGCTCGGCGGCTTGTGACGCGTCGAGCCGATTGATCTTCTCAAGTTGCTCGTCAGTCAGATCCAGCTTCTCTTTCAAACGGGCGGGAAAATCCCAAGCTAGTGACGGCGGTCCAATCATACTAGCCGGCTTCAAGCCGGCCTCCACGCGTCCGACCCACGAGATTCCATGCAGGCCACCGCTCGGAGCCATGAGCATAGTCAGTCCGATTGCGACTCCAGCGGCTGCAATCACCGGTCTCATCGCGTCTTGTTGCTGCGGTTGCTGAATGGGGCCAAGTCCGACGGTCCAAACGCCATCTATGGACAATATCGACGATCGGACGGCATCGCAACGCTGTGAGTTCACAGCCCTGGGCTCCGATCGAAGAACTGATCGCGCCGCGACCAAGGCCCGTTCTCTGCTGCGCTACCACATCGGGTCGTATGGCCATAATGACATATTCAGCTCTTCCTGCTGGGCCGCCTCTTCGTTGAGCTGCGCGGCCTGCGTCTGCTCGCTGGCCATCCGTTGTTCGACCCGAAGCTGCTCGAAGCGCTGGTAATTCTTCTCTTTGCCGACGTAGATGCAAGCGCAAAAGTCGGGGTCGGCGTACCAATAATGCAACGTGCCGGCCCTGGTGTAATAACGCATCTTATATGGCGTCAATAACTTCAGGGCGTTTTCACGCTCCGCGGTGTCGGCAGGATGCATATGGAAGCCGGCCGCCGAAAGCAGCGGCTCTATGTGCTGTGCCTTCTGCTGGGGAGTTTCGGCGCATCCGCTGACGATCGTGAGGATCAGCAGTGCGCCGGCGATTCGGCTGAGGACGAGGTTTCGCATGCCGGCAGTATATATCGGTTTAGCCACGCCGGTTTCAATCAAGCTGAAAAAAGCGCCGGCGGGCTCCGTAATGGAAACCCGCCGGCGGTTGCTGACGATCGTTGCAGTTCGTCAGTAGTTGAATTCCACGTTCAGCCAGATCGAGTTCGAATCTCGCGGGACCGCGAACGGAGTTGCAGCGATACCGTCCTGAGCCGGGAGTGTGAACTGTGAATGGTAGTAGCTCAGGTTCTGCACATCGAGAGCGAAGCGCAGGAACTCATTGTACTGATAGTTGACCCCGACTATATAGCGATTAAAGTCGAGCGGGTTCTTCTTGATCTTCGTGTCTGGCATAAACCATTCGCTCATCCCGAACAAGGTGAACGGCGTGTACGGGAAGTGATAGTGGCCGAACGCGTCGAAGCCTTCCTGACGCGTGTTGCCGCGGTTGAGGATGCCGTTAACCATACTGGTCCACGCGGTATACTGCGGCGGCCCGGAGAAGCCGAACTCCTGCGGCGGTCCGCTGCCGGAGAAGAGGTTTCCGGAACTGAACGCGTTCTTGCCGAGATCATACTCGAACGCTATTCCCGACTGTTCAGTCTCGTAATGGACCAGCGCCGCCAGGCGATAGATCGCTGCATTGCCGCCCTTGCTCGAGGCTGGCAACTGCGCGGCGTCGGGCGTGGTATTGCCGTAGCCGTAGTTGAAGAACTCCGTGAAGCCCAGGCCGTCGAAGCGCCACTTGGCTCCGAACGGGAAGAGCGAGATACGCTCCATCCCTTCCTTGGTGTTGGTACTCTCGGCGGAATGGAAGCTGGCATTGTCGAACACGCCGAAGTCGTAATCGACGTACTGCTTCTCGTTGAAAATGATCGGCCCCTGGACCGAGAGCCCGGTCTGTGACGATGACAGGCTCAGGTAGTTCCACGGCGTCAGGTTGACATAGCGAAACCCGTACATCTGCTCTTCCCAGTCGACCAGCGGGTTCGATTGCTGGCCGACCGTGATCGTATCGGTCTTGATCGGATCCCACCATTTGAAGGCCGAGTTGTAGCGCAAGTAGGCGTACTTTATGCGGACGCCGACGTTGCCGTTGAGGTCGCTGCCGAGCGCCTGATTGGTGCCATATTTCTGGTTCGCCGAGCCGATCGTGCGATACATGTTCGGAGTTACCCGCAGCGTCCAGTCCTTGGTCGGTGAGAACAGGAAATTCAAATACGTCCGGGTGATATCAAACGAGTTCCAGGAGTTATTACCCGGACCCGGCGGATTGAATTGGGTCAGGTTCTGGGGACCGTAACCGGTGTGCGCGAAAAAGGCATAGTCCCCGTATACCAGTGTACCGATCTTAATCTTACTGCCGAAATTGTCGGCGAACGTTCTCCAGGCGGGCTGCATCGCCGAGACCTTTTTCTCGAGATCGGCATTGCTGGCCTGCAACTGGGCGTTGCTTTCCTGCAGGCGGGCCTCCGAGGCCTGAACTTTCTGATCAACCTGCTGCTGCACCTGCTGCTCGATAGCGGCGCTGCTTGCGCCCTCAAACTTGAGCGGTACGCGGCCGTGTCCGGGGCGGATAAAGACCTGGCCGGTTATTGGATCGACGAACAACTGCTGCGCGGTTATCCCCGCCGTCAACTGGGCGAAAGCTCGCAACGGCACCAATGCCGCAGCGAGCACCGCGAGCATCCCGACAATCCCAACAAGTGTTTTCGTCCTCATTTCTGAAACCCGCTCCTTGGCACGGACGGCTTTGATTTGGGCGGCGCCGGTAATTCCTTGCCCTCCCTGATATCCGCCAGCTCCACGGTGGTGTATTTCTTGCCGTTGCACTCGAACTGGCTGTTGGTTGAGATCGCGATAAGACCGCAGTTCTCAACTCGCGGCGGACCTTCCATCCTCGCATCCCGGATGAACGGCTTCTGAAGATTGCTGAAGTCGTAGCCCGCAAACTGCGCGGAACTCGAACAACCGCACAGCAGGAACATCATCCCCACCGCTGCCATCCAGGCCATCCAGTTGCTGCCCGTCGGATCTCTCATAATTCTGTCTCCCCACGCTGTCGCGTCCGTTGCAAATGACTATTGGCTAGGAGCACCGTCGCTTTACCGACCCGCGCCTCTCAGTCAGGACCGTGCGAACGAGAGCCCACGCGTCCCGGCCGTGGGGAACTTACGTAGCCAAGATTACGGGCGAATTAAGGCCGAATTGCATACGTTTGAATTCTGGCCGCCCGTGGAGCGCCGATAAGTTGCGCCCGGACGATTGCTTTTGCCCGAAGCCGCGATGAAGAATCAGGCCAACTCAACCGGATGGCTGGTGATGGCTGGTGCATTGGACGGTATAACCGTCGTTGAATTTTCCTCCAATTTGCCGGCGGCCTGGGCCGCGATGCTGCTCGCCGAGCACGGCGCGCACACCATCCTGATCGGCCCGGCGGAGCGCGCCGCCCGGCTGGGCGCGCCGCATCCCCAGGTCTTCGATCGGAGCAAGCGCCGGATCGCGATGGATTTTGCGGCGGCGGAGTACCCGACGGAGGCGCGCCGTCTGATCGCGGCGGCGGACGTCGTGATAACCGGTGACACCCCGGCCCGACGCCGACAGCTTGGCCTCGATTACGAATCGATTCGGGCCGTCAATTCCTCGACCATCGGCCTTTACCTGCCGCCCTTTGGCAGCGCCGGCGTCTTGGCCGAGATGGAGGGCGGTGAGGAGCTGGCAGCGGCGCTGTCCGGAGTCACGGGTAGCCAATGGGCGCGCAGCGGCAATCCCGTCGCGACGATTTTCCCGGTCGTGAGCTACGCCACCGGCGTACTCGGCGCGACCGCCGCAGTCGCGGCCCTGCTCGCGCGCCGCCGCTCCGGACTCGGTCAGGCGGTCGAGGTGCCGATGATCGCGGGCGGCCTCGCGCTTCAGACCGGCGCCGCGCTGCGCCATCCGGCGATGCGCCCATTGCATCCCACCGAGGGATCGCAGAACCCGCTCGGACCGATCCCCTGCTATCGCGTGTTCGAGGCCGCCGACGGGCGCTATCTTTTCATCGCCTGCGGCAATCCAACCTTCTGGAATCGTTTCACGCTCGCGATCGAGCGGCCCGAGCTGGTCGCCGACGCGCGTTTCGAGCATGCCCCGTGGGGAATGTCGACCGAGAATCGCGAGGCGCTGCGCCAGATCCTCGAGCCCATTATCCGTACCCGGCCGATGGCTGAGTGGCTCGAGATTCTGCGCGAGCATGACGTGCCATGCGCTCCGATCGTTTCGCGCGCCGAGTTTTTCGATACCCCGCAGGTTCGCTACATGGACGCGCGCCAGCAGGTCACGGATCCGATCCTCGGAACCACGGCTGAGATCGCAACCGCGGTGCGGCTGAGTGCGACCCCCGGCGCGATCCGATCCGAGGCGCCTGCGAATGGCCATTCGCGCGCCATCCCGGCTGGCACTGACTCGTCGCTCGGCAGCTCCGACGCGCCACCGCTCGAAGGCGTCCTGGTGCTCGATTTCTCAAGCTATATCGCGGGATCATTCTGCGGGATGCTGTTGGCGCAGCTCGGCGCGGAGGTGATCAAAATCGAGAGCCTGCAGGGCGATTCGTTCCGTTCGATGGAATTCGCCTTCATGGGCTGGAACCAGGGCAAGCGCAGTCTCGCGCTGGATCTGAACCGCGCCGAAGGGCGGGAGCTGGCGAAACGGCTCGCCGAGCGCGGCGATATCGTGCTCGAGAACATGCGCCCGGGCCGGATGCATCGCTTCGGCCTCGATTACGCGAGCCTGGCTGAGAAAAACCGCCGCCTCATCTATATGACGATCACCGGCTACGGCAGCCGCGGACCCGAGTACAATCAGCCCGGCTTCGATCCGCTCTTGCAGGCGCGCTCGGGCATGATGGCGGCGCAGGGCGGTCCGCATGGCGCCCCGGTCTACCTCACCTGCTCGCCGTGCGATTACGGCGCTGCGATGCTGGCGACGCTCGGCTGCGTGCTCGCGCTCCACGCCCGGAACCGAGATGGCCGCGGCCAGTTCTGCGAGACTTCGTTGTTGCAGGCCGCGGTCGCTTTCCAGGCCGGCGAGCTGGTGTTTTACGACGGGCGCCCCGACCTGGAGAACGGCTCCGCGGAATATCGCGGCGCCGCAGCGCTCTCGCGGGCCTACCAGTGCGCCGACGGACGCTGGCTATTTGTGACTATCCAGCGCGATGCGGATTGGAGTCGATTGTGCGGCCTGCTCGGGATCGATAGCGGCGGCGGTTACCCGGTTGCCGCCGCAGCGCCGGCCGAGGGCGCGCTCGCCTCACGACTGGCCGAAGGCTTCGCGGCGCACGATCGCGAACCGCTACTGGCAACCCTTCGCGACGCGGGGATCGCGGCGGTGGCGGTCAATCGCGTTAACGATCTCTTTGCCGACCCCCAGATCGCAGCCAACGATCTGTTCGCCGCCCTCGACCATCCCGGACGCGGAGCCGTTACCCAGGCCGGACTGTTGATCAAGTTCGCGACCACGCCGGGCGTGCTGAGACGGCCGGCGCCGGCGCTCGGGCAGCATAGCGAGACCGTGCTGGGCGAGTTGCTCGGGATCGACTCGGAGCGCATCCGCGAACTGCGCGAGCGGGGTATAATCGGCGCGTAGCGCGGCTCACCGCCCAATCGGGTATATTCGATTTGCATTTGATGAACGCAGATTTTCGATGAATGGAGTCTGACGATGGCCGGCTGCGCGCTCTCCCTGTCGACATTTTCCCGGATGCCCTATCCCGATTTCACCCGGCTGGCCCGCGAAGCGGAGGATGCCGGCTTCAGCGGCGTCTACGTTCCCGAAGCCAACAACGACGCGATGCTGTGCGCCTATTCGATCGCCAAGGCCACCAGCCGCATCAAGATCGGGACGCGCGTGATCAATATCCATCTGCGCTCGCCGGTGGTATGCGGCGCCGGCGCGCTGATGCTCCAGGAGGAGTCGGGCGGCCGTTTCGTGCTGGGCCTCGGCGTCGGTCATCGCGCGCTCCTGAAACCGCTCGGTATCGAGATGGGCAACGCGCGCGACTTCCTGCGCCACTACATGGCGATTCTCTCGCCGGTGCTGAGCGGCGCGCCAATTGCGAGTTTCCCCTACCAGTTCCGCATCGCTCCCGAGCCTATCCCGATCTATTTCGCCGCGCTGGCGCTCGGCACCGCGCGTCTGGCCGGCGAGCTGGTCAACGGCCTGATGCTCTACATGTGCCCGCCCCCGCGGATGAAAACCATGATCGATGCCGCGCGCGAGGCCGCCGTCAAGGCCGGCCGCGAGCCCGCGGGTATCGGCGTGACGATGGGGCTGCCGGTCTTTCTCGACGATGATTTGAAGGCCGCCTACGACGCCGCCCGGCGCGACCTCGCCACCTACCTCGGCCTCCAGTTCTACAACCGGGTATGGGCGATCAGCGGTTTCGAGGCCGAGGCGAAACGGGGGCTGGAAGCGGCGAATCGCGGCGATCGGGCGCAAGTCGCGGCAGCCCTGACCGATGCGATGATCGACGCGGTGTCGCTGGTCGGGCCGGCTTCGCGATGCCTCGCGCGGCTCGACGAATATCGCCGCCACGGCGCGATCACGCCGGTGCTGGTATCGCACGCCGTGCACGGCGATTACGTCTCGGCCGTGCGCGAAAACCTCAAGGTCTTTGCGACGGTTAATTGAAGTGCCCAGACCGACTGAATCGAATCAACGGGAGAATCGTGATGGCCGAGCTGACGCCTGAAACCATGATGCGGGTGGCGCGCGAGTTCTTCGACTACCCGATGAGCGCCGAGACCGCCGCCGCGGTCGCCAAGGTCGCCGATGCGATGCTGACCGACGCTCGCGGCCTGAGCGCGCTCGGCCTGGAAGGCGTCGAGCCGCCGTTCTCGTATGCCATGCTGGTCGCGGAAGCGGAGCGGATGCGCCGCCGCTAGCCGCCCACTACCGGATAGCCTCCCCGAACTCGCGATGGCGCAGAGCTCAATACTCGACTTCGACGTGGCGGCGCTCGCCGATAAGTTCCGCGCACGCGAACTCTCGCCGGTCGAAGTGACCGCGGCTTATCTCGATCGAATCGCCGCGACCGAACCGCAAATCAACGCCTATATCTCCGTCACCGGCGAGCTCGCCCGCGCGGCGGCGCGCCAGGCCGAAACCGAGATCGCGGCCGGGCGCTGGCGCGGCCCGTTTCATGGTGTGCCGGTCGGGCTCAAGGATCTCTGCTACACCAAGGGCATCCTGACCACTGCCGGATCGAAGGTGCTGGCCGATTTCGTCCCCGCCCACGACGCCACGGTGTGGACGCGCCTGCGCGAGGCCGGGGCAGTCTTGCTCGGCAAGCTCAACCTGCACGAGTTCGCCTGCGGCGGCACCTCCAGCAACGCCCATTTCGGGCCGGTGCGTAATCCCTACGATCCGGCGCGCATTCCCGGCGGCTCCAGCGGCGGCTCGGCGGCGGCCGTCGCGGCGCGCTCGAACCTCGCCACCATCGGCACCGATACCCGCGGCTCGATCCGCCAGCCGGCGGCGCTGTGCGGATGCGTCGGGCTCAAGCCCACCTATGGCCGCGTCAGCCGCTACGGCGTGGTGGTGCTCTCCTACACGCTCGATCATATCGGCCCGATTACGCGGACAGTGCGCGATGCCGCGCTGATGCTCAACGTGATCGCCGGCCACGACCCCAACGACTCGAGCTCCAGCCGCCTCCCGGTTCCCGACTACACCCGCTCGCTCGGCGGCGATCTCAAGGGCCTCCGGATCGGCGTGATGCACGATCTTTCGGACTGGTACGACCCCGAAATCGAACGCTCCTTCGACGAATCGCTCAAGCTCCTGGCTGCGCTCGGCGCGGCGCTCGACGAGGTTTCGATTCCATCCTTCAAACTGGGCGTGGCGGTGAGCGGATTGGTGGCGCGGCCCGAGATGCTCGATTATCACCAGGATTGGCTGCGCGCTCATTCGCGCGATTACAGCGATGCGGTGCGGCCGTTGATCGAAGCCGCGATGGCGATTCCGGCGCTCGCGTATATCCGCGCCCAGCGCGCACGCGCCCTGATGATCGCCGAGTCCAGCCGCGTGCTCGAAGATCATGACGTGCTGGTGACGCCGATGTGCATGACGACCGCGCCGTTGATCGGCCAGGACTCGGTCCGTTCGCCGGCCGGCGTGGAAGTTCCATATCTGCCGACCTTCGTCGCCTTCACCGGTCCCTTCGATTGCACCGGCCAGCCCGCCATCTCGGTGCCGAGTGGACTCTCCAATGCGGGCCTGCCGATCGCGATCCAGATCGCCGGACGCCCCTTCGACGAGGCCCGCGTGCTGCGCGTGGCCGAGGCTTTCGAGCGCGCGCGCGGCCCGTTGCCGCCGCCCGGACTATAAGCGGGGAACCAACGATGGCTGCTGGCGCAAACCAGGAACTGCTCGCCTTCGACGTCGCAACGCTCTCGCAGATGCTGCGCGAGCGCCGGGTCTCGCCGGTCGAGGTCACCGACGCCTACCTGGCGCGGATCGAGGAGACCGAGTCGCGGCTCAACGCCTATCTGACCGTGACCACGGACTTGGCGCGGACGGCGGCGCGCCAGGCCGAAACCGAGATCGCTGCCGGCAACTGGCGCGGTCCCTTTCACGGCATCCCGGTCGCGCTCAAGGATCTCTGCTGCACGCGCGGCGTGCGCACCACTGGCGGATCGAAAATCCTCGCCGATTACGTGCCCGACCACGATGCCACCGTCTGGACGCGCCTGCGCGCGGCGGGCGCGGTGCTGCTCGGCAAGCTCAACCTGCACGAATTCGCGGCCGGCGCGAGCAGCAACAATCCGCACTGGGGCGCGGTCCACAATCCTTACGACCTGGCGCGTATCGCCGGCGGATCGAGCGGCGGTTCGGCGGCGGCGATCGCGGCGCGCTCGGTGCTCGCCTCGATCGGCACTGATACCGGCGGTTCGATCCGGATGCCGGCCGCGGTCGCCGGCTGCGTCGGGCTCAAGCCCACCTACAGCCGCGTCAGCCGCTTCGGCGTAATTCCGCTGGCCTTCTCGGTCGATCACGTCGGTCCGATAACGCGCACCGTGCGCGACGCGGCGTTGATGCTCAATGTGATCGCCGGTCACGATCCCAACGACGCCAGCAGCAGCGCGGCGCCGGTGCCCGACTATACCGACGGCCTCGGCGCCGGCATCAGGGGGCTCCGGATCGGCATGATCCGCGAGCTCAGCACGCGCCTCGAACCGGCCGTCGAAACCTCGTTCAAGGCCGCGCTCGAAGTGCTCAAGGGGCTCGGCGCGAGCGTCGAGGAGGTCTCGATTCCGTACCTGGCGGCCCCGGCCGCCATCACCGCGCGCACGATGGTGGTCAGGGCCGAGGCACTCGAATATCACGAACGCTGGATGCGCGAGCGGCCCGACGATTATGGCGCCGACGTGCGCCGGCTGCTGGAGCAAGGCATGGCGGTCACCGCCAGCAACTACGTTCGCGCGCAACGGATGCGCGCCGTGATGCTGGCGCAGTCGGAGCGCGCGCTCGAAGGCTACCAGGTGCTGGTCTGCCCGACCTGCTCGATTACCGCGCCGAAGATCGGCGAAGAGCGTATTGAACTGCCCGGCGGCGAAACTCTTAACGTGCTCGGCGCGCTGTCGGCCTTCACCGCTCCATTCAACGCCACCGGGCAACCGGCGATCGCCGTGCCCAGCGGCCTTTCACCGAGCGGCCTGCCGATCTCGATTCAAATCGCCGGCCGCACTTTCGACGAGGCGACGATCCTGAAGGTCGCCGCCGCTTATGAAGCGGCGCGCGGTCCGCTGCCGCTGCCCCCGATCTGATCCGCGCTCAGCGGGGCCGAATTTCGCAAGTCACGAAGTCGTGATCCGAGAAACGCGGCGACCACGCCCCATTGCACGCCGCAACCACCGCCGCCGAGCCCGGCACCACGTCCAGATCGCGCAGCGCTATCCAGTCGAGCTTGGGGCGCAGAAAATGTGGGATGAAGCGCGAGAAAGTGAAGGTCGGCCGGCCCGGCACGTTGGCGCCCTCGAAATCGAAGCCGCTGGCTTCGAGTAGATCGAACAGCGGCTCATGTGAGCGCGGCGCGTGGCGCCGGCGGCGGTTCAGCGCCAGCGCGCGAGCGACTCCGATCGGCACCTGATGGACGCCGATCTCGATAGTAGTGGTGTTGAAGTCGCCGCCGATTATCGCCGGGCGCCCGGCCGGTATCGCTTCGGCGACCAGCTTCATCTGCCGGGCGCGAAACTCCGGACCGGCGCGGCTGTCGAGATGCGCGACCGTGACCGTCAGCGGCGTCCCCTCGATGACGACGGTTGCGATCACGCCGTTGGGCGCGCCACGCAGCCGACCGAAATCGCGGCGCGGATAGCGCGGCATCGGCACCACCCGTACCTCCTCGAGCGGCTCCGAGGAGAGAATCGCGTTGCCGAGAAAGCGGCTGAATGGCTCGCCGTCGCGTGGCGGGACGCCCCACACGGCGCCGAACGCGAAGCTCATCCCGAGCGCCTCGGCCAGCTCGCGCGCGAACTCGCGCCGCGCCGAACGCCGCACCCGCCATCCGGCCTCGCACAACAGAATGATGTCGGCGCCGGCCAGCGGCGGCTCTCTGAGCCGCGCCACGATCTGATCGAGGGGCGCGCCGCCCTTGGCATTGAAGACCGCCACCCGGATTGGAAAACGCCGGCGGCGCGACGGCCGGTTGACGACCATCGGGGCGAACTGCGCGCCGGGATGCCGCTTGAGCGGATCGATCGCGGGCCGGACCATCCGTCAGATCAGCCGCGCAGCTCCGCTTCGAGCGCCGCCAGCGTCGTGACCGGCGCCGAACAACTCCGCTCCCGGCATACGTAGCCGGTAAGCTTGCCATCGACCGCCGGGCGTCCGCGCGCCGCTTCGGGCAGAAAGCTGTCGGCGCCCGCGACGGCCACGAAGATCGCGCGGTTGGGCAGGTAGAGCTGGCCGATGCGCGCGATCCAGTCGGCGAGTTCGGCGGCGGCGGCATCGCCTTTGACCAGCACGACCTCGACCGCGCCGCGCTGATAAAGGTCGACCGCTTCGAGCAGATGCGCGAAGGCGAACGGCTGCTTGCCGATGCCCTCGGCGAACAGCCGGATGACGCGCGCCGCCTCGCTCAGGTAGCGCTCCTCGCCGGTGTAGGCATGGAGCCGCAGCAGCGCCATCGCCGCCGCACTGTTGCCCGACGGCGTCGAGCCGTCGAAGGAGGGCTTGGACCGCACGATCAGCGTCTCGTGATCGTCGGAGGTGAAATAGAAGCCGCCGCGCTCGCGATCGAGAAAGCGCTCGAGGATTACCGCGCCGAGCGTGCGGGCGTGATCGAGATAGCGCGCTTCGAGCGTGGCTTCGTAACAATCGATCATCGCGCCGGCCAGCAGCGCGTAGTCCTCGAGATAGGCGTTGAAACGCGCGGCGCCGTCCTTGTATGAGCGATGCAGTCGGCGGCCGTCCCACAGCCGGCTCATCGCGAAATCCGCGGCGCGGCGGGCGGCTTCCAGGTAGCGACGGTCGCCGAGCGCGCGGTAGCCTTCAGCAAACGCGCCGATCATCATCGCGTTCCAGGCGGCCAGAATCTTGTCGTCGCGGCCGGGTTTGACGCGCTGCTCGCGCGCCGCGAACATCCGGCTCACGATCGCCGCCAGCGCGCGCTCCATCTCGTCGTCCGACTTGTGAAACAGCCGCGCCGCCTCGGTGCGATCGATGGTGCGATGCAGGATGTTGCGGCCCTCGAAGTTGCCGTCCTCGCTGATATCGAAGTAGCGCTCGGCGATCGGGCTCAGCTCCGCGCCCAGCAGCGCGCGGGTCTCGGCCACGCTCCAGAGAAAAAACCTGCCTTCCTCGCCCTCGCTATCGGCGTCCTGGCTCGAGTAGAAGCCGCCTTCGGGGCTGGTCATCTCGCGCAGCACGTAGTCGAGAATCTGGCGGGCGATGGTCAGGTACTCGGGGTCGCGCAGCGCACGCCCGCCGTCGAGGTAGAGCCGCGCCAGCAGCGCGTTGTCATAGAGCATCTTCTCGAAATGCGGCACCAGCCATCGATCGTCGACGCTGTAGCGATGGAATCCGCCGCCGAGCTGATCGTAGATACCGCCCTTGGCCATCCTGGTCAGCGTATGGCTGACCATGTCGGCGAAGCCCAGGTCAGCGTCCGCATCGACCACCCGCAGGAACAGCGAAAAGACGAAGCTGTTGGGGAATTTCGGCGCCCCGCCGATACCGCCATTGACCGAGTCGTAGGCGCCGGCCAGCGCCCGCGCTGCAATCTGCGCGAGCTGGGCGCGCGGTTCGCCGTCGGACGGCTCGATCGCCGAAAGTCCCTGCAGCGCCTGGACCATGCTCGCGACGTTCTTGCCGATGGTCTCGGGCTGCTCGTTCCAGGCCTGCGCAATCGCCGCCAGCACCCGACCGAAGCCCGGCATCCCCTGCCGATCGACCGGCGGAAAATAGGTGCCGCCGAAAAACGGCTCCCCCTCCGGCGTCAGGAACACGGTGAGCGGCCAGCCGCCGCGCCCGGCGATTAGCTGCACCGCATCCATATAGATCTGATCGAGGTCGGGGCGCTCCTCGCGATCGACCTTGATGGGGACGAAATGCTCGTTCATCGCACGCGCGATCTCGTCGTTCTCGAACGACTCGCGCTCCATCACATGGCACCAATGGCAGGCCGAGTAGCCGATCGAGAGCAGGATCGGGCGGCGCTCCGCCTTGGCCCGCTTGAGCGCCTCCTCGCCCCACGGATACCAATCCACCGGGTTGTAGGCGTGCTGGCGGAGGTAGGGGCTCTGCTCGTTGGCGAGCCGGTTGGGCTTGCGGCCGTGCGGATCGCTCGGATGCTGGTTCATTGGGACCTTCGGATTTCCCGGTCGCGACCGTGGGGAAAAGCGGACGGAATCGAAGCTCTACCGATCAAATTACCATGCTGCCCCGATGCGTGCCACGCGCGGTGTCGGTCACTGGTGACGATCGAGCAAGGCGCGGGCCGCAACCGGGTCGGCGGCGGCGAGGCCTTCGGTGAAGCTCGCTTAGATCTCGCGCAGCGGCGCGAGGCCGCCTTCGGGCCAGTCGGAGACCGATCTGGCAGAGGTCCGTCGCCAACGACTACAATCCGCTGTCGTGCCGAGTACCGATCAGGGATCAGTTGCCGCAACCGTCGCCGCGGCGGCCCAGTCGCGACCTTCGACCGTTGACGGCGCGGCGCCGACCCCAGACCTCGTCTGGCGGCGGCTTGCGGCCCTGGTGCTTCTCCTCGCCGCGGTGCTGTTCTTCGCGCGGCTCGGCGCGCGCGCGCTGTGGGCCTCGGAGTTTCGATGGGCCGAGATCGCGCGCGAGATGCTCGCCAGCCACAACTACTTCTGGCCGACGATCAACGGCCGCGTCTATTACGACAAGCCGCTGGGCAGCTATTGGATGGTGGTGGCCGTCGCGCATCTCACTGGCGCGATGAACGAGGTGGCGGCGCGCCTGCCTTGCGCCCTGGCCGGCTTGCTCGGCGTCGCGACGCTGATGCTCATCGCACGCCGGCTTTACGGTTGGCGGGTCGCGGTCTGGAGCGGCTTCATCCTCGCGACCAGCTACAGTTTCGTCTTTTTCTCGCGTGCCGCTTCCGCCGACGTCGAGACCGTCACCGGCGAGTTGATCGTACTCGCGCTGTTCCTGCGCAACGAACAGCGGCGCGGCGGCTGGTGGGTAATCGGACTGTGGCTGGTGATGGCGCTGACTTCCCTCACCAAGGGGCTGCTCGGCTTCGTGCTGCCGATCATGGTGATCGGCGTCTACTGCTGCCTGCGCGATGGATGGCGGGAACTCGTCGCGCGCCTGCTGCATGGCAGCCTCGCCCGCCGTATCGGATGGATCGTCGAGCGTAACCGATGGTTCTTCAACTGGACCACGATTCCCGCCGCGATGGTCGGGCTAGCCGTCTATGCGGTGCCGTTTGCGATTTCGCAGCGCCTGATGCATTCGGATCGCGGGCTTTACCTGGTCTATCGCGAGAACGTCGTGCGCTATTTCGAGCCCTTCGACCATCGCGGACCGATCTACCTGTATCTCTATATAATCTTCCTGCTGATGGCGCCGTGGTCGGTGCTGCTGCCCGGGGCGCTGGCGAATCTGCATAGCGCGCCGGCCGACTCGGATCGACGGGTGCACAGCGATCGTTTCACGCTGGTCTATTTCTGGGCGACTTTCGTTTTCTTTACGCTCTCGGGGTCGCGCCGCAGCTACTATCTCCTGCCGATTCTGCCGGCCTGCGCCCTGATCGTCGCTCGCCTGGTGACTTCGCCTATCGAGTCGCTGAGCTCGATCGCCTGGCGGCTGACGCGAATCGGCTACTGGCTGATAGCGATCGCGACGCTCGGCGGGTTCGTAGCGCTAGCGCCGCCCGAGTGGATCTTGCCGCGGCCGCTTGACCAGTTGCCGATGCTCCCGGCACCGCTGATCTATCTCGCCATCTGGATCGCCGCGGTCGCCGGCGTGATCTACGCGCTACGTCGTATCGAACCTGCTCGAATCGGCATTTCACTCGGCATAATCGCCTACCTGTCGATGGTTTGGATCTACCTCTTCGCGATGCCGGCGGCGGAGGCCTACCGCCCCGAGAAATCCTTCGCCAAGGTGGTGACGGCGACGGTCGGCCCGGAACTGGGCTCACTGGGCTTCTACAACAATCTGGAAGGCTTCTATTATATCGAGCCCTTCATGCGGCATGACTTATTTCTCAAGCCCGCGGCGCTGCACCGGGCGATCGCCCGCGGCCGGGTGCGATGGCTGATGGTCAAAGAGCGGGATCTGCCACGGCTGAAGCTCAACGGTACGATCGTCGCGCGGGAAAAGACCTTCCCATGGCAGGGCGCCGAGGGCACCCGCAACACGGTTGTACTCATGCGGCTGAAGGCGCCGAACCCGGGTTGAAGGCGCGACGCAGTCGCCTTTCCCGCGCAACTAAAGCCGCATCGGCATCACGACATAGGTGAACTGGCTGTCGGCCGGTGTGGTGATCACGCCCGGGCTGACCTCGTCGGTCAGCCCCAGCGTTGCATCGCTGCCCGATTCGATAACGCCCAGCATTTGCAGCAGATAGGTGGCGTTGAAGCCGACCGAGAATTCCTCGCCCTTGAATTCGATATCGATCGTCTCACTCGCCTCGCCCATCTCCGGACTAGTCGAGGAGACGGTCAGGGTGCCCTCCGCAACGCCGAATTTCACGCCATGGTAGCGTTCGTTGGAGAAGATCGCGGCGCGCTTGATCGCCGCCATCAGGGTGTCCCGTTCGACTCCAATCTGGTAGCGGCTCTGCTTGGGAATTACCCCCTTGTAGTCGGGGAATTCGCCTTCGACCAGGCGCATCGAGACCTCGGTCGAAGCGCGCTTGATGTAGGCGATCTGGTTGTCGATCTGCAGGTTGACGTCGCCTTCCTCGGTGCGATCCAGCAGCCGGCGCAGCTCGATCAGACCCTTGCGCGGAATGATCACCCCGCCCTGCATCGAGAAACCGCCGAGCTCGCGATCGATCATCGCCAACCGATGGCCGTCGGTCGCCACCATCCGGACCGATCCAGCCGCCGGCGATTCGATATAAACCCCGGTCAGGTTGTAACGCGCCTCATCCGGACTGACCGCAAAGATGGTCTTGTCGATCATCGCCGCCAGCACGCCGGGCGGGGCCGAAAGTTCCGCCTTGGTGACCTTGGCGGTCGCTTTCGCTTCGCCCTTGTGTGGCATCGCCGGGAAGCTGCGCGGGTCGAGTCCCATCATTTTGAACCGCGCGCGCCCGCATTTGAGCTCGACCCAGTCGTTGTCGAGCGATTTGAGGCTGACCTCCTCGCCGCCGGCCTCGCGCACGATTTCGAAAATCTTGCGGGCGTTGAGCGTGATCGTTCCGCCGCCATTGGAGCGGCATGCCAGGGCAGTCCGGATGCCAACTTCCAGGTCGGTCGCCGACAGATTAAGACTACCGCCCTCCGCTTCGATCATCACGTGACCGAGAATCGGAACCGTATTGCGCCGTTCGACGATACCCTGCACCAGCGCCAGTCCGTTCAGTAGCGAAGTTCGGTCGATCGATAGTTCCATTTAAGCTGTCCTATTACTGATCTTTATTAATTATATAGAAGATCAGGATCATCAGTAGGTCCTGTTCATATGTTAAAACAAAGCCCAACTACCTGAAAACAAACGCAATTTATTTGCGGCCGTGATGTTATCAGGCGCACGCCTGCGGGCCTCAACGGACGCCGTGTCGGAGCCGCCTGTCGATAGCTTCGAGTTGTCCACAGAATGTTCACAAGCCTGTGAACTTCATGCAAAACTTTAGGCCGCATGGTTCATGACCTTGAGCTCGCGCGCGATCTTGTCGATCGAAATGCGAAACGCGGAATCATTCGCAACCCGCCGCGCGATCAGGTTGTAGGCGTGGATCACGGTCGAATGGTCGCGGCCGAACGACTCGCCGATGGTCGGGAACGAGCTGTCGGTCAGTTTGCGGCACAGGTACATCGCGACCTGGCGGCAAAACGCAATATGCTGGGTGCGCTTCTTGGATTTCAGATCCACCAGCCGGATATGGAAGAAATCCGACACCACCTTCTGAATCGATTCAATTCCGGGCTTGAGGTCGTGGTCGCGAATCAGGTCATGCAGCGCCTGGCGAGCGAAATCGACCGTAATCGGCGTCTTGTTGATCGAGGCGAGCGCCGCCAGCCGCGTCAGGCATCCTTCGAGCTCGCGCACGTTCGATGAGACGTTCTGCGCGACATAGAGCGTGACGTCGGGCGACAGATTGAGCTTCTCGAGCACCGACTTCTTCTGCACGATGGCGACCCGGGTTTCGAGGTCGGGCGGCGCGACGTCGGCGATCAATCCCGATTCGAAACGATTACGCAGCCGCTCTTCGAGTCCCGGGATATCGCGCGGAACCTTGTCGGAGGTCAGCACGATCTGATGGTGATCGGAATGGAGCGAGTTGAAAGTGTGGAAAAATTCCTCTTGCGTGCGCTCGCGTCCGGCCAGGAACTGAACATCGTCGAGAATCAGTATGTCGACCCGGCGGAAACGATCCTTGAACTCGCCCATCTTGTCGCGCCGGAGCGAACTGATGAGCTCGTTCATGAAAACCTCGGCCGGCATGAACAACACCTTGCGCCGGCCGTTGCCGGTCGCGAGCACATGATGGCCGATGGCGCTCACCAGGTGAGTCTTGCCGAGGCCTACGCCACCGTAGATGAACAGCGGGTTGTACTTCTCGCCCGGCAGGGTTGCGACCGCCTGCGCGGCGGCATGGGCGAACTGGTTACCGGAACCGACCACGAACTCGGCGAAAGTATAACGCGAGTTCAGATGGTTAGGGGCCGCTCGCCGTTCCTCGCTGCGCTCGGTGCGCGCCGGACGCATTATCGGCACCGCTGCCGCAGCTTCGCCATGTCCGTTGCCGTTGGCGTTGCCATCGGCGTTGCCGTTGCCAGCACCATTGCGGTCGTTGACCGTAATCTTGAGTTCGAGATCCTCGCCCGCCTCGGCGGCGAGCGATTTGCGCAACACGTCGAAGTATCGGTCTTGCACCCAATCGCGAAAAAACCGATTAGGGGCCTCGATAGTTGCAGTCTTCCCTGTGAGCCCGACGAAGTTCAGCGGACAGATCCAGGTTTCGTAGCCCACCTGCCCTAGCTGGTCACGCACACTCTCCGAAATTTTTTGCCAAATTCCTTCCATTGGTCCCCCTCGGCGGCAAACACCCCCGGACGCCGCGACCGTGTTACCTGGCAATTAAGCGCCAAATAATTACGCACAAGTTTATGCACAACTGTGGATAAAACATTTTTCCGTCGATCCGATGGTGATCTGCGGGCATCGGGACCGGCGGCTATCAACTCTGTTATCGCGCGAGCAGTCTCTGAACTCTGGATTCCCGGGAGGTCGATCCGAAAAGAGCGTCGGCTTTTTTCGATCACCACGCAGTGTCGCCTCAACGAAAACGCGCGGAATTCAGACCGCGCGTGCGTGAAATTACATTGTGAAGCATTCTTGATAAACGCTTTCAGCAAAGCAGACAAGCGCAGCGCCCACGATCGCGAAAACCGGTTGGATTCTCACGGAAAATTTCACGCGGCGCGATCGAGCGTTGATCGAGGTCGCGCACACTCTCCTGATTCGAGTTTGCGCGATGGCTCCAGGAGCCGACGTTATCGATCGAAAATGATCGCGCCGCACCGCGATCGAGTTCGCATTGACTGCGAACCGCGCGCGATGTTAGCGGAAAGATCGGTTTGATGATGAAAGCCGACGACCAATCTGCGCGCCTGCTCGCGCGCGCCACCAAAGTAATTCCCGGCGGCGTCAATTCGCCGGTCCGCGCCTGGCGCGCGGTCGATGGCGCACCGCGCTTTATCGCCGCCGCCAACGGCGCCGCGGTGGTCGACAGCGACGACAATCGCTTCATCGATTACGTCGGTGCCTGGGGACCCGCCATCCTCGGTCATGCGCATCCGGAAGTCGTGGCCGCGCTGGCCGACCAGGCGCGCCGCGGCTTGAGTTACGGCGCTTCGACCGAGCTGGAAGTCGAGCTGGCCGAAACTATCGTGCGCGCGGTCCCCGCCGCCGAGAAAGTCAGGCTCTTGAGCTCGGGCACCGAAGCCGGCATGACGGCGATCAGAATCGCGCGCGCGGCGACCGGCCGGATGCGAATTCTCAAGTTCGACGGATGCTATCACGGCCATAGCGACTCCCTGCTGGTGCGGGCCGGATCGGGCGGCATGACTTTTGGTCAGCCCGACAGCGCCGGCGTGCCGGAGCCGATCGCCGCGCTGACGATGGTCGCGCGATATAACTCGCTCGATGATGTCGAGCGATGTTTTGTGGCGGCCCCGGGTGAGGTGGCGGCGGTAATCGTCGAGTCGGTTCCGGCCAATATGGGCGTCGTACTGCCGGCGCCGGGATTCCTCAAAGGGCTCGGCGAACTGGCCCATCGACACGGCGCGCTGCTGATCTGCGATGAAGTCATCACCGGCTTTCGGCTGCGCTTCGGTGCGGCGTACGAACTGCATAATGCGGAACCGGACCTGCTCATGTTCGGCAAGGTGATCGGTGGCGGGATGCCGATCGGCGCCGTCGCCGGGAGCTCCAAACTGATGGACCTGCTGGCGCCCGAGGGGCCGGTTTATCAGGCTGGCACCTTGTCCGGTAATCCGCTGTCGGTGCGCGCGGGACTCGAAACCTTGAGAATTCTCAATCGAGCCGGAACCTACGAGGCGCTGGAAGCAAGCTCCGCCCGGCTGGCCGACGGTTTACGCGACGCGTTGCGGCTCGCCGGCGTCAGTGGCTGTGTCAATCGCGCCGGCTCGCTGCTGACGATTTTCTTCGGCCCGCAGAGCGTCACCGAGGCCGACTCGGCGCGCCGTTGCGACCCGCGGCAATTCGCCCGCTTCTTCCATCGGATGATCGAGCACGGAATCTACCTGCCGCCCTCGCAGTTCGAGGCGATGTTCGTCTCGACGGCGCATAGCAGCGAGGAGCTCGACCGCACCATCGCTGCGGCGCACGCCGCGCTTGCCTTGGAGCGCGACTCCTGATGGTATAAGTAAAGCGAAAGTGGCGGACACAGTTGATTTAGGATAGCTTGTAGTCGTCCGGCCAAAACCCAAGCGATTCTCCGCTGAACCCCGATGAACGAGTCACGCCTCCCGTCGCCCCGTAATCGGGCGAAGAACATTCGCCTGGCTGCGGTCGGAATCGAATTCTTCTCGACCATCCTGGGCTTGCTGGTGCTTGGCTACGTGCTCGACAGCTACTTCCTTACCACGCCCTGGCTGGGAGCCGCGGGCCTGGCGCTGGGGATGGTCATCGGCGTCTATCGGCTGATCGTCGGCCTGCGCCAGGTTGATCGCTAACCATGAACGTTGGCGCAAAATCGGTGACGCTCGCCGGAATCGAGCGCGCGACGGCGATGGCCGGTGCGGTACTCACGATCGCGCTCTATTTTTTCGCAGGATCGGCCGCGGCGCTGGGAGCTTTTGTCGGCTGCGCCTTCATAATCATCAACTTCTTTCTGCTCGCGATGGTCGGCCATGGAATCATCGCACTGGGACGCGCCAAGCGCGGCGTGTCGACGCTGGGCATCCTGCTGATCCCGCTTAAGCTGCTGTTTTTTATCGGCGTTTCGTATCTGCTGGTGAGCCGCTTCAAGATCGACGTGGGCGCCTTTATCGGCGGTGTCTTGACTCAACCGGCCGCCATCCTTATTGAAGTTTGGCGAACCTCACCGGGCAGCGCGACGCTGGTGCAGCCCGAAATCAAAGGAAACGAAGTTTGAACCCGGTCAATTTCATCGATCTGCTTAGTTTCGGCGGCAAGATTCCGCCGGTCATTGTCGGAACCTGGCTGGTGATGGCGATCCTGCTGACCTTCGCCGTGATGGCGCGGCGGTCGTTGGCCAAGGCGGCCGATCCCGGGCTGACCGACGATACCGTGACGCTGCTCTCGTTCTCCGAGGTGATGACCGAGGGGATGGCGACCTTCGGCAAGGATCTGCTCGGCGAGCACGACCTGAACTCCTACATCGGATTTTTCGGCACCCTGTTCCTGTTCATCCTGACGGCCAACCTGCTGGGACTGGTGCCGGGCATGGAACCGCCGACCAGCGACACCGATCTGACCTGGGCGCTCGCGATTATCTGCTTCATCTACTACATCTACCACGGCTTCAAGCATCGCGGCTTCGTCGGTTATCTCAAGAGCTTCATCGGCCCGTTGTGGTGGCTCTCCTGGTTCATGGTGATGATCGAGGTAATCGATAACGTCGCGCGGCCCTTCTCGCTCGGCATCCGTCTGTTCGCCAACATGTTCGCCGACCATCGCGTGCTGGGTGTTTTTACCGGGCTCACCAAGCTGGGATTACCGGTGATTTTCTACGCATTGGGATCGCTGGTGTGCGTGGTGCAGGCTTTCGTGTTCGTGCTGCTGGCGATGATCTACGTCGTGATGGCGACGCACGAGCATTAAGCGCGCCGCGCAACTTGCCGGCAGCGCGCAGCTTATAGCGCAAATTTTCGCGACTAGGTTCCGTCCGGTTCGCGGAGTGGAAGAGGATAGAGGGGATGAAAAAGAGCCAGAGGATGGCGCTGATAGCCGCGGAGTAGAAGGAGGAAAGGTAATGTTTCGACGGATTTTCGTATGGTTAGGGTCGGCCGTGGCGATCGTGATGGTGTCGCCGATGCTGGCGATGGCGCAGCAGGGAGCGGCTGCCGGCGGCAGTGGCGACGGCCTGCGCGCGGGATTGATCGCGCTCGGCGCCGGGCTGGCGATCGGAATCGCCGCGCTCGGCTGCGGATTCGGACAGGGGCGACTGGCGGCCTCCGCGATGGAGTCGCTGGGACGCAATCCCAACTCCGAGCCGCAAATTCGTACCTGGATGATCGTCGGCCTGGCGTTCGTCGAGTCGCTGAGCCTCTACGCGCTGCTGATTGCCTACATTCTGCAGGGCAAGATCTGAGCACGCTCCCGCAAACGGCATAAGACGAAAATGGGGCCCCTCGCGGGCCCCATTTTTTTCTCTCGACTTGTGATTCCGAGCGAAGTCCGCCCGTCGGCTCTGCTCAGGGCAGGCTCCGCGAGGAATCCCGGATCTCGCTGGATGTCGCTGAAAGACCGGGATTCTTCGCTGCGCTCAGAATGACAAACCGAGAGGTCATTGTTTCGGAACTACGCCAGGAACGACGAACCGAGGGCTGGTCACACCTAACGTTTGTCATCCCGAACCGAAGGTGAGGGATCCACGCGGAGCGATTGGTCCGAGGGAACGCCGTAGCGGACAAGCAGACAAGAAGAAAATCGCTGCGCGTAGATTCTTCGCTGCGCTCAGAATGACAACCGGTTGACGGTGTCCGACTAAATCCCGCCGACCCAGACCGGCATGACCTTGGCCGTGGCGAAACTTGGTCGCTTCGTCATCCGATCGTAGTACGATTTGACGTGCGAAAACCTTTCCGGCGCGACCTCGGGTCGTTTGAGCAGAATCAGGCGCGCCAGGATTACCGTCCATATTACGTCGGCGATCGAATAGGACTCGCCGCCGATAAACGGCGCGCGTTCGAGATCGGCGTCCAGTCTGCCCAGCGTCGCGTCGAGCGCAGCCAGCGCCTTGGCGACATCCGGCTTGGCGGCGGCGGAAGATTTGTGATTCAGAATCCGCTGATGCACCGCGCGATAGACGTCGGCGAGCTCGGGATATTTCACCTGGTATTCGAGGCTCCGCGCCAGACGCGCCTCGAGCAGCTCCGGGCCACGCGGCACACCGTTGAAAGCGTAGGTGATCACCTGCAGATTGACGCCGTCGCCTGAGCGCACCCAATCCTCGACGCGGTTGCGATGCGCCCCGTCACCGAGCATCGCCGGGCGCCATTTCGACGCCGCATAGCGCAAAATTTTTGCCGAATCGGTGACCACCGTCGAATCATCCTGCAGCGTCGGGACGACCGCCCGCGGATTAAGCTTGACGTACCAGGGCTCGAAGTTTTCGAGCTTGAAGCCGATATCCACTTCCCGGCTTTGGTACGGAACTTCCATCTCCGCCAAGCCGAGCCGGGTCTTCATCGAACAGACCGACATCATGAAATGATAGAGCGTCGTTTCCGCCATGATTGCACCTGTGTACGTTGCCGCTCACGCGGCGAATTGCGATCCAACCACCGTCGGCTTCGTCTTCTGTTCGATGATCGAGCCGCTCAGTCGCGCCGATGGGTTCCGCTCAACACGTCGAACGATGCGCGCTGCCGCCCGCGCCGGAGCAGCACGTACATCGCGCCCGCCCCGCCATCCGCCGGCCGCGCGGTGGTGAAGGCCAGAACGTAGCCGCTGATGGTGCCGTGTGACAACCATTGGGCGGTGGCATGTTTGAGCACCGGATGGCCGCCGGGCGATCCGCGTCCGCGCCCATGGACGATCAGGACGCCGCGGCGCCCCTTGCGCACCGAATCCACGATGTAAGTCTCGAGCGCGACCTTGGCGTCCGCGCGTATCATCCCATGCAGATCGATATGCCCCTGGAGGGCGAATTCGCCGCGCCGCAGCCGCGTCACCAGCCGCGGGTCGAGACCGGACCGCATCCCCTCGACGTAATCCTCGGTCTCGGTCAGCTCGAAGGGGCCCTGGCCCGAAACCAGGTCGGAAAGCTCCGCCAGCACCTCGGCCTCTTCGCTCACGATACTGACCGTGACCGATGGTTCGACGGCGACCCGCGCAGTGCGGGCGCGGTCCAGCGGCCGGGCGCCGTCGATCGCCTCACGGAACAGGGTCTCATCGTCCTTCTGCGGCGCGACCGCAACTTTCGGCGCAGGCGGCGTCGCTATCGTCTTGGGTGGTGCAACGGTTGCGGCTTTCGATCGAACCAGCTTGGCGAGATCCTTGAACGGCGAGCTGAAGACCGGCTTCGACGATGCCTGCTGCTGCGGTTGCCCGTGCCCGGATTTTCGCTTGCGCGCCATCCCATCCCTGGCTCCCATTCTAGCGCGTGACGAGGGCGCGCTCACGCTTGCATCCGGCCCGCAGCCGGGTCTATCGAGTTGACGATGAGCGAGGCCGCTAGCGACCGCAGCCCGTCGGAGGCCGATCGGAACCTGCAACGATGGTGGCGGGCGACGATCCGCTGCCGCGAGTGCCGCACGATCGCACCATGGCGGAAGTTTCCGGCCCAAAACCGCGGCACGCCGCGCTTCGGCCTGATGATTCTCGGTGAGGCGCCGGGGCGCGTCTCGCTCGATAACGGACGCGGCTTTTCGAATCCGCGCAACCTGACGATTCGCCGCGCTTTCGCCCGCGCCGTCGCGCCCCGGCAGCTCGAACTCGAAGAGCTGTTCTATATCACCGATACCGTCAAGTGCTGGCCGGCCAGTCCGAGCGGCGCCAATCGTGCGCCGCGGGCCAGCGAGGTCCAGCGCTGTACCAGCCGTCATCTCGGCTCCGAACTCGGCATCATCCGGCCGCGGCTGATCCTCGCCTTCGGCGCGCGCGCCACGCACGCCGCGCTGGGCTACCCGGTCAAGCTCAGCTTGGCTCACGGCACAGCGCGTCGTAGTGTTACAGGTATCCGCGTGATTCCACTGATGCATCCGTCGACGGCGAATATCGCCGGGATGCGACAGGCCGGAATTTCTTCGCTGTCCGATTATGAGCGCCGCCTCGCGCGGTTGATGCGCTCCGAACTTCGACGCCTGCTACCGGGAGATAGCCGATGAGACGCGTAATACTGATTGCCGGATCGATCCTGGGCGTTATCGTGCTGATTGTGGCCGCCGTGCTCGGCTACGCCGTGCTCAACCTCAACTCGATTATCCAGTCCAACCGCGAGCGTATCCTGACCAAGGTCAGCGACGCGGTCGGCCGCCCGGTCGCGGTCTCCGCGATCAAGGCGAGCCTCGGCTGGGGCGTATCGCTCGACCTGCAAGGACTGACGCTGGCCGATGACCCGGCCTTCTCAAGCCAGCCGATGGTATCGGCGCGCGACGTCTTTTGCCGGGTCGAATTGATGCCGCTGCTGGCGAAGCAAATCAAGGTGGTGCGGCTCGATATCAAGAGCCCCGAGATTCGCGTGATCCGGAATCGTGCCGGACAACTCAACGTCGCCACCATCGGCAGGAAGAGCGGCGCCCCGCAAGTGCTGCCCAGCCCACGCATACCGGCTCGTCCGCAGGCGCCGCAGGGCTCGCCGATGCAATCGGCGCCGTCCGCCACCTCGCAAGCGGGCAGCGCTGCGCTGACGCAGTTCTCGATCAAGAGCTTCTCGATCAGCGACGGCACGATCCTGTACCAGGACGCCGCCTGGGGAGCGAAGCCGATCGCGATTCGGAAGCTGGACCTCGACGTCGAGAATCTCCGGATGGACGCGCCGTTCGATCTGAAGCTGGCGCTGGCCGCGGTCGGCGATCGGCAGAATCTCAAGGTGGCCGGCACGGTCGGCCCGTTGATGAGCCAGGGCGGGATCGACGTCCAGGCGCTGCCGCTGGCGCTCGCAATTACCGTCGGGCCGCTTACCACCGCCGAGTTGAAGTCGGTCGGGCCGCTCGCCAAGGCGCTACCCGGGAAGCTCACGATCGACGGGCCGATCTCGGCGACTGCCAAGATCTCCGGCACGGTCGGCGCGCCGGCCTTCGATCTCAAGGCCAACCTCGGCAGCAATCACGTGGTCTATGCCGGCGCGCTCGACAAGGTGCCCGGCGTCGCACTGGTGGTCACTGCGGCCGGTTCGCGCAGCAACGGCAAGCTGGTGGTCAGCAATGCCAAGCTGACGCTGGCGGAGCTGCATCTCACGGCGACCAACCTGGTAATCGAGACCGGCCGTATCGCCGCCCGCCTCGACAGTAATCGCTTCTACCTCGAGGCGCTCGCAAAGACCGTCACCGCGCTGCAGAAGGAGAAGATCTCGGGACAGGCCGAGTTGCACGCCAAGGTGGCGATAGTCCGCAGCAAGCCGAGCGTCGACGGCACCCTGACGCTGGTCAACGTCGCGTTCTCGCCGGGCGGCAAGATGCCGGGGCTGTCGGGCGTCAACGGCGACCTCAAGATGAAGGGTAACAGCGCGGACATCGGCCCGCTCAATTTTGTGATGGGGACCGCGCATGCGCAACTCACCGCGCATGTCCGGTCGCTCCAGCCGCTGGCAGCGAGCTACGACCTCAGCGCCGGCCAATTGAAAACCGCTGGACTGGTCCCCTCGCGGCCGCCCGACGAGGTATTGAACGATCTGAAGCTCACCGGCACCGCCGCCGGCACGCCGAGCGCACCGACGGTGAGCGCCAACCTGACCTCGCCCTCGGGCAACCTCAACAACGTCGTCTACCAGAACCTGAACCTGTCGGCGCAGTACGGGGACCAGCGGGCGGAGGTGAAATCGCTCACGCTCGGCGCCTTCGGCGGCACGATTGCGGCCGCGGCGCAGGCCGAATTAGCCGCCGCGCCGCGGTTCAACGTCACCGCGCATCTGACCAACGTCGACCTCCAGCAGGCGCTGGCGTCGCAGAAGTCGAAGGCTGCCAATATCATCCGCGGCATCCTGACCGGCAACGTCAAGGTCGCCGGCGCCGGCAGCAACTTCGACCAGATCAAGCCGACGCTGGCCGGCGGCGGCAAGCTGGCGGTGCGCAACGGCAAACTGATCGGCGTCAACGTGGTGGCGAGCGCGCTGAAGAAGATCGACAACGTGCCCGGAATCGGCGCGCTGCTGCCGAGGTCGGCGATCGCGAACCATCCGGAGCTGTTCAAAAATCCGGACACCGATATCGACCAGGCTGAGCTGACTTTTGTGTTGCAGGGCCCGCGCATCACGACCCACGACCTGACGGTGAAGTCGGTCGACTATTCGATGCTGGGTGACGGCTGGTTCGATATGGACAAGCGTATCGACATGGCGGCGCATATCCTGCTGAGCCCGCAGTTCAGCAGCGAGTTGAAGGCCGACAAGCATAATATCGTCTACCTCGAGAACAAGAACGCGCAGGTCGATATCCCGCTGCGGATCAGCGGCGAGCTGCCCAAGCCGCGCATCGCGCCCGACGTCGGCGAGCTTGCCCAGCGCGCCGCCGCGCAGGCCGTGAAGCAAAAGGGTCAGCAATTTCTCGGCAAATTGCTCGGCAAGAAGGGCGGACTCGGCGGCCTGTTGGGCGGCGGATCGGGCGGCAGTGCTGCCACCGGCGGTGCCGCACCGCAAGCGACGCCGGCGCCTTCGAATCCGCTGTCGACGTTCAAGAAGTTGTTCTGATGCGGCGGCTGCGGAGGTCGCGTTGGTTTTTGCCGAATTGCTGATTCTTTATATGTCATCCCGAACCGAAAGGTGAGGGATCCACGCGGAGCGATTTGTCCGAGGGAACGCCGTTGCGGACAAGAAGAACATCGCTGCGCGTAGATTCCTCGCTGCGCTCGGAATGACAAGCCAAGAGGTTCCTCGTTCCGGACTACGCTCGGAATGACAAGCTGTTTGCCACGCCACCGCTGGTAAGAATTCCGCGACGCGATCCTACAGCCGCAGCGTGACGATAGTTGCGCCGGCGCCGCCCTGATGGGGCTCGGCCTCGCGGAACGAAGCGGCGTACGGCGAGTCGGCGAGGTATTCGTGGATCGCCTTGCGCAAGGCGCCCGAGCCGATGCCGTGCACGATCCGGACCTCGGTGCGATTCGTCAGGTAGGCCTGGTCGAGGAACTCCTCGAGCCTTCTCAGCGCGTCTGCCGTGCGCGCGCCGATCAGATTCAGCTCGCCGCTCTCGCCGCCGGCGACCGTAACCGTCACCTGCGGCGTACGCGCCGGCGCGGGCGCCGCCTTCGCCCGGCGCAAGCGTTCCGGGGCCACTTCGATTCGGAGCGCGCCGCGTCCGATTACGGCGCGGTTCTGATCGAGCTGGATCAGCTCGCCGCGCAGATCGCCGACCTCCACCTGCTCGCCAATCCGAAATGGCGCCTGCGGAGCCGTCTCACCGGGCGCGCCGGCCTCGGGGCCGAGGCGGGCGGCGCGCTGCGCCGCCTCGGTAAGCATCGAGCTGAGCGCGGAGCGGGGTTTCGTCTGCTGCCGGATCTCACGGGCGAGGTCGACGCCCTGGCGGCGCAGATCGGAAATCAGGCTCTGGGCTTCGCTGCGCAGCCGCTCACCCTCGGCCTCGAATTTCTCGCGCTCGCGTTCGCGCGCGGCCAGCGCCCGCTCCTCGAGTCGGGCGAGCTCGCGTTCACGCTCCACTAGCTGCTCGCGCTCGCGCCCGAGCGCCTTGCGCTCCTCTTCGAGCTGGCGCAGCACGCGGTCGAGCTGGACGGTGGCCTCGCCACGCGCGGCTTCGGCGGCGCGGATTATCTCGTCGGGCAATCCCAGCCGGCGCGCCACCGCGAGCCCGTAGCTCTCGCCGATAGTGTGCGGCTTCAGCCGGTAGAGCGGCGTCAGCCGTTCGGGATCGAAATCGACCGCCGCCGCCTCGAAGCCGCCGCTCGAATAGGCGTAGAGCTTGACGGCGGTGGCATGGGTCGCGATGCCGAGCAGGCAGCGGCGCTGCTTGAAATAGTTCATCAGTCCGATTGCCAGCGCGGCGCCCTCGCCCGGATCGGTGCCGGCGCCCGGCTCGTCGAGGATCACCAGCGCCGGTTCGGCGAACGACTCGACGATCTCGCGCAGATTGGCGATATGGGCGGCGAAGCTCGACAGGTTGCGTTCGATCGATTGCTCGTCGCCGATATCGACGAAGCAGGAGCGAAAGGCCGGCAGGTGGGCGCGCTCGGCCGGAATCAACAGGCCCGCCTGCGCCATCATCGCCAGCAGGCCGACGGTCTTGAGCGCCACCGTCTTGCCGCCGGTGTTGGGACCCGAGATGACGATGCCGTGGCTATCGGCGCCGATGCGGATATCGATCGGCACCACTTCGCGCCCGCCGGCGACCAGCATCGGATGGCGCGCCGCGACCAGCTCGAGCCCGGCGTCGCTGATTTCGGGCTCGATGCATCCGAAGCGCTCGGCGAAGATCGCGCCCGCGTTGAGGGCGTCGAGCCGCACCATTGCGTCGAACGTCATCCGCAGCTCGCGCGCATAGCCGCGCACTATCGCGGTCAGCGCCGCCAGGATACGGCGCTCCTCGGCCTCGGCCTCGCGCTCGAGCATCATCAGCCGATTGTTGAGCTCGATCGCCCACAGCGGCTCGACGAACAGCGTCTCGCCCGAGACCGAACGATCCTGGACGATACCCTCGAGCTTCTCCGTGTAGTTCAGCCGCAGCGGCAGCACGAAACGGCGATTGCGCACCGTCACCAGGTAGTCGGAGACGAACTGCTCCATGCCGGGCGCGTTGATCGCGCGGAATAGCCGCGCCTCGAGTTCCAGCCGCCCCTCGCGCAGCCGATTGCGCAGCCGGAACAGCTCGCGACTGGCGTCGTCGAGCAGACCGCCGTCGTCGGCCAGCGCCGCGAGCATCGCGTCGGCCAGCTCCTTGGGCGCGACCAGCATCGCGGCGAGTGCGCCGAGATGGGGCAAGGAATCGACGCGCGAGCGCATGAAGGCTGCCAGCTGGCGGGCGGCGATCACGAAATCGCGAATCTGTACCAGCGCGGGGCCGTCGAGCACCGCACCGCCGCGGGCCGCGGCCAGGATCAGATCGCGCTGGTCGGTGAATTCCGCGATCGGCAGCGCGCCGGCATGCCCCCGCAGCGCGACCAGCTCGGCGGCGGCGCGCAGGCGATCGCGCACCGCGTCGGCCTCGGCGACGGGCGCCATCTGCTCGATCGCCGCGCGCCCGGGCTCGGAGGCCGCGAAGCCCGTGACGATCGCGAGAACCCGGTCGAATTCGAGCGCTCTTAGATCTCGTTGACGCATCGTTTCAGCCGGCTGCCGGGGGCTTCGCCCGGCATCTTCCAGACGGCTAGTATCTAGCCTAACTCAGGCTCCGGCGGCGAGCACAACCGCAACAGGTCAGGCGATGGAGCGCATTCAGACCCGGGTCAATCCCCACAGCGAAGAGTTCCGCTGCAATCGCGAGCTGATGGACGCGGCGGCGAAGAAATTGCGCGATACGATCGCGCGCGTCCGGCTGGGCGGACCCGAATCCTCGCGCGCGCGCCATCTCAAACGCGGCAAGCTGCTGGTGCGCGATCGGATTCGCGGGCTGCTCGATCGCGACAGTCCGTTCCTCGAACTTTCGACGCTGGCCGCGTTCGGGATGTACGACGACGAAGCGCCGGCCGCCGGTATCGTCACCGGCATCGGGCGGGTGCACGGGCGGGAAGTGATGGTGATCGCGAACGACGCGACCGTCAAAGGCGGCACCTACTATCCGATCACGGTGAAGAAGCATCTGCGCGCCCAGGAGATCGCGACCGAGAACCGGTTGCCATGCGTCTACCTGGTCGATTCCGGGGGCGCGTTCCTGCCGCTGCAGGACCAGGTCTTTCCCGACCGCGACCATTTCGGCCGCATCTTCTATAACCAGGCGCGGATGTCCGCGCTCGGCATCGCGCAGGTAGCGGCGGTGATGGGCTCCTGCACGGCGGGCGGCGCCTACGTGCCGGCGATGTGCGATGAGAACGTAATCGTCAAAAATCAGGGCACGATTTTCCTGGCCGGGCCGCCGCTGGTGCGCGCCGCGACCGGCGAGCAGGTGACGGCCGAGGAGTTGGGCGGCGGCGACGTCCATACCCGCATCTCGGGGGTGAGCGATCATCTGGCCGACGACGATCGGCATGCGCTCGAGATCGCGCGTGCGATGCTGTCGAATCTCGGCCCGGCGCGGACCGCGCCGATCGTCCAGGAGCAGCCCGAAGATCCCTACTACGATCCGGCCGAGCTCTACGGCCTCATCAGCAACGATCCGCGCAAGCCGTTCGAAGTGCGCGAGGTAATCGCGCGGCTCGTCGACGGCAGCCGGCTGCACGAGTTCAAGGCGCGCTACGGAACTTCGGTGGTGACTGGCTTCGCGCGCATCTACGGCTACCCGGTCGGGATCATCGCCAACAACGGCGTGCTGTTCAGCGAATCGGCGCTCAAGGCGACGCACTTTATCGAGCTCTGCTGCGCGCGCCAGACACCGCTGCTGTTCCTGCAGAACATCACCGGCTTCATCGTCGGCAAGCGTTACGAGCAGGGCGGGATCGCCAAGGACGGGGCCAAGATTGTCAACGCGGTAGCCAACGCGCAGGTGCCGAAGTTCACCGTCATCATCGGCGCGTCGAACGGGGCCGGCAATTACGGGATGTGCGGGCGGGCCTATCAGCCGCGGCTGTTGTTCATGTGGCCCAACGCGCGCATCTCGGTGATGGGCGGTGAGCAGGCCGCCAACACGCTCTTGACCGTCAAGCTCGATCAGATGAAAGCGCAGGGCGGATCGATGACGCCGGCGGAGCAGGCCGAGTTCATGCGTCCGACGCTTGAGAAGTACGAACGCGAATCGAGCTGTTACTACTCGACCGCGCGGCTATGGGACGACGGCGTGCTCGATCCGCTGGAGACCCGCAACGCGCTGGCGCTCGGCATCGCGGCGTCGCTCAACGCGCCGATTGCGCCGGCCGCGACCTTCGGCGTGTTCCGGATGTGAGCGGCGGAGCCAGGCGGCCGTCGAGCTTCTCCAACTCGAACCCGGCGCGTTTTACGAATGGTACCATGGCGTGAGATAATTTCGCTCGAACCAGGGAGCGCGCTTGAGATGGTCTGCGATTGCTGCCTACGCGAGAAATCAGAAGCTCGCCCACGTGCGCTCGGCCCTCAAGGCGCCGTTGGCAATCAGCCATACGATCCATCCAACTCCGTCCCTTCAAAGGTCTTTATCATCTGCGGGGACTGCATCGCAGAAATGAGAAAACAAGGCTCGCGCGCCAACGTTTGGCTCAGCGAAAAGCTCAAGTCGGATTAAGGGCCGCTCATGCCCGAGGAGGCTTCGGCCCGAGATGAAGCGCCGCACCCCGACTCGCGCCCACACGCTGTCCGAAATTTACTCTTTGATCATCCTGTTGGCCGGGGCACTGTTTCTGCCTCTTGCTGCCGGATGTGGGTCCGTGCGGTCGGCGTCAGGGATCCCGACGAATCAGCAGAACCCGACCGCGCAAGCAGAGGCGTGCGTCGCGAATGGCGGTTCAAAGTGTTTTTCACAATTCTCCCTAGATGACCTTGCGAACGAAATGGAGCACGTCTGTGCGATTGATCAAACTTCCTTGGTTTGCATGGACGCCGCGAATGAGCTCGCCGACCTAATCTGGGTTCGAAACCCTTCGCTATTCGTAGACTCGATGAACTGGACACACCAGTGCGACACGCAACATGAATCACAGTGTTCCGCTATGCCGAGAAAAACTCGAGAGCAGGTTGGATTGTTTCTCGCGTGCATAAAGCAGGCCGATGATTCTTGCACAGAGGCGAATCTACCCGCTCCAATGCGTCACAAGTTCGATCTTTCAAGCCGCGCCGAAGATCAGAAAATGGAGTCGGTAATTGCGATTCTGGAAGGTTGCGTCGGGACTCCGACTTCCACCTGCAAAAGCATCGCCGCCAGCTATGCGAGCAAGCCTGACTCGAACCAGATTTTAGAGCAGGCAAATCAGCAGTTGCATCAGCGCTGCCCGACGTGCCAGCCGCTCCCGCCGACTGCGCCTAACCCATTGTACTTGCAAGTTAGAAATCTATCTGAGCGTGTACTGGCAGAGCCGACGTACCAGCCGCCACCGCCACCAACGCGGAATTTCCCAACGTACACACACTGCGGCCGCGATGCCCTAGGCGGAATTAGATGTACAAGCTTTTAGTTTCCCGACTCGAACGGGAAACATAGCGCCGAAGGCTGCGACCGCAGGACAGAGCCTAAGCGGCGGTCGCACTCGGGGTGCGGCGCGGGCGCTTGCTCAATTTCTCGGTCAGCCGCGCGACGATCGCCTGTTTCTCGGCGGTGCGCTTGCGTTCGCGCTCGGCAAACTCAGGCATCACCTCGCGGGCGAACAGCTCGTATGACGAGCACAGCGCCTGATGCGAGATCTTGCCGGTTTGCGACATGAAAATGATCTGATCGAGGCCGCTGCCCTCGAAACTTCGCAGCAGATCGCGCACCTGCTCCGGCGTGCCGATACAGGCGGTCTTGCCGAGCGGCAGATTCACTTCGCGCGGATGGTTGCGGTACTCGTCCCACAAATCGGTCTTGCCGGGCTGGTGGTCGGTCGCGGTCCAGTAATGGGCGAGGCCGTATGGGAAGAAGCCCTGGTTCTCGTCGGCGATTTGGCGCGCGCGGGCTTCGTCGCGATCGCAGAAGAACGGATACATCACGGCGATGTTCGGGTTGATCGCTTGCGCGACGGGCTCGCATTCGTTTTCCAGCGTCCGGTAATAATCGCGCGCCCATCCAGCCGCCTCTTCCGGCGAGACGAAGGCGAAGCACAGCGCCCCCAGCCCGAGCCGCGCAGCGTTCAGGATGGTCTCGTGACGCGAGCAGGCCAGCCATAGCGGCGGATGAGGCCGCTGATAGGGCTTCGGCACCACGTTGCGGATCGGCAGGTCGAGATATTTGCCGTGATAGCCCTGGAACGGCACCTCGACCAGCATCCGGCTGACCGCTTCGAGTCCCTCCAGCCACATCGCGTGCTTCTCGTCCATCGGCACATGGAAGCCCTCGAGTTCGCTGCCACAGGCGCCCTCGCCGGTGCCGAATTCGATGCGGCCGTCGCTGATCAGATCGAGCGTGGCGATACGTTCGGCGACCCGCGCCGGATGGTTGATCAGCGGCGGCATCTGCACGATGCCGTGGCCGAGCCGGATACGCTGGGTGCGCTGGGTGCAGGCGGCGAGAAAAATTTCCGGCGCCGAGGAGTGCGAATACTCCTCGAGAAAATGATGCTCGGCGACCCAGAAATAATCGAAGCCCACCCGATCGAGCAGTTCGACCTGGGCGAGCGCATCCTTGAAGTAGCGATGCTCGGACTCGTGGTCCCACGGCCGCGGCACCTGATGGAGATAGAATGCGCCAAATTTCATCGCCTGCTCCCGTTAATCCGCGACGCTGGTTGGTGGGCAATCATCAATGATGACCGGCCGGATGAATGATAGTCGGGCCCCAGTCCGGGATCGACGGCTTGGGCTTGCGCTTCATCAGCCTGTCAGTGAGCCGCTCGATGAGCGCCGCCTTCTCACGCATCCGCTTTGCGTCGCGCTCGATAAATTCCGGCAGCACCTCGGTGCCGAACAGCTCGAACGACGAGCTCAGCGTCTCGTGGGTGATTTTGCCGGCCTGCGACAGGAACACCACCTGGTCGACGCCCGAGGCCTCGAAATCCCGCAAGCGCTCGCGGATCTGAGCGGGCGTGCCGACACAGTCGCGGATCTTCCCCTCCGGCATCACGAAGGCCTCCGGGTTTTTCTCGTAGCTCTCCCAGATGCGGCTCTTGCCGGGCTCATGGTCGGCGAAAAAGGCGTACCAGCCGAGCCCGTACATGAAGTAGCCGTGATGCTTGGTGGCGATTTCGCGGGCGTGCGCCTCGTTGCGATCGCATAGCAGCGGGCACATGATCGCAATCTGCGGGTTGATCGCGTAGCCAATCGGCTGGCACTCGTTTTCGAGCGTGGTGTAGTAATCGTGCACCCACTGCTGCGCCTCTTCCGGCGAGACGAAGGAGAAGGTCAGCGCGCCCATCCCGAGCCGCGCGGCCAGCAGGATACTCTCGCGGCGCGAGCAGGCCAGCCACAGCGGAGGATGGGGCCGCTGATAGGGCTTGGGCACGATGTTGCGCACCGGCGCGGTGACGTACTTGCCCTCGAAGCCCAAAAACGGCTCCTCGACCATCATCCGCGTCACCACCGTCAGCCCTTCGAGCCAGGCTTCGCGCTTCTGCTCCTGGGTGACATGGAAGCCGTTCAATTCGCAGTTGGTCGCGCCTTCGCCGGTGCCGAATTCGACGCGCCCGTCGCTCACCAGGTCGAGCGTGGCGATACGCTCGGCGACCCGCGCCGGATGATTGATCAGCGGCGCCATCTGCACGATGCCGTGGGCGAGCCGAATCTGCTTGGTGCGCTGGCTGCACGCGGCTAGAAAGACCTCGGGCGCCGAGGAGTGCGCGTACTCCTCGAGAAAATGATGCTCGGTGGCCCAGATGTAACCGAAGCCGAGCCGGTCGCAGAGCTCGATCTCATCGAGCGCCTCTTTGAACAGTTTGTGCTCGGTTTCCCGGTCCCACGGACGCGGGACCTGATGTTCGTAAAACGCGCCAACCTTCATGTGCTGACTACCTCGTCAAATAAATTGCGAAATCGCGGTCCGCGTTCGCTAACACGCGCTTGAGACGATTGTCAAATCACGTTCCATTCCGGCCCGTTCGCGTCCGCAGCGTCCCCGGACAAATCGCTTCGCGTAGATCCCTCACCTTCGGTTCGGGATGACAACCCGGCGTATCATTCCGGGCGGAGCATGCCGAACGAGCTTCCGCGCTTGTCATTCCGAGCGCAGCGCGGAATCTGCGCGCAGCGATGGTCTTGCCGTCCTCGAAAACGTTGCCGGACAAATCGCTTCGCCCAAGTCCATCAGCTTCGCTGCGATCCGTGCGGGATGACATGATTAGCCCTCGGGGCCGAGCATCTTTTCCGGCCGCATGTGGCGATCGAACTCTTCGCCGGAGAGCAGGCCGAGCGCGATACAGGCCTCGCGCAGCGTGATGCCGTCGGCATGCGCCTTCTTCGCCACCTTGGCCGCGTTGTCGTAGCCGATTTGCGGGGTCAGCGCCGTCACCAGCATCAGCGAGTTGTGCAGGAAATGATGCAGCCGGCGATGGTTCGCCTCGATGCCGACCACGCAATGCTCGGTGAACATATGGCAGGCATCGGCCAGCAGCCGAATCGAGTTCAAGAGGTTGAAGATCATGACTGGCTTGAAGACGTTGAGCTCGAAGTTGCCCTGCGAGCCGGCAATCCCGATCGCCGCGTCGTTGCCCATCACCTGCACGCAGACCATCGTCATCGCTTCGGACTGGGTCGGATTGACCTTGCCCGGCATGATCGAGGAGCCCGGCTCGTTCTCGGGCAGGCTCAGCTCGCCCAGCCCGCAGCGCGGGCCGGAACCCAGCCAGCGGATGTCGTTGGCGATCTTCATCAGCGAGACCGCCAGGGTCTTGAGCGCTCCCGAAGCCATCACCAGCGCGTCGTGGGCGGCCAGCGCGGCGAACAGGTTGGGCGCCGAGCGAAACGGCAGCCCGGTCAGCTCGGCGATCGCCTGCGCGGTGCGCTGGGCAAACTCGCGATGGGTGTTGAGGCCGGTGCCGACCGCGGTGCCGCCAATCGCCAGCTCGTAGATGTCGGGCAGCACCGCATCGATGCGCTTTAAGTCGGCGTCGAGCTGGGCAACGTAGCCGGAGAACTCCTGGCCGAGCGTCAGCGGCACCGCGTCCATCAGATGGGTGCGGCCGATTTTGATCAGATCGGCAAATTCGCCGCGCTTGACCTCGAGCGCGTCGCGCAGCTTCTGCACCGCCGGAATCAGCCGCTGTCGCAGCTCCTCGGCCGCCGCGATATGCATCGCAGTCGGAAAAGTGTCGTTGGAGGATTGCGACATGTTGACGTCGTCGTTGGGATGGAGCGGCTTCTTCGATCCGAGCTTGCCGCCGGCCAGCTCGATGCCGCGGTTGGAGATGACCTCGTTGGCGTTCATGTTGGTCTGGGTGCCGCTGCCGGTCTGCCAGATGCGCAGCGGGAAGTGGCCGTCGAGCTTGCCGCTGACAACTTCGTCGGCCGCCGCTGCGATCAGCCGCGCCTTCTCCTCGGCGAGCTGGCCGAGCTGGCGATTAACCATCGCCGCGGCCTTCTTGAGAATCCCGATGGCGCGGATCAGCGGGCGCGGCATCCGGTCTTCGCCGATTGCGAAGTGAATTAGCGAGCGCTCGGTCTGGGCTCCCCAATAGCGGTCGGCGGCGACCTCGATCGCACCCATGCTGTCGGTTTCGGTGCGGGTGCCGGTGACGGTCACGGAATCGGTCGGTTTCATTTCATTACCATCCTGGTTTGTGCTAAGCGTTGGCCCCGATTATCGGCCGGTTATTGTAACCGAGATTTCGATCGTGCAAAGTGGCCGATGCTTATAGTTTGCGCGACGGAGAAGCGGCGGGAAAGGTGTCGGCGACGGCCGGCGGCTCGCTGGCTTTGAAATCGCCGTCGCGGCACGATAATTTCTGCGATGAGGAGAGAATAGTCAGCCATGCCATGGGTCATAACCCGCCTTTGCATTGATTGTGTCGATACCGGATGCGTCAGCGTCTGTCCGGTCGATTGTATTTACGAGTATGTCGGGTCGGACAAGGAGCACTTTCCCAACCAGCTCTATATCAATCCCGACGAATGCATCGACTGCGGCGCGTGCGAGCCGGAATGTCCGTGGCAGGCGATTTTCGAGGAGCCGGCGGTGCCCGAGGTGTTCAAGGACGACACCGCGCTCAATCGAAAATCGGTCGAGATGAGCGACCAGTTCAAGGTCAAGACCTTCACCGCCATCGAGCATCCCACCTCCGAGCAGGTGGCGGCCAACAAGAAGAAATGGGGCCTCGATCCTAACGCCTGAGGCCGGCGACCTAACCCCTGCGCCGCGATGCGGCGCAGGCCCTTCCCTGCAGGGAAGGGCCTGCGCGGAGCCGAGATAAAAACTCGCGAGGTGTCCCCCTGCCCTTGTGGGAAGGGGACAGGGGTTAGGTCGACAGGTCCGGATGCTAGATAATCCGCTTCTGGCCGTGCTTGAAGCCGCCCTGCTCGCCGATCGCCGGTTCGCGCTCGCGCTCGTGACTACGTTCGCGGCCGCGTTCGCGTGAGCGTCCCTCGCGCGGCGCACCGCCGCCGACCGGGCTGATCTCGATCGATCGCAGGTAACCCTCGCCCTCGGAACGGGTGGTGATTAGCGGGTCGTCCTTCAAGGCCAGATGGACGATACGGCGGTCGCGCGGCGCCATCGGCTCGAGCTTGACGGTGGCGTGTTCGCGCTTGGCCTGCTCGCCCATCGAGAGCGCCATCCGATGGATCTGCTGACGGCGCCGGGCCCGGTAGGACTCGGTGTCGAGCACGATCGTGACCGCTTCCTTGACGCGGCGGGCGAGGATGCGGTTGACGATGTATTCGAGCGCGTCGAGGGTCTGGCCATGGCGGCCGATCAGCAGCCCCGAGCCGTCGCCCTTGATCGCGAGTTCGATGCTTTCGGGATCGTGCTCGCCCTCGCTGATTTCGCCTTTCTCGCCCATCAGCTCGAGGAT
>Ga0307372_10000348_pt1 | contig 83016 bp, 77 predicted proteins | sample OX1MG_FD_202533 | JGI IMG/M metagenome (GOLD analysis project Ga0307372, IMG submission 202533) | Soil microbial communities from Risofladan, Vaasa, Finland - OX-1 | ecosystem: Environmental > Terrestrial > Soil > Coastal area > Acid sulfate soil | place: Finland: Risofladan, Vaasa | collected... | reverse complement strand
TCACCCTTAAGGTCAAAGAAAAAGGGAAACAGTCCATCAGCTTCTCGGGAGGCGTCAGCGGTCTCGCCGGAAGTTTCCTTAGCCTTGCCTATCAGACCAATAATTTCCTCGGCCTGGGCGAGACGCTGACCTTTTCCACTCAATTCGGCAGCATCCAACGCAATATCCTGTTCGGCTTTACGGAGCCATATCTTTTTGATCGCCCCATTTCGACCGGGTTTACGATTTTTTCTAACAAGTTTAATTTCAACCAGCAGAAAGAACTGTCGATTCTGGTGGGCCAAAACATCGCCATCAATCCGGCGCTTGCCCAAAATTACAGTCAGAACAGCAAAGGCTTTACTCTTTTCGCCAGCTACCCGCTGCACCGTTTTGCGTTCGCGCGCCTCGGGATCACGTATGGTTGGACCAAGAGCGATATCACAACGTTCAGCCAGGCCTCCCAATTGCTGTTCCAATCCCTGCAGTTCAGCAGCCTTGAGGGCTCTTCTGCGCTCAATGGAATCGTCTCCAGCAAAATCAGTCCGTCGATCAGTTACAACACGGTGAACGATCAGTTGAATCCGACGGGCGGCAAGAGCTTTTCTTATTCGCTCGGATTTGAGGGCGGCCCCTTGGGTGGCAACGTGGACGCCATCCAGAATATTTTCCAGATGACATACTTCCATCCCACTTTTCACAAACGCAATGTTATCGGCATGCGGCTCCAATCGGCCTGGGCGACCGGTTACAACGGCAGAGTGATTCCGCCCTACGAGCGCTTCTACATTGGCGGTGAAGACACGGTTCGCGGTTTCGACTTTTTCAATATCTCTCCGTGGACGTTTATCCCCGCCGCTGTAAACACCAACATCAGCTTCGTGAATCCGACAGTCTTGAATTCGACGGGCGGCCCCACCGTACAAACCATCAGCGTCCCGGTGCTCCAATATTTCGCAACCCGGCCCGGTGGGGATCTCCAAGCTGTCGGGAACTTCGAGTATCGGATTCCGATTGCCGGCCCTGTAAGCATGGACCTTTTCGCGGACGTCGGTCTCGACGGAATCTTGCGGCCCAGCCAGTTGCGACTGGATCCAGCCGCCATCCAGCAATTGGACTCCGAGTTCCCGAATCCGCTCTTCCCGAATACGACGTTATCTCAGACGCTCTCCGTTGTTCCCGGAACGAATTTCAAGCCGCGCACTTCCACGGGAATCGAATTTGTCGTGTTCCTGCCGATCGTGCGGGCGCCTTTCCGTTTCTATTACGCCTATAATCCGACTCGGCTCAATCAAACGATTGAGGGCCCTCGGGGTGCGTACTTTATCAGCCCTGAGCAAATGGCGGCTTTGCCGCCGGGTGTACTGCAGACGCAGATTATTCCCACATTGAATACTATTCTGGATCAGCAGATTCAAAGATTTCCAACCGGGCTTGTGGAGCCGCGCAGCACGTTCCGCTTTACGATTGCGCGGACATTCTAGAGTGGGAGTTGACTCGTATCAGATGAACGCGTCGAGACAAGTCGAGCGGGTCCCGCAAAACGTGGCCGGAGATTTTGGAGGACGTGGATGAGATCGGGCAAGTTAGCAATTATTCTAGCTTTGACTGCACTGATAGCAGGTTGTGGCGGAGGCGCTTCCACGCCTGTGACCGTCACAGTGTCGCCGGTCAACCAGACGGTGGTACTCGCGGGCACGCAACAGTATGGTGCCTCCGTCGTCGGCGAAGCCGATACCACGGTTACCTGGGACGTCTGCAATCAAGCGCCTGCAAGCAATGCCACGGGCAGCTCCACGGTCACCAACATCACGTTGCCCACCGGCTGCGTTACGGGCGGAAACGCCACTCTCGGAACCATAAGCACTACCGGTCTTTACACCGCGCCGGCAACTCTGCCGAGCCCTCCGGTGGTCAGCATCGTCGCGATCAGCCAAGCAAAGACGTCAGTCTTTGCCATTACCAATGTCAGCCTCGACACCGGCATCCGCGTTTCGGTTGCTCCGGGGAACGCCTCCATTGGTACCACTGAGCAGTTCCAATTTACGGCAACCGTGTCTGGAAATTCGAACACGGCCGTCAATTGGTCTGTAAATCAAATTGCGAACGGAAATTCGACCGTCGGCACCATCACTCCAACCGCGTGCAGCGTGAACATGCCCATCACTCCTGTTCCGCCGAATCCCACCACCCCAGGCATGAGCGTTGCTTGTTACACCGCTCCCGCGGCAGCGCAAAGCGGCATCACGATTATCGCTACTTCCGCCGCGGATTCCCGGCAGTTCGCTTCCGCGTCGGTCAGCGTTATTGCCGGCACCGATCCCAGCTTGAGCGCGATTCCGTTGGAGCCGAGCAGCGCTGTCGAAGGCTTGTTCCAGCAAGATGTCTATTTGTTTGGCAGCCATTTCTTTTCCACCAGCCAGATTCTGGTCAATGGCGCGCCTGTAGCGACTACATTCATCGGCGCAAATACTCTCCGTGCGACCATCCCCTCTACTTTCTTTGCCGGCCCAACTCCGAGTTCATTGGCGATCACTGTCGAGCGACAAAATGGCGACACCAGCCAGCCGGCCGCTTTAGCTGTCCAACCCACCCGGCCGGCGGTTGTCGCTTCCATCCCGGAAAGTTTTCCTCCATCCACAACTTCGGGTACTCTCAGTTTGAACGGAGGATATTTCTCATCGTCAACACGAGTCATGTCCGGAAATCAAATTCTTCCCGCCACTTTGGTGGACAGTCGCCGCTTGCAGGTCACGCTGTCGGCGCCTGGTTTTTCTTTTTCCACGCCGGGGCTGTTTCCCATACTTGTACAAAATAGCGACGTGCCAAGCGGGCTGCCGGCTGTTACTTCGGTCAACGTTGCCGTGTCTCCGTCGGCGACGGACATTCCTCCCGCGCCGAATCCGCCGATCGCGGTCGGCACGCAGCCAACCGCTGTCGCGATCGATTCCGCGCTCGGCACCGCGGTGGTTGTGGATCATGGAGCCAGCGGAAGCACGGGTGCGGTAACTCTCGTAAATCTCGACACCAATTCCGCGGGCGCGACGCTCACGGTGGGAAATGCTCCCACGGGCGTAGGCGTGGACGATATTTTGCATCTGGCTGCGGTCGTCAACAGTTCGGACAACACACTTTCCATCGTGAATCTTCAGACTCAGACGGTCACGGCGTTTTCTCTGCCGAGCAATCCTACTGGTACCACGCCGGCACCCTCGCCTTATTCGATAGGCGTAAATCCACTCACGCACCGCGCGCTGGTTGCATACTCAAACACGAACGTCGCTGCTGTGGTCGATCTGTCAACGAATCCCCCGAATCTCGTGTGTGTGCTCGGAGGCTCCGACGCGAGCATGGCCAATAATTGTGCCACTACTCCAAATACCAACACGCGCCCTGTCAGCACCGGTCCCACTCCCGCGATTGCCGTCGAGCCGCAATTGAACTGGGCTGTCGTGACTCCCGGCGGTTCTGGCTCGGTCACCATCGTGGACCTGGGAACTCCGGCGACAGCAACGCAAGTTGCGCGCGTTCCCAACGTGATCGCGTCCGCCACCCTATCAACCAGCGTTCAGGGAGTCGCGATCAACACGGAAACTGAAGAGGCTCTCCTCACCGATCCGAATCAAACAGCCTTGACTCTATTCAGTGTGCTCGATCAAACCGTAAATAGGGTTTCGTTAACTCAGGGCGAAGTCGCTGACGCTGTTAATCCCCTCACCGATGTCGGCGTCGTGCTGAACAGCATAGGGGGAACGGCTACCGTACTTGATTTGCGGACGCTGAAGCCAATTGGAAATAGTGTCGCCGTTGGAACGCTGCCCCAGGCGGTGGCGATTGACGCAGGAAAAAACGTTGCCGTGATCGCGAATTCTGGCAGCAACAACATCTCCATTCTGCCGCTTGGCCCAATTCGTTCGCCGCAAATTACGGAACTCAGTCCAGGAACCACGTTTACGGCGTCTGGTTCGGGCTCCCTCGCCGTCACCGTGAACGGATTTGGATTTGTATCCGGTTCGCAGTTGCGGATGGACGGCACAAGCGTTCCCACAGTTGTCAGCTCGAATGGCCGGCAAGCTACGGCCACGATTCCCGGAAGTCTGCTGGCCGCGCCACGCCGTTTTTCCCTGGATATAATGACTCCTAGCGGTTCGGTCTCGAACGAAAAGAGTTTCGCGGTGATTGGCGCCATTCCGATTGGACTAAATCCAATTGCCGTCGCGATCGACCCCAATCTTGGCGAGGCGCTTGTAACCAGCCAGGGCGCGCTCAATTCGGCCGGAACCTGTACGGGAACTGGAACTGTTTCGGTTGTGAATCTTTCCTCGATATCCGTGACGAACACATTTTCGGTGGGTACATGCCCGGAAGGCGTGGCTGTGCTTCCACGACTAGGCCTCGGTGTGGTGGCGAACAATGGCAGTGGCGATGCCACGGTCGTGGACTACGTCAACAACGCCGTGACCGCGACCGTACCAGTAGGCACTTCTCCAGCGGGTGTGGCTATACAGCCTGACACCGGCACGGCTGCTGTCGCCAACAGCGGCTCGAATACGGTTTCGGAGTTCACAATCGGCAGCGGTGCGATTTCCGCAACGGCTACCAACATTCCGGTGGATCAGCGCCCATTCGGCGTGAGCATCGACCCCATCGATAATCTCTTGGCCGTCACCGCCACCACGCAGAACACGGTTGATATCGTGAATCTCGGGACCCATTTCATCGTGGGCCGCCTCAATAATTTTGAGGTACCGAGTGATGCGGCATTCGATCCCGTCTCGGACACATTCCTCGTCGCCAACAGTCTTCTAAACGATCTGGCGGTTGTCGATCCGAAGGCATTTACGGCTACGCCCATCCGCATGGGCATCAATCCAACGGCGATTGCGTACAATTTCCAGAGCGGCACAGGCGTGAGTGTAAATAACGCCACCAACACCCTATCGGTTTTCAATTTTCTGGCCACGAACCCCAATTCGGTGTTGTCAATCCAAGCTGGTAAAGTCGATTTCGTGCTGCCCATGGGTGGCTCGGCCGAATTTTCCGTCGCCATCAATCCTTTGACGAACGTCGCAGCAGTTGTCGATCAGGCGAATGGGCGATTGCTGCTGATTCCTTTGCCGCGCTGACCACTGAGGGAAGACGCGCTCGGCTGGGTCAGAGGCAGGTGAAAAATCAGATAGGTCTCGGCCAACTGCGGTCTTGTTTGGCGCATCGGTATCAGTAGGCATGTTTGGGTGCGGGCTGTTTCGGAGTAGATTCGGACGAACGAAACCGATTTAGTTCCAATTCCGATTGACCGGTTCAAGGTTGGCTCGCTATAATCGCGGGTTTGTAGTTTCCCAAATGACTCGTATCGAGGAGCTAGAATGAAGATTCGAAATGCTGGTATGGCGGCGCTTGCCATGCTTTTGATCGTCCCGGCCGCTTGGGCGCAGGCCGAACCCAGTGCACCGGCTGCCGCAACTGGAAAAATCGCCGTCATTAGTCTCCAGACAGCGATCGCGGGCACTCAGGAAGGCAAGCAAGCCTCCAAGGAACTTCAAGCTCAGTTTGCTTCGCGGCAGACTGAGTTGGAAAACCTTCGCAAACAGATTGCCGATCTGCAGCAACGTCTTCAGGCCGGTGCAACCACACTGAGCGACGAAGAGAAAGCGCGCTTGGCTTCTCAGGGAAACATACTCACGCGAAAGTTCCAGCGTGAACAGCAGGATTTACAGGATGACGGGAACGATGCGCAGCAACTGGCCATCAATCGCATTGGCCAGAAAATGATGACCGTACTCGACAAGTTTGCCAAGCAAAACGGATACGGCCTGATTCTCGACAATGGCACCTCCGCGCAGAGTGCTCCGGTTGTTCTGTATTCGGCAAATCAGGTCGACGTGACTCAGCAGATCATTAAGCTATACGACACCGCATATCCCGTTAAGTCGGCCGCGCCGGCTGCATCGCGCCCGGGCACCCCTAAGCCTAAGCCCTCACAAAAGTAACCAGCAGCGGGAACGGGATCGCGCCTGCCAAGCGGGTGGGTTCCTCGAAGGCGGGGATGATTAGTTTTGATCCCCGCGCAGTCGATGGAGCCTATTCGGAGCTTCTCCGTGCATCAGTGTTGGCTTGCGTTTCGCAGTACCTAAGTTTATACTGGCGTCGTTCGAAGTTGGGCGAAAGTTCAAGTGGGCGCGAGCCCACTTTTTTGTTGGCCGCGAAATTCACGTGGCGCTGCGATTTTCAGGGCGCCCGGCGCCGCCAGCCAGGGTTTCCGGGTGTCGATGAACCTGGACAAGATCCGCGAAGCAGCAGAGCGTGTAGCACGCTCGGTGGGCGTTGAAGTTGTCGACGTCGAATGGCAGGTGGGCAAGCAGCGCCTGTTGCGGCTTTACATCGACCGGCCCCCGTCGCCCGGCCAAGGTATAGGTTCGGGCATCAGTCACAGCGATTGCGAAGTCGTCAGCGAGCAGCTGAACGTAATCCTCGATGTCGAGGATTTGGTGCCTGGGCCCGCCTACGTCTTGGAAGTGAGCTCGCCCGGTCTAGACCGGAAATTGCTCAAACCCTCAGATTACGAGAGGTTCGCCGGGCGCCTGGCAAAGGTTTGGCTGAACGAGCCAGTCGAGAACGCGAAGTTTCTCGAAGGCCGCCTGGCGGGATTTGCGGATGGGTTGGTTCAAATGTCGGTGCGGGATCGGACAATTTCCTTCCCGCTGGCGAATGTTCGCAAAGCGAATTTAGTCGTCGAATTCTAGGGAGATGTAGCGAATGGCGAGTTTGCTCTACCAGACGATCGAACAGATCAGCCGGGACAAGCATATCGAGCCGGAGATCATCGTCGCAGCCATTGAGGAAGCGATGGTTGTCGCGGCGCGTAAGTTCTATAAGACCGACGAGGATCTGCGCTCGAAATTCAACCCGGAAACAGGTCAGGTTGACCTCTTCGCCGTTCGCACGGTTGTCGAGGAAGTTGCCGATCCGCTCCGCGAAATCGCTCTTTCCGAAGCGCGCAAGCAGCAGCCCGCCATCGAAATCGGCGGCGAAATTCCACAGGCTCGTGCCACCGACGTTCTGGGACGTATTCAGGCGCAGACTGCGAAGCAGGTGATTCTGCAGAAGGTTCGCGAGGCCGAGCGCGACACAATCTATAACGAATTTCACACGCGCGTCGGCGAGCTTGTAAATTGCATCGTCAAGCGCCTCGACGGTCCGGACGTCATCGTGGATCTCGGCCGCACCGAGGCGCGCTTGCCCAAGCGCGAACAGTCTCGCCTGGAAACGTATAACGTTGGGGATCGCCTTCGCGTTGCGATTCGTGCTGTCGAGCGCGCCGCCAAAGGGCCGCAGGTGGTGGTCTCGCGAGCGGATCCCGTGCTTGTCCAGCGATTGTTCGAAATGGAAGTTCCCGAAATTTATGACGGTACCGTGCAAATTCGCGCCGTCGCTCGCGAAGCCGGCGAGCGCACCAAGATCGCGGTCGAGAGCCGCGACAAGGACGTGGACCCGGTCGGCGCATGCGTCGGCATGAAGGGTATGCGTGTGCAATCGATCATCCGCGAATTGCGCGGCGAGAAAATCGATATCATCCCTTACAACGAAGATATTCTTCTCTTCGCGCAAAAGGCCCTCAGTCCCGCCAAGGTGACGCGCGTGCAAGCCGTCGACATGGAAGAGAAGCGCCTTGAAGTGATCGTCGAGGACACTCAACTTTCTCTGGCCATCGGCAAGAAGGGCCAGAATGTCCGCCTTGCCAGCAAATTGATCGGCTGGAATATTGATATTAAGAGCGAGGAAGAGAAGCGCCGCGAAGTGGAAGCGCAAATGTCAGAAATGACAGTCGCCTCCACATCCCTCAACGAGCTACAGGGCGTTGGTCCTAAGACCATCGAAAAGCTTGAGGCCCACGGCGTTACATCCATTGAGAAACTGGCCGACATGACTCCCGAGCAATTGCTCGAAATTCCGGGCATCGGCGAAAAAATGGTCGAGAAGATTCGCGTTTGCGTCGAACAGTATTTCCAGGCGCTCGAATTGCAACAAACTCCAGTGCCGGAAGAAACCGCTGCCGAAATTGTGGCAGTCGAAGAAGTTGCAACACCGGTGGAGGCAGTAGAAGAATCCGCCGCCGGCGCGACAGAGACGGAAGCAACCACAGAGACCGAGGCCGAAGCCTCACCGGAAACAACCGAAGGCCTTCCGGAAGAGGTTGAGACCGCTCCAGAATCTGTGGAAACTGAATCCGCTGCTGAGATTTCTTCTGGAACGTCTGAACACGAGCAGCAACATCCAGCTGACGAGCACGACGGCAAGACTGATACCGATTCAAAGTCCCTTAAGGCGGAGGACAACGCTTAACTGATGCCAGAATCTGGGCAAATCCGCATTAACGAGCTCGCGCGGGAACTGGAGATCAAGGCAAAGGTCTTGATCGAGTACCTGCCGGAGCTCGGTATCGCCGAGAAGAAAACGCACTCGAGCTCCCTTGAGCATGAGCAAGCGGACCGCGTGCGGAAGCATTTCCGTGATCTCGCAGCCGCCGAAGCCGCGGCAGAATCTGAAAAGCAGGCCAAAGCCGCGGCCGCCAAGGCCAGACCAGCCGCGCGACCTGCCGCTTCGGTCCCAACGACAGGCGCCCAAGCGCCCGCGTCGGCCGCGCCCACCACCGCGAAACCTGTCGCAGTTCCTCCAGCGACTCCGGGCGTAAAGGCTCCGATTCGTCCCGCGGCACCTTCGCCAGCCGGGCCGCGTCCTGCTGGCGCTCCGGCAATCGCCGCCCCGGCTGCCGGTCATCCTGCGGCAGTTGCTCCGCGGACTGTAGCGCCGTCATCTGGAGCGCCCACACCCATTCCAGCTCAGAGGCCCGGCGCTCCTCCATCGCAGCGCTCTCCTATCGTCACAAGACCCGCTGCAGCTGGCAGCCCTGCGACAACCGTTTCTCGCCCCGGCTCCGCGCCCGGACAAGGGCAGCGACCATCCGGTGGCTATTCAAGACCGGGCGCTCCGCCGCGCCCTGGCGGCGCTCCGTCAGGATATCGGCCTGCCGCTGGCGCACAAGGTGCACCGCGTCCAGGCGGCGCGCCCATGCGACCTCCGCAGCGTCCCGGTGGCCGTCCCGGCCAGCCAATGGGCGGCAGACCCGCCAGCGCCGCGGGTCAGGCCCCGAAAGCGGAGCCCGGCAAGCCTCTTTACGTGCGCAAGCCGCCTGCTCGCGCCAAACCGACAATTGAAAAGCGTTTCGCCGAAGGTGAACGCAAGCTGCATCCTGTCCGCGCTCGCGCCGGCGCTGCCGCGGGACGCGGAGTTGGCCATGCTGAACCGGCCGCGCCTCCCATTGTTCGCGAGCCGCGCCCAGTCACCATCACCGAAGGCATCACCGTGCGTGAGCTTGCCGAAAAGCTCGACATTCGCGCGAAGGAGTTGCTGAAGAACCTTCTCGATCGTGGAGTTTTCGCCAGCATCAATCAGGCTCTCGATATTCAGACTGCTACAAGCCTCGCCGAAGCCTTCAGCGGGATCGTTCAAGTGGTCTCGTTCGAAGAGCAGATGGCGCATGAGGACGTCAGCAAGGACGATAAATCCGAAAGGCTCACGCCTCGCGCTCCTGTTGTCACCGTCATGGGCCACGTTGATCACGGCAAGACCAGCTTACTCGACGCGATCCGCTCCACCGATGTTGCTGGCGGCGAATCCGGCGGTATCACGCAGCACATCGGTGCCAGCGACGTGCACCTCGATGGCAAGCGGATCGTCTTCATTGATACGCCGGGTCACGAAGCCTTCACGCGTATGCGCGCTCGCGGCGCAAAAGTCACGGACATTGTTGTTCTCGTCGTCGGCGCCGATGATGGCGTCATGCCGCAAACCGAAGAAGCCATTGATCACGCGCGTGCCGCGAAAGTGCCCATCATTGTCGCGCTCAACAAAATCGACAAGCCGGACGCTCAACCGGAGCGCGTGAAGCGCCAGCTCGCCGACCATGGCTTGATGCCCGAGGATTGGGGCGGGGACACGGTCATGGTTGAAGTCTCGGCCAAGACCAAAAAGAATATCGAGCGTTTGCTCGAGATGATCCTGCTCGTCGGCGATCTTCGCGAACTGAAATCCAATCCCGCGGCCTCCGCCAGCGGCACGGTCCTCGAATCGCGCATCGACAAGGGCAGAGGGCCGGTCGCCACGGTTCTTGTCCAGAACGGCACCCTTAGCGTGGGCGACGTTTTTATCTGCGGCGCCGTTTACGGCAAGGTTCGCGCGTTGTATGACGATCGCGGTCAGCCTGTGAAAAGTGCCGGTCCTTCGACTCCTGTCGAGGTCCTCGGCCTGCAAGGCATCCCGGACGCGGGCGATCAGTTCTACGTCGCGGACGAAGCCAAGGCGCGCCACATCGTCGAGTATCGCCAGTCCAAATTGCGCGAAGCCACGCTGGCAAAATCGGCAAGCTCGCGCCTCACGCTCGATCAATTGCACGAGCAGCTAAAGGCCGGCGAGGTTAAGGACCTCCCGATCGTCATCAAGGGCGATGTGCAGGGCTCCGTCGAAGTTCTCAGCGAAATGCTGCCCAAGCTTTCAAACGATCAAGTAAAGCTCAAGATCATCCACGCCAGTGTCGGCGCCGTTTCCGAAACGGACGTTCTTTTAGCCTCTGCATCCAGCGCCATTATCATCGCATTCAATGTCCGGCCGGAGCGCAAAGCCTCTGACCTCGCGCAGCAGGAAGGCGTCGACATTCGCTTGCACACGATCATCTACGAAGTGGTTGATGAGATTAAGAAAGCCATGGTCGGCTTGCTTACGCCAGTCATCAAGGAACAGTATCTGGGACGCGCGGAAGTACGGAACACATTCCGCGTCAAGGGCGTTGGCATGATCGCCGGTTGTCACATTCAGGATGGGATCGTGAAGCGCGACGCAGAAGTCCGCGTTCTGCGGGACAACGTTGTGGTTTACACCGGGCGCATCAGTTCACTCCGCCGCTTCAAGGAAGATGTCAACGAAGTCCGCGCCGGCTTCGAATGCGGAATCAGCATTTCGAATTTCGCCGACGTCAAAGTTGGCGATATCCTGGAATGCTTCGCGATGGAGCGCACGGCTCACCCGGGAGCAGGGGCCTGAGTTAATCTGCCGAAGTTCCTCCCCACAGGAGGGCAATGATGCCAATCGGCCTCGTCACTCTGGAAATTCACATTCCGGATGCGCGCTCTCTGAAGGATAAACGCCAGGTGCTGCGCAGTTTGAAGGATCGCCTGCGCGGCCATTTCAACGTGGCTGTTGCGGAGCTGGACCATCAGGATTTGTGGCAGCGCTCCGTTGTCGGCGTGGTGGGAATTTCCGCCGACGATCAGCATCTCTCGCAATCCATGGCCGCCGTGCTCGAAGCCTCCGAGCAGGTACTGGGACGGGATTTGATCTCGCATGAAATCGATTATTTTTGAAATCGTTGTTCACTGGAGCGCCAAATTCAAGTAGGGTTGCCAACCATGACGGTAGCCGGCCATCGTTCCGAACGCATCGCGGAAGAGATTCGTCACGAAGTCAGCCTGATGCTCGCGGGTGAGTTGAAGGATCCGCGCCTCGCCACGGCCATGAACGTCACCGAAGTGCGCGTCGCGCCGGGCCTGAAGCACATTCGCGTCTACATCGAAGTGTTTGGCTCCGATGAGGATCGCGAAACCACTCTCAGGGGACTCGCCGCTGCTTCGGGATTTATCCGCCACGAACTCGTCGAACGCTTGCAGCTTCGCCGTGCGCCGGATATTGACTTTGTTCCGGATCGCTCCGAGGAGTACGGCCACCGCATCGACGATCTGCTGAAGAAGAGCAAAACTCAGGGAGAAGCGTAGACTCCACGCGAGCCGCCGCTCACCTCTGATGCCACGAAACATTCAGCCGCCGCACATTGACGGGGCCCTCGTCATCGACAAGCCATCCGGGAAGACATCCCACGACGTCGTCGAAGCTGTGCGCCGCTTGGTAGGCTTTCGCCAGATCGGCCATCTCGGCACGCTCGATCCGCTGGCAACCGGCGTCCTTGTCTTGCTTCTCGGACGCGCCACGCGCCTCGCACAGTTTTATACGGGCCGCCGCAAGCGCTACAACTGCACCGTTCGCTTCGGCTACGTGACCGATACCTACGATTCCGACGGAGCGGCCCAAGGTCCTGATCTCGCGCCGGATCTTGACCGCGCCGCGATCGAATCTCTTGCTGCGCGGTTCCTCGGGCGCATCCAGCAAGTGCCCCCGGCGTTTTCCGCCAAGAAAATTCATGGTCGTTCCGCGCACGAACTTGCCCGCAAGAAAAAGCCAGTCACGCTGAGGCCCGTTGAAGTGGACGTCTACGAATTTCGCCTGACTGAAATCGAAGGCTCGTACGCGAAGTTCACCGTTGAATGCGGCGCGGGCACGTATATTCGTGCGCTGGCCCATGACCTCGGCAAACTCGAAGGGTCCGGCGCGCACCTCTCCGAAATCAGCCGCACTGCCGTCGGGGAATTCACCCTCGATCAGGCCATCAAGCTCGAGGAATTGGCCGAAGCCGCCCGTTCCGGGCGGTTGGCCGAACGGGTCATTCCTCTCGAAGCGCTGTTGCCGGAACTCCCGCGCGTCACCATCCTGCCTATCCTTGAGCGCCGCGTGCGTCACGGCGCAAAATTCAACATTCCCATCGCGCAGATTCAGCCGGGTCACGCAACCGCCGCACAGAATGCTCCCGAAGAACTGGATTCCGGCGACTGGAAGCCCGCGCGTCTCCGTGTCTTCAACTCACAAGAGCATCTGATCGCCATTGCTCAGGCCGTTGTTCCGCGAACCTATCAGCCGATTGTTGTCCTCGAAGCCGCGCCATAAAGGAAGATCATCTCCGCACGAATTGAAGAAGGGTCCAGAGGTCTCTATGGCACGGGCCGAATCGGCGAGGAAACAAATCCACCGACATCCACCGGCGCCCGCCCTGCGTAGATTGGCTTAGCAGTCCTTGGGTTCCAGCTCACCACTCTGGGCGTCACCAGTATCAACAATTCCGTTTTGTCGTTTTGCGTACTGCGTTTGCTTCCCAGCAACCCAAGCGGCCCCAGTTCCGCCACTCCCGGAGTGCCGTTGATAGCACGCATCTCTTGTGATTCGATGATCCCTGCCAGTGCGGTTGTTTCCCCATCCTTCACGCGGACCGTTTGATCGATTGTCTGATTGCTGATCACGGGTATGTTGTTTACGGAAGTCCCCGTCAGACTGCGTAGTTCGAAGTGCAATTCGAGCGTTACCTCATCATCCCCGTGCATGTGCGGTGTTGCCTTCATCTTTAGCCCAATGTCCTCATACTGGGAACTTGGGAACGGAATCGGCGCCGCAGCGTTATTCGTCGAACTAAAAGTGGCGTTGTCCAATATCACGGAAATTGTGTTGGCCGTCGAATCTGTCACGGCCAGATCGGGTGGATGGGCTGCGCCCAGGAACTCCCCGGTTACCAGGCCGATTGGCCCCGTTCCTGTCGGAAGCTGCAGCGGTGAAGCAAACGTACCGTCACCATTGGCGATCAAGACGTCCACCAGGTCCGCGCTCTCATCCGATATCGCCAGGTCTGTTCGCCCGTCCACGTTGAAATCTCCGGTAGTAATCGCCGCTGGCTTATTGCCCGTAGTCGAGTTGCCGCCCAACGCAGAAGTGCCATTCGCTTTGAATGTTCCGTCGCCATTGCCCAGGAAATTCGAGATGGTGTTATCCGTTTGATTGACGACGACTAGCCCGATATTCGTGTTGGTATTGACGTTGAACTGTCCCGCGGCGATTGCCACCGGCAAAGTCCCCGTCAGAAGCGTTCCTTTGCCTGCAAAAGTCCCGTCCCCGTTCCCCAGAATAATCGAGACGGAGTTCGCCGACTGATTTGTAATCGCGAGGTCTGCCTTGCCGTCGTTGTTGAAGTCGGCGGTGGCGATTGCTGATGGACCTTGCCCGGTCGACAGCACGGCTTGCGGTTGGAACGTTCCATCGCCATTTCCAAGCAGAATCGAGACTGTGTTATCGCCTTGATTGACTACCGCGAGATCCAGATGGCCGTCTCCGTTGAAATCGGCCGCCACAGCCGCCACTGGATTCTTCCCTGTGGCGAAAGTCCCCTTGAGCGTGAACGTACCGTCGCCGTTGCCGAGAAAAATGGAAACCGTATCGTCTGTCTGGTTCACCACTGCAAGGTCAGGAATGCCGTCGTTGTTGAAGTCCGCCGTAACCAGCGCAACAGGGCCCAGCCCTGTCGTCAGTGTTCCTTTGCTGGTGAATGTGCCATCGCCGTTTCCAAGGAAAATGGACACGGTGTTGTCATCGTGGTTGGCGTCCGCCAGGTCTACGTTGCTATCGGCATCGAAGTCCGACGCAACAATCGCCACGGGATTCTTCCCCGTGGTGATATCCGTTCGCGGAAAGAGACTGGACGACACAACAGGGAGGAAACTCGGCGACGTGACGCCCGAAGAGAACTGCGCCAGCGTAATCGGCACGCGGTCCCCAACGAAGAACGTCACAGGTTTGCCGTCCTCCGCTCGCAGAAGGACGCGCTTACCGTTCTTTACAACATTCAGCGTATCTGAGAACGCCGCCGCGGCGCCGGGCAGCGTAGCGAGAAATGTCGTTTTTCCCCCTCCAAACGCAATCAGCGGTGGAATCAACGAGCCTATGCCGACTTGCCCTGATCCCACCAACGAGGCAATTTGGTTCGCGCCCAATCCCGAAAGGGCGCTCGTCGGTCCGAAAAGTTGTTCAATCACCCCTATGAGCCCGGCTATGCCCGATTGTGCAGTTTGAATCTGTTGTGGCGTCAAGGAGAAGGCTGACACCGATGTGGGCGGCGTAATTCCGATTTGGCTGGCGGCATTGCGGTCCACTTCGAGAATCTCCACCTCCAACACCATTTCTCCGCGCGGCCCTTCAAGTTGGTCGAGCAATTTCGTTGCCACCGAAACTGCCTGTGGCGATGCCCGCATCGTAATCGTCCGCGCCGATGAATTCAGCTGCGCGCGCGTGATTCCCGCGATGTCGCGGATGATGCGCAGCACCTCGGTCATATTGTTTGCCGTTTCCGAGGCAGGTAGCTCCACGGTGCTGACAACCGACAGATCGTAGGCGCGGCGTTTTGCTGGCGTGTCGGCGGCTACAAAGAAAAGTCTGCTCGTCAGCGGCCGCCAGAACGTTCCCGTCATATCGCCGAGCACGCGCATGGCGGTCGTAAAATCAACATTGCTGATTCGCAAATGAACCGGCTTCGATTGCAGCTCAACGTCAAACGAGGCATCCACGCCAAACTCGCGCGCCACTGCTTCGTACGCGCTCATCGTATCGCCGCGAAAATCGAAGTTGCGCGTGCCCGTCAGCGGCTCCAGTCGAACCACGCCAGCCGGCTCGGCCATCAGTTGCCGCAGAGCGGCAGCCGATGACGGAGCCAGTTGCGCCAGCCTTTCGCGCAGCATCTCATCGCTCGGGTCAAGCACCAGCGCCGCGCCCAATTCCTCGCGGGCTTCGGCCAAGTGGCCTGTCAGCGCATCCCGCTCCGCGTTGTCCACGGATGCGCTTACCAGTTGGCTTCGCGCGAACTCTCTCCGCAATAAATATCCCGGCTCGGTTGGATCCTGCTGCGCAGCTTCTGTGTAAGCCGCAAATGCCATTGGCCAATTTTTTTGTTTCTCCGCCTTCAGCCCGCGTTCGTACGCCTCTTTCGCACGCTTGGAATTGTAGGTTCTCGTTTGAGCGGCTCCAGAGAGAGATTTGGCCGGCGTTTGCGCTTGTCCGCCGAATGTGCCAAGCGCGGTGCACAGACCAAACGCGATCGTTAGGAGTAGGCGCAATGAATATACCTGTTCGCTATTCTTACAGAGATTGGCGTGAAGCCCGTACCGTTGCCTGCCGTTGTGCCGGGAAAGCCAAGGCGTGTCTCAAGAGCGTACCTCTTTTGTGAATTCAGGAAAGTCTATCGAACGTAGGGTATTTCTCTTGACGATCTTTTCACAGAGCGATACACTCAAAATTCCTAGTTGATACTGTGTTACAACTGGGTTCGACTCCTAAATGTTTTCCGCACTCCTACTCGCTCTCCGCGAAGGCGTTGAAGCGGCCCTTGTGGTCGGCATCGTCTTAGTCTATCTCAATCGCACTGGCCGTCGCCAATTGGCGCGTTACGTGTGGGCTGGCGTGGGCGTCGCCGTCGCGTGCAGCTTCGCGGCCGCTGTTCTGCTGCAACGCTGGCAGGTCAGCGAAGACGGGTTCGAGGGCGTACTTATGCTCGCCGCTGCCGCTCTCGTTGTCTCCATGATTATTTGGATGAACCGCGTCGCGCGCCGCCTGCGCAAAGAAATCGAGCAGCGCGTTGAAACCTATGTGCAGAAAGGCGAGCGCGCAGCCGGGTGGGGAATCGGCTTTTTTGTTTTCCTGATGGTCTTGCGCGAGGGCGCCGAACTGATTCTGATTCTTCGCGCCGTAGAGCTCTCCATCGCGGGGCTTCAAATCTGGATCGGCACCGGAATCGGAATCGCCATGGCCGTCGCCGTTGGCCTGTTTTTCTTCCAAGGCACGCTTAAGATTCCTCTGGGCCGCTTCTTCGCCGCCACCAGCACGATCTTGATGGTTGTCGCGTTTCAACTTGCCCTGACAGGCTTGCATGAATTGAGCGAGGCCACTTGGCTTCCATCGAGCAAGCAGGAAATGGCGACGATCGGTCCCATCGTCCGCAACGAATATTTCTTCTTCGTTGTAATTCTCGGCGTCGCTGCAATCGTGGTGTTGCGTGAATGGTTCGCGCTCCACGGAGGTGAGGCCGGCGGCACTGGCCGTGCGGCGCTCGATGCGCCTGTGAATCCGGCCGAAAAGCGCCTCCGAGAGCACGAGTACCGCCGTCGCCGAGGATGGAGTTTCGCGGCGGCCTTTCTGTGCCTTGCCGTCATACTCTCCCTCACGGCTGAATTCGTTTACACGCGCGCGTCAGCCGCCCCTCCGGAAGCAGAGCATGTCGCGGCAGTTGGAAACATCGTCCGCGTCCCGCTGGCCGAAATGAGCGGTGTCTCTGTGCATTTCTATACCGTGGACGTGCAGGGAACCGCTTTTCGCTTTTTCGTGATGCGCAAGCCCAACGGCGACTACGTCACCGCGCTCGATGCCTGCCAAATCTGCGGCCGGATAGGTTATCGCCAGGAAGGCTCCGTACTGATTTGCCGTAACTGCGGCGCGCCTGTCAACGCCGCCGAAATTGGCATGCCCGGAGGCTGCAATCCCATCGCCTTCAAGTCGCACGTCGAAGGAACGAACATCGTCGTCGACCTTTCGGCAATCACGGATGCGGCCTCTGAGATTCAGAAGTAGGGACAAGCCAACATGTTCATCCGCCTTCTAAGAGAATCGTTCACACGCAACCCGCGCCGGAAAGTGCTCACGGGAATTGCCCTCGTTCTCGGCATGGCTGTTGCCACGGCTACGTTCACCGTCGCGGTGGATGTTGGCGATCAACTCGCGCGCGAGTTCCGCAGCCTTGGCGCGAACCTGCTGGTCACGCCGCAAGCGGACACGCTGCCCGTCGAGATTGGCGGCGTTGACTATCGTCCAGTCGACCAGGGCGCCTATCTTTCCACTTCGGCTCTGCCCAAGCTCAAGACTATTTTCTGGCGCCACAATATTCTCGGCTTTACGCCCTTTCTCGATATCCCCGTACAAGCCGGCATCAACCAGTCGGCTGAGAACACTACAAGATTCCAGACAACGCTCATTGGCACCTGGTACAGGCACTCCGTGCCGATCGAAGACGGCACCACTTTCGTGACCGGCGCCAGTTTCACCCATCCATGGTGGAAGATTCGCGGCCAATGGTTCGCCGACGATTCGAAAGACTGCGTGGCTGGCACATCAGTGGCACAAAAATATGGAATCGCCATTGGGGACAAGCTAAGTCTCAGCGCTGGCCCCCGCGAATCTCTCGCGACCGTCACTGGCATCGTCACCACGGGCGATTCGCAGGACGACGCCGTGCTCTGCCCGCTTTCCGTGGCCCAGGCTCTCGGCGGCAAGCCCGACGAATTTCGCCAGCTTTTTGTTAGCGCTCTCACCAAGCCAGCCGATGCATTCTCGCAAGAAGATCCCAACAAGATGACGCCCACGGAATTCGACCGCTGGTATTGTTCACCGTACATCACTTCGATCGGCCGCCAGATTCAAGAAGTCCTCCCCGGCACGCACGTTGAGGCCATCCGCCGCGTTGCAGAGACCGAGGGCCGCGTACTCTCGCGCGTCAGTCTTCTTCTCTGGATTGTTACTATCGCCGCGCTTATTGCCGCCGCTCTTGCTGTCGGTGCCACTTCGGCCACCACCGCAATGGAGCGTCGCGCCGAAGTCGGCCTGATGAAAGCCTTGGGCGCAACCAATTTTCTGGTTGGCGGTCTATTCCTCTGCGAACAGTTGCTTCTGGCGATCGCCGGAGGCTGCTTGGGTTTTCTCCTCGGTGCGGGCCTCGCGCGCGAGTTGGGTGAAACAGTCTTCGGCGTCGCGACTTCGCCGCGCCTGATCGTCCTGCCGATAATTCTTGCAGCCGCTGCCGCCGTCGCGCTGCTTGGAAGCTGGATTCCGCTCTATCGCGCCGCACACGTCCCGCCCGCGCCCATTTTGAGGGGGCAGTAGTGTTCAAGCGCCTGCTCTTCCATTTGCTTCGCGGAAACCGCGTGCGGCTCGTTGTGGCGCTGGTCGCGCTCATCAGTGGTGGCGCGGTTGTGTCCGCACTATTGAATCTCGATTTGGATATCAACCACAAGCTCACCCAGGAATTTCGCTCCCTCGGCGCAAATGTTGTCATCTCCGCGCCGCAAACCTCATCCGCAACACCAGGCGTGCCCGCGCTCATGGACGAGTCGCTTATGCAAAATATCGAGCAAAATATTGACCGTAAATCCCCAGTTTCAGGCACGATTGCATCGCCGGATTTGTATCTTGTCGCGCGCGCTGGCTCCAAGAATGGGCAGAATGTAGTCGTCACGGGGACGTGGCTCGACCGCGTCTCGCAAATGGAACCGTGGTGGAAAATTGCCGGAACGGCAAGTTTTTCGCGAACGGATCTTTCTCAATGTCTCATCGGCCGCAACGTAAGCAGCAGTCTCGGTCTTTCGACGGGAGGCAATATCGCGTTGTCGTATCAAGGCCGCAGCGTAAGTCTCACCGTTGCAGGAGTCGCAGACGCGGGCGGCTCGGAGGACAATCAGATTTTCGTCAACTTGCCCATCGCGCAAAAACTCGCTGGCCTCGACGGCAAGATTGAGTTGATCCAATTAAGCATTCCTGGCTCGGCGGCTCAAATTCGCAGCGTTGCGGACAAGCTCCAAGCCGCCTTTCCCACCCTCGAAGTGAAACCGATTCCGCAAATCACGGAAGCGGAAGGGAAGCTTCTCGAGCGAATACGCTTTCTGATTTTTTCCATGGGGTTGCTCATTCTTGTCCTTACCGCGTTGTGCGTGCTCGCAACAATGGCTGCGCTCGCGATGGAGCGCCGCCGGGACGTAGGCCTGATGAAGGCTCTCGGCGGCTCGATTCAAAAAGTCCTGCGACTTTTCCTTGCTGAGGTCGGCGTCCTCGGAACCGTCGGTGGAATCCTCGGATACGCGCTCGGCATGGCCCTTTCTGTTTGGATGGGCCATCGCGTTTTCGGCACGAGCATTTCTCCGCGTTGGGAAGTGTTGCCTGCTACGGTCATCTTAATGCTCTGCGTCGCGCTCGCGGGAGCTCTGCCTCTGCGCTTGCTCGGCAACGTTCGTCCGGCCGTAATTTTGAGGGGAGAATAATCAGTGGCGCTCGTCGAAGTCACGGAACTGAAAAAAACTTTCGACGACGTCTGCGCGCTCAACGGCGTCTCCTTTACCGTCGAACCCGGCGAATGGATCGCCATCATGGGCCCTTCCGGTTCCGGTAAGACTACGCTCATCAATATTCTTGGCGGCCTCGATACACCCACGGACGGCCGCGCCATCGTCGACGGTGTCGACGTCGGTCGTCTCGACGAAGCGGGCCTCACACGCTTTCGCGCTGAGAAAATCGGTTTTGTTTTTCAGCAGTTTCATCTCGTCCCGTATCTCACCGCGGTTGAAAACGTCATGCTCGCGCAATATTTTCACAGCACCACGGACGAACACGAAGCCGCGGAAGCCCTTCGCCGCGTCGGCTTGGGCGAACGCCTCACGCATCTTCCTTCGCAACTTTCCGGCGGCGAACAGCAGCGCGTCGCCGTCGCCCGCGCGCTCATCAATCATCCCAAGCTTATTCTTGCCGACGAGCCCACGGGCAATCTCGACGAAGCCAACGAGGAAACCGTGATTCGCCTTCTGCGCGATCTCCACAGCGAAGGTCACACAATCCTGATGGTCACGCACGATCCCTCCATCGGCAGCCTCGCGGACCGCCGCATCGAGCTCGCGCATGGCCGCCTTGCGCAAATTACGGTCTACTCCTCCGAAGACGAAGCGCGTATTGATCACGTGCTCGAGGAATTGTGGCTCTGCGCCGAAATCGGCAAGCGCGCCAAACTCGCGCGTTTCCATTCCCTCGATGCCGATCCCGAGCGCACGCTGCAACGCCTCTCTGTCGTGGGCCTGGTGGCAATGAACGATTCCGAAATTGAATTGACTGACCGCGGCCAGCGCCGCGCTCGCGATGTCGTTCGTCGTCGCCGCCTCGCCGAGCGCCTCTTCACAGACACGTTTTCGATCGCCAATGCCGAGGCCGATTCGCAGGCCTGCAAGTTCGAGCACATCATCAGCCCGGAACTCGACGAGCGCATCTGCAGCTTCCTCGGCCATCCTGTGACGTGCCCGCACGGCAACCCCATTCCTCCCGGCCCCTGCTGCCCGGCAAAGGAAAAAGGCAAATGAGCCCAGCACGTTGGGAAGGCCGCGAATTGCTCGTTGCGCCCCTGCCGCGTTGCCGTTGCGAATGAAAATCTATCTATGCCCATTCCACTCGACATCCGCAAAAAACCCATCGACGTCAAAGTTCACGTCTCCACCGGCGCCGGCATAGACATCACCTGGTCCGACGCGCACACCAGCCATTACGACTTTGCTTATCTTCGCGAGCATTGCCCCTGCGCCACTTGCAGAGAGGCAGACGACAAGAAATCCAGCCTCACCCAAAATATCTCCAGTGGTTCAGCCGCGCTGCCTCTGTTCAAGCCTAAGGTCACCGCGCGCGCCGCCGCGGCGGTGGGGAATTACGCAATTCAAATTGAATTTACCGACGGTCACGCCACGGGGATTTATAGCTTCGGCCATTTCCGCGAAATCTGTCCCTGCGAGTCTTGCGTCCGCGAATTTTCCGGCGAAAAGTCTGGCTAACACAAAGTCGCACAAAAACCCCACGCTCCAGTGACCATTTGGCAATTCTAGTTCCGTCCATCACCTTTCTTTTTTGCCTCGTTGGCCGTATAGTCGTTCTCCGCACCTATTTCGTTCATGGCATCCAAGCCCACACCGCCCGGTCAACCCAAGACTTCTGCGCGCCCCGCAGTAAACGTCCTTGTTGCGACGACCGCCATGCTCAGCTTCATCTCCTTCTGGCGCGCCGGCGCGATCGTTCTCAATGACTTAGCGTCCTCGGCGTATTACGCGGGCGGTGAAGCGGAGCAGTTCATCGGCAAATCCGCACCGTGGTTCATCCTGGGTGTAATGCTTCTGGCCTATGCCGTCTCGTTAGTCTACGTCGAAAGCTGCAGCATGTTCGTTCGCGGCGGCGTTTATCGCGTAGTCAAAGAGGCGATGGGCGGAGGGCTTGCGAAACTCTCTGTCTCTGCTCTGATGTTCGATTACATCCTCACCGGCCCAATCAGCGGCGTCGCGGCCGGGCAGTACGTCGCGGGTTTGGTTAACGAGCTTCTACGCTACGGCCACCTTCGTGTTTCGCTTTCTGTAGACGCCACTGCGGCAACCATTGCCATTCTTGTGACGGTGTATTTCTGGTGGCAGAACATCAAGGGCATTCCCGAGTCCAGCGAGAAGGCATTGCGCATCATGCAAGTGACCACGGTGATGGTGGTCATTCTGATTGCCTGGTGCATTTATACCGTTGTCGTTCGCGGCGCTCATTGGCCGCCCGCGCCTTTGCCGCAGAACATGATTCTCAACGAGCACTCGCTCGGATGGCTAAACAAATTCCGTTGGGCGCACACGCTCACGCTTGTCGTGATCTTTGTTGGCATTGGCCATTCCGTCTTGGCGATGAGCGGCGAAGAAACTCTCGCGCAGGTCTATCGCGAAATCGAGCATCCCAAGCTCGCGAACCTCAAGAAAACCGCCCTTATCGTCGTGGCGTACAGCCTGGCTTTCACGGCCTTCGTTTCCATTTTTGCCGTGATGATTATTCCAGACCACATTCGCCCGCAATTCTTCCAGAACCTCATCGGCGGCCTGTCGATGAATCTGCAGGGTCCCTTCCCGCTGCGGCTCGCGTTTCACGTCTTTGTGGTTATCGTCGGTATGCTCATTCTTTCTGGCGCGGTGAATACGGCTATCGTCGGCTCGAACGGCGTGTTGAGCCGCATTTCCGAAGACGGCGTATTGACCGACTGGTTCCGCCACCCTCACCGGCGATACGGCACCACCCACCGAATCATCACGAGTGTCGCGGCCCTCCAAATCGTTACAATTTTGGTCAGCCGCGGCGACGTGAATTTTCTCGGCAACCTCTATGCCTTTGGCGTCATTTGGAGTTTCGCCATGAAGGGCTTCGGCGTTCTTGTCCTTCGTTATACCCATCCCCAGGACCGCGAATATCGCGTTCCATTGAACTTCACAATTGCGGGCACGGAAATTCCCGTGGGCCTTGGCTTGATCACTCTTGTTCTGCTGCTCATTGCCATCGTAAATCTGTTCACCAAACCCGACGCCACCATCGCCGGCGTGGTCTTTTCCGTGCTGTTGTTCTTGGCATTTACGCTCTCGGAGAGAAGAGTTCTGAAACAGCATGGCATGACACGCTCGGCTGAACTCGATCAATTCAACCTCTCAGAGGAGGCGGATATCACCCCCGCGAACGTTGGCGTTCGCCCGGGAAACATTCTCGTCCCAGTCAGCAATTATTACGCGCTTTATCATCTGCATTCCGTTCTCGAGCGATTGAGAACTGATGAGCAGGATATTGTTGTCCTTCATATTCGATTGTTGCGTCGCGCTGCGTCCGGCGAGTACGACCTGAACCCCGAACAGCTTTTCAGTACCATCGAGCAGCTCCTCTTCACCAAAGTCTTGGCCATTGCCGAGAAGGAAGGGAAACCCGTTCGCCTCGCCGTGGCCGCCGCGAATGATTTGTGGGATGGCATTCTGCGTTCCGCCGCGAATCTGCACTCAGCATCCATTGTCGTTGGCGGATCGTCGAAAATGCCGTTGACCGAGCAGGCACGTGAGGTCGGCCTCGCCTGGGAGCGTATGCCTGAACCGCGTCCCCGCGTAGCTCTTGAAATCGTAACCGCTGGCGGACAGCAACGCGTTTTCTACCTCGGCCCGCACTCGCCTCATCTGACGCCAAAGGAAATCGATCTGCTCCACGACATTTGGCTTCGATTGAGCGATGAATTAAAGGGCGAGGAGATCCATCACCACGACATCGTTCATTTCGCGCTGACGGAGCTCGAGCGCGAAATCGCGGAAGGCCAGGGCGAAGCAGTTCTCAACCGCCTCCGCGAGCACCTGCAGGAAATCAAAGACCGCCGTTCTTCCTTGACTTAGCCCGCGCACCGTTCACAGCTTTTTCGCCGCCTGCAAAGAACTTTGCTAGCCAAGTTTCTCCTTGATGTTAAAATGCCTTTCCTTTGTTTGCGGGCAAAGTTTACGCGGCAAGATCGCATGCAATGTTTGCGTCCTAAAGCGTTCTGACACAATCGAATGTCGCAGGAGTCTCAAGTGCACAAAGTTGTCATCATCGGGAGTGGCTGTGCCGGTTTGACCGCCGCGATTTACGCCGCGCGCGCCAATCTGAAGCCGGTTGTTCTCGACGGTTTCGAGCCGGGCGGCCAGCTTACGCTCACAACCATGGTCGAAAATTTTCCCGGGTTCCCGGATGGAATTCTCGGCCCGGAACTGATTGAGTCCATGCGCAAGCAGGCGCAACGCTTCGGCGCCGAGTTTCGCTCTGGCGCAGTCTCATCCGTTGTTCTCAAGCACCGCCCATTCAAAATCGAAGCGGGCAAGGAAACTTTTGAAGCCGAAACGCTCATCATCGCCGCCGGCGCTTCCGCTCGGCTTCTCGGAATCGAATCCGAAAAGCAGTTGATCGGACACGGTGTTTCCACATGCGCCACGTGCGACGGTTATTTTTTTCGTGACAAGGAAATTGCCGTGGTCGGTGGCGGAGACACAGCCATGGAGGAAGCCACTTTTCTGACGCGCTTCGCCAAGAAAGTCACCATCCTCCATCGGCGCAGCGATTTTCGCGCTTCCAAGATCATGCTTGATCGCGCCAAGGCCAACGACAAAATCAAATTCCTCACGCCAGTGGTCGTCGAGGAAGTGCTCGATCCCGCCAAGCACGACGTCGAGGCCGTCAAACTTCGCAATGTTGAAAACAACAAAACCTCTATCCTTCCGATTTCCGGCCTCTTTATCGGTATCGGCCACGAACCCAATACGAAAATTTTCCGCGGCCAGCTCGACATGGACGACGCCGGCTACCTCAAGACTCACAGCGGGAGCCGCACAAATATTGAAGGCGTTTTTGCCGCTGGCGACGTCCAGGACAGGACTTATCGTCAAGCCGTGACCGCCGCCGGTTCCGGCTGTATGGCCGCAATGGACGCGGAGAAATTCCTGGAGGCCCATTCGCACTGATTTCGCCTGCTGCCTCCATGCCTAAATCTCACTGTCCTCCCGAAACCTCGTCCTTAAGAGCGTGCCGTTGGAGCCGCTGCTGATGCTGCGCTCGATTCTGCTCGAACTTTCGCGCAGTCCCCGGATGGCTCATTTTGTCATGCACAACGGCACCAGCCGCCGCATGGCGCGCCGCTTCGTTCCGGGCGAAGCGCTCGACGATGCCGTCGCTGCCGTTCGCGAACTCAACGCGCGCGGCCGCCCGTGCAGCCTGGATTGCCTCGGTGAAAGCGTAACCAGCGAAGCCGAAGCGCGCCGCGCGGCGGAAACGTATCTCGGAATATTTGATCGCATCGCGGCCGAACATCTCGATTGCAATGTCTCGCTCAAACTCACCCAGCTTGGCCTCGATATCAGTGAACCGCTTTGCGAGGATCTTTTCGCAAAAATCGCCTCCCATGCCGCGGCACAAAAGAATTTCGTACGCATCGACATGGAAAGTTCCCCCTACACGCAGCGCACCATCGACATTTGCAAACGCGCCCGCGCAAAAAACGACGCCGTCGGCACCGTGCTTCAGTCTTATCTGTATCGCACGGAGCAGGACGCGAAGGACCTGATCGCTGCCGGCTGCCGGCTGCGTCTGGTGAAAGGCGCTTACAAAGAACCGCCCGAAATCGCTTACCCGAAAAAGATGGACGTCGACGCAAACTATGTGAAAGTGATGAAATTGCTGCTTGTAAGCGGTATTTATCACGGCATCGCCACGCATGACCCGCAGATGCTTGACGCCACTAAGAAATTCGCCGCGGAGCGGGGAATTCGCAACGATCAGTATGAATTTCAGATGCTCTACGGAATTCGTACGGATTTGCAGGATCAGTTGATTCGTGAAGGCTATCGCTTGCGAGTTTACGTTCCCTATGGCTCCGACTGGTTCCCGTATTTCATGCGCCGCCTGGCCGAACGCCCCGCCAACCTGAAATTCTTCCTCTCCAATTTATTTCGCAAATAAAGTTTCATTGATTTACCCTGCGTGGGTTGCAGGCCGCCGTCTATTTCTTCCGGCATACGGTCACGCCGTCGCGCAGCGGAATCAACACTGGAAACAGATCCTTCGAGGAATAGACCGCCTTATTGAATTCTTGCACTCCGCGCGTGTTCGCGTCTTTTGCGCGTCGCGTCACGCGTCCCGACCACAGCGTATTGTCCGTCAGCAGTAATCCGCCGGATTTCAATCGTGGCAGCGCTTTCCGCAGAGCGGCGGGGTACTGATGCTTGTCCACGTCAATGAAGATCAAGTCAAATTTGCCTTTTGTCCTGTCGATCATCGCCAGCGCGTCACCGGTCATCACGGCGATTCGCTTCTCCACGCCTGCCCGTTCGAAAAACTCTTTCGCTCGCCGTGCATTCGAAGGATCGCCATCCGTGTAATAAATCTCCGCGCCGGGCCCTGCCGCGCGCGCCAGCCATATCGTCGAGTACCCGATCGCCGAACCCATCTCGAAAATCCGCTTTGCGCCGGAGATTTGTGCCAGCAAATAAATCATCCGGCCCACTGCGGGCCCAATAATCGGAATGTCGCGCTGTCTCGCCAGTCGCTCCATGTCCCCGAGCACTGCGTCGCGAGCCGGCAGAATATCGTAAATATACTTCTCAACATTCGCTTCCGTGATCTTGCCGGCCATTAATTCGCCTTTCCGCTTGACGCAAACAAAAGTCGCCAGCCTCAGCCGATGCTTTCCCCCGGCTTCAACGCATGAATCTCGAGCCCTGAAATATCCTGCGTCAGTTTCTTGAGTTCTTCCGGCGTCCCGGTGAGCACGGGAAACGTTCCATAATGCATCGGCACGACGTGCTTCACATTGAGCAAACGGATCGCCATCGCCGCTTCGCGCGGGCCCATCGTGTAATGATCACCGATCGGCAACATCGCCACTTCGGGCTCGTACAATTCGGCGATCAATTTCATGTCGCCAAAAACCGCCGTATCTCCCGCGTGATAAATCCGCAGCCCGCCTGGCAGTCGAACGATATATCCGCATGGCTCGCCACCGTAAATCATCTTCTTCCCGTCTTCAATCCCGTTAGAATGCAGTGCATTCACCATCGTCACTTCGATTTCGCCGGCTTTAATCGTTCCGCCTTTGCCCATTCCTGTCGTGTTCTTGACGCCTTTCGATGCCAGCCACAAGCCCGTCTCGTAAATTGAGATCATCTGCGGTTTGAACTTCTTCGCGATTTTCACCGCGTCGCCGATGTGGTCGCCGTGTCCGTGGGTAATCAGCACCGTATCGACGCGCTCGAATTTCTGCATTCCTTTGGGGCATGCGGGATTCCCGGTAACCCACGGGTCCACCACAATCACTTTCCTGCTTGGTGTCGTGATTTTGAACGTGGCATGGCCCAGCCAGGTCAGTTTGTTTCCGCGAGTGTTCAGCACGATCGCCTCCGCATAATTGCCTCGAAAAGTGAAATATGAATGAAGCCTTTACTGACCAGGTGTTCCAGATTTTGGCGCGAACGGATCTGCGGTCAAGCTTTGTATCTCCTTCTCGAATTCCGCGCGCGGCCGCGTTCCAAAAAATTGCGCGTCAAATGTTCCATCCGGCTTGTAGAAAATTGTCGATGGGATAGCACCGTTCCACGCCGGATCGACGCCATGATTGAATCCATCAACGTCGATCCCCGGCTTCTGCCGGTAATTGGGGAAATCGGGCCGATACATTGCCAAAAAATGGCCCACAACATTCAGATCCGCGTCCGCGTCGAAACTCACGCCAAGAAAAACCACTCCCTGAGGTTCATATTTTTTCGCCAGTCCGACCAGCATCGGATATTCCGCTCTGCATGGCTCGCACCACGTAGCCCAGAAATTCACCACCAGCGGTTTGCCTTTATATTTCGCCACCAGTTTCTGGTAGCCCGCCAAGTCGATCAACGGAAGCTCGCCATTTTGCTTTGAAGCGGAGTTTGCCGCGCCAGTTTTCGACGCTGCGGCGTGTCTTGTATTCGGTGCGGGTCGCCGTGCAGCTTGATCCGCATGTGACGCGGCGAGTGCTGATCCGAAGCACGCGTATCCCAGGTAAAAAATCACCGCCGCTGAACAAGCCTTCCGTTTAAGTGGTGTCGTTTGATTGGGCGTCATACGGTTATTCTATCCGTGCGCCTCGCTCGCTTCAATGTGCTGTTTTGCTCACAAAACAGAATCGGACGTCTTCGGCATATTCCAGCTCCCAAACTCTACACACCGTAGCCGAAGATTGCTACAATAGAGATCCACCCTTCTTCACTCGGCCATGATGTAACAACCGGCTCCGATCCTGCCAGAAGCCATACGATGCTTATCGCGCCCAACACGAATCATACCGAAACATCACAAGGAGAATTGTAGTCATGCGAAAAATTCTGGCTGTCACGCTCGCGTTTTGTCTGCTGTACATCCCGCTGTCCGCATACGCAGCCAGTCCGGTCAGTGTGAATGCTCCGAAGGCCGTCGCTTTATGGCAGGACCAGCAGGATCAGCAATACCCGCAAGACCAGCAGGTTCAGGATGACTACGCACCCTACGTGCCATATTCTCCCGACCAACTCGACAATCTGCTGGCCCCCATCGCGCTGTACCCAGACCCTTTGCTCGCGCAGGTTTTGCCCGCTGCAACTTTCGTCGATCAAATCGACGACGCGGACCGCTGGGTGCGTGCCAATGGCCAACAAGGCATTGACGATCAACCGTGGGATGTCAGCGTGAAGGCCGTCGCGCATTATCCCGAAGTCCTCGACATGATGGACGAGAGGCTCGACTGGACCACCGCGGTCGGGCAGGCCTATGTCAACCAATCGACCGATGTGATGGAGTCTGTTCAGCGCTTGCGCTCCCTGGCCTACTCGCAAGGCAATCTTGTCAGCAATTCGCAGTGGCAGATCGTCGATCAGGACGGCTTCATTCAGATCTGGCCTGCCAGCCCCCAATACATCTATGTACCAACATACGATCCGACTATCATCTACGCCCGCCGCGCCTATTTTGGTGGCGCTTTCGGTGTGGGGATTTCTTTTGGCGTGGGTTTTGCAATCGGCGCATGGCTCAATCGTGATACCGACTGGCGCAATCATCGCGTCTACTACACAGGGTGGCGAGGCGATAACGATTGGCAACGTCGCTCGCGTCCGTATATTCGGCAGAACAACATTTACATCAATAATCGCGAAACGAACATCATCGTCAATCGCACGGTCATAAATCGCAACGTGAACGTCAACAACGTCAACAACTATACGAGTGTTCATCGCAACGTCAATTTCGACAACACTGCGCGCAACAGAAACGTCCCTTATCAAAACAATCGAGCGAACACCGCCCGTCCCGGCTATCAGGCTCCGCCAGTCGGCAATCGCGTCATCAATCGAAACATCGATACCAGCAACCCGCGGCTTGACCAGTTCCGCGGACGTCAGACTCCGCAGCAACAAGTGGTTCCCCAGCAGCAGGCGCCGCCACGAGAGGTTCGGATTCCGGAGCAGCAACAGCAGCAGCCACAACAGCAACAGCGAAATCGGGCGACACAGCAGGTGACGCCACCGCAACCGGTTCGGCCTGCGCCGCAACCGGTCCGTCCGGTGCCGCCGCAAGTGATTCGTCAAGCCCCGCCGCAACAGGTGCGGCCCGTGCCAACGCCGCCCCAGGTACGGCCTGCGCCAACGCCGCCACAGGGTCCACGCGCCTTCGGCCGCACCCAAGGCAGCTTCACTCCACAGGCCGCGAGTCAGCGCGGGCAACAGAGCCGTCAGCAAATGAATAGGCCCGCGCCTCCACGGCCCGAGCCCAGCCGCGCACAACCACCCAAGCCAAAACCAAACCGTCCGGGGAAGCCCCAATGAGCCGCACAAAATCGCAAGCGAAAGGTCGCACTCTTATGCAAATTCGAGCGAAACAGATCTCAAGTCGAGTAACGATTCCTTCGGCCCTCGTTTTCTTGGTTGCCATCGCTGCAGTCTTCTTCGTCTTCGGGAATGTTGCGATTCTTCATGCCCAGGACGCAGCTCAGGAGACATTTTCTTCGCCTCAGCAGGCAATGCAGGCGCTTGTACAAGCGGCCGAGGCGAAAGATCACGCCGCGCTGGACAAAATCTTTGGCCCCGCCGCTCAGCAATTGCTTTCTGGTGATCCTGTCGAGGATGCAAAAGATCTGGACGACTTTTCCAAGGGTGTCCAGGCCTCCACCCAGCTTAAGCAGGCCAGCGACTCGAAGTACACCATTACAGTCGGAAACGATAATTGGCCGTTTCCAGTACCCATCGTGAAACAGGGCGATCAGTGGGTTTTCGACACGAAGGCAGGCTCACAGGAAATTTTGGATCGCAGAATCGGAGAGAACGAGCTATCCGCAATTACCACGTGCCGCGCTTATGTCGTCGCGCAGTGGGAATATTTCACGCACGATGACTGGGGTCACGATGGCGTCGCGGCCTATGCACCCCGGTTCATCAGCACGCCAGGCCAGCACGACGGCCTGTACTGGGAAACTGCTCCCGACGAAGCTCCAAGCCCGCTTGGCTCGCTCGTCGCCGAAGCTCGCGCGGAAGGCTACGGCTCCAAGAACGCGTCTGCCCAGAACGATGCCGGTGCCAGTAATTCCTCCGGCGGCCGTCGTCCGTACCACGGATACTACTTCAAAATCCTCACGCGCCAGGGCCCTCATGCCCCCGGCGGTGAATATGATTACATCATCAACGGCAACATGATCGCCGGCCATGCCCTGATCGCCTATCCCGATAAATGGGGCAATTCCGGCGTAATGACTTTCATCGTCAACCAGCAGGGCCGCGTGTACGAGAAGAACCTCGGCCCTAACACGGACGCGCTCGCCGCCGCCATCACCGAATACGACCCGGACGTGACCTGGAAGCTCGTCGACTCAAATCCGTAGTAAATACACCTTATTGCATGCTCGCGAGCGCGGCTGGCCCACGCGCTCGTGATTTTGTCTCGCCTTGCGCTCCTGAACTATGCGGCCGTCCATCGCTTCGTTTGCGCGAAACTCCCTCTGATTTTGCATTCTCGATGCTATTAGCGTTTTTTCACCAGCGCGTCCCAATTCGCTATGAGTGTGAGCGGAGAGGAGTGGTCAGCCGGCAGTGAGTTGATAAGGAAGCGGCCATCGGGTGCGACGTCGTACTGGAAGAGATTGAAGTTGGGAGCGACGACACGGGTCTGAAAAAGCTCCCGCGGCGCGCTCGCGGCGCCCGTTCGGGAATCAAAGTTGACGGCCATGAGTTTCCGGTCGGGCTGAAGGTAGAAAATCTGCTTGCCGTCACGGCTCCAGCGGGGTTGGGCGTCGTCCCCATTGGAAATCTGGATTCGCGCGCCTGGGCCGGGAAAGGGCTGGACGAATATACCGGCGGCGGCGATCCATTTGCCGTCCGGAGAGAATTGGCCCTCCGAATCGGCTGAGACGAATTGCGTGACGTTGTGATCCTTGTCGGAGTAAATCGCCAAAGATGGAAACCCCCTGTCGAACTGCATGAACACCAAGTGGCCATCCGGCGACCAACCACAGGGGACAACGCGATTTCCTGTGACCAAGACCCTCGGAGAAGCCGAGCCGTCCACAGGCACATCCTGAATGGGAAGCCCCGCGCCATGCTCCGCCCCGTAGCTGATTCTCTTGCCATCGCGGGTCCACGTGGGGGCCTCGTCTCTTCCGCCATCGGTCAGAGGCGTGCTTATGCCGCGTTCCAGATCAAACACACGGATGAAGTATTTTCCATTGTGGCCGTCGTCAGAAGAAACGGCCAAGAAGCGTCCGTTAGGAGAAATAGCCGGGTCCTTGTAGCCTGCGCCCGGGACTTCGGCCAGTTCCTTGCCGGTTGGGTCGTACCAAACGAGGCGCGAAGGCGAGTCCGCAGCAGACTGAAAGACAAGCATACCGTTCTGCGAGACGGAGAATCCCGACTCGGAGAACCCGGCATGTTTTTCCAGTTCTTCGGCGGCAACGGGCACGGCAGGTCCCGTTGTCTCCAGCCGGTCTTGGTCGAACGGCTGCGCCATGAGACTACGGTTGCGGACGTAAAGCAAGTGGCCAGAGGCGTAGACGATGTTGCCGGTCAGCTCCGCAGAAATTAGCTTAGGCGGCATCGAATCAAGCGAGCCGACGTAGATGCCATTCTGCTGCGGGTCACTGGGGCTGCTCCAGTCCACGAAATAAAGAAAGTGCTTCCCATCCGGCAGAAAAAAAGGCCAGCGGCAAGCTTGACCGCTATGCGGAATCGCGGTGACAGGCGCGGTTGCGCCTCCCGTGTCCGAAATGCGGAATAGCGGGCCGCCGATATCGGGCGCGAACACGATGATCCCGTCGCGATTCCACGTGCCCCCGCGACCGGCTCGCGCGTCAGCAAGTACCTCCACAGTGCCGCCGAGAATGTCTGCAATCTTTAGCTTTCCCGCCGCGAAGAAACCGATCCTGCGGCCGTCCGGCGACCAGAAAGGGAATGCCGCGCCGGTGGTACCGCTGAGTTGCTGAGCGCTGGAGGCAGCTAGAGAACGCACCCACAGGGTGTCTTGACCGTCGGGACCAAGTGCGACGAAGGCCAAACGAGTGCTGTCGGGCGAAATGGCGAGGTTGTACGGCTCGAATGTCGAGCCGGATGGCGGAAGGAGCGAAGAGCGCACTGGCTGCGACGATTTCGGCACGCGCAGGAACAGCGTTGCGGCGAGCGCGATTGCCCCGAGAAAGCACATTGCCGCGATGCTCCACGCGATTATTTGCGAGAGCCTTCGGCGCGAGACCGGCGGAGCAGAAATACTGGACGTGGAGCCAGCGTCGCGAATCCATTCGAGCTGAAGTTTAACGTCGTGCGCGGATTGTAAACGCGCATCGGGATCCTTCGCCAGACATGTCTTGACGACGCGGTCGAGCATCGGCGGCGACATGGGCTGAAGCGTTGAAATCGGTGGTGGCTCGCGTTCCAGAATGGCGGCGATGACGCTAGCTTGCGACTTGCCTTCGAAGGCGCGTTTGCGCGTGGCCATTTCGTAAAGCACCGCGCCGAGCGCGAAGATGTCGCTCCGCGCATCGGCGTCTTTGCCTTCGAGCTGTTCTGGAGAGATATATTGGAATGTGCCGACGATCGCGCCCTCGGCGGTAAGCGGTTTTTCGGGCGCGGGCTCGCGAGATTTCGACAGCGTGGGAAGGGAAGTCAGGCTGGCGGCTGGCGCAACTTCGAGTGCCTTGGCCAAACCAAAATCGAGCAGCTTCACGCCAGTTTTCGTCAGCATGATGTTGCTGGGCTTGAGATCGCGATGCACCACGCCGCTGCGATGCGCTTTTTCGAGGCCTTCGCAAATCTCGATGCCATACTTCGCGACTTGCTCGATGGAAAGCGCGCCTTTCGTCAAACGATCGGCGAGCGTTTCGCCCTGGAGATATTCCATCACGAGAAAATCGACGCCGTCCTGATGGCCCACGTCGTAAAGAGTGCAGATGTTGGGGTGCTGCAACGACGAAATAGCCCGAGCTTCCCGCTCGAAACGCTGCTTCGCGTTGGGCTTTTCCATCAAATGTTGAGGCAAAATCTTAATCGCCACGATGCGGTCGAGCCGCGTGTCGCGCGAGCGGTACACTTCACCCATGCCGCCTGCGCCAAGGGGCGCTTCGACCACATATGGCCCTAACCTTGTTCCGGGAGACAGAGGCATCTTGCGGCAGATTATACGGTAGAAGTGCGCGCAAACGTACCGGCCCCCATCTCTCTGCCCACAGAATCGCTATCGGGCCTCATCGTTCACCATCGAGGGCTTGTACGCTGTTTTTTTTGATGATATAAAATGCTTGTTTTTCTTCACCGGACGCTTCAACATTGAATACCAGCATTAATTGGTTGGCGCTATTTCTGGTGTTTTCGGAGAGAACTCAATGGCCTATGTAATCGCGGAGCCCTGCATCGGAACCAAAGACTCGGCGTGCGTCGATGTCTGCCCGGTGGATTGCATCCACCCGCGCAAGGATGAATCAGATTTTGAGAGCGAAAAACAGCTCTACATCAATCCTGAGGAATGCATTGATTGCGGCGCCTGCGTCCCCGTATGTCCGGTGACAGCGATTTTCGCCCTCGAGGATTTGCCCGAGAAATGGTCAGGTTACACGGCGATCAATGCGGACTGGTTCAAGAAGAAAAAGGCCACAGCGTAAATTTTTCGCTCGGGCGATTGAACTTCGAGCGATGGAACATGGACCCGGCGAGCTTCGCAGCTCGCCGTTTTCTTTTGGGCAGATCGTTTCTACCGTTTAGGCATTTCGCAGTGCTGCGAGATACGATATCGATTTCGATTAAACCAGCGATAGCTCCGCCATAACACCCAATTAAACCCCGGCAGGCTGAATACCGCGTAAAATGGCCATGCCCACCAGATGCGACGCGTGACATAAAGGTACGCGTCCGCGCCGGATTTTACTTCGCCTCCAGAGGTCAATACCCGGATGTCGTCAAGCAGGCTCTCGGATGATGTTTGCAAAGTCCCGTCAACCGCCGCAGTTTGCAAGTCCTTCAGGGCAAACCCTCGCCGTTCAATTACATTTTGCCAAAAATGAACCCACCCGAAACAGAAACCACACGCGCCGTCATAAAGAATCCAGCCAGATGAAGGAGTGACTATCGTTTGCGCAGGGCGCGAATCCGTCACGGAATCCTCTTGCCAGTGAAGACCAAGACGGATGAACCGTCTGCAATAAACGCCGAACTTGGTGGGCGGCGCAGAAGGCCGCCCAATTCAGCTCCGTAGAGCGTGTCGCTATTGCCTTCAAAACTCCCCGTCGTGCATGCCCATACTCGCCAAGGATCGTGAGATACGTGGTATTCCAGACAACCGCCCCGGCGCGAGACGTAACCCCAATAATGCTCCGTGATGAATTGTTCGAGACTCTCTCCCTTCGGTATGGCGGCATCGCCTGTCCCTTCTGCATGCAGCGTGCACCAGTTGCCGTTGAGCTTCCATTGATATTCAGCCGTTCTGCGCGCCCCATTTGCGCTCACATCATGGCGCATCGGACAGCAGCTATAGTTTTCTCCGTAGATAAGCCGGGCAAGCTGCGCGACGGCGCGCTTCGGGACAATCTCGCGAATGAAAACCACTCCGCGCCGAACTTCGTCTCTCTCGCGACGCCGCACATAAAAGCGCAGATTTACTTCCTCGAAATCAGTGTGGAACGGAACGGGAAGAATGCCAAAGAGCTTGGTGCGCAGGAATTGGAATCCAACCAAACTCACGAAAGTCTTTCCTTGAAAGGAATCCACCTCCGTGCCCTGCGGAACGCGCCTTCGCAAAATGTCCGGATCAACCTCGTAATTCAACATCACCAGGTTCCGCCACTCGGCGGAAAGAAAAACTCGTTTTGAATGGAACTGAGATTCTTTATCTCCCGTGTCTGTTTCCATGCTGGAAGGGCTAAACTTCGAACGCGACGTAATTTCCCTCGCGCGCGATGCCTGCCAGGGTGCGTTTGCGCAGTTCGTCAAACGTGGTCTCGAAGAGAATCTTCTCCACGGCCACTTGCACGTCTTGCCACAGTTGCTTCAAGCCGCACGAATTCTCTTCCGGGCAGGAATGGTGGCGCTGCAGGTCGACTTCCACGCAACTCGATCGTGAGAATTTCCCGTCGACTGCCCGCAAAACTTCGCCTATCGAAATTTGGTCGGGACATCGTCCCAGCGTGTAGCCGCCCCGGACGCCGCGATGGCTCTCGAGCACGCCCGCACGTTTAAGCACCAGCAGAATTTGCTCCAAATACTTTAGCGGTATTTTGTGGTTTTCGGCGATTTCGTGGATGGTTACTACCTTGGGATATTTTAAGCTTAGGTAAAGAACGGCTTTCGCCGCATACTCGCCTTTCGCGCTGATTCGCATGTGGGGAATCCCAAAGACAGGATTCCACACGCTATCAACGCTGTCAACTTCCCGCCACCCCGCGCGGCGGCAAACAGTCTGCCATGCTCCGCATATTCCTTCGGCCGTTTGCACGGGAAGACAATTCACACATTTTCGCCCACGATTTCGGCAGTTGTGGCAACATGTGTTCGCTGCTGGCGCTATGCTTTTGCGCTGTGTCAAATTTATCGAGGGGGACCGCCGTTGAAACTCTTCCGCGCTTTCCTGGTCATGATCTTCGCCGTGTTCCTGTCAGTCAGCGCTTTTTCGCGTCAGCAGGAGCCATCTCCGCAAAATCAAAACACTCAAGTCATCGATATGACGGCGAAGAAATACAAGTTCACGCCGTCGCCAATCCATGTCAAGAAGGGGACCAAAGTCGAGCTGCGAATCACTTCAACGGATCACAATCACGGATTCAAAATCAACGCCTATCCCGACGGCGCGGCGGCCAATGGCGCGCCCGGCCTGGTCTTTACGTCGCCCCGGGATTGCTGGAAGGTGCCCAAGGGCCAGACGGTCACGATTGAATTCGTCGCGCAGACGCCCGGCAGCTATCCTTTCAAGTGTTGCGTATTGTGCGGATTCGGCCACATGGGAATGAAGGGCGAGCTCATCGTCGACGAGTAGCCGCATAATTCAAGCGGTCGAACCTTGCGGCGTTTGAGTCATTTGACCACGCGGGCCCGCGTGTCACGGCTGGATGGGCAGTCTTACTTCTTCGAAAGCTCACTCTTAAAGTGCGTTTCAACCTCGTCTCGGCTCAAGGGATTTTTCTCTTTATTCAACACCACCGAGTACACCACTTCGTTGCCTTCGATCTGTGCGGTGATGAATGAGCCGTCCTCGGGCAGTTTTTCGTTTGTGAATTTCACTCTTCTGCCGTCTTCGAGTGTTCTAATCCACTCATCGCTGAGCATGTTTGATTCTCGTCCGCGCAGTTTTGGTGTTCTTCGCAGGCTTCCGGCCAGGGCTCGCTATGTCGTCCGCATGGCTGAATGTACGTGCAGGCTAGCATGCGCGGGGCGCTTTGTCGCGGACGATTACGCGTAGTGGCGTCCCCGATTCGCTCGATTCTGCCCGGATCTGTTTGTTGCCGTGCGGTTTGAATCCTCATTTCTGGCGGATTTCGCTACGCGTGGTGCGGCCATCTCCTTCTTCACGCGGGCAAGCGTTGTTTTATTCGATTCCTTTCTAGGCGTTTTCTTGCTCATGTACGCACGGTGCCACCAACTCGAAAATAATAATGTTCGATTATGGACACTCCCGACGATGTGCCTGAATTCTATTGGCGAGGTTGCACAAACTCAATTTGTGGGAATTCAGCCAACGTTGCCGGTCCACCGCTCGTCAACGCCTCTAAGCAGCCGTCAGCGGTTCCGCGCAAGGTGCTCAGATTCGCTCCGCGATACTCGCCCGGGAATTTCCTCAGCTTGTCCAAACCTGCTTCGAGCAGCGATTTGGTTCCCTTCAGATTCCCGCGCGTGTAATGATGGAACGCGGCAGCGAGCTGAATCATCCCCTGCAAGAATAATTTGTCAGTTTCCTCGGCAGTCAACCACAGCTCTTCCCAAATCTCATGCGCTTTGAAAAATTCCGCGGAATTGAAGAGAATGATTCCCTGTCGAAATTTCTCATACTCGAATTCTTGTTTTTTTGTGATGATTGCTCTCCGTCAAATCATTAGCGGCGCCATTCATCATAGCAGAGCGTTTTTGCGACCCAGCTCATCATGAATATTGAAATTCAACTTCTTGGCGTAAGGCTGGCCGTCGTCGAAGCAGATGGCGTCGCTGTCACGCCGTCCGGACCGCAACTTGTCCATGAAATGGAGACTTTGTGTGCGCGCCTGCGCCAACAGTTCACGCTCGAATCGCTTGCCGGGGCGGAATCAATAATTTCCGTGCGCGCCATGTTTCGCCATTGGGGCGTTGACCCATCCAAGTACCGTCCCTCGTCGGAAGCGTTATTGCGCCGCGTGATTCAGGGCAAAGGTCTCTACCACGTGTCCAATGTTGTTGATCTCACAAATTTAGGCTCGGTAGAGGCAGGCTGGCCCTACGGCGTTTATAACCGCTCCCAAATTTCCCCGCCGGTAACGCTGCGGCTCGGCGGTCCCGGCGAACGCTACGAAGGCATTGGCAGGCGCGTTTGGCATCTCACTGACCGTCCCGTGCTCGCCGACGCAACCGGTTCCTTTGGCAGCCCCATCAGCGATTCCACTCGTACTCAGATCTCGGAGGGTGTCACCGAGGTCCTCACCGTCATCTATGCTCCCGCCTCGTCGTCTGACTTTGCCGTCGAGCAAGCGGCGAATCGTCAAGCCGAGCGGCTCTCAGCCTTCGCCGGCGCCGTCCAGACGCGCACGCGCATCATAGGCTGAAAACAAATTAACGGTTCAGCGCTCCCGCATCGCCCGCACGATCATCCAATGTCTGTCGGCTTGGCTGGCAAGAATCTCCAGAGCCGGGTATCCTGAGATTTACACGCGGAGGCGTGAACGTGTCTCGTTTTAATCTTGTCCTCTTGGTTCACGCGCACCAGCCCGTCGGAAATTTCGACGGCGTAATCGAGCACGCCTACCAAAAATCTTATTTGCCTTTTGTTCAACTGCTCTTCCGCCATCCCTTTCTTCGCGTCGGCCTGCACTATTCTGGAGGGTTGCTGGAATGGCTCGAAAAAGCCCATCCGGAATATTTCAAGAGCCTGAGAACTCTCGTCGAGCGCGGACAGGTGGAACTTCTGGGCGGCGGTTTTTATGAGCCGATTTTGATTGCCATCCCCAGACAGGATGCGCGTGAGCAAATTGAGCGGCTCGCGGATTATATTGCGCTTCACTTTGGACAGCGCCCGCGCGGCGCGTGGCTCGCCGAGCGCGTTTGGGAGCCTCAACTGCCCTCGATTCTCGCTCCCGCCGGTGTTGAATATACTCTGGTGGACGACAACCACTTCCTCAACGCCGGATTCGACCCCGGCCAGCTCTTCGGAACTTTCGTTGCCGAGGATCAAGCCCAGGCCGTTCGTCTGATTCCCGGTCTCAAGGCTCTTCGTTATCTCATTCCCTTTCGCGGCTCGGACGAGGCCATCGAATTTCTTCGCGACGCCGCCCGCGAGCATCCTGGCGGCATGGCAGCTATGGGCGACGACATGGAGAAATTCGGCGTCTGGCCCGGGACCTACGATCATTGCTACGCCAACGGCTGGCTTGAGCGTTTCGTCGCGACACTCGAAGCGAATCAGGATTGGATTGCAACCGTACCGCCCGGCGAGGTTGTTTCTTCGCAACCAGCGCATGGCCGCGCCGACCTCGCCACCTGCTCCTACGCTGAAATGATGGAGTGGTCCCTGCCAACTTCAGCGCGCGTCCGTTTTCAAGCCCTGCAAAAGGAATTCGCATCGCGTGAGGACGTTCTTGCTTTCTTGCGCGGCGGCTTCTGGCGCAATTTCCTCACCAAGTATCCCGAATCGAATTTGATGCAGAAAAAATCCATGCTTGTGTCAAGGAAGCTCCGGCATTTGGAAGCGAAACTCACCGGCGACGCCGCCTCTCTCATGCAACTGGACGAAGCGAAGACCGATCTTCTGCGCGGGCAATCCAACGACGCCTACTGGCACGGTGTTTTTGGCGGTCTTTACGCGCCCCATCTGCGCAGCGCCGTTTGGGGACCTCTCGTCCGCGCCGAAGCCGCCATTGATTCCGTTTCGCACCGCGGTGCCAGTTTCGCGGAAATCGATCGCTTCGACTTCGACTTTGACAGCCATGAAGAAATTTACTTCACCACGAATCGCGCCGCTGTTTTGCTCTCTCCAAAAGACGGCGGCACCATCGCAGCCATCGATTTTCGACCTCGGGGCGTCAACCTCATCAATTCGCTTATGCGGCGGCCCGAGGCATATCACGCTCGCCTGGGACAAACGAATGCGGGATCCGGGCAGGTTGCCTCGATTCACGAGCAGGTGCGCGCCAAGGAGTCGGGCCTCGAGAAGCTACTCAGATACGACCGTTGGCCGCGCCACTCATTTCGCTTGCTCGTCTTTCCTCAGCAAAGAACGCAGGAAGATTACGAGAACCTGCGTCTCGGCGAAAACGAGGCCATCGCCGCTGGAGCTTTCCGCGTTCGCGAAGCGACCCCCGCGAAGGTCACCCTCACCATGGAAACGCCCGATGGCTGGAAAGCCGAAAAGGCATTTTCATTTTCCTCTCCGAAGGAAAGCTTTCGCATTGCGTGTGATTTAAAGCTCGCTCATGCCGCAAAAGTTCCCGCGAAAATGGACGTGGGCCTCGAGCTCATTGTCAATTTCCTCGCGCCAGACGCGCCCGATCGTTATATCGAAGTAGCGGGCAAACGGAATCCCTTGCGCTGGTCCGGCGCTGCGCCCGCGTCTCAGCTGCGCCTCGTCGATGAATGGCAAAAAATCAGCGTAACTGTCCAGGCCACGGACGCGCGTGATTACTGGGTCGCGCCTGTCGAAACCATCTCCGAATCCGAGGAAGGCTTCGAGCGCATCTATCAGGGTTCGCAAGTTCTTGCCGTGTGGCCGGTCGAATTTCAGCCCGGGCGCGTCTGGAATGGCAGGCTCATTTTCACGGTTTCCTCGTTGCGCTGAATTCAAAACGACGAACGGTTGCCGCGCGTAAGTTCCGTCTGTTAAAGTTGCTCGTGGAGGTGCGGATGGCGATCTCGCAAGATTTGCTGGACATCCTCGTTTGTCCGGTTTGCAAAACCCCTGTGAAGATCACGGCCGACAAACAGGGCCTGAAATGTTCCACATGCCGCCGTGTTTATCCCGTTCGCGACGACATTCCCGTGATGCTTGTGGACGAAGCTCGCGTTGACCCCTCGTGATCCATCGTCCCTCCTGCCCGGCTTGCCCCAGGGCGCACACGTTCTAATCGTCCGCCTTCGCTCGCTCGGAGACGTCGTCTTGCTGACCCCCGCGCTTTCCGCGCTCCACGCCTGGCGGCCTGATTTGCGTTTGTGCGTCCTCATCGAGCCTTTCTGCGCGCCATTGCTCGAAGGCAATCCCGCTGTTTCCGAAATCTTGCTGACGAAAACTTTTCTCGCCACCGCCGCCGAGCTGCGCCGCCGCCATTTTCCGGTCGTCTATAATCAACATGCCGGACCCACCAGCGCGCTGCTGGTCGCAGCCATCGGAGCGCCGCAACGCGTGTGCTGGACCCATCGCCAATTCTCGTTCGTCTATAACGTGCTCATTCCCGATCCCGGCGACCGCATACATACTGTCGAGCATCGCATGGAGCAGTTTTATGCCACCGGACTGCCGCGCGCTCCGATTCCGCCCGCGCGTGTCTATCCGCAGCTCGATGCGCAGGTGATGGTCGCCGAGCAACTCGCCGCGCGTGGCATTGCACCCGGTAAACCTTACGCCGTGCTCCATCCCGGCGCGAAATATTTCACCAAACGTTGGGCCATCGACAAATTTATTACCCTTGCGAGGGACTTGCGCGACAAGCATGGAATCGAGCCCGTTTTCAATCTCGGACGCGGTGAATCCGAAATTGCCGACGAAGTGCGCGGCCAATGCGCCCGGGATTTCGTCCTTCTCGACTCGCTCGACCTGCGCCAGCTAATCGCGCTCATAGCGGGCTGCCGCATTTTCATGGGCAACGACAGCGGCCCCACTCATATCGCCACGGCGCTCGCACGCCCAGTCGTGGCCATCTTCGGTTCGAGCAGTTCCGTGCACTGGCGTCCTTGGCTAACAAAGAATCGCGTCGTGCAGAATGATTTTCCCTGTAATCCTTGCCGCGGCGATCGCTGCTATGCGTTTGCCGAGCCCCGCTGTATCTTGTCTGTCACGCTCGAGCAGGTGCAAGATGCGTGCGAAGCGCTCTTGATCGAGACGCATGAACTTCGCGACATTGTATCTGCGAAAAAAGTGGACTTATGAATAGGCTTTCAACAACAAAACTGGTCTGGTTGGCCTTACTAATTACCGGTGTTTGGGTAGCCGCGCTGGTGATCATTGATCATACGATGGGCATTCATTCGACGCCCGGATTTTGGACAATGTTCCTTGGGTTCCCGGGCATGATAGTTGCGGCTTGGATTCCTGCCACTGACTCCAGTATCGTTCCGTATATCATCGGTTTTGTAGTGAATTTTAATTTCTACTTTGCGCTGATTGTGGGAGCGGTGATGGTACGTCGACGATTTTCGAAGCGATCTTGCCTGGAATGAAGACTGCGATGTACTCCAATACACTTAATAATTGAGGGGTTGATGACCGAGACTGTTTCACGAAAGCGTGGAATGTACATCCTCCGACGCATGCGCGGTCGCCGCCTTGCCGTCGTCGGCGATTGGATGCTCGATCGCTACGTGTGGGGCAATGCAAACCGCATTTCGCCCGAAGCGGCCGTGCCGGTAGTCGATTTCGTGAAGCAGAGCGAAACTTTGGGCGGCGCAGGAAACGTCGCGGCAAATCTCGCCGCGCTTGGCGCGCGTGTTGCTGCCTTTGGCGTTGCCGGACACGACGAAGCCGGCGCCGCACTGCGTCGCTGTCTGCGCGAAATGCATTTGCCAGAGAAGGGAATCGTCGACACGCGCGACCGCCCCACGACTCTAAAGACGCGCATCATCGCTCGCCAGCAACAGGTTGTCCGCGTCGACCGCGAAATCCGCACGCACTTGCCCGAGCAAGTCGAAGCCCATCTCGTGAAGAGCATTCTGGCCGCGCTCAGGTCCATCGATGCCTTGGTCATCTCCGATTATGACAAAGGCGTCGTCAGCGATTCTCTCGCCGACCGTATTCTCGACTCCTGCGCCCGCCGGCGAATTCCATCATTCGTAAAGCCCAAGTGGTCGCGCCTTCCCGCATATCGAGGGGCCTCCGTCGTCATTTGCAATCGCAAGGAGGCTGAATTCTTGGTAACGCGCCCGCTCGACACGCCCGAATCCGTCGCCGAGGCTGGCCGAGCCTTGCTCGATCATTTTGGCTGTTCAGCGGTCGTAATCACGCGCGGACCCGATGGTCTAAGTCTTTTCGAACGCGATGCGCTGGAAAAAAATCCGCGTGGTTTTCACGTGGCCGCGCTCAATCAGGAAACGCCGATCGGCTTGATTGGCCGCGCGCCGAATCGTGGCGCGAAGAGCGGCCGCCAGGTATTCGATGTGACGGGAGCCGGTGACACGGTCCTCGCAACCATGGCGCTCGCAAGTGCCAGTGGAGCGTCTTTGCGCGAAGCGGCGGTGCTCGGAAACGCGGCGGCTGGCGTGGTTGTCGCTAAGCTGGGAACCGCGACTCTGACGCGCGATGAGTTGGCGGCGGTATTACGCGAATCAGCTGCGACATCGAGGGCGGCGGGAAACTGAGTGAGTGTGTGTTGCGGTCAACCCAGATAATCACTTCCTTGGTTTTGTTTTCCTGCGCCGGATCATTTTTCGGAAACGGTTGATACGGACTGATTAGCACGCGCACCGCCACGCTGCTGCTTTTCTTCGGCGCATAGGCCGAATCAATCTGAAAACTCTTCACCGGCCCGTAATAGCCGTTCGCTCCCCAATCCTGCTGAAAATCCTGGAACGAATAGCTCGGCATGGCTTTCCACAATTGATACGCCTCTTGCATATTGCCGGTCGTGAGCGCGCTGAAGAACGTCTCGACGCTTTTTTCTTCCGCCCTATACCTCACCGCGCGCCACACGAATAGGCCGATCAACAGCAGAATGAGCACACCAATAAACACGTAGCGCGGCGTCTTCGACGGCGGCGCTTGATTCGCTTCCAGTAAACTCAAGGCATCTTTCTCCAACAGCCCCGATCTTATATCTGCCTTTTGAACAGCGCAATGCTTCCCGTAATCATCAGCGCCGAAATTCCCATCAAAATTAACACGTCACGGTAGATGCCTTCAATACCGCTGCCTCGCAGCAGCAGATTCCTCAACGCATGCACCGTGTACGTAAAAGGATCGACCACCGAAATCCATTTCAGCCAGATGGGGAATCCTTGCGTCGGATAAATCGCGCCCGACGGAAAAAATAGCAGTGTATTCAACACGCCGAATATCGCGCGCGGCACAAGCGGATCATCCACGCGCACCATCACCAGGAACATGAAACTGATCATCGTCAGCGAAGCGATCGCCACCACGATAACCAAATAAAACAGCCGCACCGGATCCCACAATCGCGGAATCCCCGCAATCAATCCGCCGATGAACGTCAGCACCAGCCCCGACATCAGTCCCTTCGCAGTGCCCGCCAGATTCAATCCCATCACCAGTTCCGATTTGTGGATCGGCGTCACTAGGTAGCCTTCATGCAGGCCGCGCGCTTTATCGTCAATAAACGTGATTCCGCCGCCGATCATGGCCACGATGAAAATCGCCATCGCAATCGTGCCGGGAAGCAGGTACTTGACGTATGGAATGTACGGATATACTTCCACAACGTCGAGTGCGACGTTGCCCGCGAGCCGCGGCGTAACACTCGGCGTGTTCAACTGTTGAACGAAGCTCTGCATTTCCGCCTCGAGCGAACTCGAGACGAACTGATCCGTGTTGTCGACGATCAGCGCTAGCCGCGGCCGGTCGTTCGCATACGTGCGGCGTGAAAAATTCTCCGGGATCTCGACCACCGCGCCGACCACTCCGGCGTGCAGATCATTGAGCGCTTCGGGCATCGAGTTATACGGAAGGGCGTGAAACATCTTCGGGCCGGTCGCGATGCCCGCAAACCCTTCGCGCACGCGCCACGATTCCGCCGTGTGGTCCAGATCCACCACACCCACGTTCACGTTCGTGATTTTTCCTCCGAAGGCATAGCCCAGCACGATCAGCTGTACCAGCGGGAAAATCATCGAGGCCATCATCAGCGCCGGGCTGCGGAAAAATTTCCGCAGGTCCCGCTCCACCAGCGCCCACATGCGATAAAATTTCATGGCCTCGCTTCCCTTTGTCCTCTAGTGCGAACTTTTGCTCAGGACACGAGCAGCTCGTTGAAAAAGTCCGAAAGTTTTGTGGGTCGCGGCTTCAGCCGCGACATAAGCCATCTGTTTCTTAATGGGCTTTAGCTCCTGAAGTCCATGGGATAAGTCCTTGCTAGCGATAGAGGTGGCTGATGTCATACGCCGCGCCTTCATTCGCCGCGTCTCGCAGTCCGCTCCCCGTGTAGTGCAGGAACACATCATCCAAAGTCGTCCCCTGCACGCTCACGCGCTTCACCGTCACGCCGCGCGCGCGCGCCAGGTCCATCAGCGCGGCCACGGTCGCGGGCCCATCGTTTGACGCAATATGCACGGCGCCATCCCGCGCGATCACGCTCGCCGCATGTGAGAGTTTCTGTAATTGTTCCGTCCAATCCGCGGGCGCATTCGTGAATTCAGCTTCCACCGTGTCGGTCCCCGGAATACTGTCCTTCAGTTGCGTCGGCGAATCCAACGCCACCAGCTTTCCGTGATCCACGATCGCAATGCGGTCGCACAGCTTGTCGGCTTCGTCCATGTAATGCGTCGTCAGCAGAATTGTCAGGTGAGATTCATTGCGCAGCCGCCGGATCATGTCCCACACGTTTGTGCGCGACACGGGATCCAGTCCTGTCGTCGGCTCGTCGAGAAACAGGATTTTCGGCGAATGCACCAGCCCGCGCGCAATTTCCAGCCGCCGCCGCATTCCGCCCGAAAAAGTCCGCACCAGTTTCGATTTGAATTTCGCTAGATCCACAGTCTCCAGCAGCCGGTCAATCAGGGCAGGGCGTTGCCCCGACGGCACGCCGTAAAGCTTCGCGTGAATCAGCATATTTTCTTGCGCCGTTAGCTCGGGATCGGAAGTAAACGCCTGCGGAATCACGCCCAGCGTGTGACGCACCGCATCCGCCTCACGCACCACGTCGTACCCTCCCACTCGTGCCGTTCCCGACGTCGGAGGCGTCAGCGTGGTGAGCATCCGGATCAGCGTGGTCTTGCCGGCGCCGTTTGGCCCCAGCAACCCGAAAATCTCACCGTCTTCGACCGTAAAACTCACGGCATCCACGGCAGTCAAATCGCCGAACCGCTTCGTTAACTTGTCCACTTCAATGGCATGCATTCGATTGCAGTCCCCACCAGACAGCTTGTTGAAAACCACGAAAGCTTTGTGGGTCGCGGCCCCAGCCGCGACATGAGCCGTGTGTCTTGTCTTGGCTTTGCGTTCTTCCTGTAGCTCAGGTCCCCTCCCGGCGAGCTTTGCCGGGACTGACCTGAGGCTGTACACCTCACGCCTTCACAGTCTCTGCCACCAGTGTTTCGTTTCTGGTTTTGGCGCAAGCAGCACCGTCGCCGTCATCCCCGTAAAAAACCGGTGCTGCGGATTCGGCAGCGAAACCTTAATCGCAAATGTTTTGATGTCCCGCTTTGTCCTGCTCACGTCGCGCTGTGTCGCGAAATCGCCTTCCACTCCCTTAAAAAATACTTTTCCGTTCAAGATTTCGCCGGATGGCAGCTGGATCGGCAGTGATTCTCCGAATTGAATCGAGTCGATGTAACTCTCCGGCACGTCGGCACGCACCCACAGGTCGTCTACGTCCACCACCACCACGATCGGGCTTCCTTCCTGCACGACTTCTCCCTGCTTCGCCACGCGCACCGACACGATCCCGTTGATCGGCGCAAACACCTCCGTATAGCCGAGTTGCGTTTTGAATTGATTTTTTGTCGCGATTGCCTGATTCAGTTGCGCTTCCGTCGAAGCGATTTGGCTGTACAGCACGTTCACCTGCTTCCGATTCGCCTCCGCCACGCCAAGCGCCGCCTGTTGCGACTTCACTTGCTCAGCCAGCGCGTTCACATTTGCCGCTGACGCCTTGTACGTGGCCACGGCCGCGTCGCGGTCCTGCACCGACACAATCCCGGAAGCAAATAGAGCCAGGCTTCGTTTCATGTTCGCGGCGTTAAGCTGCATCGTCGCCTTCGCTTGCTCCAATTCTGCCTCGCTCGACGTCACGTTGGCCTGCGCCGCGCGAATCGCCGCGGTGGTTTGACTATCAACCATCCCCTGATTCGCTTTTCCCTGTTTCACCTGCGCCTGCAAGCTCTGGATGGCTCCCTCTTGCGCTTGCACCTGCGCCTCGAGCGCCGCGCTATCAAGCCCCGCGATCAAATCGCCCTTCTTCACCTGCGAACCTTCGTCCACCGTCAGCTTCACAATCCTCCCCGCCGTCTGCGGGCTGACGATCACTTCGTTTCCGTCGACGACTCCGATCAGCGGATAGGCATTGCCCTTTGGCGTCGTAACCAGATAGATGATGAGCACGATCAAGAACAGCGTTCCAAGCATGCCGAAAAATTTACGTCCGTTCATCGCAGCCTCGCAGGTTTACGAAACAATCCACGCTCCAGCAGGTCGATCACCGCGCGCTTGTGTTCTTCCACCGCCCCTGCCTGCAGCGCATCGCGCCGCAACACCACGCTGGTCACGGGGGCGCCCGAAAAGTAAAAAACGATCATCGCGATGATGTTGAGCATCGCATGTTCGGCATTCAACGGCTGAAATTCACCCTGCGCGATTCCCGTCTTGATGGTCCGAGTCATCCGTCTGAATCCTTGCTCGAAATGCTCGCGTGCAACCCAGCGGAATTGTTTCGGATCTTCCATCATCATGTGCTGCATCAGCCGCGCGTAATTCGGGTTGTCGATCCGGAATTTGAAATATCCTTCCACGAACGCGAGAACCATTCGGCGTGGCGACGCCTTGGCCGGCATCTCCGCCTGAATCATTCTTCCCGCCTGCCCGAAAAGATTCTCAAACACCGCGCGGTACAGCCTGTCCTTACTCCCAAAGTAGTAATAAAGCATCGCTTTGTTCACGCGCGCCGCTTGCGCAATTTCATCCGTCCGCGCCCCGGCCAGCCCGCGTGCCGCGAAGATTCGTTCCGCCGCAGCCAGAATTCGTCGCGCCGGTTCCGGGTTCTCGATTTTCTTGCGTCCTCTCTGCATAATTCGCTTCTCAGTGATTCACTCGCGCCATCGGCGCGTCGCCGTATCGTTGTCCAGACGCAACGCCCTGCGGCGCGGCCTCGTTGATGCGCTTCAGTTCTTCTGGAGTGAGACGAATATCAATCGCTGCAAGATTTTCCTCGAGATATGTCCGCCGCTTCGTCCCGGGAATCGGAACAATGTCCTTGCCCTGCACCAGCAGCCACGCCAGCGCCAGTTGCGAAGGTTGGCAGCCCTTCTCTTTGGCGATTTCGTTGACCCGATCAACCACGCGTAGATTCTTGGCGAAGTTCTCGCTCTGAAACCGCGGAAAACCGCGACGGTGATCGTCAGGCGCCAAATCCTCGAATCGCCGGATTTTCCCGGTCAGGAATCCACGGCCCAGCGGGCTATAAGCCACAAATCCGATTCCCAGTTTGCGGCATGTTGCCAGCAGCTCATCTTCCGGCTCGCGTGACCACAGCGAATATTCCGTTTGCAGCGCACTGATCGGATACGTCGCGTGCGCTTTGCGAATCGTCCCAGGCGCCGCTTCCGACAGTCCGACGTACCGCACTTTCCCCTGGTCCACCAGCCGCGCCATCGCTCCAACCGTTTCTTCAATCGGCACGTTCGTATCAACGCGGTGCTGGTAATAAAGATCAATCGTCGGAATCCCCAGACGCTTCAGGCTCGCCTCGCACGCGCTCTGCACGTATTCCGGCCGCCCATTCACGCCCACAAACGCTCCATTCGGCTCGCGCACGTTTCCGAATTTTGTCGCCACGATCACTTCATTGCGCCGGCCGCGAATCGCTTTACCAACAAGCTGCTCGTTGCGTCCCGAGCCGTACACGTCCGCCGTGTCGAGCAGCGTCACCCCCAGATCGATCGCGCGGTGCAGGGTAGCGATCGATTCATTGTCATCGCGCCCCGCGTAAAAATCCGACATCCCCATGCATCCAAGCCCCACCGCTGAAACCACCAAGCTGCTCTTGCCCAGCCGACGGTATTCCATAAACGTTCCTCCGGCGCCGCGCTGTAATATCTTCAACTAAGCAGTTAGTTTAATTACGACGAGAGGAGCCTGTCAAGCGATCGTTGATGTGAGGATGGAAAGGAAATGTCGGATAACGGGTTTTGCGAACTCGAGAATCCCCATGCGTTATTTCCTTTCTTTCGGGAGGGGATTTCCCGACGAGTCATTGCCGGCAGGACGGCAAGAATAATTCTAGCCTTCGAGTGCGCCGCCGGCTCCGGCGGGCAGTTCAATCGAATATTTCGTGCGAGCTTTCTCCTTATGTTGTTCCATGGCCAAATCGATCAGCCGCGTAATCAACTCGCTGTAGGGAATTCCGCTCGCTTCCCACATTTTGGGATACATGCTGATGCTCGTGAACCCGGGAATCGTATTCACTTCGTTTAAATATATTTTCCCCGTTCCGCGTTCCAAAAAGAAATCGACGCGCGCCATTCCCATGCACTCGATTGCGCGGAACGCCCGCACCGCGTATTCCTGGAATTGCGCCACCTGTTTTTTATTCAGTTTCGCTGGAATTTCCAACCGCGTTCCTGTTTCCAGATACTTCGCCGCGTAATCATAAAACTCGCGGTGCGGAATAATTTCGCCGGGAATCGAAGCCTTCGGTTCGTCATTGCCCAAGACCGAGACCTCGATCTCGCGCCCTCGAATCGCCCGCTCCACCACAATCTTCTGTGCAAACTCCGCCGCCAGATCCATCGCCGCCGGCAGCTCCGCCGCGTTGCTTACTCGCGTCATGCCCACCGAAGATCCCAGCGTCGCCGGTTTGACGAACAGCGGAAAGCCGAATTTCTTTTTCACCGCCAGCAGCACTGCGCCGCGTTTCGTTTCCCATTCATGCCGTGAAATCGCCAGCGCCGGTACCACCGGTATGCGCGCTTCGCGAAATACCCGCTTCTGAAGGTCCTTGTCCATGCCAACCGCGGAACCCAAGACGCCCGCGCCCACGTACGGCACTCCCGCCAGTTCCAGCAGACCCTGCACCGTGCCGTCCTCGCCAAACGTTCCGTGCAGCACCGGAAAAATCACGTCGATCTTCACGCTCGGTTGCGCCGACCCACCTCCCAGCGACACGAGCGCCGACGAACTCGGATCCGGCGGCAGCACCACGCGTTCGCCCGTTTTCAGCACTTCCGGCAACAATTTCTGCGCCGCGCTCGTTCCCACCAGCCAACGCCCGTCCTTGGTGATCCCGATGGGTACGGCCTCATATTTTTCCGCGTCCAACGCGCGTATCACCGAAGCCGCCGAAGCCAATGAAACTTCGTGTTCGCCCGAGCGTCCGCCAAACAGAATCCCGACTCGCAACCTCTTGTTGTTAGCCATTGGTATTGGTCAAAGCGTTCAAACTTACCTGCGTGAAAATCCTGAGCGTCCTCACAAAATCTTCTTCCCCAGCCCCGACAGCACCAACTCCACACCGAGGATCGCCGTCTTATTGTGCAGATCGATCACCGGATTGATTTCCACCAACTCAAACGACACCAGCGCGCGACTGTCCGCAATCATTTCCAGCGCCAGATGCGCCTCACGGTATGTCACGCCGCCGCGCACCGGAGTGCCCACGCCCGGCGCCTCCGACGGATCCAAAAAATCCATATCCAGGCTGACCGCGACGCCGTTCGTGTCGTCGGTCGTAAATCGCAAAGCTTCCGCCATCACGTCGCGCATTCCGCGCTCGTCAATTTCACGCATCGTGAAAACGTGTACGCCGGATTCTTTCACCAGCTTGCGTTCCTTCGCGTCCAACTCACGGATTCCCACCATCGCAATATTTCTCGGTTCCACTTTCGGCTTGAACCCGCAAATCTCCGTCAGCTCCGGTGCGCCATAGCCCATGATCGACGCCAGCGGCATTCCATGAACGTTCCCCGAAGGGCTCGTGTCCGGCGTGTTCATGTCGCCATGCGCGTCCAGCCAGATGAACCCGATGCGTTTCGATTGCTTGCGAAAAAATGAAGACACGCCCGCCACTGACCCCGCCGCAATCGAATGATCGCCCCCCAGCACCATCGGCAGCATTTCATCGGCAAGGGTTTTCTCCACCGTTTCCGCCAGGCCCTGGCAAGTCTCCGCGATTTCCTTCAGATATTTCGCGCGTTTGTCGCCGTAGTGCTGCTCTTCCGGCTGCTTCACCGGGATATTGCCGATATCCTCGACTTGATAGCCAAGCTGCTTCAATCGCGCTTGCAGCCCCGCAACGCGCAGCGCCGAAGGTCCCATGTCGACACCGCGCCGGCTGGCTCCCAAGTCCATCGGCACACCGAGAATGCGTATTTTTTGCGCCATGCGATGCTTGTCCCCCGGAAGAAATGGGCAGGCGAAGCAGCCCTAAGGATATACACGATAAAGCATGCGAGGAAAGGGGATGACTTCGCGAATGTGCTCCGTTCCGCAAATCCACGCGACGGTGCGTTCCAGGCCCAATCCAAAGCCAGCGTGCGGCACGCTGCCATAACGCCGCAGGTCCAGATACCACTGGAACGATTCCTCCGGCAAATTGTTCTGCCGCAGTCGTTCCACCACTGTTTCGTAACTCGACAAGCGTTCGCCGCCGCCTATAATTTCGCCGTAGCCTTCGGGCGCGATCATATCAAAGCTCAGCGACAATTCTGGCCGCGCCTCGTCCGTCGCCATATAAAAAGCCTTCATCGCCGCGGGGTAGCGGTGAATAATTACCGGCTTGTCGAATTCCTTCGAAATAATTGTCTCTTCGTCGCCGCCGAAATCGTCTCCCCACTTCGCTGGATTCCCGTTTTTCTGCAGGACTTTTATTGCTTCGTCATACATGATCCTTGGAAACGGCGGCTTGATGTTTTCGAGCTTGCTCACGTCGCGCTTCACCATCTCAAGCTCGCGTGCGCGATTCTTCACCACCGATTGCACCACCGCGCTCACCAACCCTTCGCCGAGCAATATCATGTCTTCCAGGTGCGCGTATGCCGCTTCCGGCTCGAGCATCCAAAATTCCGTCAAGTGCCGCCGTGTCTTCGATTTTTCCGCGCGGAACGTCGGCCCAAAACAATAAACTTTCCCCAGCGCCGCCGCCGTTGCTTCCACATAGAGTTGCCCTGACTGCGTCAGATACGCTTTCTGGTCGTCAATGTAATCCACTTCGAAAAGCGTCGTCGTGCCTTCGCACGCGGCCGGCGTAAAAATCGGCGCGTCGGTCAGCGTGTAATCCTGGCTGTCCATGAAATTTCGCGCCGCGCGCTCCGCTTCCGCGCGAATCCGCAAAATCGCTGCCTGCCGCGGGGTGCGAATCCACAAATGCCGCTGATCGAGCAGAAAATCGACGCCGTGCTCCTTGAGCTGGATCGGGTAAGGCATCGACTCCGGCACGCGCTGCACCACTTCCACGCCGCTCACCTGCAGTTCAAATCCTCCCGGCGCGCGCGCCTCGGCTCGCACCGTGCCCGTCACAATCACACTCGATTCCTGCGTCAGTCCTTTCGCGGCGTTGAACGCGTCCGCATGCTCCTTCTGCGAAATCACGCCCTGAATAATTCCCGTGCCATCGCGAAAAATCGGGAACAGCAGTTTCCCCGACTCGCGCAAATTGTAAAGCCATCCGCGAATTGTCACCTCCGCGCCCACGTGCTCGCCTGCGTGCTCGATGCTCACCACCGGCATAGCCACTTCCGCCTTTCTAATGTCTTCCCAAGGATTGTCTGCTTTGGGAAGTTTTGCCGCTATCTTTTGCTAGCCACTAGCCATCCGTCACTCACCACTGCCTCTAGCCCTTCTGCGCGGCGGCTCTTTTCGCCGCCAAACCCTGTTCCAGCTTCTCAAACGCTGCGGTCGCGTCGGCCAGCGACGGCGCGCTCGATGATTGCTCGCGAAGTTCCAGCACCATCGGCAGCGGGCTCGGTGCTGCCGCCAAAATTCCCAACGTCGCGTCCCAATCAATTTTCCCGTTGTACGGAACCAGATGCTCGTCTTTTTCGCCGTGATTGTCGTGGACGTGCGCCTCCACTACCAAATCTTGCATTGCCTCGAAGCTAATCTCGATCCCGTCTTCCATGTGCGCGTGCCCAATGTCGAAGCAGAATTTCAAATCCAGCCGCGTATCTTTGACGAAGTGCCGCAAGCTCGACGGCGCTCCCAACTCACCCGGCGTGTTTTCGAGCAGTATCGAAACGCCGCGCTGTTTCGCGAAAATCGTCAGATGCTCCAGCGAATTGAATGCCGCGTCAAGTTTTCGTTGGTCATGTGCTTCGCGCCCGCCGCCGATATGCTGCACCAGGTATTTGAACGGAATCTGCTCGGCGATTTCGAGCGTGCGTTTCACTTCATCCACGGCATCCACGCGCCGCACACGCTCCGGATCTGAAATTGAAATGGGAATTCCGCTCTCTCGCTTTCCGGGCAGCAGATCGCGTTCCGTCGGCGAATGCAGCGAATGAATTGTCAGTCCATGTTCCCGGATCCAGTCCGCGACTGTGCGGATCGTTTCAATCGAGCGGTAATTGACGTGCACCGGCGTGCAGTAAATTTCCACTTGCGATATTCCCGCCTGCGCGATTTCGGCCAGCAATACGGAAGTCAGCGGCTGGGTCGAGTATCGGTAGGTGGAGAAGACGCGCTGCATGGTTTGGAAGTTGTGTGTCTCCGCGGCCCGCAACGCTCCGCGGACAATTCGGCGCGCTTAACGGCAGTGCACCGGCCCTCTATGGTCTGTGGAAAACTCGCTCGCGTCAATACCCGCGTGCCACGCCCTGCCGCCGGGGGTCGGGCGCGCCCAGCCGCTCGCCCGTCTTCGGGTCAATCCCAATCGCTTCCACTTCGCCGATCCAGACGCGGCGCGGGAAGATTTGGTAGCCCCGCTGTTCTAGGTCCTTCGCGACGCCATCGGAAAATGTCGGCTCAAGGCCGACCAGATCAGGCATCCACTGCTGATGAAAACGCGGAGCGTTGATTGCCGCCTGCGCGTCCATTCCCAGCCATGCCCAATTCAAAATGCTCAGCAGCGTCGCCGAAATAATTCGCGGGCCGCCCGGTGAGCCCGTCACAAAACTCAATTTCCCGTCGCGTAGCACAATTGTCGGCATCATCGAGCTCAACGGCCTGTGTCCCGGCGCAATCGCATTCGCTTCCGATTGCAACAGGCCAAACATGTTCGGCGTTCCCGGCTGGCTCGTGAAATCATCCATTTCGTCATTCAGCAAAAATCCGTCCGTCGTTGTGACCGCCGAACCGTAGCTGTCGTTCAGCGTGTAGGTGTTCGATACCGCGTTTCCCGCAGCATCCACGACGGAATAATGCGTCGTGTGCCCCGATTTTTGCGCTTTCGCTTCGATCCAGGCCGCCGCAGCCTCGGGCGAAAGCTTTTCTATCGCGCTCCCACCGGGAGTTCCTTCCGAATGATCGAACGGAGCGGGATTGCCAGCCCCAATCTGCTTGCTTGAGCTTGCTTCTCTTGGATCAATCGTCGCGCGCCGCTCGGCCGCATATTTTTCGCTCAGCAATCCGGCGACCGGCACGTGCGCGAAATCCGAGTCACCCAAAAATGTCGCGCGATCCGCAAACGCGCGCCGCATCGCTTCCACCACCAGATGCACCGACTGCGCGTCGTCCCACGATTTCAGTTTGTAAGGCTCCAAAATGTTCAGCGCTTCCAGAATCGCAATCCCGCCCGAACTCGGCGGCGGGCTGCTGATGATCGTCCATTTCGCCCCGCGTGCCGTATACGTTCCTTCAAGCGGCTCGCGCAGATGCACTCGATACTTCGCCAGATCCTGCATCGTGATCAAGCCGCCGTGGCGCGCCATCTGCGCGGTCAAATCCTGCGCCGTTTTCCCGGCGTAAAATTCCTTCGCCCCATCTTTCGCTATACGCTCAAGCGTCGCCGCCAGCTCTGGCTGACGAAAAATCTCGCCCGCTGAATAAAGCCCGCCGCCCTTCAAGAAGATTTTCTTGCTCTCGGGAAATTGCCCCAGCCGGTCCGCGGATCCGCGCAAGGTATCCGCAAGTTTCGCGCCAAGAGGAAAACCATCCTTCGCCAGACGTATCGCCGGCGCCATGTCTTCGGCCAGTGTCAGTTTGCCGAAATGCTTCTGCGCAAACGCCATCCCCGCCACGGTTCCCGGCACGCCGACGGAAAGATACCCAAGCGTTGATCTGCCGGGTACGACTTTTCCGTCCGCGCCCACATACATATTTCGCGTGGCGCGTCCCGGCGCCTCTTCGCGATAGTCGACGAATCTCGCGCGCCCGTCCGCCATCCGCACCAGCATGAACCCGCCGCCGCCGATGTTTCCCGCTTCCGGCTCGACCACCGCCAGCGCAAATCCCACGGCCACCGCCGCGTCCACGGCGTTCCCGCCCTTCTTCAAAATCTCGACCCCAGCCTCCGAGCCCAGCGCCTCATCGCTCACCACCATCGCATGCGCCCCGCGCACCGCTGCCGGCGGCCACGTCGGATGGGAAATCTCGCCTGCCGACGAATACTCCCGCGGAGTCGGCTGTTGTGGTTTGGCCTGCGCACAGACAATCGCAGCGCAGCAGAAGAGGTTCACAGCGATAAAAGTAGCTCGTAGTTTTATTCGCATGAGGGTTTTGAATCTATTCGATTCGCGGTGGGGCCGTCAAGCCGCACGAGTACGCAGCCAGACCTGAAGTACTGGCAAATTATTCTTGCAGGAATTCGACCCGTGCGGAGGCGGGCATCAGGCCCGCTGTTTTTGCGCGAGCAATGAGTTCATCGACAGCCTTGCGGCCTTCGTCGCCGAAGTTCAGCGTCCAGCGATTCACGTACATGCCGACAAATTTGTCGGCGAGAGCCGGGTCCATGTCGCGAGCGAATTGCAGCGCGTAATTCAACGCTTCTTCGCGATGATCCAAAGCGTAGCCCACGCTTTCACGAATCGCGCGCGCCACCTGCACAGCTACGTCTGTGCTCAACGAACGTCGAATCGCATTTGCGCCCAGCGGCAGCGGCAGACCCGTTTGCTCCTGCCACCACAGGCCCAGGTCCACCACGCGATGCAGCCCCGCCGCCGCGTAGAGCAGTTGCCCTTCGTGAATCAGCAGCCCCGCTTCCACTTCCTTCGCGCTCACCGCGTCCAGAATTTTGTCGAACGGCATCGTCACCGTCTCGACGCCCGCTTCAAAAAGTTTCAGCACCAGGTACGAAGTCGTCCGCGTGCCGGGAATCGCGACTTTGCAGCCCTTCAATTCGCTTTTCTTCATCGCCCGCGACGAAACCACGATCGGCCCGTAGCCTTCGCCAAAGCTCGCGCCGCAATCGAGCAAAATATATTTGTCCGCCAGGAACGGATACGCGTAAACGCTCACCGCCGTCACGTCGTATTTCTCTTCCTGCGCCGCTTGGTTCAGCGTCTCGATATCGGAGAGCACGTGCGTGAATTTAATTCCCGGCACGCGCAGCTTTCCCGTCGCCAGCGCGTAGAACATGAACGCGTCGTCGCTATCCGGCGAATGCGCAATGCGAATCTCCGACGTTTGCGTGGTTGCTGTGTGTGTGGCCATTGGGTTCAGGTCTCCAGCGGATATTAAACGCGCACTCTCCGGCCGTATAGCGGCAGTTCGGGCGGCATTCACAGAGCCGTGTGGCTCGTCTGCGGTATCTCGCGGAGTGAATTCCGGCCGGCTGGGGCGCCGTTCAGACGCCACAGCATAACACAAAATTCCTTGCTCAGGCTTTGGTGAAGCTGTCAGCCTCCGATGGTTTCGCCGTCAGTCGAAGTGGAACAGAAATCCGATTGACGATCCGATCAACTCCACTCGTTGCGGAGGCAAAGCGTTCGATCCCACATAGTCTCGGCCGTAGCTCACATTCATTCGAAAGCTGACTCGCGGGATGATGTAAACGTCGATGCCTCCCACGAATTTCATCGCAAATCCAGTTTCCGTCTCTGCGCGCGACACATGGATGAAGGGGCCATCCGCCTTGAATGAGGCCGTTGCGTGGGCAACGCCAAAAAGCACGTCGCCAAACGGAGTCCACCGCGTGTGATTTCGTAATGTGAACTCAGGTCCGCCGAGAAAGTGAAATAATCTCGGATTGATTGCAATATTCTGCGTGAACGTGGGACACGGCGGAGTGCCGCACAGTTGCTGGATCGTGAATGCCACCTCGCCGCTGCTGAAATGCGCGGAGACATCGCCCATCACGCCGAAGTATCTCGTGAAATTGCGGATTGCGCCGCCCTCAAATCCCCGGCCAGCGTTGTCAAAATCCTTATGAACGGAGTTGAAGTCCGTGCCGAAGTCGAAGACGTGATCGTTGCTTTCAATCTCAGGATAGTTGCCGAATACCTCAAACTTTGAGAATTGTGCGCTGCCGCGCATCTGCGCCACCGCCAATTGCGCGCACACCGCCGCAAACAAAACCACAGCGAGCAATCGGTGCATCGCAATCCTCCCAAGCGCACTCTCAAACTAACATGAGGGGGCCGCCCACTTCTTGCCATTCGCTGGGAACGAAGGCGCCATTTACAGGCCTCCCCGGTTCTGCAGAGCATAATGCTAATGTTGAGAATTTCCGATAGAAGGAAGGAACCACATGTCCAAAGAATTCACGTGGCTGATCGCCCGCTGGCTCCCGGTGGCATTTTCGTCTTGTCTTGCGGAGCCGCGCACCCACGAATTTAGTTATGAGAAATCCCTGTTTCGCTATGGTGTGACGGAATTTTTTGATGTGACGATGGGATCATCCACCGTGGCGACGGCTCCGTGTTTGTCAGCCGCGTGAATTTTTCCATCTTTATCGAGCAGGAACGACTGTTTCCCGCTCTTCCCGTACTCCGCTGGAATTGCCGCAATTTCGAATCCGGGCTCGCCGCCGTCCGCGCTCGCTGCCACGCGATAGCGGAACTGGTAGCCATTCTTGCTTCCGGCCGCAAGATCCGCGTCAATCAACTTGGCCGCTTGCGGAGAAATCCCGTCCTTTGCCGGCCCAAGTTGCGCCAAGGAATCTGGCAGCTTGCCGAACGCCTGCTTGTAAGTGTCGATTGCCTGCGCCAGATTTTGCAGCGTGTCGATTGCGCCCTGCTCGCGGTTTTCGATATCCTGCGCGGCCCATTGTTTTTGAAGTTGCGGAACGTCGATCAACAGCAAGCCCAGCGAGAGCAGTTTCCATCGGCTATCCTCGCGCACTAATCCAAACTGAATCGCATTCTGTCCCGTAACGGTCACGGGGATATAGGCGAGGTTCTCATGTACGCGCGCCGCGCCAAACCGGAATTCCATGCTTGCGTCGCTTGCTTCGCAACGCAGAATTTCGTGTCCTTGATTATCGTTCGCAAGCAGCGGCCTTCCGGGCGCGTCGAGGAGCACGAAGCGCTTCATCATCCCGATTCGTTCATCCGCGGGAAGTTTTTGGAACGCCGCGGCATTTTCGTCGGTTAAATAGTTCGCGAAGTCTGCCTCGTTTTCCTTGCAAGCTGCGACAAGTGCATTATTGAGTGCCTCGACGGGATCCGGTTGCGCGGCTTGCTGCGTCTGCGCGAGCAGACTGGGCGCGGCCAACAGGATCATCATCGTCAGCACCAGGACTTGTGCCGTCGCGCTCACTTTTCTTATCCGGCTCATGCGTACCCTTGCTCCTTGGCCTGCGAGAAAATCGCCGCCAGCTCTTTTGTGAATTTCGACCGCGGCATCACTTCCGTGCAGCCGGCGTCGCGCGCCCCTTGCGCCAACTCCGTTTGCACATGCGAGAAAAATCCGATAACACGCATTACTGCGCGGCGCGCGCGCACCGCCGCGATCACCTCCATCGGAGATTGTCGCGCATTCAAATCCACTACCACGAGTTTGGGTTGTTGCTTCTCCCATTCCGCCAACAGCGCCTCGCCCGTTGAAAACGATTTCAGTTCGACGCCCACCTGCTTAGCCGTTTCCATCATCTTTGCCTGAAAGAATATGTCGTCCACGAGTGCAAATATTTCCGCCACTTATCCTCCGCTTAATTTCCGACGTCGGAATTCCAGCTTCGGTGTATCACGCGCGTGCGTTCACGAACAAGTCACCGCAGCGGCGCGGTGTCCGCAATCTCTTAGGATGCCGTGCCGCGTAAAATAGCTTTTCAAAATGTCTCCCCGGTATTTCTTCCGCGCCTCCAATTGCGGTATAAAGGAATCGTCGCCAAATTCGCGCATGGCAAGTTGGAGGTAGTGATGAAAGCCGCCCTGGAACCCGCAGCTCTGCCCGGAGTCGCTGTGCTCGAGCAGACTCCCATTATCATCGAGAAGCTGGTCGCGCTGGCCAGTGAAGATCAGTTGCACTGGAAACCTTCGATGGAGCGCTGGTCGATCAGCGAAATACTCGCGCATTTGGCCGATGTCGAGGTGGCCGGTTTCCGCGAACGCATCGAGCGCATGGCTCAGTCGGACATGCCGCAACTCGCCGCCTATGATCAGAACGCGCAATATCAAGCGGGACGCTATTCGGGCGGCAAGGCGCGCGAGCATTTGAAAGTATTTTGCCATGAACGCGACCGTAGCCTTTCCTGGCTGCGCTACTTGCCGGAAAGCGTTCTCGCGCGCAAGGGCCAGCACGCCGCGTTCGGCGTGATCAGCGTCGCGCAATTGATGAACGAATGGGCCTTTCACGATCTGGGCCACATTCGCCAGATCGCGGAGCTTTTCCGCTCTCGCGCTTTTTTCCCGGCCATGGGTCCATTCCGAGAGGGCTATACGATCAGGCCGTAATTTGAGTTTTGCTTATGGACGAAATTTCTCGCTGCATTCTGGAAGTATTCGACGAGCTGGGCCGCGATACGCTCGATCTTCACGCGCTGATGGAAATCGCGGGCGGCAGCGATCCCGCGCGTCGCGACAATATTCCCGGCGCCGTCGAGCTGCTGGTTCGCTCCGGCGCGCTTGATCTGGCGGGTGGCGGAGACGTTTACCGGCGTAGCGAACAGGGACGCCTCGCCGTCGCCAGGCCGCGTGACATAACGCTCTACTCGCGTCCGAAATGCCGTCTGTGCGACGAGGCGCGCGCGGCGATTCTTCCCATCCTCCGCGAGTTCGGCGCGCCGCTCCACGAAGTGAATATCGACGAGGACAAAGAATTGCGCGAACTCTATACGAGCGACGTGCCCGTGATTTTCATGGGCCCGCGCGAAGTTGCGCGCCATCAAGTGGACACGGTCAGATTTCGCAAGGCCCTCGAAGACGCTAAAGTTTAGGCTCCGATTTTTCACTTGCACAGCGCTCGCCGTTGGACACTCTCTTACTTTCGTATGAAGAAATACGCGGCCATGCCGAATCCCACGATAATCACCAGTCTGCGGATATTCTGCGGATTGATTTTCTGCGCGTAATACGCACCAGCGTATCCGCCCAACGCCGCGCCCACCAGCATCACGAACGCCTGCGGCCACACAATCACCTTTGCGGAAATAAACAGAATCAACGCCACGGCGTTCACGGCGCTCACAATCAGCGTCTTCATTCCATTCATCGCGTGAATATTTTCCACACCCAGCAACGCGAGCATGGCCAACACCAAAATCCCGGCGCCCGCGCCAAAATATCCGATGTACACGGCGATCACCAATTCCAGCAGCAGGCCAGCAACGAATAAGACTCGCCTGCCGTTTACGTGGCCGCTTCGTCCGCGTACCCATTTCGTGATTCGCCCGCTCGCGGCAAACAGCAAAGTTGCGCCCAGCAGCAGCCACGGCACCAGCCGCATGAATGTCGCTTCCGGCGTGCGCAGCAGAATGTGCGCGCCAATCACGCCGCCGATTAGACCTGTCAGCAACAGCGGCGGCAACAATCGCCGGGCTTCGGGCGTTTTCATCTCGCGCCAATACGCTACTGTGCTCGCTATTGTTCCCGGCCACATGGCCGCCGTGTTGGTGGCATTCGCGGAGATGGGCGCGATTCGCACGAACAGCAGCGCCGGAAACGAAAGGAAGCTGCCTCCGCCCGCGACGGAATTCAGCGCACCCGCGACCAGAGCAGCAAGAAAGAGGAATACAGCGTCACCCAAAGACACGCGCAAGAATAACTTTTCCGCGGGATGCTGTCACTCGCGTTCTGCGCGTCTTGCACGCAGAGGATTTTTTGCGGCGGCATTTTGCGGGCCAATTTGCGTTGCGCAACTTTGCATCGCTCAACAAATGAAACTCATTACCGATCAAGAAAATGGAAGTATCACATTTTAAAGTAGTTGCTCGTGCGGGACTGTGCATCTCATTACCGATCAAGGTTTGGCGTTTTCGGGGAGTTTTTGGCGGTTTTGAGGTGCCCTCTGGCCTGTTGAACGGCGCTCGCATCGAATTTTCGCTCTGAAAAAGCTAGCACGTTGCGCGCCACAGGGATAGATCTGGCGGCTGTGGAGATCAATCAGGCTCTGTATCCGTGTGAACTGCGGCGCGAAAAAATTGCGTCACTCAGAAGGTGAGGCGGGCGCCGATTTGGGCGGCGAAGGGGATGCCGACGGTGGTGCCGGGGCCGAAGAAATCGCCGAGGCCGCCGGCAGGAACGCGCAACTGATTCAGGTTGGTGATGGCCTGCGTCTGCGTGCAGGAGGGATCCAGGCAGAACGCGGTGGCGTTCGTCAAATCGTTCACCGGAGTAGGAAGCGCGGCGAGATTCGTGACGTAATTCGCGCCGGGATTGTTGCGGTTGAAAAGGTTGAAGAACTCGACGAAAGGCGTGGCCGTGAAGCGCTCCCCGATCTTGAACGGGCGGCTAACGCGCATATCGACTTGGATGTAAGGCGCGCCGCGAAATTGATCCATGGTGGTTTGCACGCCGTTGATGACGGCGCGATTGTTGGCCGCGTCACCGACTCCATTTACGTCAACGGGGGTAGTGATGGTGAATGGTCGCGCGCTTTCGAATTGTGAGAGCGTGCTCATCTCAAAGCCGCCAGGCACATAGAAGACGCCCGCGACAACGAGGCGATGGCGGATATCTTCCCCCGACGGGCCGTAATCGCCTTTGGCAAACGCGTCGAGCGGATTGCAAACACCGTTCACATAATCGAAAAGCTCGCCGAGAATGCATCCCCAGGTTTTCGCACTGCCGAGAGTGTAGTTGACGATCAGATTCGCGCGCCGCGAAACGTTTCCCTGCAGATGAATCGAGAGCGCGTCGTAGCTCGAGCGATTGTCAGAGCGGAAAACAGTCAAGTCCGGCACGTCATTTTGAAAACTCGGATTCGGCGAGAATAGCGTGAAACCTGCCTTGTATTCATATCGGCGATACCCGTGCACGCCTTGCTCGTGCGTCCAGTCGGCGCTGGCGATCCAATTCTTATTGAAGGCGTGTTCGACGCCCGCGCTCGCGTGCAGCGCGTAGGGAGTCTTGTAATGCGGGTCGATGATGGCGCCTGCGCCGCCGTTGGATGCGCCGGGGACGCAACCGGGATCGCCGGGATTCACGCACGGGCCGGGTGCGGCGTTCACGGCCTGAAACGCAGTGACCCAGCCGTTTTGCGCCAGGTCGTTGTAATAGAGGCCGATGCCCGCGCGAATCACAGTGCTCTCGGATTCTCCGGGCGAGTACGCGATGCCGAGGCGCGGCGCAATTTGCCCGCGGTAATCGTGCGGCGCGCCGTTGATCAGCGGAATTTGCAACGCGCGCAGCGTCAAAAACGCGGGATTTTGCAGTTGCGATTGGCCCGAAGCGGTGAAGAGGCCGAAAGTTGTATCGTAGCGAATCCCCGGATCGATGGTGAGATGCGGCGTGACGCGCCAGAAATCCTCGGCGTAAAAACCGATGCGCTGGACATTTTGCGAAAAGCTGCCATTGCCGGCGGGAGTGAACGCGCACTGGATTTGCGAAGACGCGGAAGGTGGCGTGGCGCACTGCGAGCTGAAATAAAATTGCGAAGAATTTGCGGCGTAAAAATCCGGATCGCTGGGATAAGTGATCAACGTTTCCGCGGTGCCCGGAAGCGCGCCGCTGAGAACGGGTTCATGGATGAAATCGATTCCGAAGCGCGGATTGTGCTTGCCGGTGGCGTGGCTGACGTCGTAGCGGAACTGATATTTCTCCTGATTGCGCAGAACGGGAAACGCGGTGATGGGCGTGACGAATTGATTGTCGCCGAACGTTTCGAATCCGGAAATAGTTTGAAACGTGGAGCTGAACGGAAACGCGAGCGCAAATCCAAAATTGGAATTGCGGACTTCGGTCAAATGCAGGCCACTGGCGTTAAAGGTGAAAGAGCCAAGCCAAGTGGGACTGAACGTGAATTGGTTGCTGACAACCATGTTGAGATAATTGCTGTGCCAGGTGGCACCGGTGGATGGAAGAGTGGCCTGCTGGACGGCGAAATTTTTGGTGGTGTAATTGTCCTCCGAGGCGCGCAAGAACCATTGCGAACGAGCGGACTGCGCCCAATCGATTCGCGCGCTGCCGAGATAATCGCGAAACGGGACGGGCACGTTATTGGGAACGGCGATGGAATTCACGCCGGGAATCAAGCTTTGAGCGGCCAGCGACGCGAGGGCGTTGAATTGCGCGAGGGTCGCCGGGCTGTAAGCGATGCTGGCATTTTCATGGTTGTATTCGAAAGCGGTGAAGAACCAAAGCTTGCCTTTTACAATCGGCCCGCCCAACGTCGCGACGTAATCTTGGGATGAGAAGGGCTGCTTGGGCAGCGGCGCGGGGTTCTCAATGGGATAACGCGCATTGAGAGCCGCGGCGCGTTCGGAAAAGGCAGCGTCGCCATGCCATTGGTCGGCGCCGCGCTTTGTGGTGATGACGACGGAGCCGCCGACGGTTCGGCCGGTGTCCGCATTTTGCTGCGAAGTTTCGACAGCAAATTCCTGAATGGCGTCAGGGGAAAAGTTCTGCAGGAAGCCACCGATGTAGTCATCAGAATTGTCGCCGCCATCGACGTTGAGAACGTCGTTAAGTCCCGAACTGCCGCCGAAAGAGACTGCGGTGATGCGCGCCTTGGTGGGATCAGAAGGCTCGACGGGTTCGGTGCCCGGAACGAGAAAAGCGATGTTGGCGAAGGTGCGGTGAGCCAGGGGGATGTTTGCGAGGTCCCGCGCCGATACCGCGCCGCCGTGAACGGCGCTGGTGATATCGATAGGCTCAGTGGTGATGGAAGAAGCCTCGGCCTGAACGGTGACGCTCTGCTGAACGGAAGCGGGTTTCAAGGTGACACTCACGTCCTGGACGGAGCTGACGATAGCGGAGATGTTGGAGGTGGCATCCATAAACCCGGACGCGGAAACGGTCAAGCGGTAGGGGCCGGGCGGAAGATCGGCGAGGCGAAATTCACCCTGCGCGTTGGATACGGCCTGACGCTCGAAGGAAGTTTGCAGCGACCGGGCGACGATTTTCGCCGAGGGAACACGCGCGCCGGTCGTGTCCATTACTTCGCCGACGATGCTGCCGCGAAAATTCTGAGGGCGCGACGACGGCGCCAGAAAAATCACGACAAAAATGAAAATAACGGCGGAGCGCGTCTTTTTCGCGCAGGCATGTAAGCTGCTGACTGTGAGGAGCGGCTTCATTTCGTGTTGCAGATTACTTCGCGGGAGAAACTACTACCACGGGCCGTAGTTCACTGATTCGAAGCGCAGGCTTATCGAACGAGGTGTTCCAGCAGGCGATGCACGGAGTAAAGCGTGGCCGGGCGCATCATTGCAGCCACCACGAGGCCGGTGATGACCAGAGAAATGCCAGCGAGTAGCGCGCGCACTCTGCGAGGGGTCTTTTCGGCATGGGCTTCGAGGCCCAGCAGGCGATCAACGCGAATAAAGAGATCGCGGCCATCCTCGATCAGGCAACTGACGAATGAAGTTCGTGGAGACGCTCCCATCCGCGCGACGCGCACGAGCGCCTCGGCCAGTGAAAGCGAACGCTGCGAGTTTCCCGCGGCAGCGCGATCGTCGGCGGCCCATTCGGTGAAACGCGCCCACGAACGATCCATGGCGGCGAAGCCTCGCGAGAGCGGGAAAATGCCGGGTGCGAGAAGCAAAAGGAAACGCTTCAGGTTGTCGCGCGAAAATTGGTGGGCGCGCTCGTGCTCCAGAGCCGCGTCGAGCTGATGCGGCAAGAGCGCTTGCAACACGCCCCGCGACACTACGATTCGCGGCCGGATTACGCCGGCTAGAGCAAGTGTCGCGCTTTCGGTGTCCACGACGAGCAGAGGTGCCTGCTGATTCGAGACAAGCGTGGCGTTGCCTTCGCGTTCGCACCGGCGGCGGTAACGAAGCGAGACAAAAATGGCGCGCAGAACTCGCGCGAGGGATGTGGTCCAGAGCGCGACGCCGAGAAGGGCAGCGAAGCAGCACGCAATACCCACGCGTTCCGCATTTGCGTCCGGTTCAAGCCACAAATAGCTGGGCACGCAAAGCGCGGACACGATGAAAGCGGCCACGGCGACGGGCGACAGTCGCAAGACGAGCAGCAAGCGCGCAGCGAAACGCGGCTTGAGCGATTCACCCAGCCGGATGGCGGAGGGCGCAACGATCCATGCCGCCAGGCTGAAGGCCGCGTAAATCAGGAAAAACGACGCGAAGCAGAGACACACCAGCCGCAGGATGTAAGGAAGAATCATGAGCGGCCTCGACGAAAAAGCTCCTTGCGTTTCCGGCGGATTCTCCTTTCGAGCGCATCGAGAAGGGCTTTGTCATATTGGCCGACCGCTTCGACCAGGCAGGAGATCAACAAATCGCGCGAAGGTTGCGGTCCCGCGAGGAAGCCGGCAACAAGATCGCCCGCGCGCTTGCGCTCCCATTCTTCTGCTGAAAGGCGCGGCGAGTAGAGGAAGGCGCGCTCCGATTTGCGGCGATTAAGCAAATCCTTTTTGTAGAGGCGGTCGAGCGTGGTCATGACGGTGGTGTATGCGAGCGTGCGTGGAAGCTGGTGAACGACGTCTCGCACACTCGATTCGCCGCGCGACCAGAGAATCTCCATCACGCTGACTTCGAGGTGGCCGAGCGCGAAGGGTTGAAGGGCGTCAGCGCGTTCTTCGCGCGCGTGTCGAGTTTCTAAGAAGCGAATCATCGTTTCATCTGCTGTTTTTGAAGGCCGCCCTAAGAACCAACAGATTCTAGACCTACTCGCTACAGAGTAAAACAAATTTGTCTTTAAGAGTGGCTTTCTGCAGCACCAAAACATCTTAATTTTGGGGCGGGATATGGACGCGTTGATTTCCTGCAAAGCTGAGCGCAGCCGCCCGGCGAAAATTTACAAAGCGAGGTCGCGCGATGTCTATGGGGAATCGTAAAAGCCGAGCATTCATTCTTAGAGGCGTTTGGACAGTTCCCGCAATTCTTCTCGCAATTATAGTGATTACAGCGGGCGCTATTCGTTCGGCGGGAGCTCAAGGTTCGAAATCGAAAGCGGTAACGGAAACGAAATCCGGTTCGAGCCGCGCCGGAAAAATCGACGCGCAGCAACTGGCGCGTGAGACGGTGCAGAACGAGCTTAATTCCGGTAAGAAGGACCCCAGTTTGTGGAGGTTCCGCAAGATTACGGTGAAGGACGGCAAGAAACAGATGTACGACGTAATCGAAACAAAGAATGGCGAAGTCGACCGCCTGCTTGCGGTGAATGGCCAACCTTTGAGCGCCGAGCAGCGGCGCGCCGAGAATGCTCGCATTCAAAAATTATCCGCGGATCCGGATGAGCAGAAAAAACGAGCCGACGCGGAAAAGCGCGATGGCGACCAGGAAACGCAGTTGCTCAAGATGCTTCCAGATGCGCTGACGTATCGGTATGCCGGAAAAAGAGGCGACATGATTCGGCTGACATTCAAGCCGAATCCGAATTTTCACGCCTCGACGCATGAGGCGGAAGTGTTCCACCACATGGCCGGAGTGATGTTGATTAACAATCGTAATAAGCGCCTGGCGGAACTGAGTGGCAGGCTGATCACCGAGGTGAAATTCGGCGGTGGAATCTTGGGGCATTTGGACAAAGGCGGAACGTTCGAAGTGAAACAAGGCGAGGTAGCGCGCGGACACTGGGATATGACGCTGTTGGACACAGAGTTGGCAGGGAAGGAGCTTTTCTTCAAGACGATCAGCGTACGCGAGAAAACGATTGAATCAAATTATAGCCGCGTTCCCTCCAATATAACCGTCGAGCAGGCGGCGCAAATACTGAGGAAAGATACGACAGAATCGGCAGCGATGCCGTCGAAGAAGAACGCGGCAAACTAGGAATTGCCGACGGGGCGAGGTCACGTCATTCGCCATTCAGGGCGGGAAAAACCGCGTTAGAGGCGGCTTTTCACCTGTTCAGTGTCTCGAGGCGCACCGTATTCCCGACCTCTTTAGTCCTGTTTTAAATCTATGTTAACATAGGGTTTGCAGCAGTAGTTTCGCTTGACACGATGGCTAGACACGCTTAGAATGAATATGCGACTGGGTGGGTCGTATATCCAGTCAAGTCACTCCCATGTTGAAGCTATCGAAAAAGTCGGATTACGCGCTGATCGCCTTGAAGCATCTGGCGACGCATCCCGACGACGGCTCGTGCAGCGCCGCGGACATCGCTGAACTGTACGGCATTTCCGCGCCGTTGATGGCTAAGGTGCTCCAGAAGCTGGCGCGCGTGGGCCTTGTGGTGGCGCGGCACGGTTCCAGCGGTGGATACACGCTGGGGCGCGACGCGCGAACCATCACGGCGCTCGAAACGATCAACGCGATTGACGGGCCGGTGTCGCTGACGTCCTGCGTCACGCACCATGGCAACTGCGATCAAACGCATACGTGCACGATTAAAGAGCCGCTTCGTAAAGTGAATCGCAGCATTCTTGAGATGCTGAGCAAAGTCACAATTTCACAAATGGCTGACGACGCCCCGGCTTCCGAGGTGGTCGAGCTGAGAGTTTAGGGGAGATGAGGAATGGCAATTAAACTACCGATTTATATGGATAATCACGCAACCACTCCGGTGGATCCGCGCGTGGTGGATGCGATGCTGCCCTATTTCACGGAGAAGTTCGGGAACGCGGCGAGCCGCAACCATGCGTTCGGCTGGGCGGGCGAAGAAGCGGTGGAGAACGCGCGCGCGCAAATCGCGCAGTTGATTGGCGCAACGCCGAAGGAGATCGTGTTCACCAGCGGCGCGACCGAATCGGACAATCTGGCGATCAAGGGCGTCGCGGAGATGTACCGCGAGAAGGGCAATCACATCATCACGCAGGTGACGGAGCACAAAGCCGTGCTCGACACTTGCAAGCGCCTGGAAAAAGAAGGCTACGAAGTGACGTATTTGCCAGTGGAGAAAGACGGGCGCATCAATTTGGATGATTTGCGCCGCGCCATCACTCCCAAGACGATTTTGATCTCGATTATGTATGCGAACAACGAAATCGGCGTGATTCAGCCGATTGCGGAGATTGGCAAGATCGCAAAAGAGAAGGGCGTCTTCTTTCACAGCGACGCCGTGCAGGCCGTGGGCAAAGTTCCCGTGGACGTGCAAAAGGACGGCATCGATTTGCTTTCGATTTCCGCGCACAAACTGTACGGGCCGAAGGGCGTGGGCGCGCTGTACGTGCGGCGCAAGAATCCGCGCGTGCAATTGACCGCAATGGTCGACGGCGGCGGGCACGAACGTGGCATGCGTTCGGGCACGCTGAACGTTCCGGGTATCGTGGGATTCGGCAAGGCGTGCGAACTGTGCCGCCTGGAAATGGCCGAGGAAACGAAGAAATTGAGCGCGCTGCGCGACCGGCTGAAGGAAGCCATCATGTCGAAGTTGGACGAGACGTTCATCAACGGCACGATGGAGCATCACCTGCCGCACAACATTAATATCAGCTTCGCATACGTCGAAGGCGAATCGCTGCTGATGGGCATCAACGACGTCGCGGTGTCGAGCGGTTCGGCTTGCACTTCGGCGACGCTGGAACCGAGCTACGTGCTGAAGGCGCTGGGCGTTGGCGAGGATTTGGCGCACACGTCGATTCGATTTGGAATTGGACGATTCAACACGGAAGAAGAAGTCGATTACGTGGCGAATCGCGTGGTCGAAACCGTGAACCGCTTGCGCGAGCTTTCTCCGCTGTACGAGATGGCGAAAGAAGGCACCGACGTGAGCAAAATGAATTGGAAGACGGCGTAAAGTTTTTGCGGGGGCTGGGGAACCGGAAAAGTTTGATCAAATTTGCTGGAGGGAATGATGGCTTACAGTGACAAAGTAATCGAGCACTACAACAATCCGCGCAACGTCGGCTCGCTCGACAAGAAAGATCCGAACGTGGGGACGGGGCTCGTCGGCGCGCCGGAATGCGGCGACGTGATGAAGCTACAGATGAAAATCAATCCAGACACGCGCGTGATCGAGGAAGCGAAGTTCAAGACGTTTGGCTGCGGCTCGGCGATCGCAAGCTCTTCGCTCGCCACCGAATGGGTGCGCGGGAAGACGGTGGAAGAGGCGCTGTCGATCAAGAACACGGACATCGTCCGCGAACTTTCGCTGCCGCCGGTGAAGATCCACTGCTCCGTGCTGGCCGAAGACGCAATTAAGGCCGCCATTTCCGACTGGAAGAAAAAGGCCGGCGAAGGCGATCAGGCCGCGCAGACCAGTGCAGCGCAGGCGCACAGCTAACAACAAGGAATCGCACGATGCCGGGCGGACGATTTGTTTGGCGGCCGCCAGCGGGAGGCGAGAGCCATGATTCACGTCACGGAAAAAGCGGCGGAGAAAATCCGCGAATTGCTCGTTAAGGAAGGCGTGCCGCCCGACTCCGGCGGACTGCGCGTGGGCGTGCAGGGCGGCGGATGCTCGGGACTGTCGTACGCGATGCGGCTCGAAACGCAGGCGCGTGACCGCGATAAAGTGATCGAGGAAAATGGCGCGCGCGTTTTCGTGGACGCGAAGAGTTTTCTGTATCTCGCCAATACGACACTCGATTTCGAAGAGACGCTTGTGCGGCAGGGATTCGTTTTTCAGAATCCTCAAGCGACGCGAAGCTGCGGCTGCGGCAGTTCTTTCACAGCCTGATTTTGTTCTGCTTCTTTTTGCAACGTCCGCGGCGGGGGGAACTTGAGATGTTGGATGCCGCGAACTCAGCCGCCTCGCCAAAAAATCGCTTGGGAAATCATACATGAGCTCCACAAAAACACAGACTGGCGCTGCGCCCGCTCAAGCGTGTTGGAACTGCAATGCGGTTGCGGGCAACGGGCATTTCTGCGCAGCCTGCGGCAAGATTCAACCGCTTGCCAACGGTGCGGATTATTTCGCGTTTTTCGGACTGCCTCAGAAGCTGAAAATCGACGAGGCAGAGCTCGAACAGCGATTCCATCAATTGAGCTGGAAGCTGCATCCGGACAATTTCGTGAAGGCGTCCGAGTTCGAGCGGAATCTGGCTTTGGAGCGTGCGTCGGAATTGAATGATGCGTACCGGACGTTGCGTGAGCCGGTGTTGCGCGTCGAATATTTTTTGCTGCGCGAAAACGTTCGCAAAGAAGGCACGACGAAGCAGCAGGCGCCGCCCGAACTGCTCGAGGAAGTTTTCGAGTTGAATGAATCGCTCGACGAATTGCGCGAGGCTAAGGCCGGTGAAACGTCCGAAGGTGGCGATCTGAGCGAATTGCGGAACAGGCTCGCGGAAGCGCAATCGAATTTTCAGGAGAAATTGGAAGATGTCGACGCGGAGTTGCAGAGCGTCTTTGGCGAATGGGATGCGGCTGTGGATGCAGGTGCGGACGATGCCGAACGCCACAAGCAGATGGCGAAGTTGAATGAAGTACTGAACCGGCGTTCATACATCAGAAATCTGGTGCGCAATGTCGCACAGGAATTAGAGGCCTAGAAGAATTCATGGGGAAGACAGTTGGAATTGACTTGGGGACCACGTTCAGCCTGATCGCGTTTGTCGATCCGGCGACGGGCCAGCCGCGGTGCATTCCGGGGCCGTATGGCGAGACGCTGTGCCCGTCTGTGGTGAGCCTGGACGCGAACGGCACGATTGTCGCGGGCGAGCCGGCTCGACGGCGGTTGCTGACGCAATCGAACCGCACGATCTATTCGGTGAAGAGGCTGATGGGGCGCGGCGTTGACGACGTGCGCGACGAGCTGAAGATTTTTCCTTTCCGCATCGACGAAGAAAGTCGCGGTGTGATTCGCGTGAAGTTGGGCGACAAGTATTTTACGCCGCCAGAGATTTCCGCTTTCATCCTGCGCGAGTTGAAATCGTGGGCCGAGAATTTCTTCAAGGACACGGTTGACCGCGCGGTGATCACCGTGCCTGCGTATTTCAACGACGCGCAGCGGCAAGCGACGAAAGACGCGGGTCGCCTCGCGGGCCTCGAAGTATTGCGGCTGGTGAATGAGCCAACGGCGGCGGCCTTGGCATACGGTCTGCATAAGCAACGGCGTGGCCGCGTGGCCGTGTACGATTTCGGCGGCGGCACGTTTGATATTTCAATTTTGAAACTGATTTCTACGACCGAGGGCGACATCTATCAAGTGCTCGCCACGAATGGCGACACGCATCTGGGCGGAGACGACATCGACAATGCGCTCTCCGCGATGGCGCGCGAGGAAATTGAGAAGAAATATCGCGTCGATTTCGAGCGGCATCCCGAAACCGTGCAGGAATTGCGCAAGACGTTGATTCACACGAAGCACAAACTTTCGAACACCCAGCGTGCGACGATTCGATTTGCGTTGCCTGATGATCGCATCTACAACCGCGAAATCACGCGCGCCAAATTCGAGGATATGATTGCGCCAATAATCGCGCGGACCATGGCGCCGGTGAAAATGGCGCTCGCCGATGCGAAAATGCAGCCGTCGGAAATGGATGAAGTCGTGATGGTGGGCGGGTCCACGCGGATTCCTCTGGTGCGCAAAACGGTCGGCGATTATTTCGGGCGCGCGCCGCATTGCGAACTGAATCCGGACGAAGTGGTGGCGCTGGGCGCGGCCGTGCAGGCGGATATTTTGGAAAGCGGCGTAAAAAATATGCTGCTCCTTGACGTGACGCCCCTTTCGCTCGGCATCGAAACGATGGGCGGCGTGGTGGCGAAACTCATTCCGCGAAATTCGACCATCCCGGCGAGCGCGCAGGAATTGTTCACCACGGGAGTTGATAATCAGACGGGAATCGACATCCACATCTTGCAGGGCGAGCGGGAACTGGCCGCCGATTGCCGGTCGCTCGCGCGATTTCAATTGAAAGTTCCCCCGGGGCCGGCAGGTTTGGCGCGCGTCGAGGTGAAATTCCTGATCGATGCCAATGGGATTCTGCAAGTGGCGGCGCGGGATTTGCGCACCGGCGAGCAGAGCACGCTCGAAGTGCAGCCCAGCTACGGACTGACGGATGCGGAGATGGAGCGGATGCTCGAAGAGTCGATCGAATTCGCCGAGCAGGATTTCGAGCAGCGGCAATTGATCGAAGCGCGCAACGAAGCTGACGCGATTCTGCGCGCCACGGAGAAGGCGCTTTCGGGCGTTCATGCCGAAGGGCTTTCGCGCGAAGAACGAGCGGCGATTGACCGATCCGTTGCGGCGCTGCGCGAGGCGGCTGCGAACACAGATTACAAGTTGGTACGCGCGCGGATTGACGAATTGAATCAAGCGACGCTGAATCTGGCGGAATTGACGATGAACAAAGTGCTGCAGGCGGCGGTCGGCGGTAAGAGAATCGACGAAGTCTAGTTCGGCGAAAGTTTTGGAAGTGAGGCGCAATGGGCGGCAAAAATCCTTACATCGAAGAAACTAAATACACGACGGCAACGCAGAAATTCAAAGTGACGTTCGCCAAGGAAGGCAAGACCGTCGAAGTGGATCCGGCGAAATTTCCCTACGGGCACGACGGTCTGCCGGGCAGCATTCTCGACATCGCGACTGGATTTCACATGGGGCTCGATCACGCGTGCGGCGGCGTTTGCGCGTGCTCCACATGCCACGTGATTGTCCACGAAGGCCTGGAGTCGTGCAACGAAGCGACCGATGCGGAACTGGATCAGCTTGACGAAGCGCCGGGCGTGACGCCGAAGTCGCGGCTCGGTTGCCAGTGCGTGCCCGACGGTACGAAAGATGTTGTGGTGGAGATTCCGTCTTGGAATAAGAATTACGCAAAGGAAGCGGAGCACTAAATTAGAGATCGGAACTTCGAGGCTGGAAGTTGGAATGGCAAAGTATAGCGGAGAGTGACAATGCCGGGAACTTTTGATTGGGATAATGCGGAAGAAATCGGGATCCGGCTGGTGGAAAAATTTCCGGGCATGGATCCGTTGACGGTGCGCTTCACCGATTTGCACAAGTGGGTGACCGAGCTCGATGGATTCACGGGCGACCCGGCGCTGTCGAACGAAGGCAAGCTGGAAGCGATTCAGATGGAGTGGTACGAGGAATATAAAGAGAGCAAGGAATAAATTTCGTGGTTGTGGAAAGAGGAAGCGAATGAGCGATGCAGAGCTGCGATATCCGGTAGGAAAATTTCAAGCGAACGCGACGCCGACCGAAGACGACCGGCGGAAGCTAATCGCGCAGGTGGAAGAAGCGCCGAAGAAGCTGCGCGCGGCGGTGAAGGGATTGACGCGCGAGCAGCTTGCGACTCCGTATCGCGACGGTGGCTGGAGCGTCCAGCAGGTGGTGCATCATCTCGCCGACAGCCACATGAACGCGTACGTGCGATTCAAGCTGGCGCTGACGGAAGACGAACCGACCATCAAGCCCTACAACGAAACGCGCTGGGCGGAGTTGAGCGATTCGAAAACCACTCCGGTAGAGACTTCGCTGGCGATGTTCGACGCGCTGCATGAGCGCTGGCTCCATCTGATGCGCGGAATGAATGCGGCGGAGTTTGCGCGCAAGATGAAGCATCCCGAGCGCGGTGCCATGTCCCTCGACGACACGCTGGGATTGTATGCGTGGCACGGAAGGCATCACGTCGCGCACATCACCGGGCTGCGCGAACGCAAAGGCTGGAAGTAGCGGACATCGAAATTCGAGACTCGAAAAACGAAAACTCGCAATTGACCGCGAGGCGGGAAGCGAGATGAGCTGACGCCGGCATCTCTTGCGAGCATGGGCTGGCCGCTTTTCGAATTTCGATCTTCGAATTTCGTGCATCACGAAGTCCTCCTTGTCAATTCCCCCGGCATCTTCGATAATCGATGGACGTTTCTACACGTTAGTCCGTGGCGCCATGGTGCAATGGTTAGCACATCGCCCTTTCAAGGCGGTAATACGGGTTCGACTCCCGTTGGCGCTACCATGACTTTTTATGGCTGACGAACCTCGCGACGCAACCCCCGAAGAAATTGCACAAGAACAGGCCCTCCTGCATTTCGAGGCTCAAGTAGCCTTCCGGCAGAGCAACATCCTGCCGATGGATTCCGCGCTCAACCTCGGAATGTTTTACGGCCTGCTGATTCGAGCAAAACGCCCACGCAACGGCATCGAGCGCATCGGATTCTTGTTTATGGGAGTCGTGTGGTTGAGTGCTGCTCTTCCAGCCTTAGTTGGCCCCGCGTTCCTTTTTCCCTTGGGACTAAAGTTCATCTGGACCGCCTGTAAACGTACAACACGTGAAGTCGATTAGGAACATTTGCGAACCGCTCTCGCTCAGTACGTCCATCCGCCCTGTCAGGTCGATACAGTGGAGAAGTGCGCGAGACATGTGTAGACTGCGGGCATGAAAACTTGGCAGACGTGGATATGGATCATTGTCGCTAGCGCGGTTTGGGGCTTTGTGTTTTACCAAAACCGCGGCACGGCATGGACTACGCATCAAATCGTGGGAATCGCGATTGCCATCCCGGGATTTTGTTTATGGGCGCTGGCGCGGCTGCAATTGGGGAGATCGTTTGCGATTCAAGCCAAAGCCAAGGAACTCGTCACGCACGGCCTGTATTCGAAGATTCAAAATCCCGTTTACGTATTCGGCGGGATGTTTTTCGCCGGACTGGTCGTGTTTTTCGGGCGGCCGCAACTGCTCCTGCTCTTCTTGATTATGATTCCCATGCAATGGCTGCGCATCCGCAAAGAGCGCCAAGTGCTCGAAGAGAAATTTGGCGACGCATATCGCGAGTATCGCAAGCACACCTGGTTTTAGTCCTCACACATCGCACGCAGATGCCAATCGACAAACAAAAGACATGGAAGCTGCTCGAAGAATTGGTGGCGATTGATTCGGTGAATCCCACGCTGGTGCCCGCCAACCACCAAGGCGGGCAGGCGGCGGGCAGGCTGGGCGCGCCGGGTGAGCAGCGAGCGGCAGAACATGTACGGGAATTTTTGCGCGCGAATGGAATCGCGGCGGAACTGGAAGACGCAACAGCGGGCAGGCCCAACGTGGTAGCGACGATTGGCCCGGCGAACGTAAAGCCGGCGCTCATGATCGTCGCGCACATTGACACGGTGGGCGCGGGCGACATGCGCGAGCCGTTCACTCCGCGCGTGCGCGACGGGAAAATGTACGGGCGCGGAGCGCTCGACATCAAGAGCGGCGTCGCGGCGATGTGCGCGGCAGCCGCGGAGATTGTGCGCGAAGGCGCGCGGCTGGCGCGGCCCGTGATGATTGCGGGCGTCGTCGACGAGGAATGCAACTCCATTGGCACCGAAGCGCTGCTGCGGAGGCACACGGCGGAAGCCGCAATTGTGCTGGAGCCGACGGATTTGAAGCTCGTCGTCGCGCACAAGGGCTACACGTGGTTTGAAATTGTGACGCACGGGCGCGCGGCGCATGGCAGCTTGCCCGCCGAAGGACGCGACGCAATACGCATGATGGGTCGTGTGCTGGTGGCGCTCGACGAATTGGAAACGCGGCTCGCTTCGCGAGCGCCGCATGCGCGGCTGGGAAGTGCGTCGCTGCACGCGTCACTGATCGAGGGCGGGCAGGAGCTTTCGAGCTATCCAGCGGAGTGCCGTTTGCAACTCGAGCTGCGCATGCTGCCGGGAGAAACGGCGCAAAGCGCGGAAGCGGAATTGCGCGAAATGCTCGCGGGACTCGAAAAGCAGGACGAGGAATTTCGCGCCACGCTGCGCGGAGGATTGGGCGCGCGTCCGGCATATGAGATTGCCGAAGACGCGCCACTCGTGCAACGCGCGCGCAAGATTATCGCCCACGTTTGCGGCGCGGGCGAATTGTCTGGCATGGCCGCGTGGACAGATACGGCGCTGCTCGCCGCCGCCGGAATTCCGGGAGTTGTCTTCGGGCCGTCAGGCCGCGGCCTCCACGGCGCGGAAGAATACGTGGAGCTAGATTCCGTCGCCCAGTGCGCCGCCGCCCTCCGCGAAATAATTTTGGAGTCTTGCGGATAGCAAAATGCCCCGCGAAGGGGTCGTCACCCAGCGATAGAGTTACTTCTTATGTTCGGTGTGGTTGCTGCTGCGAAGGGAAGGACTTGGAAAAAGCTGACAGTATAGGTTTCAGCTTCTTAGCCATCTCATCCACTTTCCATCCTTTGAATTCGGCAAATCGGCGCTCGGTGCAGTGCTGGAGAAATTGAGAAATATCGTCAAAATAAGTGTCTTCTAGTTCTCGCGCTGCAACCTGCATGCTTGACAATTCCTCGTTTGTTAAAGACCTACCGCCCCACACTTTCGAATCGGCAGTACTCAGATCTGCCGGTTTGGCATCCGTCGCCTTGCGATGTTTTTTTCCGCTAAAAAACTCCACTATGTTTCGGTAATGCAGTAGGAAGCCCTCGATAAGGAGATTCCGTTCGAGTTCGGAACATTCCTGACGGTTTTTGAATTCGCGATAGCAAAACGTTACCATCGTAATCTCGTACCAGATTGTGTCGAGGTGCGAGTTTTTCCTGGATCGCTCATAGATACTCATAAAGGCGGCTTCCCTAGGTCGCACTATAGTTTAGTTTAGGGCCGCAGGCGCGGAGCGAAATTTGTGTTGATAGTGGGCCACCGTACACGAAGGCGACGCGCCCGTGCCGCAGGCGCCAGCGGCGGCGCCGGCCATGTCGGCTGGCTGAACGAGGCCGACGAAGGGCTCGGCGTAAATAATATAGCTGTGCCCGATAGGCAGCGGCCCCAGCGTGTACGAGCCATCGAACTGCGGCGGCGGATTTGCCGCGTCGCACGTCCACGTCCAGCCGCCGAGCGTGGCGGAGACGACGGAGCCAGTTGCGGCGTCGACGGCGACAACCTGCGCGCCGAAAATTCCGGTGACGTATTGGCCGGGCGAAGTGGCGGGAAAATCGGCGAGCGCGAAGGAATTCGCGGGCAGGATGCGCCCGGAGATGAAGCCAACGTCGATCGTGTCGGCAGGATCGGGATAGAGCGAGCGCAATCCGGCGCGATCATCGTCGGAGAGCGGCGCGTCGGGCACGGAGACGGTAGGGCGATCGCCAAAAAAAGTGCCCGGTGACGGAGCGAAGGGAAACATGATGGCGCGCCATACGGCGGAATGATCGAGGCCGAAAACGTGCCCGAGCTCGTGCGCGAGCAGCGATTCGAGATCGTACGCGCCAGGTGCCGTCGCGAGCGCACCGGGAGTGGCGAACGTGGCCTGCCCATCGTTGCGGAAAGAAATATCGGCGTCGATGATTTGCCCGGCGAAAATGGAAGGCGGCGCGGAGCCGAACACCTGCGAAGGAGCGTCGGCGACCATGATGCGCGTGAAAGAGAGAACGCCGGTCGTGAACGCGGCGGAATTTTGGTTGAAGCAAATTGTGTTCACGCCATCGCCGCCGCTCTGCACGCCGTTTACGGGGTCAGGCGAGCAGGCGTTCTGCGTGGCTGTGCGGCCGAGCGGGCCAAGCGCGTTCGGAAACGAGCTTGCGTTGACGAGCGTGCCGGACACGCCCGCCCAAATGGCGTAGGCCTGCTGAATCGTGGCCTCGATTTCGTTGAGCTGCGTGGGCGTGCCTTGCGTCGCGACAGTGACAATCGAGGAAGGATTTATGTTTGGCAGCGAGGTGCTCCACTGTCGCGCAAGCGGGATCGCGCCGATGGCGATGTTTTGATGTTGCGGTTGCGGGCAGCCTCCCGCGGCAGGCACCGTGAAGTCGCGCACATAGGCGTTCGCGAGCGGCGCGCCGGTGCATTGAAATAGGAAAGCGAAGATCGTGGCGAGCGCCAAGCGGCGAACGAAGTGACGCCGGGATTTGCGGTTCATCGCGTTCTCCGCGGCGAGCTTTCCGCGGCGATCACGCGCGCCTTCAATTTCGCGAGCGGCCAATTGCGAATTCCCGTTTCGCGAAACGTTTGCGACGAAGGATCGAAGTTCGGCGTGATGGCGGTGTCTTGCGTCACGCGCATTTCGTACGTCCGCGGGTCGCGGTGAATGCGGAACGTGCCTTCGCCCCACGCCGTGATGGAAAGAACGCCTCCGAACGAACCAGAGGCCGCCGGCTCGAGAAACAAAACCGTTTCTTCGCCGATGCGGAACCGCGGCGCTCCGGGAACGTAACTCGTGACCGGGCCGGCGCGCCCGCCAATCATCCACACTTGGATTTCCTCCGGCGAATTTCCTTTCCAGTTCTCCAGAACGCGAAACGACGTCACCGTCCAGATTTCTCCATCGCGCCACACCGCCTGGTTGCCCATGCATTCCGCGTGCACCACGTTGACGGCGGACGCAGTGAGCTGCGCGAGCGAAAGCGGCGCCAGAGTTGTGGACTGGGCGAGCGGCGAAAGCAAAAGTGCAAATGCGATCACGAAAGAAATGGAAGTCAGATCGATTAACGCAGGTTTCATGTTATTTCACCTCGAGGATGCCGGTAGCGACGGCGACGTCGCGATTGGGCGTGGTAATGAAAAGCGAGCGGACACCCGGCGCGGTCTGGTTCGACAGCGTGAGCGTCAGCTCGACGAGATTCGGGAACAGGCTGGCCATCGACGCGGTGCTGATGCCAATGTCTCCGCCGGATTGCGGCGAACTGAGGGCGTAAGTGAACGTTGGATCGAGAAAAGTTCCCTGCACGCAGATGTTCACGGTAGCGCTGCCGGAAGTGGGACGCGTGACTTCGAGCGGCGACGCTTGAATCGTGCACGTCGAACCGTCCGGCGTCACCATGCCCGCGAATTCGACGCTTACCGGAGAAGTTGTCGCGCCGGCGGTTGTTTCCTCGGGGACGAGAATATCGTTGCCAAAGGCCGACGTTGATGTCCCGCTGAGCGCGATTGCGCTGGGAAAACTCGCGGCGGGAAGAATCACGAACGGAACAGGATTGGAAAGCGCGGGCGGCGCCCCCGGATTTTGAATTTCGACCGAGAGCGAACCAGCGGCGGCAACGTCGGAGGGTTGCAGAGTGACGGTGCAGCGACTGGGCGTGGGGCAATTCGTGGTGCGCGGAAAATTATTGATGAGGAGTTGCGACGTGCCGCTGCTGGTGGAAGCGATGAAGTTGAGTCCTTGAACAGCGAGCAAAAAACTATTTTGCGGCCCGGCGACGATGCTTGACGGAAGGATCGTTTCAATCACAGGCGCGGAAATTAGCGCGACGGTGGCCGTCCCCGCGAGCGATGGGTTCGCGACACTGGTCGCAGTGACGGTGATCGCGTTGGGCGACGGTGCCACGGCGGGCGCGACGTAGTTACCGGCATTATCGATGGAGCCGCAGGACGCGCCGGTGCAGCCCTGGCCCGGCACGGCTGAGGCAATGCTCCAAGCCACGCTTGCATTCGAGACGCCCGTGACGTTCGCGATGAAGTGGAATTGCTGCGACGGCGCGAGGAACGCGTAAAACGGCGCGATGCTCACGCCCGGTTGCGCAGCGGGCGTAATGGTGACGCGAGCGCTTCCACTTTGCGCCGGAGCCGCCTGGCTCGTAGCTGTAAGCGTGACGGTGTTTGGCTGCGGCTGCGTTTGCGGCGCCAGATAGTCCACGGTCGTTTCGTTTCCGGACGGGGGGACGCAAGGATTGGAAGCGGGCGCGCAGATTTCGCCGAGGCTCACATTTCCGTTGGGCACGTTGTTGACAGTCCACGTGACGGCTGGATTCGCCGCGCCGCTGACGGTAGCCGTGAAGCTCGCGCGCTGGCTCACCGCGACCGACGCCGTCGCAGGCGCGACTGTCACGGACACCGGAGCAACGTTGATGATGGTCACCGCCGCCGAAACAGATTGCGAGCCAGCGACCGCGAGAATCGTCACCGGATTTGTGGTGGGAATGCTGGCGGGCGCGGTGTACGTAGCCGTGGTGGCGCCAGTGCTCGTGATGGTTCCGATGGAGGAATTGCCGCCGGCGATGCTGTTAACTTCCCACGTGATTGCCGTGCCTGCGGCAACGCACAAAGAGGCGGAAAATGTTTGCGATGCGCCGACGGAAATACTCGCCGAAGCCGGCGAGATCGCATTCGGCGCGGCGCAGGAAATTGTGACGCTGGCGCTGGCGGATTTCGACGGATCGGCGACGCTCGTGGCAGTGACGGTGAGGCTGGGCGGCGTCGGCGCGAGTGCCGGAGCCGGGTACGTTGCCGAATCTGCGCCCGTTGCTGTAATCGTGCCGACGGTTGAATTCCCGCCCGCGACGTTGTTGACGCTCCAACTGACGGCAACGCTCGAAGCGCTGGCCCCAGTCACCGTCGCGCTGAAATTCGCGGACGCGCCGGGCGCGACGTTCGCGGAATTGGGCGCGATGCTGACGACGATGCCGCTCTGAAGCTGCACACTGGCCGAGTCACTGGCCGACAGCGCCGCTTGACTTGTGGCCGTCACGGTGATGCTCGGCGGTGAAGGCAAAGATTGCGGCGCCGTGTACAGGCCCGAGGAAGAAATTGTCCCGGCGACGGAATTTCCTCCTGCGACGCCGTTGACGCTCCAATTCACCACGCTCGAACTGGCGCCCGTGACTGTCGCCGTGAATTGTTGCGTCTGGCCGAGCGGGACGGAGGCCGCGGCGGGTTGCACAGTGACGGTTACATTCGGTGGTGGATTCGACGAGGAAGAGCCGGTGAGACCGCAACCGGAAGCGAACGCCATGGTTATAGCCGCCGCAATGTAAAGGAACGAGGCGAGGAAGTGTACTCGGCTCCGAACAGGATATTCCGGCGATGCCCCCGCTCGAAATAATTTGCTTCTGCGTCCTTCGCGATGCGCCGGATTTTCGTGAAGAGAGAAGACCATGTGCCTTTGACCCCGTGAGACAGATCGAGTAAAGGCACGGCATGTTCCACAACGGAGCAGGCGCGAAAAATGTTGGCGCCGATCTCCTAACCTAATGAAAATGCATATATTAGCGTCAGACGCGCCAGCGTTGTGTTGCGACAAACGAGCGTGTGCGTCCTCCAGAATTCCTCCTGCTGTTTCAGAGTGGAACGGGGCTCCGGAATTCTTCCTGTTTTGAAATTCGTGCCATCGCCACCCCGCAGCTTGCGCTGCTCCGCCTTTAGGTTCACATTGCACACATCTGCATCATCGAACGTTCCGATGAAACTAGTGAACCAATTCGAGGCGGGCGGCGTCTGGCATAGTGGGAAGGCGATGGATGCGCTGGCGGCCAGTTGCACTGAGATCGTAGTGGGCGGCGACGCTTCGCTCGAGCGCGAATTCCAGGAGCGGCTGGCGGAATGCGCCACGCTCGCGTTTCGAGTGGCGCTCGCTATCTTGCGCGACCGCGCGGAAGCGGAAGACGTGGCGCAAGAGGCGCTGCTGCGGGCGTACAAAAATTTTCATCGGTTGCGCAACCGGACGCGATTTCGCGGTTGGCTGGTGCGGATCGCGTGGCGGATGGCGATGGATCATCGCCGGGCCGGAAAGCGGCGCGAGAATCGCGAGCAAGATGTCGCCATGGATGATGCCCGCGGGCTCACGCACACTTCGCAGTCGGCGGAGGAAATCGCAGCGTCGCGGGAATTTCAGGGACGGCTGGCAGAAGAGATGGAAATGTTGCCTAGCAAATTGAGAATTGTGATGGTGATGGCGGGGATCGAAGGCTATGACACGCGCGAAGTCGCGGCGCTGCTCGGATTGGCGGAGGGCACGGTGAAGTCGCGTCTGCGATTGGCGCGCAAAAGGTTGGCGGAGAAACTGCGATGAGTTGCGAACGATATCGAGACTGGATGACGAGTGCGGCCGCGGACGAATTGCCTGAAAGCCGTGCTGCGGAATTACAAGTGCACGTTCACGAATGCGCCGCCTGCCGCCAGGAACTTCAGCGCGTGCGAACACTCATGGAAGCGATCGACCTCAGAGTGACTGCGCAAACGGCGGCCGAACCTTCTCCGAGATTGATGGAGCGGGTGGGCCAACGCATCCGTGACGAGTCTCCCGTCGCCCGGTGGTGGAACGCGCGCTGGGTTCCGGCCGTGGCGTGCGCGGCTGTGCTGATCGTGGCGGTGTCGCTTTGGACTTTATGGCCGCGAACTGGCGCCCGGCATGCGCTGACCGCAAGCTCAGCATCTCATTCCCCGGTGCAAGCAGTTCGTCCGGCGGCCGTGGTGACCACCGGAAAGCCGAAAGGACGACACGGGTCAATGGTCGCGCTCGCGCGTCCAGCCCGCAAACCTAACGCTCGGCGAATCGAGCGCCAGCGGGCAGCGCCCGAAGTCCCCGAAGTCATTGTCCAGCCGGGACAGATGGAAGCGGTGATGCGATTCGCGCAAGCGCTGAATAATGGTCAAATTGACGGCGCGAAATTGCTCGCGGATTTGAAAGCCGCCGATCAGCCGCTGAAGATTAAGCCGCTGGAAACGCCGGAACTCGCGGACGACAAGACTAGCGGAACCTCTGAAGGTGGGAGTGAGAAGAATTTCGTTCGTTCGAAAGACTCTCGATAACGCACTGATCCTAAGAGGAGCACACGATGAAGCTAACACTACGAATGGCTGGAATTCTGGTGGCGCTGCTGTTAATACCGGCGGTCAATCACGCGCAAGAGCAAGCCAAGGCGCCGAACGAGTCAGTCTCTCACGTTCGAATTGATCTCCTACTAACCGAATACGACGGTCAAAAGAAAATAAGCAGCTTGCCTTACACCATTTACGCGAAATCCTTCCCATCCGCCCCGCAGCAACGTCTTGGAGGGCCGCCGGCGGGAACGTTGCGAATGGGCGTGCGCGTTCCGGCTCCGAACGGTCCCGGTAACTTCCAGTATGTGGATGTGGGGACGAACATTGACTGCAGGCTAGGGACGCTCAGTGACGGTGCTTATGACGTGAGTATGTCGGTGAATCGCTCTTCGCTCTATGCCCCCAGTCAGGGCGAAAACGAAGGGGAGCAAATTCACGCCGGTGGAGTAGCGATCACCCGGAACTTCAGCACAGATTTTGATTTAAAACTTCACGACGGGGAGACCGCGGAAGGAAGTTCGGCAACTGATCCTTTCAACGGGCATGTGCTCAAGATCAGTGTGACGCTGCACGTCATAAAATAGGCAGCCGAAAATTACAGGAATAAAGAAAGGCGCTTCGAATCCGAAGCGCCTTTTCTATGTACGCCGTGCATGTTCGGCAGCTAGCGGGTGCAAGTCCCGTCCCAACCTGATGGAGGTGAAGGGTAGCGAAGCGCAAGGGCGTCACCGTGAGGTGGGGTCTGAAGGAAGCGTGGAACAAAGAT
>Ga0307372_10000347_pt1 | contig 83152 bp, 73 predicted proteins | sample OX1MG_FD_202533 | JGI IMG/M metagenome (GOLD analysis project Ga0307372, IMG submission 202533) | Soil microbial communities from Risofladan, Vaasa, Finland - OX-1 | ecosystem: Environmental > Terrestrial > Soil > Coastal area > Acid sulfate soil | place: Finland: Risofladan, Vaasa | collected... | reverse complement strand
GGCCCCAGGAGGCCCCCAGACGTGCCGAGCCGGGAAATGAAGGGAAACCCGCGGCAGCCCCCCGCCCCGCGTCCAGCGGCCGCTCACGCGGCCGCGCGGCACCGGCCGCTTACGTCTGAATTACAGCCCAAAGCGGCTATCCCGTATTATTCATGGTCCCGTAGCTGGCTTCGCTAGAAGTCAGGCCGTGGACGCGAGTTGGGCATCGAGTCTCGCGGCGACCAGAATCTAGGGTGTTGAAAATTCGGCCTTGACAGGGAAAGTTTCTCACGAGGGTTGTGTGTCGGTTGCCTGTAATGTCGCCTTTCGCTCCGCGAAAGAACGCCCTTTCGCGGAGCGAAAGGCGACAGGCAGGGTCATTTTCCAAAACGCCACGCACGAACGTTGCGCAGCAACGGGCGTGCGAAACGAAACGCCAGCGAAGCGAAAAAAAACGATCTCCGATAACCCCATGACGTCTGAGCGAGCCGCGAAAGCGGCATCCAATTGCCTCCGCACCCTTCGCCTTACCCCACGCGCATTTGGATCGCCTGGGAGGGGTTTCGGAGTCGTTTTTTTTGGTTCATCCGGAAAGTGCGTACCACCGGGTAAAAACGGACGGAGTACGGGTGCCTCCTGTTGGGTGTATTGGTCCAGACGTCATGGGAATGCCTCGGCGGCCGGTCAGCATCTCTCGCAGCCCTCGAGGTCGAAGATCCGCCGAAGGAGGGAAGGAGGATTGCCATGAATGATCACCGTCGCCAAAGGCGACCAACAGGTTTATCGCTTTGGTGCCGATCCCGGAGCGGATTCAAAAAGGCTCTAGGATGGGAATCGACCTGGACGGAGGATAGGGCAACGCAGCGGTGCGACCCGAGGGCCATTCCATCCGGCCGAGACCGGAGCCGGGGCGAAGCATCGCTTCGCCCCGCTCCCTTTGTCGCCGCTCCGGGATCGGCACCAAAGCGATAAACCTTCGCGGCAGGATGCCGCGACAGATTCCGCGGGATGCGCTTCGCCAGTCGCCAAGGCCGCGCGGCACCTCGATGCTAGAGTGACCGGCTTGCTTCCGATCGGCATCGCCTTGACCCCGCGCCCTATCGGGCTCTCGTCCACCTTTTTTTCAACCGCTTGGTACGCAGTTTCCGGATGAACCTTTTTTTTCGCGAAGCGCCGAGGTGCCGGTGGGTCCGCGCGGCTGGGAGGCACGTAAGCCGTTGCGCCGCCGAGACGGCGCGGATTTAGCGCGTTCGCATCAATGCTTCACCCCGCCCGCCTTTCCGCGGACGTAGTCGGCTTCGCGGGCGTTGGAAATCGCCATGTCGTATGTGATCTCGCCGCGCTGGTAAAGGTCGATCAAGGCGTTGTCCATGGTTTGCATCTGGAACTTGCGGCCCGTTTGCATCTCGTTGTAGAGCAGGTGGACTTCACGCGCGCGGATGTGGTTGCGCACCGCCAGCGTGGCGATGCAAACCTCGCAGGCCAGCACGCGGCCGCCACCGGTCGCCCGCGGCAAGAGCGTCTGGGAGACGATGGCTTGCAGGCTATTGGCCAGTTGCACGGTCACGAAGTTCTGCTGCTCGGCCGCAAATACGCTGTAAATCCGCTGCACGGTCTGCACCGAGTCGGGCGTGTGCAAGGTGGCCAGCACCAGGTGGCCCGTCTCCGCCGCGGTCAAGGCCGTCTCGATCGTTTCGAGATCCCGCATCTCGCCGATCACGATCACGTCGGGATCCTGCCTGAGCACATGCACCAGGGCGGCGCGGAACGAGCGCACGTCGCTCATCACCTCCTGCTGAATCACGATGCTGCGATGGTTCTCGTGGACGTACTCGATCGGATCCTCGATGGTGATGATCTTGGCCCGTCGCTGGCGATTGATGGCGTCGATCATGAAGTTCAAGGTCGTGGTTTTGCCGACGCCCGTCGGCCCCGTCACCAGCACCAGGCCGTGCGGCAGCCGCGTCAGCTCTTCGACGATCGGCGGCAGGCCCAGGTCGTCGGCCGAGCGGACCACGGTTTCGCAAAGCCGGATCGACATCTCCGGGCTGCCCGCATGGTTGTAAACGCTGACGCGGAAGCGGCCCACGCCCTCCCAGTGCCGCGAAAAGCAAAGTTGCCACTCGCGTTCGAACACCTCGCGGTGCCGGTCAGTGATGATCTCTTCGAACAAGCGGCGCAGTGTCGGTTCGTCGAGCGGCTCGCCTTCGGTGGGACGAATTTCGCCGGTCAGGCGGAACACGGGCGCGACGCCGCGCACCAGGTGGATGTCGCTGGCACCGTGTTTCCGCGCGCCCTTTAGGATCTTCTCGAAGGTCCAAGCCATCGCTTTTCCTTTAAGTGCTCCCTCACCGGCCCCGCAGCCGGCGCAGCAACCGAGCCAACGACCAGCTGCGAGCGTCGAGTTTCAACAGTTGCCGCTCGGCCTCGACGTGCCGCGGGCAAAGCTCGAGGCAGCGTTGGAAGCTCTGGCGCGCCGGCTGATCGAGGCCGGCCTGCGATTGGCAAAGGCCCTGCACGTACCAAGCATAATATCGCTCGGAGGCTTTCTCCACGGCGCGGCGCGCGCCGTCGAGGGCCTTGCTCGGCTGGCGATAGTGCAGGTAGATCAGGGCGGTTTCCAGCGCCACGAGCCAGTCGGAATCCAACAATTTCGCCTTCTCGAAACAATGACGGTCGGTCGGCTGCTTCGTCGCCACCATGATCTCGCCGCGCACCAGCCAGCGGTAGGCCGAAGTGCCCGACTGTTTCAGCGCCCCATCGCAGACCGTCAGCGCCTGCGACGGATCGCCCTTGCGGCAGAGCGCTTGCGCGCGGCCCGCCGTCAGGTCGCCGTGGCCAGGGAACAACTCCAGCGCTTTGCGGGCCCACAACTCGGCTTCGGGCCACTCACCCAGTTGCACGAGCATTTGGACCTGACCCAGCCAACCGGTCACCGGCGTCTTGTCGTCCTCGAGCGCGCGAGAATAGAACCGCAAGGCGTTTTCGAACAGGCCGTTACGACGCTGAGCGTCGGCCGATTCGAGCCAATCCCTCTCACCTTCCGTGGAGAGATCTTTCGCCAGATCGGGGGTCTGCCCCTTGGCCTTTTCGCCGAATTCCAGCTTGTCGAAACGTGCCATCGATGTCCTATGTCAGCGAATCCACCAGAATCGCCAGAACGGGTAATGCCGCAAGTAGACTTTGCCCATGACCGACGAGGTCGGCACCAAACCCAGGCGTTGCCAGTCCAAACCGGTTAAATCGTAGCGATCGGCCAACGCGGTCGTGGGCAAAATCAGAAAACAGTGGGACGGAACCTCGACGCTCAGGGTCGCCGGCATGCGCTTCGGGTTCAAGGGCAAGTACGGGACCGGCTGGCCATCGACCACGACCCTGCCCGCGTCGATGGTGACCTTCTGGCCGGAACCCGCCAGGATCCGATCAATCCGTTCGCCGGCGATCTGGGTCGCGGTTCGCCAGGCCGTAGGCGAGGCCACTGTGGCCCGTCGGACGTCGTAGAGAACGACCTCGCCGGGGTGCGGCTCTCGTCGGCCGTAGACCTCGAAATTCACGAGCACGACGTCGCCGCGATGGAAGGGCGCGGCAGCCGCCAGCAATTGCCGTGGAGAAGCCACCTGAGTGGCCAACCAGCCCGCGGGCACATAAATCATGAGTGCGAGCATGAGGCAACCCATGAGCGAATAGAATTGGCGACCCTGCCGGCTCGACAGACCCGAGACCGCCACGTCAATCGTCGATGAAGCGTGCGCCGCGACCGCTAGCCCCAAGAACACGCTGCCGACAAACGAGCCAGCCGTGCCCAGACCCAGGAGAAGGCAAGCCAGGTACGACCCAAGGAACCAGCGGCCACGGGCGGCATTGCCCTGGTATATCTGCGACCAACCGGGAAGTACCATGCGGCGTAAAACCGCCCAAGCTGGTCCCTCGCCGGGACCGTGTCCCAGAATCCCCCTCGCACTGAAGTTGAACCCACGTCGCAGTTCAAACCTACCGAAGGGCAGATTGAATCCACCGAAGGGCAGCCACCTGCGCCAGCGCTTGGCCCAAGCGCCGGCTCGCGGAGGGTGTACGTCGATCACCAGCGCCGCCAGCCGAAGCGAAGCGCCGCACCGCCCGCAGGCCTGAACGCCGGGCATGTTCTCAAAGCGACAATTGTTGCACTGCATGGTACTTAGCGACGCTGTTTGACGTCGACCTGCCGCTGGACCTCGCCGCTGGCTTCGTAATATTCGCTTGTCAGCTCGCGCGATTCCTCGCGCCCGACGATCCGAGCCAGGAATTCGGCGACATCAAGGCAGCGCGCTCCCTTGATGCCGATCGTACGCACCGTGACCTTGCCGGCCGGGTCGATTTCGATTTCGATTTCTTCTTGTGCCACGAGGGTCTCCTTTACCAGTTGCGGACGCGGATCTTCACCGTGCGGTCTTCTTCCACTTGCTCGTCGACGATGGCCATGTTCCGCTGCTTGAGCTCAGTAACGACGCGGTGGTAAACGTACTGCTGCGTCACCCGGCCGACCAACTCCTCGCCGACGCGACGCAGTTCGGCTTTCGAGTACCCTTTTCCCTCCATGCAAACCTTCAAGGCGCCGCGACCGTCGCGGCTGAAGCGGGCGACGATGCCCTCGCGCTCGACGACCAACTCTTCACCGCCGCCGGTCGCGTCGGCCAGGATCTCGCTGTTCTCGACTTCGATCTCGGCGCGCGACGATTCCGATAGCTCAGATTCGGCTTCGAGCTCGCGGTTTCGCGCGATGGCAAAGCCCAAGGTTCCGACGGCCGCGGTCACGGCCGCGGCGATCGCCGGCCAACTCGCGATCAGGATGGGCGTAATCACAATCACGGTACTCATGTGGCACCTCGCTTTCGGTTCTAAAATTCGATTTTGCGCCGCGCTTCCTCGGTGGTCCGGGTCACAGCCCCGGTGGCCTGCCGCGCGCGGCCGACCGCCCAATTTCGCAGCCGGTTCAGTTCCTCGCTCATGGTCTTCGACAAGGGCACGGTTTCCGTCAGGCTGGCCTTGATCAGCTCCGTGCTCAACTCCGTTTTCATACTGAAGGCGTCGAACAGGGCGGAGATGATCGACTCCTCGATCTCGGCGCCGCTGAATCCGTCGCTGGCGCGGGCCAACTCGGCCAGTTTGAACTTGCGCCAGTCGCGCCCGCGGCGGTGGATGTGGATCTTGAAGATCTGGGCCCTCTCGTCCTCCGCCGGCAGGTCGACGAAAAAAATCTCGTCCAGACGCCCCTTTCGCAGCAGTTCGGGCGGCAGGTTGCTGATGTCGTTGGCGGTTGCGATCACGAACACCGAGGCGGTTTTTTCCGAGAGCCACGTCAGCAGCGTGCCGAAAACGCGCGCCGCCGTGCCGCCGTCGCTACCCGACGAGCCGGCGGCCCCGGAAAGGGCTTTGTCGATCTCATCGATCCAAAGAATGGCCGGGGCGATGCTCTCGGCCGTCAAGATCGCGCGGCGCACGTTTTCCTCGCTCGACCCGACCAGGCTGCTGAACATGCGGCCCAGGTCGAACCGCAACAACGGCACCTTCCAGAGTCCCGCCACGGCCTTGGCGCAGAGGCTCTTGCCGCAGCCTTGGACCCCCAGCAACATCACCCCCCGCGGCGGCGGCAGGCCGAAGCGCGCGGCCCGGTCGGTGAAGGCGATGCTCCGCTTCGCGAGCCACTGCTTGAGGTTGTCCAAACCGGCCACATGCGAGAACTGCTCGTCGGTTTCGTAGTACTCCAAGAGCCCGCTCTTGCGAATGATCTGCTGTTTCTCGCTGAACACGACGCTTACGTCGTCGGCGTCGATCTTGCCGTCGAGCACGAGCGTCTTGGCGAAGACGTTTTCGGCCTCCTTGAGCGTCAAGCCGCGGGCGGCGTGCAGCAGCCGCTCGCGCGCATCGCCTTCGAGGTCGATGTGGACCTGGGGGTTGTCCTTGACGTCTTCGATGATCCGGTCGAGCAGCCGGTTGAATTCGTCGGTGTCGGGCAAGCCGAACTCGACCACGGTCACGTCTTTGGCCAACTCGGAAGCGATCTCCAAGAGCGGCGCGACGATCACGATCGACTTGTACGTGTCGCGCAGATGGTAGCCGACGTCGCGCAGGCGCCGCAGCACCGTCAGGTTGCAACGCTCGTCCTTGGTGAAGCGGTGGAAGTCCTTGAACAGATAAATCGCTGGTTCGACCTGGTCGATCACGGAATCCAAGGCCGCGATCGGGTCGGAGGTGTTGTTCGAACCGGCCTTGGTCCGCTGCGGCTCGGCGCCCGATTTGACGATGCCCTGGGTGATCGTCCAGACAAAAAGCTTCTTGCCGCGCCGCTGTGCGATGTCAGCCAGACAGCGCTCGACCCGCTCCTCTTCCCAACTCACGACGTAGATGATCGGGTAGCGGGCGCGAATCAGGGTCTCCAACTCTTGCGCGTCGGTCAGGCGCCGGTTGGGGACCGCGGCGGTTTTTCGCGGCGGCTTTTGCACGGTCGCATCGGATGGCTTTGCCGGCTTGGGCACCTGCGATTGCGGCGGAGCGGTCTGCGACTCGGCAATTTGCGATTCGGCACGTTGCAGTTCGGCGGGCCGCGGCGGCTTGACCGCTTGTGAAGACTGGATTGGCGGCTGGTCGCTCATGATGATCGTCCTTCGAGCGCGGTGGTTGCGGTTTCGCCGAAGGCCGCCTCCCGCGCTGCGCGATCGAGGCTGCGAAGATACCCCAAACGCTGATCGAGAGCCGGGTCGCCCAGGTCCATCTCGCCCAACAACTCCAGCACTTCGCGCGAAGCGCCGAACAGGCAAATCCGGCCGTCGGGCAGGATGGTGATTTCGGTGGTGCGTGTTTCGTCTTCGGCGTCCAACAGCGATCTCCTCAATGGATGACGTGCAATCCTTGGTCAGCCGCCAGGTCGGCCGCTTGCTCACCAGCAGTCGCAGGGAGCGGCACGGCAAGGTCGGCGAAGTGCTTTGCTCGCCAGCGAGGCAGGTAGCCGTCGCGGATACTAAACTTGGCTTGCCGCAGGTGACGGCGCAGCCAGGCGACGACCGGCCGGTAACAGCAGTCGAAATGGCCGGGCAACAACAAGTGCCGCACGATCAGATCCTGCCGCTCGGCGACGAGCGACAGGTTACGGGTCACGGTATCGACGTAGTTCCGCACGCCGGCAATGCGGACGGCGCAGGCGTCATTGCCGAACTTGAAATCGGCCACGTAAACGTCGACGACACCGGCGAGCAAAGAGAAGGCGTCGGGCGTGCCGTAAAAGTCCGATTTCCAGATCACAGGCGGCAACTCGCCGCAGCCGGACATCGCTTCCAGGATTCTGGGCAGATGGATCGTCGGCTCGCCGCCGACCCATTGCACGTTCCGCGCGCCTTGTTCGCGTCCCCAGGCGACGGCCTCGGCGAAGAATGCCGGTGTCAGCTCGCGACCGCGCCGCGGGTCGAAGGCGTTCATCTCGGCGATGCAGAAGGCACAACGCAGGTCGCAGCCCGACAGATAGAAAAGGTGCGAGGGAACGAGTTCGAGCTCTTCGCCGTATTCGACACGGTGCCGGAAGACCCGTGCTTCGCAGCCCGCCTTGCACGGTCCGCGCTGGCCGACGGCGCGGTCGGCTCCGCAGCGGTGCTCGCAAAGCAAGCAACGTCGGTCGTGGTTCCGCGCGGCGCGAAGCCGCTCGGCGTCGATCGAGATCCTCGACATGCCTGCACCGATTCTCAAGAAACGGCCATCCGCGATAAGCAGCCGGCCGAAAGTTCCAAGATCTGGGCACACCCCTACTAAAAGCATACCAGGTACGAACCAGCGCCGTCAACAATCGCCCCGTCGACTCCCCCGCGCCACAAGCAAGGTAAGTCCAATGCTGGACCTTGCTTGCGCTGCGGGTTGGTGTGGGGCCCGTTCGTCACGAACTGACGAGCATGGCCAAGCAGAAACCGGCGGCGACGCCTGGATCGCGCCCACCCGGCGTGTTCACCAAACCCGCTTCGTTTCGCGCGGCAGGCAACCGTCCGCGCTTTGCCCCGCGTGGGTCTTTCCGAAAGCGAATGGACGAGTCAGAATGGACCCATGCCTCCAGCCACCCTGAACATGCCGCGGATCGATGCGCGCCGCGACGATGCGCGGCGGGCGATCGCCGCGCTGCGTGAGCGGCTTGGCCCGCGCGGCAACGTGATCAGCGAGGCGGGCCGCCGGCGGACGATCGAAGTCTTCGGCGCGCCGCTCACGCCGGCCCAGGTCGTCGAGCGGATCTGCGGCGACGTGCGCCAGTGCGGGCTGGCGGCCGTGCTCCATTACTCGGCACGCATCGACAAAGCCCAATTGACCGCCGAGACGATCCGCGTTCCGGCCTCGGACCTGGCCGCGGCGCACGCCTCCGCGTCGCCCGACTTTTTGGCCACCGTTCGCCGAGTCCGCGGCAACGTGCTGGCCTACCAGCAGGCCATTTTGCACCGCGACGCGCGGCTCGAACGACCGCACGGCGGTTACTTGATGCAACGCTACGTTCCGCTCGATCGCGTTGGGATTTGCGTGCCCGGTGGCGCGGCGGCCTACCCGTCGACGGTGTTGATGACGGTCGTGCCCGCGCAGGCGGCGGGCGTGAGAGAACTCGCGATCGTCGCCCCGCCCACCCCCTTCGGAGCGTACAACCGCGAGTTGCTGGCGACGTGCCACGAGCTCGGTGTGAGCGAAGTCTATCGGCTTGGCGGGGCGCAGGCCGTGGCGGCACTGGCGTACGGTGTCGAGGGACTGCCTCGCGTCGACAAGATCGTCGGCCCCGGCAACCTGTTCGTGGCCTTGGCCAAGCGGCACGTCTACGGCGAGGTGGATATCGACGCGATCGCAGGCCCGAGCGAGGTGCTGGTCATCGCCGACGACACGGCGCGCCCGCAATTCGTCGCCGCCGACCTCATCGCCCAGGCCGAGCACTCCCCGGGAGCGAGCCTGTTGATCTCCTGGAGTCGATCGCTGCTCGATGCGACCGCCCAGGCGATGGAAGTCCAACTGGCAACACTCGAACGTGGCGATTTGGCGCGCCGGTCGCTGGAGGATTTCGGGGCCTTGATCGAAGTGCGCGACGCCGACGAGGCCTGCCAGTGGGCGAACGAAATCGCTCCCGAGCACTTGCACATCGCCACCGACGAGCCCGAAACGCTGCTCGGGAAAATCCGCCACGCCGGCGCCACGTTTCTCGGGCACTACAGTCCGGTGGCCGTCGGCGATTACGCGGCCGGCCCATCGCATGTGCTGCCCACCAGCGGCACCGCTCGTTGGGCCAGCGGGCTGTCGGCCAACGACTTCCTGCGGCGCATGAGCGTGATCCATTGTACGCGCGAGGGGCTGGCGGAACTGGCGCCCGACGTCGAATGCCTGGCCGACGCCGAGGGACTGACCGCGCACCGGGCGAGCGTCGAAATTCGGATGAAGGAGAAAAAGTTAACAGGAGAAAGTTAAAAGGAGAAAGTACCTCGCTACCTCGTAACCCCTATCCCCTGACCCCTGACCCCTAACCCCTAACCCCTAACCACTAACCACTAACAACTAACAACTGACACCGTGTCCTACTTCCGACCTTCCATCGACGCGATGAGCGGTTACGCGCCTGGCGAGCAGCCGCAGGCGGGCAAGTTCATCAAGCTCAATACGAATGAAAACCCTTACCCCGCGTCGGCGGCGGTGGGGCGGGCGGTGCGGGCGGTGCTTGAACGGGGCTTGGGCCGCTACCCCGACCCGCTGGCCGGCGCCTTTCGCCGGCGCGCGGCCGAGGTGCTCTCCGTCGATCCCGACTGGATTCTCTGCGGCAACGGCAGCGATGAAATCTTGACGCTCCTCACGCGGGCATTCGTCGGCGAGGGGCAAGTGCTACGGCTCCCGTACCCCAGCTACATCCTCTACAAGACTCTCGCCCAGATTCAGGGCGCCAAGAGCGAGGAGATCCGCTTCGAGCCGGATTGGTCGCTCGCCGACCGTTTCGCTTCGGCCGTCGATGGCCTGCGATTGGTATTTCTGCCCAATCCGAACAGCCCCTCGGGCACGTTGATTTCCAGCGAGAGGATACTGGAACTGGCCGAGCGGCTTCCTTGCCCGCTGCTGGTTGACGAGGCCTACGCCGATTTCGCTTGCGACAACTGTCTGCGGCTCGTGGCGCAGAACGAGAAGATCATGGTCGCGCGGTCACTGAGCAAATCGTACGCCTTGGCCGGGCTGCGGTTTGGTTTTCTGGTGGCCCAGCCGCAAGTGATCGCGGGGCTGATCAAGGTCAAGGACTCCTACAATTGCGACGCCTTGTCGATCGCCGCGGCGACCGCCGCCATCGACGACCAGGCCTGGCTGGCCGCGAACCGGGCCAAAATCCTCGCCACGCGGGGCGCGCTCACCATCCAGATGCGCGAACTGGGCTTCGCGGCCGTCGAGTCGCAGGCCAATTTCGTCTGGTGTCCGCACCCCAAGCTGCCGCTCAAGCCGCTGTACGAGCGGCTCAAGAACGAACGCATTCTGGTACGGTATATGGACTATGCCGGTTGGGGCGACGGCTTGCGGATTTCCGTCGGTAGCGATGAGCAGATCGACGCCTGTTTGAGTTTGTTGAACGGTATGATCTGAAGGAGAAAGGAGAAAGGAGAAAGGCGGCAGCGGGTAGGGCCATGAACCGCCCAGCGCCTAACGCCCAGCGCCTAACGCCCAGCGCCTAACGCCCAGCGCCTAACGCCCAGCGCCTAACGCCCAGCGCCTAACGCCCAGCGCCCAACGCCTAATGACCAATGACTAATCCACGCATCGCCAACATCCAACGCAAGACCGCCGAAACCGAGATCACACTCGAACTGAACCTCGATGGTTCCGGCACGGCCACGGTCGCCACGGGCGTGGGCTTCTTCGACCACATGCTGACGCTGTTGGCCAAACACGCGGCGATCGACCTGGCGGTTTCGGCTCAGGGCGACCTTCACGTCGACCAGCACCACACGGTGGAGGACGTCGGCATTTGCTTCGGCGCGGCGCTGCGCCAGGCGCTGGGCGACAAGTCGGGCATCCGCCGTTACGGCCACTTCACGCTGCCGATGGAAGAGGCGCTGGTCACGGCGGCGGTCGACTTGAGCGGGCGTTACTTCCTGGTCTTCGAGGCCGCCTTTCCGTCGTCCAAGATCGGCGACTTCGACAGCGAACTGGTCGAGGATTTCTGGCAAGCGGCGGCGGCCAACGCGTTGTGCAACTTGCACGTCGTCGCGCATCACGGCCGCAACAGCCACCACATCAGCGAAGCGATCTTCAAGGCCGCCGCCCGCGCCTTGCGGATGGCCGTGGAAGCCGATCCCCGCGTCAGCGGAGTGCCCAGCACCAAGGGCACGCTCGGGTAGGTCGGGCCGACGAGACGCGTTTCATTCCTATCACGGCGTCTTTGGGTTTGCGACCCTGCTCGACACTTGACACACCACGCGAATGCGGCCCAAAATTGATTGCATTCTACCGCACGCGGCCGGGAATCACTCACCCATGACCACCGACAACGGACCACGCATCAACTACGGCATGTTCATCATGCCCTTCCACGACCCTGCCAAGCCACCGGCCCAGTGCTACGACGAAGACCTGGAGCTGATCGTCCGCGCCGAGGAGCTTGGCTTTTGTGAGTTCTGGATCGGCGAACACCATACGATGAAATATGAAACGATCGTGATGCCGGAGATCTTCATCGCCCGGGCGCTGGGCGAAACGCGCACGATCCGGCTGGGACCGGCGCCGGTGTGTCTGCAGCAGCACCACCCGGCCCATGTGGCCTGCCGGCTGGCGTTTCTCGATCACCTGTGCAAGGGACGGCTGAACCTGTGCTTCGGTCCCGGCAGCGTGAGCACCGACCAGGAGTTGTACGGGCTCGATCCCAAGCTCGGTTCGGCCATGGTCGACGAGGCGCTCGAGATCATTCTCAAGCTGTGGGCCTCGGAGCCGCCTTACGAGTACGACGGGAAGTTCTGGAAGATCAGCCTCAAGAAGTTCGTCGATACCGAAACGGGGATCGGCTACATCCCCAAGCCGTTGCAGCGCCCGCACCCGCCGATCGCGCTACCGGCCATGAGCCGCGGATCGCGGACGATGCAGACCGCCGGCCGCCTCGGTTATCAGCCGTTCAGCCATTGCCTGGTGACGGCCAATGTGTTGGCCGACCACTGGAAGACCTACGAGCAGGCGGCGCTGGCGGCGGGGCGGCGGCCCGACCGGGCCGACTGGAAAATCAGCCGTTCGATCTTCCTCGCCGACACCACCGCCGAAGCGCTCAGGATTGCCCGTCACAACTCGTTGGGCCGCAACTACGAGTACATCGGCATGCTCTTCGATCGCGGACTCGGACGAAAGATCTACAAACGCGATTTGACCATGCCCGACGCCGACTGCAACCTGGATTTCCTGATGCGCGAGCAGATCATCGCCGGCGACGTCGACGAGGTGCTCAGGCGGCTCTTGGCCCTGATCGACGAGACCGGGACGTTCGGCACGCTGGTGTTGATGAGCTACGACTGGGACGACAAAGCGAGCTGGCTGCGGAGCATGGAACTGTTCGCCAACGAGTTGATGCCCAATTTGAACAAGGCCGTAGGGTGACAAGGCGGGGGCCGAGAAGCTCACGGCATCCGAGGCGGCACCAATCGCCGTAAGGTATCAAGGCAGTCAGCTAGGGAAGTGCCTCTTGAGTGCGCTTTTGCGGTCGAAGTGGTCTTTACTATGGTGCCTCTGCGTTACTACGAAAACGCTCAGGTTGTTGTTTCTGGGCAACGGCACGTAGCAAGCCGCGACCGATTCGGCATGATCCTGGCACCAGATTCGAATGGAAGTCAGAAACTCGTTCGTGAATTGTTGAACGAACCGTTCGGCGGCCAACTTGCTCTGACATGCCGACACCGCCCATGTCCCCTCTTTGACGAACCTGCTTTCGTCTTCTGGGGTGACGGACGACCGTAGGGCCGTAGGGCCGTCCCATCGAAGTTGAATTGGTCGAAGTCCAATCTGGCTTTCCTGTGCGTGGTTCATCTCATCATCCTCCGGCCGCCGCGGCGGCTCGTGAATTATTGCATGCACGAGCCTAACTTTCAGGCGTCTAGATGTCAACCAACCGAAGCACCGGGGTCGCGCGCCCTTACTAGGCTTTTCGGCGGATTGGTCGAGATGGGCTACATTTGGGCCGTTTTTTCGCTTTTCGTCTTTCGCCCCAATCGTCGTAACTCCTTACCAGATAACAGCGGAGGGCATGGGATTCGAACCCACAACCCCTTTCGGGGCACCTGATTTCGAGTCTTGTAAATACACTATTCCGCCGTTGTTTGGCAATGTCGGTACGAGTGTTAATCGGTTTGCTGGTAAGATGTTACACGACATATCATAATCCGCCACTGTTTGCTGAAATCAGCCGAAACGTGCCGACTTGGCTGTACGCTGGCTGTACGCTGGTTGCACCGGCCGGCCTGGCGGAGCGTAAGGGCGTGGCTTTTCTTCCGCCGGTATCTTCACGCTGCTATGCGGGCGTGGCGGTGGTAGCGACGATGAAACGCAACTGTCACAAGCAGTTGTGACAGTTGCGTTTCCCTTTGGATTTATCCAGCTAGAAACGGCCTGTTGCGTAACTCCCAACTCTGCCGCAATCTGCTGTTGCGACCAACGCGGCCGGCCGGCGGAGCGTGAGGGCGCTGCTTTAGAAACCATTCCATTGAGGGAACGGTTTCTTTCAGCGTTGCACCAGCTGGCGGATCGGGTGGGCGCGGCTTTTCGAGTAATACCAGCGGGTATAACGCTGATAATCTCATCGTGTTCTCGCCGTTTTCCTTCCGTGGTTTTCGGCCGTTTTCACCGCTAACGAAACGCTAACAATTCGTAACTCGTTACGCTGCAACGACTTACGACTTTTAGGCCGTGCGCAAATTTGCGCACGGCGCGTTTATTGGAGTATCTGTATCAATTAACGATCGACATTGGGGGTAACTTTCCCCCTTGCTTGATTTTTTTGGCGGCGGCCGAGAGGCAACAGGCCGGACGCAAGAAAGGTGGCAAAGCTGGCGGAGGGGACCACAAGAGCGACAAAGCAAAATCAAGCTTAGGCAAAGAATTGCCTAAGCTTGATTCTCACGCCGACGCCAACAAGACTACCACCAAGATGGCCGAGATTTTCGGCACCATTTAGCGATTAACAAAATCGCAAGTCGCGGCCACGTCGAATGTTGCGAGTTACCGATACGCGAATTGGAACCAAATTATTTGACAGCGGTTGGTTTGGCCTTAGATTGAATCCGCATTAAAAAGTTTCGCCGGTGAACCACACACCAAGCCAGATACGTGGGATCATCAGGATATGCGAGACGACCAGCACAAACACGGCGACAAGAAAAAGGACAAACCCATGTCAATCGCGAACGCGACCTTCCGACCAGCAGTCGCACTAGAGGCGACGAACCGGACGTACCAACAAATCCACCGCGACGTGAGAGAGGGCGTTGTCACACCAGAGCTACCTTCCGAGGGGTGCGGCTCGTGCATGATGGTCACGGGCCAGCAGATGTTGGCCTTGCGGCTGTACGGCGAGATGTTGGAGGCCGGTTTGTGCAAGACCCTGGCGTATCAGGCTTCCCACTACATCGAACGTCTACACGACCTGGACGCACTGGTAGACGCCGGGCGTGGCTACTTGCTAATTGCCGGCGGCGAGGTCTACCCAGATCCGCTAACGCTTGACGAGCTTCGCGGTGGAATTCAAAACGCGATCAACTCTGCTGAAGAATCTGGACTCGACCTTGGAGGAAAAGACCCCATGGACGTTTTGCAGGCCGTATCCATCAACTTCGGCCGCACGTGGAAGGTCATGCGGACTCTCTTGGAGGATCGGGCCAAGCGTGCGGCGGCTCGGCGCGACAAATACAAACGGCAGACACCTAAATAGCAACGGAGTGTGGAAGATGACGCAAGAAATCGTGAGTGAGCGCCTCGTGGACATTCTAACGGCGGCCGAGCACATGAGCGTTAGCCGCTCGACCGTCTATGAACTAATGGAAACCGGCCAACTCAAGTGGGTGAAGATCGGCCGGGCGCGGCGCATCCCCATACAGGCGATACGCGACCTGGTGGCGGCGAACACGAAAGGCGGTTGGGCGCTCGCGGAGAAAGCGGACGCGGTGTGATCGAATCATGCTCGGCAGCCGGCGCATGAAAAAGCCCGGCAGGACGGCGAATCCAGCCGGGCAAAAACTCAGAGGCACGTTGCAATGGCTAATCCTATCATGGTTTTCGAAACAACGCAAGCAAATTCAGATCACAAGCCAGACGAATGGGAGCCGGATGCATGCGAGTATCCCGAACCGGACGGACTGACGGAACATGACGACCTTCCGCATGACACAGAACCGCAAAAAAGGCCACGGGCAGCCGGGGCGCCGTCGATTCGGAATTGGGAGCTAGTCGAGGTCGAGGATAAGGCCGCCAAAACGGATAAAGGCCGCAAGTGTGACCGCAAACAGATTTACGTTCCGATGCCGGTGAATCTGGCTATCGACACGATCCGCACCGCAACCGGAAACTGGCCACGTCGAGTAAGCGACGTGCTCTTTGTTCCGGCGGAACGGAGCATATCTTGGCTCGAAAAACCAGCGTCATTGTTCGGCTGGGCTGGTGCAATGTCGGGCATCGTTTCGTGGCGCACCGGCATCGGGTACGTCACGAAGCAAGAGGCGTTTTGCGAGCTACAGCGAACAGCGAAGGTCTACCACGGCGTCGAGGTACTCCCGCATTGGCCCACCGTCGATGGCCACTACTACGCCACCCCAACGCCAGCGTGCGGAAGCGGCTCGACGCTGGGGGCATTACTAGATCGCTTCTGCCCGGCAACGCAGATCGACCGCGACCTACTGTTAGCCGCGACCGTCACGCCCGGATGGGGCGGCCCCCCCGGTGCTCGGCCGGCATTTCTTCTCACTAGCGACCTGGGGCGCGGGACCGGAAAATCGAAAACCTGCGCGATGATCTCAAGGCTGTGGGGCGGTGCGTTGGACTTTAACCACCGCGAAGATCTTGGCACGATCAAGCAGCGTTTGCTTTCCCCGGAAGGGCTGACAAAGCGGGTGGCATTGCTCGATAATCTCAAGACCCTGAAATTCTCTTGGGCCGAGCTTGAGGCACTCATCACCGCAACAGACATAAGCGGCAAAAGGATGTTCGTCGGCGAAGGCAGCCGGCCTAACCTGTTGACGTGGTTCATAACGCTGAACGGTGCGAGCCTGGCTAAGGATATGGCCCAGCGTGTTGTAATCATCAAGGTCAACCGCCCAGCCTACAGCGCAGATTGGGAAGAAGGGACCATCGAATTTATCGAGAAGCACCGCGATGCACTGCTGGCCGACGTGGCAGCCTTCTACGCCGGCCAAGCGTCCACGCTCGAACGCCATTCACGGTGGGGTGCGTGGGAGCGGGCCATTCTGAGCCGGCTCGCGGAACCGGCGGAAGCGCAGCAAGTCATTCTTGAACGGCAGACGCAGGTTGACGTTGAGGAAGAGGAATCAGTCATCATCGAAGACTTCTTCTCCGAACAACTCGCAAGGCTGAACTACGATCCATCGGTTGACGTGGTGCATATCCCGACCAAATTCGCGGCGTTGTGGCTCGGTTGGGCGACAAATGAGAAAGACAGTGTCACGGCGGCCACGCAACACCTGAAGCAGCTCGCCACCGAGGGCCAGTTGAAGCGGCTCGCCGTGGACCCAAGTAGGACGCACGGACGCGGCTTTAAGTGGACAGGCGAAAAGGCGGCCGTTGGAGCGGCAACGCTTGGAGATTTTGAAGCAAGGAACGCCGCTCGTGGTAGCGGGCAGACTGGCGGGGCGATGGCGGATCACGATGTCAAATGGTAGCCAACCGCTCAAAGGACTTGTTCGTCTCTAGAGCCGTCAAGGGTTGTGAGGTTCAACGACAGGCTAGGACACGTAGGACACTTAGGACACTTTTCACATTGTGCGCAGGCTGCCGTGAATTACTTCCTAACAGGGTGTACCTAATGGAACAGGTGACAGGTAAAGCAAGGATGCCCAGTACGATTCAGCCACAATGTGAAAAGCGTCCTAACCGTCCTAGCCGTCCTAGCCGTCCTTTGGAGAGGCGAGAACACAAGAGCCGAGCGACTGCGAAAAAATCCGCCGATCCGGCCAGCCGTTCAATCGCTCGCCACGCCCGGAAACGACCACGGCACCACACTTTAGATTAGGTGCCCAACTTTAAGTCCTTACGCCACAACGACTTAAAACGCAATACAGCCAGACTACAGCCAATGGATAACATGCCCGAACCCGCCGAAAATCCCGCCGTTCCTGGCACTGACGCCGGGGTGACAGCCAACGCCGTAACGACCAGCGACGCCATGCCCTTGGGCGGGGCACCGTCGAACAACGCGAATCGGCTATGTCACGGATTGCGTGGCCGCCCAGAGGTGAACGCCATCCGCCTGGCACTTGGTACGCTCCCGCCGTCGCTGGCTCGCGTGGAGCGTGGCGTATTCGCATTCCGCCGGCTGCTTGAGGACGCCACGGCCGACACTCACGGCAAAATCGACCTGATGCACGCCTTGGCGATTCAGACAGCGTGCAAGCACGAGCGGCACTCGGCCCTATGCCTTCGGTGGCTCCGCGAACACGAAGCGAAGATGACGCACGAGCAACGCATAAAGTATTCAGCCGAGATTGCGAAGGCATCGGCCGAGCGGGATCGGGCAATTGAGCGACTAGGACTCGGCGAGCGAACGCCGCAAAACGAATGGGCCGCCTTTGACGCCCTGCCTGCCATCGCATTCGCCACGCCGACCGCTCCTGCCATGCCTACAATCGAAGCGACGGCCGACGCACCAGCGGGGCACGTGGGCGGCGTGGAGGGCAACGGCGACGACAACCGGGGCGACTGGACAGGAAAGGAATCGACATGAAACCGACGCATGAGACACGTAAGCTGGCGGAAATCGTATTTGACGAGGCGCTCTATCCGCGCCGCGAGCACGACCCGGCAATCGTCCAGCGGTACGCATCGTCGATTGAATCAATCGAGGCCGCCGGCAAGTACATTTCTCTCACACACGACAACCGCATCCTCGACGGCAAGCACCGCTTTCTCGGCTACCGTGTTGCTTCGCAAGATGACCAGGAGCGGAGCGTGCCGGTATTCGTGTATCCCGAAATGCCGGAGCATGATGCCTTTGCGTTAGCCGTCGAGCTGAACAGTCAGCACGGCTATCAGCTTCTCGAACGCGACAAGAAGCAGTCGGCCGTCAAGCTCTACGGATTCGGCTTCAGCTACAAAACAATTTCCGGCATGGTGTCTGTCAGCGAACGAGAGTTGACCGCATGGCTGAGCGATACCGTCAAGCAAGAGAAGGAACGCAAGGATGAAATGATTCTCGATATGCACTTCTCTTGTCATACACAGGCGGAGATTGCAAAGGCTACTGGATTGGCACAGCCGACGATCAAAGAAAAGATCGACACTTTATCGGAACGCTACCAAGGTAGCAATTCGATAAAGTTGACGTTTTCTGATGAAGAATTCGAGACGCCGATCTACAACGTCTGGACGCAAAACGCAAAGAGCAACGCGGTCGGCCACTTCGGAAACACCGAGCAGCGGTGGGTCGAAAACCTGCTATACGCCTACACCGAGCCGTTTGATATTGTCGTCGATCCGTTTGCCGGCGGCGGGGCGACTATCGACGTGTGCAAGAAACGCGGCCGGAGGTATTTCGTATCCGATCGGCTACCGATCATCGCCCGCGAAGATGAGATCCGCAAGTGGGACATCGGCGACGGCCTGCCAGAGCTTCCGCAATGGAAGGACGTGAAGCTCGTTTATCTCGACCCTCCATATTGGAAGCAGGCCGAGAACCAGTACAGTAGCGACCCAGAAGACCTGGCGAACATGCCGCTTGAGAAGTTCAACGAGGCTCTGTCGGGGCTTATCAAGGCGTTCGCCAAGAAGCTCAAGGCCGGCTCGTTCATCGCCTTGATCATCCAACCGACACAATGGAATGCGCCTGATCGGCAATTCACCGATCACGTCGGCGATATGCTCCGCGCCGTCAAGTTGCCAGTGGACATGCGAATCTCTTGCCCGTATTCGACACAGCAATGCACGGCGCAAATGGTTGACTGGGCCAAAGAGAATCGGCGGTGCCTGGTGCTTTCGCGTGAGATAATCGTGTGGAGAATCTAACATGACAAGTCGCTACCAAACCGATAAGGCCCTTAGCGCCGCACAGGGCCGCCAAGATGCACGGGCACGCCGTAAGGACGCCAAGCGGCCCTTGCTGGCCCTGATGACCGACGACAAGGCGGACGCGGCCAGCGACAAGGCGAACGTGGCCGGAAGGACAACGGCATGAGATACCTGGCATTCGCCGAGGCCGCCCGGCTGGCCGGCGTCAAAGGCACCATCTTACGCAAGGTGGCCGAGCTACCGCCGCTCGCCCAACTGCCGGGTGGCGAATACGGATGGCAGGAAGGAGACGCCATTGCGGTGCGTGACTGGTGCTACAGCGTGTCGTTCCACTACGGCGACCACTGCACCGGTCCAGGCAAGATCGACGATCCTGGCTACGCTCTGTTCGACCCATTGGGCCGATCCGGCGAGTACAGCACCAGCGACGCCGTACTAGCTGGCGTATCACCGGCTGACATCATGCGAGCGGCGACACCAGGCGGCGCGCTACCGCTGCTCCAAGAGCTTGCCTGCGGCTCACTCGGCTGGCCCGAAGACGTGAGCATGGCCGCACGAACCTGGTGCCGACGCTGGATTGCCACGCACGGCGTCGGCAAGAGCTTTGACGGGGCCGACGACGACGACACCACGCACGACGGGAGCGAAGCGGCATGAGCACTTGGAAGTCAATCGGTTCGCTTCCACGGGACTTTGGAAGCGTTGAATCGCTTCCGGCCGGGGCGGCGGGCGTGGCGAAACCATTCACGAACAATTTGTTACAGGCCAATCAGACGGGGCCACCGTAGGCACCGTAAACTCAAAAGCCCGGACGCGGTGGACAAGACCGGCCGGGCAAAATCGAAAGGTTGCAAAGTGGATACTACCAGAGAATCGAAACGTGTCAAACAAAAAACCAAAACCAGCCTTCAACCGATTCACGAACAAAATGTTATCGAATCGGAAACAGTAGACGCCAGCCGATTCACGAACAAAATGTTATCGAATCGGAAACGTGGCGGCCAGCCGGTATTCAGTCGGCAGGAGCTAGCGATGGCAGAGTACGCGGCAGACGGGCCTGTGAGTAAAATGCAGTTGCAAAGGGTGGCCTACCGCAACCGTGCTATCGCGGCGTTAGAAAGCGACTTCGCTTGGCTGATTGACCGTGAGGCGTGCAACCGGGGCGAACAGCGTTGGCGTCCAGCCATCTTGGCCGAGCTAGGCCGGCATGGCGACGCCGAGAATATCCGCGACGTGGCCGCCCAACTAACGGAGTACACCGATGGCCGCGATCTATCGGACGCCGAATGCGTTGCGTTGCTCAAAGGCGTTCGCGGCATCCTACCGAGGGGAACGCCAGAGGCCGACGTAGATGAGCTTACCGGCCTGATAGTGGCAACGATCAACGAGTACGCGGAATCGCACCACGGAGCAAGGCCGGCACTTCTACGGGGGGCGTTGGCCAAGGTCAAGATCGTAGACCCCGAAGACAATTAACCCTAACACGAAAGGAATTGAGCCAATGTGGAACGCTGAAGGAATGGGACAACCGAACGGCACAGAGTTAATGAGCTGGGCCACGGTCAAGGAACTACTCGCGACGGTCAAGGATGAATCTGGACTTGCCAGCCTGTTCGTGGCGTTGGCTGACATGGCCACGGCCACAACCAACCTACGCACCGGCCGAAAGCACGGTGGCGTATATACGGCCGACCAATGCCTTGACATCATCAGGGCGGCCAAGCGTGCCGGCGAATTGGTCGGTGGCATTATATCGAGCGATCCGACGACGGCCCTTGCCCAAGAGGCGTTGGCGTTCGGCTTCCGCACGGTGGCGAATCGAGCGACAGAGGCCGAGCGGTTGTGTCGCAAGCGTAAACCAGACTGGGCGGCGATTGCTGCCACGTGCCAAGCGGTTGGCTTAACGCTCATGGCGTGCGAGGCGTTCCTGTGCCCGTTCTTTGCCAAGTTCTCGGAAAGCAACGTCTCACAGTTATCAAAAGGAACGCGATGAGCGACGAAACGAATTCGGTTCGGAATCCGAATAAAAAGCGCGGGCGGCCAAGGGGGACAAACGGAGCGAGGAAGTTTTGGCAAGACTCCTCCAGGAGGGCTGGCCGCAACTATGCCGATATGCTTTCCGCCATCGTGCATGGGATAGCGGACAAGGATCTGAAAAGCGAACTACTCCGATTAGCCGACACCGGCGACACCACACTAACAACGTTGGCCTACGTCGCACGGTTCCCGCACGACCGACAACGCGACGCTTTCAATATGCTCAATGGCATGGGAGCGCGTGCCGCAAAGAGATGGGTGGAGTGTGTTGAGAACCCGCCTGGCGTTCAGAAGATAGCCAACGTCGTGGCCATGTTTTTGGCCCGTGAATTCCCGCCCGTAGAACATGCCACGCTCGCCGAAGCCTTGCGACTGTTAGCCAACACAATCGAAGGCCGACCACCGAAGAGAAGATGACAATGAGCGACCGCACCTCACCACGAAACGACCGATCACGCGAAGCCCGCGCCCAACAGCGGCAAGACACTCGCGAGCAACAGGCCGAAAACAAATCAACGGGCCGGCCCGATGAGCGATCCGGCAAGTGAACACAAGGAAATAAGAATGCCAGCGAACCCGATTGCAAAATACGCCAACAACTTCATGGCATTCGCCGACGACCTGGTTGTGCAGTTGCCTGGCGGTGCCGGCCCGCTCGGCCCGCGTATGGCGGACTTCCAACGACGCGACTTTGGAGCGTTGGCACCGGCCTTGCACGCCCTGGCAGCCGGACAGATACCGCCGACACGTCGCTACTGGATTGAGCGTACTAAGGGCGGGTCGAAGGATTCAGATGCGGCCGTTGCTATGTTGTGGCTGTTGGCGTTCTCTCGCCGGCAATTGAGAATCCAAGCGGCGGCCGATGACTTTGAACAGGCGGATGAAATTCGGCTCATCATCAAGCAGATTCTCAAACAAGATGGCCAGCTTAACGCGGCCCTTAAAGAAGTCATCGACGTTCAAAGAAACGCAATCCTTAGTAGCCGGCATGACTCCGTTGTGCAAATCTTGACGCGGGATGCACGCGGTGGCCACGGGGCACGAGCCGATATGGTACTCATCAACGAGCTATCGCATATCGGCGACAAAGAGTTTGTCGAGACGGTAGCTGACAACGCGGATAAGGTGCCGCACAACGTGACGCTGATATGCACGAATGCGGGCCATGTTGGCACATGGCAAGAGCAATGGCGTAACATCGCGTTGGCCGATCGGGCACGCTGGTACTTCTCGGCACTGACTACACCCGCTCCGTGGATCTCGGTGGCCGACTTAGCCGAAGCCGCGAAGAGAAATTCTAGCAATCGGTTTGCAAGACTTTGGGGCGGCCAATGGGTGGCATCGACTGGCAACGGCATTCCGCAATCGAACATCGACGCGGCTATCAAACGCGACTTGCAACCGACGAAGAAGCGGAAGCGTGCTTGGGCCATGATCGGCGGACTCGACCTGAGCAAGTCCCGCGACTCCACGGGATTCATCATCTTAGGAAAGAAAGTAGGCTGCACTGAAGTTGTTGAGACACTAGTTGAACGGCCGAAGGAATCGGACATAACAACGGCTCTGCGAGAGAATGGAATCTTGCCACCGCTTCCGAGGTCGCAAGAGCAAGTCCGCACGATTCGCGGCGACGGACGGTTACGATTGTTCAATGCTCGGCTGTGGCGTCCGCAAGACACCGGCGGCAAGGTAAGTCAAACGTCGGTAGAGAATGCGATTCTCAAAGCCCATGAGCGGTATCAGTTTGAAGCCGTGGCCTATGATCCACACGATGCGAGTTTGTTGGCCGAGCGTCTTATCAATCAGGGCGTTCCAATGGTTGAAACGACGTTCAGTGGAACCAACCTGGTGGCGATGGCGAATACAGCGTTGGAAGAGTTCGCGGATGGCAATGTTGAGTTGTACGATCATCCGCAACTCATCGCTGATTTGAGACGTATGCAAATTGTTGAGAAGTCCTACGGGCAACGACTCTCGGCCAAGCGGACGAACAGCGAAGGACATGCTGACCTTGGAACCGCATTCTTGTTAGCTATGTTGGCATCGCGTGAGTTTGTAGACCCGCTCGGCGACGTGCTTGTTACCGGCCCGCTAATTTGGTAGTCACGTTCACCACGCCAAGCCAGTAGCCTTATATATTGTAGTTGATGCTACTGCTGCCTTCTACGCCGACTATGGCAAGACGAATCACAAGGTTACATATCGCGTTGATGGCCAACGCGATTTGCGATCCATCCTTCGCAGCCGCCTCATTCCCGGCTGCAATGCGGTGGCATCACTGGGCCGCGTGGGTTTCGGTTTTCAACCAAAAACGCTTTGACCACGCGGCCCTTTTTGAATCACATGACACCACGCCGCCTGACAAACACCGAAGTCAACTGATTACACAAGGCGATGCAAATGAATCGTGTTAGGAAATATCTTGCCACGTTGTTTGGTGAAGATAACGTACCGAGTGGCGGAGCGGAGTGTCTCAAGTTTCTCGCAACCGCCGTTAAGAATGGCACCGTCGATCGCAAGACCGGCCTGTCACTGGCGGCCGAACAGTACAGCGCAGATCTCGACGAGGCGGAAGCTGAGTTGGTCAGACTTACCGAAGCCAGCGAAGGCGTGAGGGCCGAGTCAGAACGCAAAGCAATCGAGCATTGCAAGTCGATGCTTGCGAAGATTCTTTCGAGCAACCTTGGCATCGACACCACTCCCCCTACACACGACACCACGACCGCCGGACAGGCTACCGACAAACCGAACGAAAAGGAAAACAAAGTGACGACCCCGAAAGACAGTGCCGTGCAGCCCGCCGACGTGTTCAGCCACGGCGCGCCGCGTGTCAAACGCGCAAGCGAAACCTACCAAACCACCAAGGCCCGCAAGGTGTACCCTGTCAAGGGCGACGGTGGCCGAGTCAACGACCATCCTTTCGCCGGCAGGGACGTGAGCTACATGGGCCGTCCCGCCTACGATCAATCCGAGCTCGAGAAGGCGTACAGCGGCGTCTGGCTCAAGCACAAGATTCTCGGCATGGCCAACATGAGCGACCACGAGAAAGACCTGTACATGGAGTTGCTCGAAAAGAGGCAGTTCGTTGGCGAGTTCCGCGACCCGAACCTTGGCGAGCAGTATTGGGGCCAGCCCAAGTCGTTGAGCGCGATGCAGCGCAAGACGTACATTGAAGACAGCACGAGCGGCGGCACGTACCTGGTTCCCTACTTCTTCGATCTCGATGTGGTCACGTACCCGCTTCTGTACGGGCAGCTGTTCCCCGAAGTGGATCTGCGTGAGATGGCCACGAGCAATCAGGTCAAGACTCCGACCATCGGCAATTTGACGACGAACGAAGGGCCGGCAGAGGACACCGACATCACGTTGCAGACCACGACCGGCCTGTCAACCGTGCTCACGTCCAGCGTGTTCAACTTCACGGGTTCGCTCCAGATCGGGCGCGATACCCTGGCCGACTCGCCGGTCAACTTGCAAAGCGAATTCCTCAAGTTGTTCAACGTCAGCCAGCTCGCATTTCTCGAAAAGGAAATCGCGACCGGCGGCGGCGTGACCGGCATCCTTGGCCTGGTCAACACGTCCGGCACGCAGACCTATACGTCGAAGAACGGCACCACGGGGCCTTGGACTGTTTCCGACATCGAGGGCATGATCAAGGCTCTGCCCAAGCAGTATCGTCCCGGCCCCGCCACGAAGGGCCTTTGCTGGTTTGCGTGCGACTCGGCCTGGTGGCGTATCCGCGGTATCTCGGTGAGTTCGACCGACCAGCGGCGGATTTTCGGCTACAGCTACGACAGCTACGTGTTGAATAACAACCCGTTCAAGATCGAGCAAGACATCGGCGGCAGCACGACCGGCTACGGCCGGCTGGACCTGTACCGGCTCTGGCGTCGCCTTGGTATGCAACTCCAGGTCACGATCGAAGGGCGCACCCTCGGTTTGTTGAATGATGCGCTGATTATTGCTCGCACGCGGTGGGCCGGACAGCACACCGACCCCAACGCCATCGTGCTATGCACTTCTTCGCCGCTGCACTAAACGATCCTCGCGCCCGGCGGCCACTCACGGACGGGTGGCCGCCGGGTGTTTTTGTTTCGGCTTTGGGGCGACACTTACCTTACTCTTGAGAGTACAAAGCAATGACTGAAATCGTGATTGAGCTTTCTTCGCACCAATACAACGAAGAGACCGGCAAGTACCGGGCAACCAACTCTGACGTGTATTTCGAGCCAGCCAACCGGGCCTACCGTGGCCGTCAGGACCAATTGAACCTTCCTCGCGCGGCACGTTCCGAAAGCACGCTGACGCACTTCGAGCGTCCGATTCCCGGCTACCGTATCGGCGTTGACCCCAAGGCGCGCCGCATTCGGATTTTCGATCCGTTGGGCGAAGCGCGGCAGGATGAACGCGACGAAGTTAGCGCCGCGTGCATGGCCGCGTTCAAGAAGCCGTTCAAAGCCGCCGAGCCGCGAGTCACTGAAAACGCCAACCCGGCGACTGTGGACCACTACTTGACATGGATGTTTCGCTTGGTGGACGGCCACAACGCCGAGTTGGTTTCGGGCGAGTTCCCCAAGTCGATCGTCGAAGCCGCGAAGGCCGAGCGGCGGGCGGATTCGACGTTCAAGCCCGCTATGGAGCCGATCGAGATGATTCCGGCCTAACCCGGCGCGTTCGGGCCACCACTCGCCTTTTCGCTCCGTCTGTAGTGATACTCCATGCAATTCAGCGTATTATCCGGCGTTATGAAAATGGACGCCGGTCCATTCAAGCAGGGATTCCGTCAGGCTGATTCCGCATTACAGGGTTTTTCGGCCAAGCTCGGCCAATTCTCCGAAGCGATCAGCGTGAAGATGCAGCAGGTGGCAGGCCACGTTCAAGCGATGGCCAAAAACCTCAACCAATCGTTTCAGGCTGCGAATCGTGGCTTCACAAACGTCACGACGGCTGCCGCTGGCCTTGTAACGGCGGCGGGCGGTGTGTCCGTGGCGATGGTCAAGCTCGCCAGTAATGCCAACGAAGCGGCCAGCAAGTTTCAATTCGTATTCACGACGGCCAGCGACAAGACGCAAAAGTCGCTTGACGAATTCGCAAAGGCGGCCGGGCGGTCTAAATACGCCATGCGAGAAATGGCGGCCGACATCGGGGCGTTAGTCGGGCCGATGGGTTTCACCAAGGACAAGACCGGCGAACTGTCGGTACAGTTCACAAAACTGGCCGTTGACCTGTCATCGTTTTTCAACGTCACGGAAGACGATGCGTTGGTTGCTTTGCGTGCCGCTATCGTGGGCGAATCGGAGCCGATGAGGCGGCTAGGCGTCCAACTGAATGAGGCGAAGATCCAGGCCGAAGCATTCAAACTTGGCATCGCCAAATCGAAGGATGAAGTTCAAGGGGCAATCAAGACGCAGGCCATTTTCTCGATTATCATGAGAGAGACGGCCACGGCCCAAGGCGATGCGGTCAGAACCTCGGGCGCATTCGCCAACTCCTGGCGGGCCATGCGGGATACGATCAAGGATACCGCGACCGACCTGGGGCAGGTGTTCATCCCGGTTGCGACGAAGGCCGTTCAGGCGATTCGAGCGTTCGCTGAACCGATGGCTACATGGGCAGCCAAAAATCAAGACGTGCTCCAAGCGAAGCTGGCCGATTGGGCCGAACGGGTTTCCGCCGGTGCCGTGAAAATCGGCAAATCGTTTTACGCCACGTTTGAATATCTGAAGCCAACGATAGTCCAAGTATGGAATTATGCCAGTGGGCTTTTGCAATCTTTCCAAACATGGTTTAACGGGCTGCCGGCCGGCACGCAACAGGTCTTGAGGGTGGCCACCGCTTCAACCGCCCTCGGCTTAGCGCTCGGCAAGATCGGCGGCATGGTCCCGATTATCGGGCCACTGGCTACGGCATTCGGGTCGCTAATCAATCCGATCGGTTTGGTGGGCGGTGCCGTCAAGCTTATCATACCGCTCTTTGGTGCCGGCACTGGTTTGCTTGGCGTCTTCGGCTCGGTGCTTGGCATGATCGTTTCCGGTGGCCCGTTAATGATCGCGTTGGCGGCTCTGGCGGCGATGTTCCTGGTTGGCGGCGACTTCGGCGGCGCGGTAGAGGGACTTGGTACGCTACTCAAGGGACTTGCCGGCGACGGCTTTGACTTCCTCAAGGCTTCGGTCGCGGGATTCTCGGCGTACCTCAAAGGCGACGGCCTGGCGGCATTGGAAGGATACCACAACGCAATGTCCTCATTGTCCAGTGCGGCGGCTAAACTTTCCGGCGCGATAGGACTCGATAAATTGAGTGCCGCTTTTGCGCAACTTGCCGAAGCGCAGAAGCAACTTGCAGGCTCGGAAGGGCGTGGTTCGCGACTCGATAAGGAACGCCACGAAAACCGTGTCGCAACATATGGGAGCGAAGGCGCCGCAAAGGAGATTGAAGCGGCCGAGGAGGCTTCGCAGAAGGCCCACGACCTTGAATCGAAGCATCACAAGGCAAAGCAAGACCTTGTTACCACGAGGTCGCCGTGGTACAGGAAGCTCACTGAAACCACAACTGGAATGGAGGCTAACGAGCGAACGCTCAAGGCGCTTGAGGCGGAGGCAAAGGCAGCTCGCGCTCATAGCAATGTGCTAGAGAAGCGTAAGATAGAGATCATGGGCACGCCGGATCGGCCGACCAGCGACGAGGCGAGAATCTTGAATGCCGCTGAGCATGGCAACGACATCAAGCGTGCATCGGATGACTACGGCCCGACCAGCGAGAATTATGCGAAGGATAATCGTCCGCTACGCAAGTCCAGGAAAGCGAACTGGGGCGGTCGTATCGACAAGGCCAAGATCGCCGAAGAAGAGCGTATCCGCGAGCAGACTAAGGCGCAAATGGCGCAGTCGGACCCGTTGATTGCCAAAGAGGCGGCGACCGGCGATACGCAAGCACAGGCGCAGGCGTCAGTCAACGCAACACCTTCGACCCAAGCAGCCACGACGGCAACGGCGGCAACGGCGGCGACTGCCAGTAACGTATCATCCGCCCGCCAGGCGAAGAAGGATGCCGCATCGGCTGCACGCCAAGCGAAAAAGGACGCCGCATCGGCCGCTCGTCAGGCGAAAAAGGATGCCGCCGCAAATCGTTCGACGGCCGCATCAGACAAGGCGGCAAAAGCAATGGGCAATGCAGCCGTCGAAACCACGAAGCTCACCGAAGCTGAGCAAGCGGCAGCCGACAAGGCGGCAGGCAAGCAGACGCCGGCTGAAGCTGAGCAAGCGGCAAGCATGAAGGGCATGATGGACCAGGCCATGCAGCACGTCCAGCAGGCCGGGCAGCAGGCATTCCAGCAAATTGGCCAGCAAATGGGTGACGCCGGCAAGGCCGCAGTTGTGCAAGCCGCGCAGGCCAATGGCCAGCTTAATGCGATGATCAACGACGCCAAGGCCAAGGGCAATCCGCTGGCTGCGTTGGATCTCATCATCCAGAACGTCAAGGCCAAGGCCGGCATGGCGAGTATCAATCTGCACAACATGAGCGATTCGTTGGGTAGTACGGGCAGCGCATTTCCCGGCTCGGACAACTCGGCCTACGCGATGAGTCAGAACGGGCCGGCAGCTACGGCACTCAAAGGTTTCACCGATTTGCTGGCCAGCCTGCAAAAGCAGCGTGCCACGCTCGTTGCACAAATGGCCAGGTCCAAAGCACCGCCTAAGCTGGCCGAAGGCGGTATCGTCTCAAGCAGTCTATTGGCTAACATTGGCGAGAGCGGGCCGGAGGCGGTCATTCCGCTGCAACGGCTGGGGCAGGTCCTTGCAAGCGTATTGCCGTCGTTCGGTTCGTTTAATGCCTTTGGCGTCGGGCCGTTCGGCCAAGTGAATTTCGGTGCCGTGCCGGCCTACAGCGGCATGGGCATCTCTGGACTGACTGGTGGGCCATTTGGTTCGCCGTTTTCAAATACATATCTCAATACCGGCGCACTGGGAGCGTTTGATGCCGCATTCAGTCAGGCCCAGGCGGGAACCAGCTTCTTTGGTAATCTCGGCATGGGCGGTGCCGGAGGCTGGGCGGCGAGTCTCAAGCAAATGAAGCTGGCACAGCAGCAGGCCGTTGACGCACTGAACGCCTATCAGCAGCACAGCCAGATCAACCTACAGCCGATGCGTGGTTTGCAAGTCCTTGGCGGTACGAATCCACTAACCGGCGCGCCGTGGGCCGGACGCGACGCCTACGGAAACAGCACGATTGGAGCGGGCGGTGCTCGATACTCAGGTAATACTTCGGAACAGTACCAAGGGCCGAACATCACGATTAACCACACGATCAACGGTGCGGACATGACTGACGCCGCGACTCGGCAAAGAATCGCAAATCAGATGTTAGACCACCTTGACGCCGCTGCCAGGCAACGCGGAATCGATATGACCGGGCAGAGCGTGTTGCGGTCGCGGCAGCAGCCGTACAACGCGGCACCAACGGCGTACGCGAGATAATAACGAATCAACCGTAAGCCAATCCACGAGAGAAGGACACCACACTAATGGACGTGCTCACCGCCTACGAAAAGCTGGCCAACAGGAAAGACCGATCGGCGTTCCCGTGTGACGTTGAAATCACGGCACCGGATGGATCGAGGGTGGACGCATGGGCGGAAGGGGCCGCCGCTGCCGCGTGGCTGAGCGGGCAACTTGACGACGCCACGACCGATGCCGAGCTTGATGAGGCGTTGGCCTACTACGTCCAACTCAAGGAAATGGGTGGAGTCATCGACGAAGAGCGTTGGCATGAAACGATCAAAGAGCTACTGGCCGAGTTGATGGCATGGGGAAATGCGAACGTCGAACAAGAGGAATGCGTGCCATGTTGAAAATCATTAGGTGGCCGTTGCTCACACTGGGCCGGCTGTTCAAGCGTTGGGCCGACGCCAGCCTTGCCGGGCATGTGGAAAGCATCAAGCAAGAGTTGTCGGAAACGGTTTCCGCATTGAAGGTGGCCGAAGAAGAAAACCGCCGACTGTGGGCAGTGAGCAAACGCGACCATGCCCGCGTCGAACAAGAATCATCGCTCTACGCGAGGGGCCGAGCGGAAGCCCTTGCTGCCATTACGGCGGCGAAGGAAGGCTAAGGGTAAGTCATGCGGTTCCGAAGCAATGCAGACGACGCACAGCAGCGGGCAACCGCCGATTTTGACATGGCCATGCTCGCCGCGAAGGGCAATGCCGGGGCCGATCCGTTGCAAATGATGGTTGGCGCCCAAGGTAGCGGCCGGCTTGACGCGCAGGACCGTCGAGCGATGGTCGATGCGGCCGACCAATACTCGCATTTTCGAGGGCAGGTTTACACGAGCGTACGCCCGATCGCCCAAACCATCGCCGGCCAGCCGATCCGGCTAGCCCGTGTGACCAAGAATCTCAAGGGCAAGCAACAGCGAATGACAGAGGCCCGCCAAGGTTCAATACCGGAATGGGTCACTAAGTCAGTTCGGACGAAGGCGAACGAGTCAATCGAGATCGTTGACCAACACCCGATTCTTGACGCATTGCACGACCCGGCACCATCGCTACCTGGCTGGACTGACTGGCACTTGAAATATGTCATCGTGGCCAGCATGGAGCTAACCGGCCGGGCGTACATTTGGTTGCCCGTGGTGGACGGCCGGCGCGAGCTGTGGAATTGCCCTTCAAACTGGTTGCGTCCGAAGGAAACACCAGGCAAGTTGTTCGACGGCTGGATTCTCCGTGCCGAGTACACTTGCGAAGAGCGTGAGCTTGCTGCCGATGACGTCGTGCCCTTTTGGTACCCCGATCCGGCTAATCCGCTCCATGCTCTTGGGCCGATGGAAGCCGGGGCACGGGGCATCCTGTGCGATGAGTACGTTCAGACCGCAATCAAAAACACATTCTTACTAGGCCCGCATCCGTCCGTCCTAGTCACACTTGGCAGCAAGCTCACGTCAACGAAGAAGAGCGTAAAGCCGTGGGTGACGGAAGCGCAAATGGCCGAGTTCCGAGAATCGTTCAACCGGCGCTATCGTGGCATGACCCATTACGGGGAACCTCTTTTTCAGGACGGGAAGATTGAGAAGGTCGAGGCGTTCGGCCGGAAGCCGAATGAAATGGACTTCGGAATGAATTCTGACAAGTCGCAAGCTCGCGTAGAGCAGACATTCGGCACTAACCCGTACATCGCCGGGGCCGCAAGTCTTGGCAGCCGTGCCGAAGCTGCGGAAGCGCGCAAGCAGTTCGTTCGCGGCACAATCAATCCGAAGATCGAACTAATCTCAAGAGTGCTCAATAACGGAGTGTTACCGCACTTCGATACGTCGGGGCAGTTTGTCTTGTTCGTGGAGCCGGCGCAGGCCAACGATGATGAGCTTGACCAAAAAGAATGGGCAACGGCGTCGAAACAAGGGATCGTCACCATTGACGAGTTCCGTGCCCACCGGCTACGGCTCCCGCCGCTTCCGAACGGTGCCGGCCAGCAAGTGCTAATCCCAACGACCAGCGCATTCAATCCGTTGCCCGGACTTGTGCCAGAAGATCCCGAAGTTACGGCCGAGCGTGTTGCCGAAGGCGACGAAGCCGATGGCGACATCGACAACGACGACGGCGACGAAACCGACAAGAGCGGAAGCCACCGCGCTGGTCGCAAACATGGTCGCAAGGTGTTCGATGACGCCTTCTACAAGGATTACGTTGGCGGTTGGCTGAAGGCCCACGGCTCGCATGAGACATCATTGAGCAGTGCCGTACTCGCGTTCCTGAACGAGCAAGGGAACGACGTAGCCAAGCAGTTGGAAGCGACCTACGGCGATATGAAAGGCTTCCATGAGCTTAGGACCAAGGCTACGGCCACGGCGATGGCCGCTAACGTGTTCACTCCGGCCGCTTGGGATGAAAAGCTGAAGGACGTTGTACGTGGCCCATTGGCTTATGCCGCCGCCGCCGGGGCCAGCATGGAGCTAGCGTCATTCGGCCAAGGTGAAGCGCTCCCACCGCCGGCCGATGCACCGGCGGCGTTAGGCAAGGCCACCGACGCCGATACTGGCGGCACGCCTGGCATGAGCTTTGATTTTGGCGTTGATTTGCCCGCCGACGTGAAGCAAGGGATTGAGCGTTCGCTGAACGAATCGTTGGCGAAAGGCTACTGGGCCGGGGTGAACGTCACGACGTTGGAAAAGTTACAACTCGCGCTGCAAGACGGGCTGGACGCCGGCAAGACGCTACGCGAGTTGGTCGCCGACGTGAAGGATGGCGTTTTTGAAGGCACCATCGCCAAAGAGCGGGCCACTACGATCGCTCGCACCGAAACTACGATGGCGTTGAACAGTGGCGCTGACGTGGCGGGCAACGCTCTGGCAGCCGATGGCATTATTACCGGAAAGGAATGGAGTTCGGCCCACGATACAGTGACCAGGCCGGACCATGTTGAGGCGGACGGCCAGCGCGTCGGTGCTGACGAAGATTTCACGGTCGGCGGCGAGAAAGCGGCATTCCCAGGCGACTCTCGATTGTCGACGAAAGAGCGAGCCAATTGTCGATGCGTGCGAGTCTCAACGACGGCTTTTGACTCCCGATCCGGCAAGCCGTTGTGGAAGGGGCTCGGCGGCGGTTGCCAAGTACACGGGAAGGCGGTATGACGCCAGAGCAATCCATCGTTGGCCTACTCACCGGGCCGGACTCCTCGGCCGACTGGGATCATCTACTCGGCGAGCTTGAATGCCGGGGATACACCATCCTGGCAAAGCGGTTCCGCTCGATGTGGCACTACTTGCAGCGGAAGCCGGGGCACAGGGGCGCTCACGAACGGCTAGCCCGGCTGGTGCGAGATCTGCCGGATGACATGACTTCGGGGCGCCGGTAATGAAGTTCATCAAGCTAACGACCGTCACGGGCCAACCGGCCTACGTCAACCTGGCACATGTGGCGGCCGTGGTTCAAGGCGAGCGGAACGACAAACCGACCTGGCATGTGCTCTGTGAAGGCGTGCGGGTTGGCGTGTTTGAGGTGGCCGATGCCGACGCCAAGGAATTGCTAGAGGTTGTATCGGGCGAGATTGCCGACGCGGCGGCCTTGCAGACGTTCGACGCATCAGCCACATTCTAGGTTTTCGTTTTTCTGACGGAAACTCCCGCCGCTCGTCTTATCGCGTAGCGGCCGACTCCGGCCCTGATGCGGCCCGGTTTTCGACCACGCCGGCGAAAAATCTTTGGGAAAAATTCGCTGGTGGCCACAAGTTTTGCCAACGCGGCTAACTCATTGGCAGTCAATCACTTAAGCACGGCCGCATATACACCAGTAACCTTGACGGGCAATATAAAGCCTGTATAGTCTGTAAACATATAATTTGAATCATGTATTGACATTCATTTTGCAAGCTGGTAATGTCCTTTGATGCAACGCCCGCGAGGGCACACAAGGGATTTAACCGATGACCAACGACACGATACGGCCCGGCAGATTGGCCTGGATTCCAGGCGGGTGGGACTTGTGCCACCTTGCAACAGTCTGCCGGGCCATGTCGTTTTTTTGTGCGCGTCGGTTGCGACGGGTGGGATTCTCCCGCTCGGCCGGCGTGCGTGCCGGAGGAAACGAATCATGGATGTGAACGTCATGGAACGCCGTTCTTTCATAGCCGCTTTTGCGGCCCTGCCTGCCCTTCCGCGCACACGCGCTGCCAAACGCAGCCGTAGGCCCCGTGGCCGCGGGATCATCCTACTGGCGAGCATCCCGTCCGACTGGCATCCAACGTCGTGGCGGGACGTACCGTCGTCGTGTGACGTGATCAAGGCCAGTCAGCCTATGGCTATGGCGAGTGCCCGGTCGCTGGCGAAATCGTTCAATATCGACGCGATGAAGTCCGGCAAGCGGGCTTGGTACATCGTGGCCGCCACGGATGGCAGGAAGCCGAAAGGGGGCGGAGCATGAAGCCTACCAACAAGCCGAAGAAGGCCAAGAGCCAACCCACGACCCCGCTAAAGCTTCGCGACCATGTAAAGGCTTACGTTCACGCCCGCGACATTTCCAAGGGGCACGCCGGAAACCTTGGCTTCGCCCTGGATCATTTCGCCTTCTTTTTGAAGCGCGAACCGACGATTGACGACCTCCAATCCGATACGGTCAACAGTTGGTTGATTTTCATGTTGGAGAACGGATCGAAAAACGGCAAGCTCGCCCGCGAATCGGTTGCGAACTACCGCCGTTGCCTGTTGACGATTTGGCGCGACCTGTACGACCTGGAACTGATGGAGGTTGCACCGAGGCGGATTCGGCCGGTGAAGGTGGTTAGCGAATCGCCGAAGGCATGGAGCAACGCCGAGCTTCGGCGCGTGCTGGCCGAGGCTGACAAGTTCCACGGCTGTTACCATCCGAGCCGGGTTAGTAAGTCGCACTTCTGGCGGGCGTTCGTGCTGACAGGTTATGATTCCGGCCTGCGCCTTGGCGACCTTTTGGCGCTGGAAACTGAACACGTGAAGGGAAAGAACCGTTTCGAGGTTCGCCAGCACAAGACGGGGCAGACGATCCTTGTGAAGCTTCGCCCGGAAACCGTTGAGGCGATCAAGGAGACCTACCCGAAGAACGGTATTTGCGATCGCCGGCGAGTGTTCAGAGACGCTCTTTCGCGCCGTTGGGTGTTGGTTGGCTTCCGGCAAATCATCGAGCGCGCCGGTCTTTCGACGAAGCACGGCACCACGAAGATGTTGCGGCGGAGTGGCGCCACGGCCGTTGAAGCCATTAACCCTGGGGCATCAAGTCGCCACCTGGGGCACTTGAGCGTGGGCGTTGCGGCCAAGCACTACTTGGATAAGGGACTCGTCGATAAGGCGAAGCCTTTGGTTCCATCCTTGATCGACGGCACCTGCGATTCAGAGGACGACGACGTGCAAGACGCGGCGCCGGTTGCGACGACGGCCCAGATGCAGGACATGCTCACGAAGATGTTGGAACGGGTGGCCGCCGTCCCTTCGCAACCCGTGGTGGCCGAAGTGACGACACCGGCCAACGAGCTGGCGCCGTTTACGCTGCCCTTGCTCGAAGAATTCCTGGCGACGGAGGTTGCCAAGATGAGCCGGTCCTACATGAAGGCAACGAAGTCCTACCTTCGGCAGACATTCGAGGCGTTGGAGATGTGGCGGACGAGCGACTTTTCCGGCCAGCGGTTCAAGGCGTACCTGGCGGAACTGGTATCCAAGGAAGGACGCACCGAACGCACGGCCAAATGGTTTCGGTATCCGTTGCTCCGTTTTCTCAAGTGGCTGGCGAAACGCGACGACGACACCGGCCGCATCGCGGCCGAGTGCGCTGGCCGGCTGGCGATTGCGCGGGCATCATCGCCGCGTCCACGGAACGGCGGAAAGCGAGGTGCCGCATGAGTCACCATTCCCGATTTTCCGACGACTTCCACCGGAACCGCTTCAAGGCCGCCGACGCTGAAATCATCGGCAAGGCCGCTGGCATCAAGATCGATCTTTACCGCGATAACGACGGCGACATACACGGGGATTGGGTTATCAGCGGTACCGTTAGTAACTGCTCGTCCGACGCCGAGGAAGTCGCCGCCAATCTCGACTTCGCGGCTGAGTTGCTTGCCGCGTTCAGACGGGCGAGACCAGAGCAAGAAGATGGAATGTTGGGCTAAGACAGGATCGGCACCCACGGCCATCGTCTAGCACGCGGCGGCCGTGGGCGTTTTTATGCGCTGGGGCCTGGCTCTTCAAACCACCTTAGTGTATCGCCACGCCAGCCGGGCAGTTGTTCCCAAGACGAAGTGCTGAGCGCTTTGGTTGCTTCGGAAATCAAGTCTACAAATTCTTGTCCGCGTCCACCGGCTGTTGCCGCATCGCCAGCAGAGCGAATCGCTTTCTCGGCGATTTTCGTAGCCTCCGTGAATTTGCCGGACCCTACTAGCTTGACGGTCTTGATCGTCTCTTTTGCAGCGTTAAGGACGCTCGTGGCCGCGTGCTTTCGGTTTTCGTCTAGCACCGAGCGGCCAAGGGCCTTGGTGGAGAAATCAAGACAGTCACTCGCTTCTTTTAGGCGTCTGCTTAGATCGGCTTCATGTATCGTCGTATCACTTGCAAACTCGTGGGCTGTATGTGCCGCATGTCCGATGCCCAGATCGTCTGGCGAAACAAAGCACTCCCTGACAAGGTAGACAGCGTGGCTCACAAGGCAAACCAAGCCGCGTTGGGATAGCCGCCCTAGATCATCATCCGTTGGTAATTCAGCCACGCTCCACCGCCTTTCGCTCTTGGGGTTTACCGGCGGGCACCGCGCCCACCTGCCGCTAGTGTAGCCGAGCGGCGACGGATTGCAAGGGGGGGCCGCAAAAAGCCGTTTGGCGCAAGTCACGGCCGAATGCCAGTTTCGGGCCGAACAACTCGGCGGGCAAAATTGCCGAGCGTCAAACAAGATCGGCTATAATGGGCCGTTTCACCCGTCCCGGTAACTCAACGTATCACGGAAGTCGATGTTGAGAAAACGCTTGCCATCGTCGCCAGCGAAGTCGATTTGCCAAGGCCGGGGCACCTTGCCAGCCTTCGCTGCCCAGAGGCCAAGGGCATTGACGATCCGGTTGATGCTCACGCCGGCTTCATCGGCCAGCCTGGTCAACCCGGCGTGTACGTCGTCATCGAACCGAATATCGAGCCGTACCTTGCCTTTTTCGCCGGGCCGGACGGCCTTTTTCTTTTTCGCCATTTTGGGGACTCCTGATGCTTGACGTAACGGCTAGTGTAACGGTAAGATGCGCGGTAGTCAAGCACGGGGCCTAACTGGGAGGGACTGAATCATGGTAGCGAACGAGACGCGAAAGAGAACCCGGCGGCGTGGTAACGGCGAGGGGAGCATCTTCCAGCGAAAGAACGGCCTGTGGTCGGCCGTCGTGACGATCGGCTACAACGCCAACGGGAAGCGTGTCCGCAAGGAAGTCTACGGCAAGACCAAGGGCGAAGTCCAAGAAAAACTGACGAAGCTTCAAAGCGAAAAGCTCACCGGCACGTTGTCAAATGCCGAGCGGCAGACCGTGGCCGTGTTCCTGAATCGTTGGCTGGCCGATTGTGCAAAGCCGACCGTCCGCAGCAGCACGTTCGCCTGTTACAAGGGGATCGTCGATAACCATGTGTCGCCGAAGGTGGGCGGGGTGCGGCTCGAAAAGCTGACGCCCCAACACGTGCAAGGGCTGTACTCGGCCTTGGAGCGGGACAAGGCATCACGGTATACCCGGCGGCTCGTTCATGCCGTGCTGCACCGGGCCTTCAAGCAGGCCGTCAAGTGGGGCATGGTGCCGCGTAACGTGTGCGATGCCGTGGAAGCCCCCAGGATTGAGCGGAAGGAGATTCAACCGCTCAATGGCGAGCAGGTGGCTACGTTGTTCACGGCGGCGAGCGGCGAGCGGCTCGAGGCCCTGTACGTGCTGGCCGTTTCCAGCGGGTTGCGGCTCGGCGAGTTGTTCGGGCTTCAGTGGGGCGACGTGGACCTTGACGCCGGGGCGTTGACCGTTCGCCGGAAGCTGTCGGAAGTCAACGGCGTGCTGAAGTTAGAGGAACCCAAGACGAACAAGGGTCGGCGGAAGGTGGACTTGCCGGGCATGGCCGTTGATGCGATGTGCGAGCATCGCAAGCGGATGCTTGCCGAAGGCAACTTGAGCAAGGGCTACGTCTTTTGCAACAACGCGGGCGGCCCGCTTCGCCGGAGTCACTTCCACAAGCAGTATTGGAAGCCGCTCTTGAAGCTGGCCGGGCTGCCGGCCATCCGGTTCCACGACTTGCGGCACACGTCGGCCACGCTGTTGCTCGGCGAAGGCATTCACCCCAAGATCGTCCAGGAGCGGCTCGGTCATTCGCAGATCTCGATCACGCTCGATACCTATTCGCATGTGCTCCCGACGATGCAGAGGGACGCGGCCGACAAGCTCGATACGATGTTCAAGACCAACGCGGCGAAGGCTAAGGCGGCCAACCTGGCGGCCGTGGCGAGTGCTTAAACGGCGTCGATGATTCGACCAAAGCCCGGTCATTTAGGCCGGGCGTTTTCATGCGCTGTTGGGCCGGCTGTACAGCCAATCGCGTGGCTGTACGTGGCCGGTTTGGCGGTGGAAAGGCGAGATTGGCTGTAAATTGGCTGTACGGCGGTCAAAAACGGCGTCTTGGCGGCCGGAAATCGAGCGCATAAAAAACGCCGCAAGTTGTTGCGGCGTAAAGCATTTAGCAACAGCGGAGGGCATGGGATTCGAACCCACAACCCCTTTCGGGGCACCTGATTTCGAGTCAGGCCGCTGGCCAGTTCGCTTACCCTCCCGGCGCTCTTGAATGTAATGCGCCGTCCCCTCCTTGGCAAGTTCCCTCGCACAATCGGTCAATTCGCTACCCCCGACGTGACGATTTTCGGGGTTCGCGCCGCTGTGTGGGACAACGGGAAAACGTGCGTCCCCCGCGCCGATGCCCGCCGATACCTCGAATGGGTTCCAGTCTCCTTCGAAGCCTTTCTCCCTAGAGAAAATCACTACCATGGCCAAAGAAATGATTCGCGTCGTTACCCGTGGCGCCGACGGCAAGCTCCGGATCCGTGATTACAGCCAGACCGATACGCTTCAAAAGATGCATACCCAGGTCGGCATCGACGATTGCAGCACCGACCTGGCGCTGCGCGGGCTGCCCGTGTTTCGCGGCTTGATCGGACCGATGCCCGAAGGGAAGAACATCATCCGCTACGAGTCGCCCGATGTCTTCGAAACCTTGACCAAGGAGTGGAGCACCACCAAGGTGGCGCGCCGCTCGCGGAAGACCGTCGAATCCGTAGATCCCATCGCCTCGGCGATCACCACCGGCGCGGATGGTCCTTGAGACTCGCTATCCGCGCTAGCGCAGGGGCGCGATTTTCCCTTGCGTGCCGTTGGCGGTTCGAGGGGCCGGTGCGCTTGCCGCCGGATTCTTGACCAGCCGGGTTCCGCCCGCCGACGTCACGGGAACCAGGCCACGCCGCGGCGGATCGCCTGGGTATTGATGCACCCCGCCCACCTGCTGGTTACTGGCCATCGCAGGCGCGGGGCGGGCGAATGGATCGCTCGTCGGCGCGACGCCGACGATGCTTGGGCCGACGATGCTTGGGCCGACGATGCTTCGGCTGACCAAGATGTCCTGGTCAACGACCGTTTGGGTCGTGATCGGCACGCGAACCGTGGTCGTTACCGGCACGAGTTGCCGTGTCGACACGGGCACCTTGACCACTTCGGTGCGGGTTTCCCAATGGGTGCGCGGCACGCTGCGGTACGTCAGGTACGGCTGCGTGAACGGGTTGAACCTTCCCCGCCAATAAGGCTCCAAGCGGTGCTCGGTCACCGGAACCTGGTAGGTTCTGATCGAGTCGCAAAGCTGTACGTCGTAACGCTCCTGATAATAGGTTTGCGGGCGTTCGACGCACTGGATTTCCGTCTTCGGGGCGCGAACGGTGCGGTGGACCTCGCGATAGGTCACCCCACCTTGAGTATACTCGCGCACATCATCAGCCCGCGCCGGCGCGGAAATCACCAGCAAAATCGGCACCGCGGCTAGCGGCAAATTGCATTTTAACATGGTATGGCCTCTCTAGTCGTTTATCGGCATCTTCCGTATAACAACATGAATCGTTGCCACCGGAACCTGGGAGACGCCCTCGCGTGATCAGCAAGGAATTGTTGGAGATTCTCGTGTGCCCGCAGAACCGCACGCCGCTGGGACTGGCCGACACCACGCTGGTGGCGGAGCTTAACCGCTCCATCGCCGCCGGTGTCGTGAGGAACATGGCTGGCGACAAGGTCGAACGGCCGCTCGACGGCGGTCTGGTGCGGGAGGACGGAACCTTGCTCTACCCCATCATCGACGGCATTCCGGTCTTGCTCGTCGATGAGGCGATCGGTTTGACCAAGTGATGATCAACGTACAGACTCTGTAGGGAACGCCCTCCGTGGCGTTCCGCGTCCTGCCGGACGACGTCGCATCAGCTTCTCGGAACGCCACGGAGGGCGTTCCCTACAGAACCTTTGTGGAATCATCGATGAGCGAAAAAACCATCTTCCAACGGATCATCGACCGCGAAATCCCGGCGGAAATCGTGCATGAGGATGACCAATGCCTCGCCTTCCGTGACGTGACTCCGCAGGCCCCCACGCATGTGCTGGTGGTCCCCAAGCGGCCCCTTCGCTCGCTGGCCGAGCTTGCCGACGCCGACGGGGCACTGGCGGGGCATCTGCTGCTCGTCGTGCGGAAACTGGCCGTCGAGTTGAAACTCGATCACGGCTATCGCGTGGTCGCCAACAGCGGCCCGGACGGCGGCCAGTCGGTCGATCACCTGCACTTCCACCTGCTCGGTGGGCGAGCGATGGGTTGGCCGCCGGGGTAAAAGGCATGGATTGGGACTTGGTCGTGGTCGGCGCCGGCGCGGCGGGCTTGCTGGCCGCGGCGCGGGCGGCCGAACGAGGAGCCCGCACGCTGCTGCTGGAAAAAAACCGCCGGCCAGGCGTCAAAATCCTGATGTCCGGCGGCACCCGCTGCAATGTGACTCAGGCCACGGATCGCCGCGGGATCATCCGCGAATTCGGTTCCCAAGGCCACTTCTTGCACTCGGCGCTGGCGGCGTTGGCGCCGGATGACCTGGTCGATTGGCTCCAATCCGAGGGGGTGGCCACGAAAGTCGAGGCGACGGGAAAGGTGTTTCCGGTCAGCGACAAGGCGGCCGACGTGCTCGGCGCGCTGGTTCGCCGCTTGCATCGCAGCGGTTGCGCGCTGGCGCTCGACGAACCGGTGGCCGAAGCGGAGCCGATCGCGGCGGACGGTTTTCGCGTCACGACGTCGAAGCGCAGCCTGCTGGCGGCGAAGCTGCTGATCACCAGCGGCGGGCAGTCGTATCCCGGCTGCGGCACGACGGGCGACGGCTATCGTTGGGCCGCGCGGGTCGGGCACACTATCGTGCCGCCGCGGCCGGCGCTGACGCCGGTCACCACCGATGCCCCGTGGGTCCGAACATTGCAAGGCGTGACGATTGCCGATGTGGCGCTGGCGGTCGTCGAATCGGCCGTCCCTGCCGCCGACGACACGTCATCGGCCCGGCTCACGGCCAAGAGCGGTCGGCTGGCCGAGCGGCGAGGCTCGTTCCTGTTCACGCATTTCGGCCTATCGGGACCGGCCGTGCTCGACGTCAGCCGGGTCGTGAGCGGGCACACGGAGCCGAGAAGCCTGGCCTTGGAATGTGACTTCTTGCCAACCCTGGCCGAGCCGGCCTTCGACGAATGGTTGCGGAGCGAGGCCGCCGCGGCCGGCGGAAAGCAGATCGCCGCGCTGATGGTGAATCAGCTTCCGCGACGATTGAGCGATGCCCTGCTGGCCAACGCCGGTCTGTCGCCCGAACGCCGGGCCGCCGAGTTGAGCCGGGCGGAACGAGCGCGTTGGCTGGCCGCCGTCAAACGAGCCGTCATCCCCATCAGCGGCACGCGAGGGTTCAAAAAAGCCGAGGTCACGGCCGGCGGCGTCTCGCTCGATGAGGTCGATTCGCGCACCATGCAAAGCCGGCTCGTGCCCAACCTGTACTTGGCCGGCGAGGTGCTCGACCTCGACGGTCCCATCGGGGGCTACAATTTTCAAGCCGCTTTCAGCACCGGCTGGCTCGCCGCCGAATCGGTCTGATTCCGCGCAAATGCGTGTCAAGCCCAAACCGATGGCCGCCGACGCGGCGGCGTCCCGGTGACGATAGGCTGACGATGGGCTGACGATTCCACCGACACGATGAGGAAGCGATCTTTGCCGGCGCAAGCCTTTTGCCTGCAACTGGTTGCGGCTGTCAGCCGAATGCCGCGTGACGCCCGTGACGATTGTGACGATGTTTTCGGAAACTCTGTTTTCTAACTTGTACATGGCGCCGTCTGGGAGTTTTTGGAGGGATAGGCTGGATGGACCTGCAACAGGATGTCCGTCACGCCTTCGGCGCCAGCCGATAACCGCACGAACGAACGACCAAGAGCGAAACGACAACGACGGCGCCAACGAGTACCCCGAGTCGGGAACCCGCCGCAATTCGCTGAACCATTTCCGCATCGCCAGAAAGGCCCCGGCCATAAGCACGACAGTGCTGTGGGCGGCCGATGCAACCGCCCGCCACTTCCAACCTCCGGCTGGCTCCGCCGCAAACACATCCTGGAACCGGGTCGCGCCAAGCATGGCCGCGCGACGGCTTGCGCGGCCGGTGCGACTGCTCCGTTCGTCACCAGCGTTAGAAAACGTCTTACCCATCGCCGCGCGGTTCTATGTCGTTTCCGCCACGACGGGGCTTGCCCTGCCCCCTGCCTTCTGCCTTCTGCCCCTGCCTTCTTCCTCCCTCCCCCTGCCCAAAACGATGGCTTAGCCTACAATAATATAAAGGGAGCATTTCTCGCGACAGGTATCCGGCCTTGGCAAACTATTCGAGCGGTCTTACGGCACGCATTCAAGCGCTCGCCAGCGGCTCGGCGCAGCGGCGGCTCGCCCGCTGGACGACGCTGCTACCGCGAATCGAGTCGTTCGAGCCCGAACTGCAACCGCTAAGCGACCACGAACTGCGCAAACGCAGCCTTTCGATCCGCTACCGGGCCAAGAGCCAGGAACCCCTCGATCGCCTCATGCCGGAAGCCTACGCGCTGGTGCGCGAGGCGGCGCGGCGCACGTTGAACATGCGGCACTTCGACGTGCAAATGCTCGGCGGAGCGGCCATGCACCACCGCTCGATCGTCGAGATGCAAACCGGTGAAGGCAAGACGCTCACCGCCACGCTGCCGATGTACCTCAACGCGCTCACCGGTAAAGGGGCGCTGTTGGCCACGGTCAACGACTACCTCGCTCGCCGCGACGCCCAGTGGATGGGCCCCTGCTACGAACTGCTGGGGATCTCGGTGGGCGTGATCGAATCGCAAATGCAGCAACCGGCCCGGCGCAAAGCCTACGCCAGCGACGTGACCTACGGCACGGCCAAGGAGTTCGGCTTCGATTTCCTCCGCGACCGGCTCTTGCTGCGGCGAATCAACGAAGGGCTGACCGATTTCCTGGGTGGCATGCTCGGCCAGAACGGTGAGGGCGGCGGCGAGCAGCCGGTCCAGCGCGGCGCCCATTTCGTGCTGGTCGACGAGGCCGACAGCATCCTGATCGACGAGGCGCGCACGCCCTTGATCATCAGCGCGCTGCCCACCGAGGAGGAGAAGATCGCCGTCGAGTGCTACCGCTGGAGCGCCAAGGTGGCCGACGAGTTCGAGGACGAAGAGCATTACGAATACGACCACGAGAAACAGACGGTCGAGCTCACGTCCGCCGGCCGCCAACTCGTGCGGAACCTGCCCAAGCCCGACGCGATGGACTCCGTCGGCATGTTCACCATTTACGAATACATCGAGCGGTCGATCAAAGTCACGCGGGCTTTCACGCTCGACCGGCAATACGTGATCCGCGACGGCGAGGTCGTGATCGTCGACGAGTTCACCGGCCGGCTTTCGGAAGGCCGCAAATGGCGCGACGGCATCCACCAGGCGATCGAGGCCAAGGAAAAGGTCGAGGTCACCGTGGCCACCGGCCAGGCCGCCCGGATCACGGTGCAGGATTACTTCTTGCGCTTCGATCGTCTGGCCGGCATGACGGGCACCGCGGTCAGTTCGGCGCGCGAGCTGGGTAAAATCTACGATGTGCATGTGGTGCCGATTCCCACCAACCGTCCGGCGGTGCGGGTGCGGCTCGCCGACGCGGTGTTCGGCACGAGCGACGCCAAGTGGGCCGCCATCGTCGAGGAGATCCGCGAGCTGCACGCCCTGGGGCGGCCGATCCTGATCGGCACCCGTTCGATCGACAAGTCGGTCCATTTGTCGAAACTGTTGGAGGAGGTGGGAGTCGAGCACCAGGTGCTCAACGCGCACCAGGTCGCCGCCGAGGCCGACATCATCGCGCGCTCCGGATTGCGGGGTCATGTGACGGTGTCGACGAACATGGCCGGCCGCGGCACCGACATCAAGCTGGGCGAGGGGATCGCCGATTTGGGCGGACTGCAAGTGATCCTCACCGAGATGCACGACTCGGCCCGCATCGACCGGCAGTTGAGCGGCCGTTGCGGCCGCCAAGGCGATCCCGGCACGTTCCGGCAGTACCTTTCGCTCGACGACGACATCCTGCTGGCCGGGCTGGGACCGGACAAGGCGGAAAAGCTCGAGAAGCTGGGCGAAACCTCCACGGGACCTTTCAACCAGTTCGCGCGCCTGTTCCGCAAGTCGCAGCGAATCATCGAGCGGCGTCACTTCCGCGACCGCCGCGTGCTGATGTACTACGAGAAGGAACGCAAGAAACTGCAAAAGCAGATGGGACAAGATCCGTTCCTGGATACGGCCGGCTAGGGCGGATTATTCGTGGTCCCGTAGCTGGCTTCGCAAGAAGTCAGGCCGTCCGGCGTACGGGGTACGAAGACTAATCGCCCTCCGAGCATCGGCGCCGCGCGAAAAAAAACGATTCCGAAACCCCTCCCAAAGAGATCCAAAAGAGCGTGGGGTAAGGCCAAGGGTGGCGCGGCAATTGGATGCCGCTTTCGCGGCTCGCTCAGACGTCATGGGGTATTCGGAAGTCGTTTTTTTTCGCTTCGCCGCCGTTTTGTTTTTTGCACGTTCGTTGCTGCGCAACGAGCGTGCTTTTTTCGGGAAAATGATCCCTTCCGATTCGTGGGCCGCCCCGCGGACCCGATGAGCTTGCGCTGCGGGTTCGTGTGACGGCGAACGCCACGGAGGACGTTCCCTACCTACAGATGGGCACGGAACGCCACGGAGGCGTATCCCTACCTCACCAGCGGCAACGCCACCACCTCGGCGCGTCCCACGGACGACTCCAGCGCGGTCTGGGGGATTTCGCCGCCTCGGCGGACGTACGCCAGCGCGAGCGGTGCGTCGAGTCGAGGCGAAAACACCGCCGACGTGACCTGCCCCGCCGCTTGGCCGCCGATGGTCAACTCGGTGCCGACAGGCGGAACTTGCTCGCCGGCGAACCGCACGCCGACCAGGGTCTTATTCACATGCCCCAACGCATCGATGCGGGCGACCGTCTCCTGACCGATGTAACATCCCTTGCTGAAACTGATCGCCAGCGCGTCGCGGGCCACCTCTTGTGGCAAGTTCTTGTCGCTGATGTCCGGGCCGTACATGGGAAACCCGGCCTCGATTCTCGCCGTTTCAAACGCTTCCAGGTCGCAGGGTGTGGCCCCCGCGTCCAGCAGCGCCTGCGAGAGGGAAGCCACGTCCTCGCGCCGGCAGAAAATCAGGCAGCCGAAGGGCCCGCCGAACTCCACGCGCGCGAGCGTGGCCGGCCGGCCGGCCAGCGACGCGTCGACGTGCGCCAATCGCGACGTTGGAAGCGGCGTTTCCGTGAGTTTCGCGATGATCTCCGGCGTGTTGGGACCGGCCAGCAGCAACTCGCCCCACTCGCCACTCCGCCCGCGCAGCTCGACCCGCTCGCGGATCAGATAACGATCGAGATGCGCCATCAACCGCGGCTCCTGCCCCGGCACGGTTTCGAGTACGAGCGACTCGGCACGGCACATGACGAACATGTGGGCCAGGACGTGGCCGCGCGCGTCGAGCAAAAAGGCTTCGCAGCCCGCGCCGCGGGCGAGCTTTTTGATCTCATTCGTGCAGAGGTTGTGCAAAAAAACGGCCCGGTCGGCGCCCGCCATCTCGATCCGCGTCCGGCCGTCGAGGTCGACCAGCCCGGCCGAAGTCGTCAACGCCGCGTATTCCGCGCGCCGATCACCACAATCCGGTTGGTTCCGTGGGTTCATGTATCCTCCCATGGCGTCACCCGCGCGTGCTGAGCGCTGGCCAACACGGTACACGAAGCGTGGCGTCGAGCAAGCCGGGCAACCTCGGCCCCAGCACTGACCGGCGCCATTCCCAGGTCGGCCACCAGCGATTCGTCGAGTTGGCTGAGCAAGTACACTTTGGCCCGGTCCATGATCCGCGCCAACTCCACCGCGGCCAGGGCGTCCGGCGGACAGGCGCGGCGGATCTGCCGTTCGGTGTCGGCCAGGTCTTCGGCCTGGGCCAGGCTGCGCACGGCCGGTCCTGGTTCGGATGCAAGTTCCGTGCAGAGAACCACCGCGCCGCCCTCGGTCGCCGCCCGCGACGCGGCCGACAACGCGCGGCCCACGTTGTTCCAGGTTTGCTGTCCGGGACCGCCGGAGATGGCCGCCACAACGAGGCTCGCACGCCGCGGCACCGTGTAACTCCAGGCCGCGAGGCAATGTTCTTGCCCTAGGTCGAACACCCGGCGGACCTCGCCGGCCAACACGGCCAACAACGCTTCGCCCGCGCCTGGCACGACTTGCACGGTACACAAGGCGCCGAGCATCCAGCCCACCTCGTCAATCTCGCGCCGTGCGCGCGCCTCGAATTCGCACTGGTGCTCCGCCGCGTGGGGCTTGCGGAACCGGCCCAGGGCTTTGGCGTTGGAAAACGTGGGATACACTCCGCCATGCCGGCCGTGGAACCCCAACGCCGGCTCGCAGCGGAGGCACCCCATCGGAACCACGAGATCGGCGTCCAACAGCGTGCGGTTGAGATAAACCCCTTCGCCGCCGCGTGTCGAGCCCAAATGCGCCAGCCGGGCCGTATCCGACGGGTCGTGAACCTCGCACGCCACGCGGTGCCGCCAATCGGCGGGCAGCAGCCGGCGCGGATCGCCTTCGGCCTGCGAGGCCACCGAGTCGGGACGCAAAACGGTCAACGACTCGGGAGCCGTGCCGGTCTCGACAAGATAGCGAGCGACCGCCGCCACCAGCTCCGCCGTTTGCGGCAACTCGCTCTCGACGGCCAACACGATCCGATCGCCCGGCACCGTCGCCCGCGACAAGGCGGGGAATTCCAACGGTTCGGCCAAGGCGCTCGCCACCGCCTCGGCGACGTCGCGCAACCCTTCGCCATGCGGCGCCGCGCAATGGGCCACGAGCGCCTCGGACGACAAGTCCAAGGCAAGCGAAGCGGCGGAACCATAAGGTAAAACGCAGGACATGGACCGAATCTTAGCCCTGCCGGGCGGCGGGTCAATGATGATTCACGGTTGTGGGCGGTGCCCACCCTACGTGCGACCGTCCCGAAGGCTTCGGTCGTGGCGACGGAACGGAAGTGTCGGTGGCGAGATTGGGGCGGCGACGAACTCACGTTGGCACCCTTGGCGGCAAGCGCGGCAAGAGGGAGGCGTGACAAGACAAGAACCGCTGGATATGATTTAATGTCTGCGACGGACTGCAATTGGCCGGCATGCTGTCGAAACGGGAAACGCTCGACCTCGCCGGAGCGCCCGTCTCCGACGCCGGCATCGAAAAGCTGCGGAAGGCGCTTTCCAAACCTCAAATTTACCTCTGAACAGGAAACCTATTCATGTGTCATCGACTGCGAACGTGCGTGCTGGTCTCTCTGGGCGTGGCCGGCTGGCTGGCCTTCACCCCCGCCGCGGCTCAAGCCCAGCGCGGCAGGGCGATCGCGCTAGGGGCCGCCCAGCGGTATCTGAACGGTGGTTATGGCCGGATGGGGTACGGCTACCCGCGATACTTCGGCGGGTATACCACCGCCTTTGGCAACGGCTTCGCCAACGGTGGCAGCGCCTGGAACGGTTACGGTAGCAACTATCCCGTCTTCGGGTACAATAACGGCGGCTTGGGTTACGGGTACAACGGCGGATATCCAGCCTACGGCTTCGGCAATTCGATGGGTTTTGGAGGCGGTGGTTTTGGAGGCGGTGGTTTTGGCGACGACGACGATTGAATCATTGCCAGACGGCGAAGTCAGGCTTTCTTACCCCGCGATGGCGTTCATCAGGCCAACAGGTCGCGCACCACGCGGCCATGCACGTCGGTGAGGCTCACGTCGCGGCCGCCGAAGCGGAACGTAAGCCGCTCGTGGTCGAGGCCCATTTGGCGCAGGATCGTCGCGTGGATGTCGTGGATCGTGAGCTCGTCTCTGACGACCGAGTTGCCGAACTCGTCCGTTTGGCCATAGGCGGCGCCACCCTTGAAGCCTCCGCCGGCCAGGAAGATGCTGTAACCGTTCACATGGTGGTCCCGGCCGCAGGTGTCGGTGACGGCGGAGGTGTGCGGCGTGCGGCCCATCTCGCCCGCCCACAGGACGATCGTGTCGTCGAGCAGGCCGCGCTGCTTGAGGTCGATGATCAGAGCGGCCACGGCCTGCTCGGTAATCAGGGCGTTCTCCGCGTGGTACTTTTTGAGTTCGCCGTGTTGGTCCCAGGGAGAATTGTTGGCGTGCGTCAGGGGGCAAGTGATTTCCACGAACCGTACGCCGGCCTCGATCAGCCGCCGCGCGCGCAGGCACTGCAGGCTGTAATACTTCTGGTAGTCGTTCGGGCTGTCAAGGCCGTAGAGTGCAAGGGTGTGGGCCGTCTCGTTCGAGACATCGGCCACCCGTGGAATGGCCGCCTGCATCTGGAACGCCGTTTCGTAGTTCCGGATGGCCGACTCGACGGCGCGCGCATCGCCGGTCGCGCGGGCCAGTTCCTCGTCCTGCCCGCGCAAAAGGTCGAGCTTCCGACGTTGGACGGCCGGCTCGTCGGACGGCAGGATGTCGTCGACGGGCGTGCCCTTGGCGCGCAGCAGCGTTGCCGAGCTCGTCGCGGGCAAAAACGCGCTGGAAAAGTTCTCGTAGCCGCCGTTGGGAATCCAGTCGTTGTTCAGCAGCACGTAGCCCGGCAACTCGGCCGACTCGGTGCCCAGGCCGTAAATGATCCACGAACCAAAACTGGGAGCGCTGCCCGTCACCCGGCCGGTGTGCAGGAGCAGGGCCTGCTGCCCGTGCAGCGGCTGCTTGCCGACCATCGACCGCACCACGCACAATTCGTCGGCCAGGGCAGCCAGGCGCGGGAAGAGGTCGCTCACCCACAGGCCGCTTTGCCCGCGCTGGCGGAATGGCCACGGACTGCCCAGCCACACGCGTCCAGCCGTGCTCTGCGAGAGCTTTGAAACCGCCATGTCGCCGATCGCCTGCCCTTGCCGCTCTTTCAGTACGGGCTTGTAGTCAAACGTATCGACGTGGCTGGGTCCGCCATCCATGAAGCAAAAGATCACTCGCTTCGCCCGCGCGGGCATCAGCGGGGAAGGCGCGCCCGCGGCCGGCCCGGCGCATGCCCGCTGGCCCATCAGCCCGGCCAGGGCCAGCGTCCCGAAGCCGCCGGCCGTGCTGGCCAGGAATTCCCGCCGCGTCCGTGCGGGAGGCACGCTGCCAGGGCATCGGTAATGGGGGACGTTTCGTTTCACCGTTCTCGCCTTGATGGTCGCTATCGAGCCGGGGCATCGCTGACGCTCTGCCGCCAGCCACCACTTTCTCGTGGCAAAATATCTCAGTGTCGGCCGCGTGAAGTATCAATCGAAACCCACTATTGAATATAGATGAATTCCTTGAGGTTGAATACGGCGTGGGCCATGTCTTTCCAAAGTGCCGCGCTCGACATCCGGTCTTGCTCGGGCACCTGGCGCAAGGCGGCCAGGAACCCGCCGATGGCGCGGCACATGACCTCGCGGCACGCTCCGCCCAGGCCGACACATGGCGGAAAGTTGGGATTGCTGGTCTTGGTGGCGAACTCGATGTAGATGTGCCGATCGGGCATGTTCGTCAGAGGTTGCATCAGCTCCCAGGTCCGTCTGGCCATAGGCGCGCCAACGGCGCCCTTGTCGGATCGCAGCAGGGACGGGATAATCGGATGTAGCGGCCAAATGGTGTGGGTGTGGGATAAGCACTTATGCAACTTTCAATCGACCAGCGTCAGGCCCTTGAGCAGGGTCAACCAGTCCGCGTTAACGAGAGCGGATTGGATTGTGTTGTACTGTTGGCCAACGTCTACGACCGCCTCAAGAACCTCATGTACGACGACAGCCCGCTCACGTCCGAAGAAAAGACACGGCTGCTGATCGAGGCCGGCAAGCGCGCCGGCTGGGACGATCCGGAAATGGACATCTACAACGATCTAGCCGAATGAAACGCGGAGACGTCGTTATCGTCGACTTCCCGTACAGCGACCAGACGGGAAGCAAGGTGCGGCCGGCGCTGGTCGTTCAGGCCGATTCGCTGAACGCGCGGCTTGACGATACGATCCTCGCCCTGATCACCAGCAGCCGGCGCCGGATGGTCGGATCAAACACGCAATTGCTCATCGACATTTCGACCGCGGGTGGAAAACTGACCGGCCTCCGGATGAATTCCGTCTTGTTGTGCGAAAACCTTGTGACCCGCGAGCAGTCGCTCATTCGAGCAACCTTGGGGCGTTTTCCTCCGCCAATGATGCAGCAGGTCGATGCGTGCCTAATGGCTGCGCTCGGCTTGTGATCCAGGTGTTGCCGCTCGTGGTCGAGGCCCATTTGGCGCAGGATCGTCGCGTGGATGTCGTGGATCGTGAACTCGTCGGTTTGGCGATAGGCCACGGACTGGACCATGAATAATCCGGGCTAGCCGGGGCATCGCTGACGCTCTGCCACCAGCCACCACTTTCTCGTGGCAAAATATCTCATTGTCGGCCGCGTGAAGTATCAATCGGAACCCACTATTGAATATAGATGAATTCCTTGAGGTTGAATACGGCGTGGGCCATGTCTTTCCAGAGTGCCGTGCTCGACATCCGGTCTTGCTCGGATACCCGGCGCAAGGCGGCCAGGTCGTTCAGAGCAGCCAGCCAGCGCACGGTCTCGGCGCTCGTCGCCCCACGTCCCAGTGCGGTGCGAAACATGAAGTCGAGGCGTTGGGCCGGCGTTTCGCCGATCCGCGCGACGAGCCGCGCGGCCCAGTGCTGGGCCTGCGCGGTCACGAAGTCGTCGTTCAGCAAGGCCAACGACTGGGCGGGCGTGTTGGTCACGTCGCGCCGCCCGGTGGGGATTTTGGGGGCGGGCTGATTGAAGAGGGCCAACAGCCGCGGCGGTTCCATGATCGTGATCTTGGTGTAGATCGACCGCCGTCCATCGCCGTCGAGCGGTCCCGAGAAGAGCCGCTTTTGCGGATCCTCGTTTGCCCGGTGCGGGTTGATCGGCGGGCCGCCCAGTCGCGGGTCGAGCCGCCCGGACGCGGCCAGGATCTGGTCGCGGATTTCCTCCGCCTCCAAGCGGCGCAAGGAATAATGGTGCAAGAGGCGATTGGCGGGATCGGCCTCGAGCGCGGCGCCACGTACTTGGCCCGACTGCCGCCACGTCCGGGAAAGGACGATCGAACGGACCAGCCGTTTCAGCGACCATCCCTCGTCGACGAACCGCGAAGCCAGCCAATCGAGCAATTCCGGGTGCGAAGGCTCGGTCCCCAGCCGCCCGAAATCGTCGGGCGTGGCCACCAGCCCGGTGCCGAAGAGCCAATGCCAGACGCGGTTGACGAACACGCGGGCGGTGAGCGGGTTGTCTCGAGCGGCGACCAGTTCCGCCAGCCGCGCCCGCCCGCTCGATCGATCGTCGAACCCGCCGATGGCGCGGCACATGACCTCAGGATAGCCGTGGGGGATGGCGTCGCCCAACTGATCGTAGTCGCCGCGGATATTCAGCCGATAATCGAAGGCGGGGTCCACGTCCGCCATGCCATTGACGGTCCACGGCAAGGCCAAGCGGGCCTCCGCCTCACGATAGCGGGCCGTGAGGCCGGCGATTTCAGCCGAAACGGCGCCGAGCCGGTTCGTCGCCAACTCGTTGGCCAACAGCCAGTTCACGAGCCGCACATCGTCTTCGCTGGCGCGCCCCGCCCGCCAGGCCTCGACCGCGGCGTCGAACCACGCCTCGTACCGCTTGGCCGCATCGGCGAACGTCGCCGGCGCCGCGGGCCCGGCGGCGCCCGGCTGGACCGATGGTTCAAACAGCGTGCGAAAGCGGGTCAGTTCGTCGGCCGGCGTCTTCGGGGCGTTGTGGAAGACCGCCCGCGTGATCCCGAACCAACTGCGCGGGTCGGCGACCTGTTCTTCGCGGCACGCTCCGCCCAGGCCGACACGCGGCGGAAAGTTGGGATTGCTGGTCTTGGTGGCGAACTCGATGTAGATGTGCCGATCGGGCATGTTCGTCAGAGTTTGCATCAGCTCCCAGGCAGGCTCCTTGCGGTCCAGGTACTTCTGCTTCTCGGTCAGGAAGGCATTGTCGACGACCGTTCGGCCAGCGGCGAAGTCGCCGCCGCAGCACTCGAAACTGATGTGGGCGTAGCTCGACGAACGGTTGAAATGGGGGGTTCGCACCGCGCCGTTCAGGCGCGGCGAAAGCATATGGGTGAACAGCCCTCCCGGCAGCAAGCGTCCGACGACCGCATCGCCCTCGAGAGCGACCGTGAAGTCGCCGCAAGCAGCGACCTCGCGCAAGCCCACGCCATCGACCGACCAGCCCTCCGGCGCGCCCTGCCGGAAATCGGCGGCGGCAACGAAGTTCACCGCATTGTCGGCCGCCCGCGCGGCAGCTTGCTCGCGGTAGCCGACCGCCGCCGCCGTCCAGGCGGCGGCCACGTCGCCACCCTCGCGCGCCGCCTTCACGACTTGCATCCATGCGTAGAGCGGATCCTCCCAGGGCGGCGGCTCCTTTTCCCTGGCTTCGGTCAGCCGCCGCCACACGCTGTTGTCACCCATGCCCTGAACGTCCCGCCGCCAGGCCGCCGCGACGAGCGGCCGCAACTGGGCCTTCAGCGCCTTCAGTTCCGCGATCACCGCCGCGTTCCGCTCGGGAAGGTCAACGGTGTTCGTGATCCAACGCGAGCTCATGAACATACCGGCCAGGGCGTAATAGTCGCGCTGCGAAACGACGTCGATCTTATGATCGTGGCAGCGAGCGCATGAGATCGTGGTCGCCTGGAAGGCCTTTGAAAACGCATCGATCTTGTTGTCCAGCATTTCCTGGTGGATGCCGTTGAATTCGGTGCTGTCTCCGTGCCGCTTCTCTCCCATCTGGAAGAACATGGGGCCGATGCGCGACTCGTCGATTTGTTCCTGGGCGTCGATTCGCTTCTCGGCCAGGAGGTCGCCGGCGAGGTGTTCGCGGACCAACTGGTCGAACGGCACGTCTTGATTGAACGCCCGGATCAGGAAGTCGCGGTATCGCCATGCCCCCTTGGCCGGGATGTCCCACTCGTAGCCGTAGGTGTCGGTGTAGCGGACCACGTCCATCCAATGGCGGGCCCAGCGCTCGCCGAAATGGGGCGACGCCATCCATCGCTCGACCAGCGCCGCCCAGGCCGCGTCCGACGAACCGGCCGCGTTCGACGGATCGGCGGCGAAGTTCTCCACATCCGCCGGCGCGGGGGGAAGGCCGGTGAGCGCGAACGACAACCGCCGGACGAGCGATCTGGCGTTGGCGGGCGGCGCGGGGGCCAGCCCCGCCGCTTCGAGGCGGGCGAGTATGAACCGGTCGATGGGCTGGTCGGACCCGTTCTGATCGCGGACCATCGGCACAGGCGGCTTGGCGACCGGCTGGTAGGCCCACCAACCGCGCCGTTGCGCCAGTTGCGCCCGCCAGACTTGGTCGGCGACTTCCGCCGCGGCGGGCGGCGCATCGCGAGGATCAGGCGCCCCCAGGCCGATCCAGGTGGTGAGATCGGCGATGACCTCGTCGGGCAGCTTGCCCGCCGGCGGCATTTCAAACGTCTCGTATCGCACGGCCGAAAGCAGCAGGCTTTCCTCGGCGCTTCCGGGCACGACGGCCGCTCCCGAATCGCCCCCGCGGCGAATGCCTTCGCGGGTATCGAGTTGCAAGCCCCCCTTCAACGCGATGCTGGCCGTCGAGTGGCACTCATAGCAGTGGCGCACCAAGACGGGCCGGACTTTTTTCTCGAAGAATTCAATGCCCGCCGGGTCTTCCGCACGCGCGCGGCAGGGCGCCAGGGCGACGACCAGCGCCAGAACCTTTGCGGCCCAAGATGTCATGTGCGGTCCTCGTTTGGTTGCGGCCGAGCGAATCGAAGCCGTGTCAAGAAACATCCGCTCCCTGGGTTTCGACGTAGACGGCGTACAGCGATTGACTGCCGGTCATGAACAGCCGGTTGCGCTTCCGGCCGCCGAAGCAGAGGTTGGAACAGATTTCGGGAAGCAGGATTTGACCGATGCGGTCGCCGTCGGGGGCGAAAATGTGGACGCCGTCGTACCCATCGCCCACCCAACCGGCGCTGGCCCAGACGTTGCCGTCCACGTCGGCCCGGATGCCGTCGGCGAAGCCGGCCTTTTCGAAGCCGTCCAGTTTCATCGAGACGAACTCGCGCCCGCCGGCCAACTTGACGCCGTCGACGACGTCCCAGACCTTGATGTTGCGCGGCGCGGCGGGATCGTGCGAGGCGCCCGTGTCGGCGACGTAGAGACGCTTGTAATCGGGCGAAAAGCAAAGGCCGTTGGGCTTGAAAATGTCGTCGGTCAGTTTGTCGAGCTTCAACGACTTGGCGTCGATGCGGTACACGGCCTCTTTGAGTTGCAACTCGGCCTTGCGCCCCTCGTAGTTCGCCAGGATGCCATAGCCGGGATCGGTGAACCAGATCGCGCCGTCGCCGGGGTGGACGACGACGTCGTTGGGCGCGTTGAGCGGCTTGCCCTGGAACTTATCGGCCAACACGGTGACCGCCCCCGAGTGCTCGTAGCGCACCACGCGTCGATTGGCGTGCTCGCACGCGATCTGCCGGCCCTGCCGGTCGAACGTGTTGCCGTTGCTGTTGCCGGCGGGCTGGCGAAACGTGCTGATATGCCCGTCCTCTTCGAGCCAGCGGAGTTGCACGTCGTTGGGGATGTCGCTCCACACCAGGTAGCGCCCGACTCCGTTCCAGGCCGGGCCCTCGGCCCAGAGCATGCCCGTGTGCAACCGTTGGATCGGCGTATTGCCGATCTTGTACTTCGCGAACCGCAGGTCCAGCACGATGACATCCGGATCCGGGTATCGAACCGGCGCGGCGCCGGGACCGTAATCACGCCCCCAGGCCGCTTGCGCCAGCGACGCCGCGGCCGCCCCCGCAGCGGCCAGGAACGAGCGGCGGCCTAGGTCGGGCAAGCACCGGTTCGCTGGGCGGTCGATCGAGAGTATGGGGGGGACGGCAACGGCGCGTTCGAGGTTCATGGTGCGTTCTCCGTGGGTGCGAGGAGGCAAGGCCAGGGCGTTCATTCTAATCGCCGTGAACGGCGAGGCCAACTGGGGCATCGGTCGCCAGTTTCGCGAAAATGGTCGAACGAATGCCGAACCCACTCCCACAAGCCACAGACGATCCGTTCCCAGCCGAATCGGTCGACAAGCTCGGATTATTCATGGTCCGGGGAGGAGCTCGCGCACTGTGCCGTAGCGGAATTCGCAAGAATTCTGGCGTAACTCGCGTCCACGGCCTGACTTCTTGCGAAGCCAGCTACGGGACCATGAATACGGGCTAGCCTTGCGGCCGCTCGTTGTCTTAGAAGCGGTAGCTCCACTGCGAGTAGTAGAAGTCGGCGTTGCCGCTCACGCCCACCGGGTTGGTGTTCTTGACGAAGCTTCCGGCGAAGAAGTGCGAGTAGCCGATCAAGACGTCGGCGCGCGGATTGATCTGGTACTGCACGGTCGCGTCGATTTCCTGGCCCACGTTACGTCCCGACTTGCCGGTCGGATCGGTGCGGATGGCCAGCCCCTGGGAGTTGTAAAGCGAGTCCCTGGCCTGGTCGAGCTCGAAGATGTGATACCAGGCCAACAGCGTGGTCTTGTTGTTCGGCGTGGCCGTCAACTGGAAATTCAAGTCGCGAATGTTCTGCCGTGCCACCAGGTCCATGAAGCCGAAATACTTATGCGCGAACGGAAACATCTGGATGAATGTTCCGTGATTCGCACTGTTCGGGTTGCGGTTGCCCGACGCCCAATCGTAGTAGGTCCAAAGCGTCGGTTTCCAGGGGCGTTCGCTGAGCTCGTAGCCCCCGCCCAAGACGTAGTAGCCTGACGATTGGATGCCGTTGCCCCATGTGCCGAACTGGTAGCCCCCTTCGATTTCGTACAACCAGCTCCCCTGCCTGCCGAAGAAACGCGTGCCGAACGTGTTGGCGACGAAGTTCTTGGCAAAAATGGCGTTCTCGATGTTCGGCGCCTTGTCTTCCAGGTACAGCAGGTAGAAGTAATCGAGCGCGTGGTCCTTGATCCCCTTGTACGTGGCGTAGGTGCCCGCGAACATCTGGCCCGAGTCGGGATGATCGAACTCGTGGGTGATTCTTCCGGTCGTCGGTCCGGTACTGCCCAGGATGTGCTGGCCGGGCAGGACGGGTTCGGTCCAGAAGGCGTCGATGTTCCATTCATCGCCTTTCCAGAACATCTTGCCGCCGTCGAAGGTGCGCCGCGTATTGACCCAATCCAGCGGTGAAATCAGGCGCTGGGCGCCGTAAAGCAATTCCTGGCGGCCGCCGCGGCCCCAGAGTTCGCCCCTGGCACCGTCGAGCAACTGGCCGTCGACGAACAGGTTGAGCGCGTCCCAGGGGTTGACTTCGATGTTTCGCGGCGTGTAGCGCTGGAAGGAGCTGGTGGCGTTGATCGCTTCGCCGTAGAAGCGGAACCTCTTGCCGTACCTCCAGTTGACGTAGAGCCGCTCGCGTTGGAGCAGGAAGTCGTCGCTGAGCCCTTTGAGGTTGCTGCCGACTGGGCCGGAGTTGCGAAAATTGAATTCGTGGTGGTCCCGCATGCGGTATTCGCCGCCCATGTCGAGCACGGAGTTCGGCGTGGTCTTGATCTGCTTGAGCAGGTCTCCCAGGTAAACGTCCTGGTTTTCCGGGTCGTTCAGATAGCTGAAGTCGTTGTCGTAGTAAACGCCCTTGTAGGCCGTCGTGGCGGGGTTCGTTTTGGGTTTCGGCTTTTTCTTCGGCTTGGGCTTCTCGGCGGGCTTGGCCGGCTTGGGGTCGGCCGGTGAGTCCGTGGCGGCTTGCTCGATGGAGGCCGGCGGCACCGCGGCATCGCGCGCGCCGTGGTCGTTCAAAGGCCCTTGCGCGGCGGCGTCGGAAGCCCGGCCTTCGACGAAGGCGACGGTAGGGCCATTCTCGGCCCTGGCGGCGACGGTCGCCGTTGCGATGATCAAAGTGAAGAGAACACGAATCCTCACCATGCGAGCAACCTCCGTGGTATCGCACGCCGGTGCGAAAAGCGGTGGGCGGCGCAGTTTCTTGGTCAGCTCCGCTGCCGCCGCAGGTTGCCGTGTAGGGGTTGTATCGGCAGTGACGATAATGAGCTTAAGAAGGGGGCGGCCCGCGCGTCACAGATTATCCAAGACACAAACCCTGGCGTCGTCGCGGGGCCGCGGAGCGGCCGAAGATGTTCCGCTACAGAGGAACCCCTACGCTTGCGACACGGCGCAGGTCAACAACGGGTTGACGTTCTCCGAAACCGGTAGTCCGCCCGCCAGGCAGTCGCCGTCGCAGTTGCGAACCGAGTGCAACTCGGTGGCCAACTCAGCGTCAAGTTCGTGCCGCGGGGGAAGTTCGAGATAAACCTCGTCGGCTTCGACTTTGACCGGGAATACGCGCAGCGAATAACCGGCGTCGCTCAGGCAGTCGCCGGTTTCCAGCGAGAAGGTCTTCTTGTGCAAGGGACAGGCCACCTTGGGCACTCCAGCCTGGTCGCCGATGATGCCGCGGGAGAGCACGAAAGCACGCTTGTGGGGGCACATGTTTTGCGTCGCGTACCACTCGTCGCGGCTGCTGAAATGGAACACGGCGAGCTGGCACTTGCCGTATTTCACCGCCGCGCCCCCCTCGACGGGGAAATCGTCGACGCGGCCCACGCGCACCCATGTGGTCGTCGGCGGCGAGTCTCCCGGCGGCGAGTCTCCCAGCGGCGAGTCTCCCGGCGGCGAGTCTCCCAGCGAGCGGCCCTTGGAGAGCTTGAGTTGGTCCAGCGGAACGAAATCCTTGGGCCAGTCGGCGGGGCGCATCTGTCCCCGCTCGGCGACCAGTTCGATTCCCGCTTCCGTCTCGTCGCTGTTGACGAATTGCTTGAACCACGCGCGCCGCCGCGGGTCGTTGACCACTTCGGCCCATTCGCAGCGGTACGTATCGACCAGAAATTGAATCTGCCGTTCCAACTCCTCGCAGATCCCCAGCTTGTCGTGGATGATCACGTCGCGCAAGTAGTCGATGCCGCCTTCCATTTTGTCCAGCCAGACGGCGGTTCGCGTGAGGCGGTCGGCGGTCTGGATGTAATACATCAGGAAACGGTCGATGTACTTGATGGCCGTGTCGTCGTCGAGGTCGGCGGCGAGCAGGTCGGCGTGGCGCGGCTTGGCGCCGCCATTGCCGCAGACGTAGAGGTTGTAGCCGTTTTCGGTGGCGATCAGGCCGAAATCCTTGCCCTGGGCCTCGGCGCACTCGCGCACACAGCCCGACACGGCCCCCTTGAGCTTGTGCGGCGCCCGGATGCCGCGGTAGCGTTCCTCGACGCGGATGGCGAAGCCCACTGAGTCCTGCACGCCGTAGCGGCACCAGGTGGTGCCCACGCAACTCTTGACGGTTCGCAGCGCCTTGCCATAGGCATGGCCGCTTTCGAATCCGGCGTCGACCAGTTCCTCCCAGATGTCGGGCAACTGCTGGAGCTTGGCGCCGAAGAGGTCGACGCGCTGCGCGCCGGTGATCTTGGAATACAAGGAGTACTTGCGTGCGACCCGTCCCAAGGCGATCAGCTTCTCGGGCGTGATTTCGCCCCCCGGCACGCGTGGGATGACGCTGTAGGTGCCGTCGCGCTGCATGTTGGCCAGGAACCGGTCGTTGGTGTCTTGCAGGGTTTGATGGTCCGGCCGCAAGATGTCGTCATTCCACAAGCTGGCCAGGATCGAGGCCACGGCGGGCTTGCAGATTTCACAGCCGTGCCCTTTGCCGTGGCCGGCGATCAACTCGGCGAACGTCCTGACGCCGCGGATCTTGACGATTTGAAACAGTTCCTGGCGCGTGTAGGGAAAATGCTCGCAGAGGTGCTTATTCACCGTCTTGCCGGCGGCCTTCAACTCGGCGCTCAACAAGTCGCTCACCAACGGAACGCAACCGCCGCAACCGGTGCCGGCCCTGGTGCATGCTTTCACGGCGCCCAGGTCGGTCAGGCCCTGCGCGCGGATCGCCTGGCAGATTTGGCCCTTGCTGACGTTGTTGCACGAACAGACCTGGCAGGCGTCGTCGAGCGCGGCGGCGCCCGCGGTCGCGGCGTTTTTCTTGCCGACGATCAACTCGCCCGGCGGCACGCTCAGCGGCTGGCCGCTCTTGGAGAGGGCCAACAGCCGGCCGTAGTCGCTGGCGTCGCCCACCAGGATGCCGCCCAGCAACTGGGTTCCGTCGTGGCTGAAGAGCAGCTTCTTGTAAACGCCGCCGAAGGGGTCGTCGTACGTCAGCGCCCGGGCCTGGTCGGCCGGGGCCTCGTGCCGGCCGAAACTGGCGACGTCGACGCCCATCAGCTTGAGCTTGGTCGACATGTCGGCGCCGGTGAAGGCGCGCTGGTCGCCGCAAAAATTGGCCGCCGCGACCTCGGCCATTTCATAGCCGGGGGCCACCAACCCGAACACGGTGCCGCGGTGCGACGCCACTTCGCCAACGGCGAACACGCGCGGGTCGCTGGTCCGCAGCGCGTCGTCGACCGTCACGCCTCCGCGCTCGCCCACCGTCAGGCCGCAGTCGCGGGCCACGTCGTCGCGCGGGCGGATGCCGGCCGATACGACGATCATTTCCACGTCGAGCCGCCCACCGTCGTTGAACACCATTCCATCGACGGCGCCGTCCCCCGTCACTTCCTTGGTGCTCTTGTTCAGATGCACCCGGACACCGAGCCGTTCGATCTTTTCGACCAGTAGCTTCGAGCCGGCGTCGTCGATTTGGCGCGGCATCAGCTTCGGCGCGAACTCGACGACGTTGGTTTCGAGACCCAGGTCGTAGCATGCCTTGGCCGCTTCGAGGCCCAGCAACCCACCGCCGATCACCGCCGCCCGGCGGCACTTGTCGCCGTAGGCGATGATCCGTTCCAGGTCGTCGATGGTGCGGTAAACGAAGACCCCCAGGTGCTTGATGCCGGGCACCTGGGGCACGAACGGAAACGAACCGGTCGCCAGCACGACGAAATCGTACAGGATTTCCCGGCCACGATCGCTGTAGACCTTTCGCCGTTTGCGGTCGATCTTGTGGGCTCGGTCGCCGACGTTCAGATCGATGTCGTGTTCGTGATACCAATCGAGCCGGGCAAGCATCAGCTTCTCGGCGTCGCGGTGGGCGAAGAACGACGTCAGGCCCACGCGGTCGTACGCGGCGCGCGGTTCCTCGCAGAAGGTAACGATCTTGTATTCTCGGGCCTGGTCGAATTCGACCAGCTTTTCGCAGAACCGGTGGCCGACCATGCCGTTGCCGATCACGACGACGGTCTTGGTGCTGGATCGGATCATCGACTTCGCCTGGAGGGGTGGGTGGTGGTGCGCACCGTACCTAGCAACGTAGCGTGGGCTTCAGCCCGCGTTGGTTGTGGGCGGTGCCCACCCTACATCCTTCGTAGCGTGGGCTTCAGCCCGCGTTCGTTGTGGGCGGTGCCCACCCTACGATTTTATACTTCACGCGGCCGACAATGAGACATTCACGGTGGCTGGGGCAGAGCGTAAGCGATGCCCCGGTCGCTATCTAGCCGGGGCATCGCTTACGCTCCGCCACCAGCCACCACTTCTTCGTGGCAAAATGTCTTATTGTCGGCCGCGTGAAGTAGTAGGACTAAAGGCAAATGGCGTGCCAGCGATCCGACGTGAGGCGGCCTTAAACGCCGCGGCTCCCCCAGGCAACCGCCTGATGGCCCGATTGCAAGTCACTAAGCTGCTTCAAGTTACGCAGCGGTAAGCCCCGCATAGGGAGATCTCCTTGCCCGCGTCTCGATGTGCGGCCCACCGGCGCATCAGCTCGACGAGTGCCACATAATTGGGCAGACCACGCTTAAGTTCTGCGCAGTCCGGCGGCTTCTTTGGAAAAAGTTGCGATCAAGACGGCAGGGACGCTCGACGCAAACGCATTGCGGCGTCACGACTTGTGTGCATTTTCGGGTCCATTCGCGTCCGACGTTCGGCACGCTGGTTGCTAAGGGAAGTTTGGCAGGCCGTCGGCGTCAAGGAGCCTCTCGTTCCCACGCTCCGCGTGGGAACGAAGCCTCGGCCCCTTGCTTGCGCTGCGGGTTAGTGTGACGGCCGATTGTGCTCTCGGTTCCCAGGGACCATGAATACGTGTCGTAACACCCATGTCGACCGCGGTTCAAACCATTCTCGAACGTGGCGCCGTAGCCGAGCCATCCCTTGGTCCGTCGCTGGTCGAGTTGCTGTTGGTCGAGCAGCGGCAGCTTACGGCCGTGGAACGCTTCGCGCAATTCCACGAGCACGAGGTCGCGCCTCTGGCGGCGCGCTACTACTCGTCGTTGCTGCCGACTGCGGCTCCGGGCGAAGGCCAACAGTACGCCTTTGAGGTCGATCTCGACCGTTGCTCGGGCTGCAAGGCGTGCGTGACCGCTTGCCACACCCTCAACGGGCTCGATGACGACGAATCGTGGCGCGACGTCGGTCTGTTGCACGGCGGGACGGCCGAGCTTCCGATCGTGCAACACGCCACCACGGCCTGCCACCACTGCCTGGAGCCGGCCTGCTTGAGCGCCTGCCCGGTGCGAGCTTACGAGAAGCACCCCCAGACCGGCATCGTGAAGCACCTCGACGACCAGTGCATCGGCTGCCAGTACTGCGTGTTCGCCTGTCCCTACGACGTGCCCAAGTACAATCCGCGGCGGGGCATCGTCCGCAAGTGCGACATGTGCAGCCAGCGGTTGGAAGTGGGCGAGGCGCCGGCCTGCGTGCAAGCCTGCCCGCACCAGGCGATCCGCATCACCGTCGTCAACCAGCGCGACATCATCGCCAACTGCGAGACGAACCTTTTTCTGCCCGGCGCGCCGGAGCCGACGCTGACGTTGCCCACCACCAACTACAAGTCGAAGCGGCCGCTGCCACGCAACTTACTGCCGGCCGATTACTACACGGTCAAACCCCAGCACGCCCATTGGCCCTTGATCCTGATGCTGGTGCTCACGCAGCTTTCCGTGGGAGCGTTTCTGGTTGAATTGGCCATGCGGTTGGCGCGCGCCGAACAGGTCATCGCCGCCATCCGGTCGGTCCACTCGATCAGCGCGTTGTCGTTCGGCTTGACCGCCCTGGCGGCCAGCGTCTTTCACCTCGGCCGGCCGCGGTATGCCTACCGAGTCGTGTTGGGCTTGGGTACGAGTTGGCTCAGCCGCGAGATCGTGGCCTTCGGCCTGTTCGCCGGGGCGGCCACGCTGTACGCGACGGCGCGCGGCTGGACCGGTGGCGCCGCGCGCACGTTTCAGAACGCGCTCGGCATGGGAGTGGTCGGCCTGGGGCTGGCCGGCGTCCTCTGCTCGGCGATGGTCTATTCCTGCACGCGGCGCGCCTTTTGGAACGCCACCGATACGGTCCTCAAGTTCCTGCTCACGACGCTGGTGCTGGGCGCGGCGACGGCCCTTTTGACCTCGATGGTCACCGCGGCGTGGTTCGACACGATCGCCGCCCGCGAGATCATGGCGTCCCACGGCCGGCCGTTATGCCAAGCCCTGATGGCGTCGATGGGACTCAAGCTGCTGGTCGAAACCTCGCTGTTTCGCCACCTGCGCCAGAAGCAGAACAGCCCCCTGCGGCGCTCGGCGGTGCTGATGAGCGGAGAGCTGTCGGCCGCAGTCAAGTCGCGGTTCATTTGCGGCTTCGTGGGTGGCATCGCCATACCGGGCATGCTGCTGGCGGCCAGTTCGCCGTCGTCGAGGGCCGACTCGAGCGACCTGTTCGTGGTCGCGGCGGCGTGCGCGGCGTTTGTCGTTTGCCTGGCCGGCGAGTTGCTGGAACGGTACTTGTTCTTCACCGCCGTTTCGCCCGCCAAGATGCCCGGTGGGTTGCAATCATGACGACAGCCCTCTCCAATCTGTTGTTCGAGCGCGAAGGCAAGCTGACCCGCGAATTGTTGTTGGCGCCGGCCGGCTTCGGTCTGGGCCAGGTGCCGGCCCGGCAAGCGCCCGACGCGACGACCACGATGGTCTGCGGCTTCTGTTCGACCGGTTGCGGTTTGAGCATCCATTTGCGCCAGGGCGAGGCGATCGGCCTCACGCCGGCCAGCGACTATCCGGTGAACCTGGGCATGGCTTGCCCCAAGGGCTGGGAAAGCCTGAGCGTGCTGCAAGCCAACGACCGTGCCGTCGCCCCGCTCATCAAGAACGCGCATGGCAAGCTCGAATCGACGAATTGGGACACGGCGCTTCGGACGTTCGTGGCGCGGTTCAAGGCGATCCTGGGCGAGCATGGTCCTGAATCGGTGGCCTTCCTCAGCACCGGCCAGATCCCGACGGAGGAAATGGCTTTGTTGGGGGCCTTGGCCAAGTTCGGGATGGGACTCGTCCATGGCGACGGCAACACGCGGCAGTGCATGGCCAGCGCCGTGGTCGCCTACAAAGAGTCGTTCGGTTTCGACGCGCCGCCTTACACCTACCAGGATCTGGAAGAGTCGGACGTGCTGGTGTTCGTGGGTGCGAACGTCTGCATCGCGCACCCGATCATGTGGGAGCGGGTGATGCGCAATCCCCACCATCCGGAGATCATCGTCGTCGATCCCAGGCGTACCGAAACGGCGATGCAGGCCACGCGGCACCTGGCGCCGGCGCCCAAGAGCGACCTGGAGTTGTTCTACGGCCTGGCTCGGATTCTGATCGTGGAAGGCTGGACCGACCGCGACTACATCGACGCGCACACCCACGGTTTTGAAGAGTTGGCGGCGCACGTCGCGGCCTACACGCTTGAACGGGTGGCGGCGACCACCGGACTCTCGGCGGAAGCGATCCAACAGGTTGCCCGCGCAATCCACGAAGGGAAGCGAGTTTCGTTTTGGTGGACGATGGGAGTGAACCAGAGTCACCAAGGCGTGCGGACGGCCCAAAGCCTGATCAACCTGGCGCTCATGACGGGCAGTCTCGGCCGGCCGGGAACCGGCGCCAACTCGATCACCGGCCAGGCGAATGCGATGGGCTCGCGGCTGTTCAGCAACACCACCAACCTGCTGGGCGGCCGCGACTTCACGAACGCCGCCCACCGCGAGCAAGTGTCGCGGTTGCTTGGCATCGACGCGGCGCGCATCCCGCGGCAAAACAGCCTGGCCTACCACGAGATCCTCGAGGGAGTGCTGGCGGGCAAGATCAAGGGGCTGTGGATCATCGCCACCAACCCGGCCCATTCGTGGATCAACCAGCACCAGTTGCTCGACATCTTCGGGCGGCTCGAATTCCTGGTGGTCCAAGACATGTACCATTCGACGGAGACGGCCGTATTGGCCGACCTGCTGCTACCGGCCGCCGCCTGGGGCGAGAAGGAAGGGACGTTCATCAACTCGGAGCGGCGGATCGGACTGATGAAGAAAGTCGCCAGGGCGCCGGGCCAGGCCCTGGCCGACTTTTCCATTTTTCGCCTGATCGCCAACTATTGGGGTTGCGATGCGCTCTTTCGCGACTGGACGTCGCCCGAGGCGGTGTTCCAGATGACGAAGGAGTTGTCGAAGGGCCAGCCCTGCGATTTCAGCGGCATCGAAGACTACCGCATGCTCGACGAGCGGGGCGGCATCCAGTGGCCCTACCCGGCCGACGGGGCGCCGCCGGAACCGCAGCGACGGCTGTTCTGCGACGGCCGCTTTTACCACGCCGACGGCCGCGCGCGGTTCGTATTTGAATCGCCGCGTCCGCTGCGCGAGCCGCCCAACGCGAAGTATCCGCTGTTCTTGCTTACCGGGCGCGGCAGCGCTTCGCAGTGGCACACGCAGACTCGCACCAAGAAGTCGGCGGTGCTGCGCAAGCTGTACCCCAAGAACGTCTACGTCGAGGTCAACCCGGCCGACGCCGAACGCCTTGGCATCCAGCCGCACGAATGGGTCTACGTCGAGAGCCAGCGCGGGCGGATCGAAGCGCGCGCGTTCGTGACCCAATCGGTGCCCGCCGGACAGGTGTTCGTACCCATGCACTACGAAACCGTCAACCAGTTGACCGACGCCGTTTTCGATCCTTATTCCAAGCAGCCCGCCTACAAGGCATGCGCCGTGCGGCTGCGGAAAAATCTGTATGAAGCATGAACCATGAAACTTCGCGACTTTCGCCGTGTCGGCCACTGGCCGACCTTGCTGTGTGCTTTTCTCTATTTCGACGTCAGCTTCATGGTCTGGGTGTTGATCGGCGCCTTGGCGAACTCGATCGTGCCCGACTTCCACCTCTCGGCCGCCGAGCGCGGTTTGCTGGTGGCCGTGCCGATCCTCGGCGGCGCGATGCTGCGGTTGGTGCTCGGCTACCTGACCGACCGCATCGGCGCGCGGCGAACCGCCGTCGCCGGCATGGTCTTGACGTTCGTGCCGCTGACGCTGGGCTGGCTCTGGGCCGACAGTTATCAGACGTTGCTCGTGGTGGGGGCGATGCTGGGCGTGGCGGGCGCCAGTTTCGCGGCTGCGTTGCCGTTGGCCAGCCGTTGGTATCCGCCGCAGTACCAGGGTCTGGCGATGGGCATCGCCGGGGCGGGCAACAGCGGTACCGCCCTGGCCACCTTCTTTGGTCCGCGGCTGGCCGAGGCCATCGGCTGGCACGCGGTTTTCGGCCTGGCCATCGCGCCGGTGCTGGCGGTGCTGGTATTCTTCGTGTGGTTCGCCAAAGACAGTTCGACGCAACCGCCGCCGCAGACACTGCGCGACTTTGCGGCCGTCGCGCGCCAGCGCGACGTGTGGTGGTTCTGCCTGTTCTACGCCGTTACGTTCGGCGGCTTCGTGGGTTTGGCCAGCTTCCTGAACATCTTTTTCCACGATCAGTACGACCTGAGCCGCGCCGCGGCGGGGAGCTTCGCCACACTGTGCGTCGTCGCCGGCTCGTTCCTGCGTCCGGTTGGCGGCTACGCCGCCGACCGGATCGGCGGTATCCGGCTGTTGACGTTGCTCTACCTGGGCGTCGGCACGTTGCTGTTGGGCATGGCCGCCTCGCCGGCCTTGGGCTTGGGCACCGCCTTGATGTTCGCCGTCATGGGACTCTTGGGCATGGGCAACGGCGCGGTGTTTCAGCTCGTGCCGCAGCGGTTCAGCCGCCAGATCGGCACGGTCACGGGCTTGGTCGGCGCGGCCGGCGGCTTCGGCGGCTTTCTGCTACCGACGTTGTTGGGCGGCGTCAAGCAATGGACCGGCCACTTTTCCGGCGGCTTCTTCCTGTTTTCGCTGGTCGGCTTCGGCAGTGCCGTGGCCCTCGTCTACGTCAGCCGCGCGTGGGAAGGCATCTTCATCGGCAAGGGCGGACGGGCGACGAACGTAGTCGCACATGAGCCCGAAACGGTCGTCGTGGCCGAGTTGGGTACGAGTTGATGGGGAAACGTAGGTCAGGCTTTCCAGCCTGACTGGGATTCAGCGGATTCGCCATACCTGATCGACACGACTGACCAGTAGCTTGGCTCGTCCGCAAGGCCATCCCTTTTCACTCGAATTCGGTCCAAAACGCTTTGAAATCGTCCATTTCGACACCATTCGAGCGACAACCGCTCGTCCCACGCCCAGGTGGTCACGTCAAAATCAGCGGGAATTACGCATGTGCGCCGCTACCGGCGTTTGATTTCTTGCTAACATGGAGTTGCTAAACGGAAAAAAAATGCGCGCCGGTTTCCACCGTCTTGGGGGCCTTGGGTGCGTAGGGTTGGGGGTATCCGTCGGACACGAAGTCACAACGGTCCATCGGCGAGCGAGGCCGTTCGTTTCCCTTCGAACGCCGGCAGATGTGGTCGCCGCGCCTGGAATGGCGCACGCTACGGCTTCGTCGCCTCGGCCGACTGGTCCAACCCATCGGCCCCTGGGACTCTTCAATTCGGCGCGTGAGATTTACAGCCAGGCTAAACGCTTCAACGCGCGCTATCCCGACCTGCAACTGGCGTCGGCGTACCTGAAGGATCTCGCCGTGTTGGGCGATCCCGACCTCGACGCCCAGGTGCGCGACCTCACTGGCCGTTTGAACTTTGAGTTTCTCTGGCGCAGCGAAGTCACTTTGCCGGCGCTGATCGACCAGTTCTCACACTTCAGGGACCGCTACGCGTTGGCCTACCGCAGGGCGCACCGCGATTTTCACAGCCAACTGCAAACCATCGACGAGATGCTCGCAGGCTTGGACGACAAGCTCACGGTCCTCGACCGCCTCAACGGGCTCGAGCTTGGGGCGCCGGTTGGCGCGGGCCTGCCGCGCGACGTGGCGGAACTGCGCGATCGGGTACACCCGTGCGCGCTCAAGGACGATTGCCGCGTCGACGCCCAGCCGCGCTGCAACACCTGCCGGTGGGATGGCGAAGGCACCCCGCCGCGCGACGAAGCCCAGCGGCTGGCCACGCGCGTCGCCGACGCTTCGGGCGAGTTGTGCAAGCGCGTGGCGCAAGACGCCGTGCGCAAGATTTTCGACGCCGGCGGCCGCGCCGACGTTCGCACGCTTTTGGACATGATCACGGCCAGCCGAATCGAGGATCTGGTGCGCGTGCTGACGCCCGAGATGGTCAAACGTCGAGATCTGGCAGTTCGCACGACCGCCGCGGCGGCGTCTGAGCCGGATTTTGACGATGTCGTACGGCGCGGGCGCGGGCCATTGCCACGGTCAACACGGGGTTGTACCACGCGCCGCCAGGAATAAGAGGTTTCCGCTCCGACCCCCGCCAGCTTGTCTGGCGGGTGAAGAAGATGGCGTGCTACGCCCGCGCGGCCAAACTACCCCTTTTCGCCCGGCCTGAAGCCGCCTGCGGCGGCTTCAGGCCGGGGCGATTCACGGAAACGGGGAATTTTGAGGGAGGCGTGCTAGCACGCCATCTTATTCACCACCCGCACAAGGCGGGATGGGGTCTGTGCCTGACAACAGAGGTCTCACTGCAAGCCGCGCGAAGTATAATCGACCTCTACTGGCAGATCGGCGAGCACATCAGCCGGCGAATCACTACCGATGGTTGGGGGCAGGGCACCGTCCAGACGCTGGCGGAGTACATCCAGAAACGGCAGCCGAACGCGAGGGGCTTTTCCAGCCAGAATCTCTGGCGAATGCGGCAGTTTTTCGAGACCTACCGAAATCAGTCAAAACTCTCAACACTGTTGAGAGAATTGCCCTGGAGCCACAACCTGTCGATCATGAGCCGGTGCAAGCGGGACGAAGAACGTGAATTCTACCTTCGTCTCGCCATCCGCGAACGCTGGTCATTCCGCGAACTTCAGCGACAACTCGCCGGAGCGTTGTTCGAACGGACAAGAAGCTCCTCCAAGCCAAACTGCACGAGTTCTACGCTCTCGCCGAGCAGGTGTCGTCGACGACAGCCATCGAGGGCGACATGCCCAACACGCCCGCCTCTCTTCCGATCCAACACACAAACAAGCGAGGCAAGAAATGAGCGATCCCGAAAAGTCGGCTTCATCAAGGTCACAAGCAGGCCGAATGCCTGTCTGAAGTAGTCGACACCGCGCGCGCCTTGGTCTTCCCGGTCGTAGCCCTTGCGGACCGTAGCGAGGTACTCGTCTTCCATCAAGCCCGTCGCGAGCGCACAGACGGTGACCTGCAGGAAGTCGTCGAACGCCTGGCCGCGACCGAAGCCGGCTTGTTGCCGGCTCGGTCGATGAGGTCGCACAGATCCTTCGTGCCGGCGTAACTGAATTGCTCCTTGGCCATCGGGGCGAAAAAGGAGCGTCATCGTACATGCAATCGGACTTTGACGAAATCGAATCGAGCCGACTCGCGGCCAGAACGCTTCGGGGGTAACTTTCGCCGAGGTGGGCACCCGCATGGGGAGCGCAAGATTTACGTTGGCTTGGCGGCGTGGCAGGGCGAATGCCGTCGCCAGACGCTCGGTGCCGTGGTAGAATAGCGGTATGGAAGCCGTCGTCCGCAATGTTCGGGATCTCGATCAAACCGACCGCTCTGCCTTGGAGCGGGTCGTGGGCTGCCAACTGCGCGAAACGCAGCAGGTCATCGTCAACGTCGTTAATCTCGACCTCGGGCCGACCGCTCTGGAGTCGGCTGAGCAAAAGGGCGCCGACGACGTGCCCGACTGGTGGAAAATCTACGACGGCCTCAGCGACGAAAGAGTGGAGGAACTCGACCAGGCCATCCGGCAGCGGGCCGATTTGACTCGCCATTTCGAGTAGCCGATGACGCCCGCCCTGCTCGACACCGACATGCTCTCGGAGCTGCTCAAGCTCAAGAACGCGACGGTGCGGCAGCACGCCTTGGACTACACCCACGGCGGGGACATGTACGGGGTCGCGCCTACGCATCGTTGAGAGCACGCGGTCGCGTTTATCGTCAACCGCGAAGTCGCGTAGTTCAATGGAGACGTCGGCGTCACGGAAGCCATCGGGACGGCAAAGCGGCGGCTCGCCGGTTGCCGGTCGATACGGTCGGTCGAAGTCTTCTCGCTCGACGGCCGGCACGCTTGGCACGCAAAGTGCAGAAGCATCTAGATGCCACTTTTGCGGGGTCAACACGACATACGGGGCGGACGAAAAAAAAAAGGAGAATACCATGCCACACGCCACACACCGCCACGATGGGGAAAGAACAAGCCCGGCCGTGCCAACCCTGGGAGACGAAATCCGCGAGTCGGCTCACGAGGCAAGCGACCGCGTCAAGCAACTTGGCGCCGCCATCGTGCAAGAGGCCCAGGACAAGGTCGATGCGGTGCGCGAAAGAGCCGCGGACTATCTGGAGCAGGGGACGGAAACCGTTTGTCGCGTCGGTCGCTCGTTGGACGAGCGGGTGCGCGCGCAGCCCGTCAAGGCGCTGTTGATCGCCGCTGGCGTCGGCGCGCTGCTGGGAGTCGTATGGGCTCGCCGCCGCTAAATTGACCAAGGGGATCCATTCGTGCAGGTTCAATCACCGCCGGCGCGGAGAGCGCGGGCACTCAAGGTCACGCACGCGAACCATTACCAATACGATCAACCGATCACTCGCAGCAGCCATCGCGTTCATCTGCGGCCGATCCACGATCGTTGGCAAACCGTTCGCAGCCATCGGCTGGAAGTGTCGCCCAACGTCGAATTGCGGGAATTTGAAGATGTCTTCGGCAACTGGACGAGCCAGTTTGAAGTGAATGGGCCGTATTCCAGGCTTTCGATCGTCGCCGAATCAGTCGTGGAATTGTGCGAATTCGATCCGTTTGGGTTCGCGAAAGGCCCTCTGCGGCCCGTCTTTCCCGTCCATTGGATGCCCTGGGAACTCAAGATGCTCACCCCTTACCTGGCGCCGGTGGAATTGCCCGAAACGCAACTGGGTGAGATCCACGATTTCGCCATGGGCTTCGTCACCCGCAACCGGCACGACTTGCTCGAGGCACTGTTCGATATGAACCTGACGCTGTTCCGCGATTTCAAATTCGTCCCGCGGAGCACGTCGATGGAGACGACTCCTTTCGACGTCCTGACGACCAAGCAAGGGGTCTGCCAGGATTTCGCCAACTTGATGATCTGCATGGCACGGATGCTGAACATTCCCGCGAGGTACGTTTGCGGATACCTTTTCACGGGCAACACGGGCGCGGGCCGGGCGGGACCCGACGCCTCGCACGCCTGGGTGCAACTTTATGTGCCCCATGAGGGCTGGAAGGATTTCGATCCGACCAACGGTATCCTTCCGGCTTCCGACCACGTTCGTGTCGCGGTGGGACGTCATTACCGCGACACGGCGCCGACGGCCGGCACATTGTTTTCCTCGGCTGCAGAGCGGCTTACGGTGAGCGTCGAGGTCGCGCCGCTCTAAGCCCGTAGGAGCAAGGTAAGTTCAACGCTGCACCTTGCTTGCGCTGCGGGTTAGTGTTGCATCCACCCGCTTTCCACAAGTGGTCGGTTTGCGACCACGTTGAGACCGCGACAACCACACATGCAAGTTGCGGATCTTCAACTTATCGGTGTCAATCCGGGCGCTCCGCAACCATCTTCTGCAATCGGGTCAGCTTGGGCCCCAGAAACAAAACATTAGGGATCTGAATTTGCTCGCGCCGGGCGCCGGAAGCTGCGATCACCAAGTCGCCTGAGCCCAGCCCCAAAACCCAATGCCGGAAGGGGTCGTCGCGAAGCTTTTCGAAGAGCATGCCGGCGGTGTCATACGATTTCTGGCCGCCGCCGAACCACGACTCATAGGTCAACTGCCCAGGCCGAAACTTCCAATAGTGCATCCGGTCGAAGAAGAACACCACCACCGCCCAAAGTATGAACAGGAGGCTGGAAAAGAACATGTAAAACCCCATGTTCATGTGGATGCTTATCCGCCCGAACGTGGCGAGGACGTCGGCCCAGATCCCCAACCAGGCGAAGGTGACCGTCATCACCAGGATCAGCAGGATGGCGATCGCGGACCACAGGCCGCGCAAGGGCGTGTTGGTGATGAACACCACCAAGAGTAAAATGATGGTGAACACGACGCCCAGGTTCTTGCTCTGGGCCGAACGATCGCCGATTTCCGACCCGGCGATTGCGGGGCGCGCCGTCGCGGCGGGCAGAACGATGGCATGATTGGTTAAGTCATAGACGGAGCCGGCCGGCACAATCGCGGCGCGCGAGCCCTCGGCGAAGGTGACGGCCGCCATCACATAACCGACCATCCAGACAGGCCACCAGTAGAAAATCGTGCTGTGGCTGTAAATCCTAAGTTCAGACGCGCGCCGCGAGATGGCGTGGGGAGCGACCTCTTTGACCGGTGTTTCCGTTTGGACGATCGACATCGCGAGTTTCCTTTATTCGGTTGGAGTCACGGGTGATTGCTTCACTCGGGCCAAGTACGCTTTGATGCGCCGGGCATTCGTGCCGACATCGCTCTTGCCCACGCGGGAGACCGATCGAACGTCGATTCTGCTGCCCAAGGGTGAGTTCGCGAGCCGCACGACGACGTCATCCTTGAAACCAAACCAGGCCGTAGTATCGGTGGCCTCGATCCGAAGCGACTTGGGATCGGAGGCCACGATTTCCCACCCCATGTCTCTCGCGGCCTGTAACGCTCGGGGAAAAGTCTCCGCGGGAGAGGTGTTCAGCGAACCTGGCGTCAGGTCGGGATATCCCTGCTTCTGTTGCCTGGCGAGTTCCGGGCCGCCGTACTCGGCGGAGTTCGGAGCGCCGGCGCGAAGTGGCAGAACCGCCTCGAAACGAGGCGGATTCTCGGTGTCGGTCGTGATGTCGTGGATGTAAGGCACGCCATCCAAGTTGTGTTTCCACCGCAGCATCCAGACCGAAACGAAACCGCCGATCACCAAGCCGATCAGCGCGGGAGTCGGTCCTGTCGGGCCAAAGCCCGAAATCCAAAGCGCCAGCCCGAGCACGCACACAATCACCGCGGCGAAGCTGAGGTAGGCGGAATATTTCGCCACGCCGAGCCCGGTTTCAAACCCCCAAAGACCCAACCGATAGCCTGGTCCGGAAGCACCCAGACCCAGCAAGCTAATGACTGCCAAAGCCAATCCGAACCAGCACACGTAGCTCATAAATGACCTCGTTCGTAGCATGTCCTTCGGGAGTGAAATCATGGCCCTCGCCTGGATGGGTGCAGATACCGTGCCGAAGCGGGATCCCTACGCATCGCGGATTAAATAACCTCCCAATTTCAGGCTGGCGGGAGTGCTAGCACCTACGTTTTTCGGCCATTTTCTCGGGCTGTCCGGCAAAAACTTGGGAGGTTATTTAATCCGCGATGCTACAGAGTTCGTTTCACATTACATTAGGGGGGACCGCATACGCGGCCGGCGCGCCGGCGAAGGCGCGGCGCGGGTTGACATCGAGCCGCCAATCGCATAGTCTGGACGTTGCCATATATGGCCTCTAGGGACTCCCGTGCATGTCAACGCTGTTGGTTATCGACGACGATCTGGCGATCGTGCAGGTGTTCAGCCGCGTTTTCCGCGACAGCGACGTCGCGGTGCTGGGCGCGGCGTGCGCCGCGGAAGGCCTGGCCCAAGTCGAGGCCGCCGACCCGGACATGGTGGTGCTCGACGTGGTGCTGCCCGACGCATCGGGTCTTGAAACCTTTCAGCGGATTCAAGGCCACGATGCGCGCCTTCCGGTTCTGGTCATTACAGCCAAGGACGACAGCGACACGGCCATCGAGGCCATGAATCTGGGCGCGTTCGATTACCTTTGCAAGCCGCTCGATTTCCCCCGCGTCCGCGAGCTGGTGGCCAAGGCCCTCGAGGTCCGCCGTCTGATGCGCGTGCCGGTGCTGTTGCCCGACGCGGCGCGCGCCCTCCCCATGCGCAGCGACGTGCTCGTGGGCCGTTGCCCGGCGATGCAGGAACTGTACAAGGCAGTCGGACGCGTGGCGTCGCAGAACACGATGGTGCTGGTCCGCGGCGAGAGCGGGACCGGCAAGGAGTTGATCGCCCGGGCCATTTACCAGCACAGCGCTCGCAAGCAAGGCAAGTTTCTGGCGGTCAATTGCGCCGCCATTCCCGAGCCGCTCTTGGAAAGCGAGCTCTTCGGCCACGAAAAAGGATCCTTCACCGGCGCCGATGCGCGGAAGATCGGCAAGTTCGAGCAATGCTCGGGCGGCACGCTGTTTCTCGATGAAATCGGCGATATGACCCCGCTTTCGCAGAGCAAGGTGCTGCGCGTCTTGCAGGAGCAGCGCTTCGAGCGCGTGGGCGGCCGGCAGACGATCGCAACCGACGTGCGGATCATCGCCGCGACCAACCGCGACCTGGAGCCGATGGTGGCCGACGGCCGGTTCCGCGCCGACCTCTATTATCGGCTCAACGGCTTCACGATCAATGTTCCGCCACTGCGCGAGCGCGGCGACGACATTCTCTTGCTCGTACGGCACTACCTGGCTTGCTACAACCGTGACCTGGGCAAAGCGGTGGATGACGTGTCCGCCGAGGCGGAAGCGATGCTGCTGCGATACGGCTGGCCGGGCAACGTGCGGGAGTTGCAAAGCGTGTTGAGGCAGTCGCTGTTGCAGGCGATGGGCTCGGTGCTGTTGGCCGACTTCCTGCCCTCGGCCGTCCGCGCCAGGCCGGCCAAGGCGGGCGGCGCGGTCACCAGCCACGGCGGCCCGGCGCGTCTGGAGACGCTGATCGACGAGCAACTGAACGAGGGCCGCGGCGGCCTCTACGCCGAAGCGCTGGCCTGCATGGAATCGCTGCTTCTGACCCGCGTGATCAAGCACGCGCGGGGCAATCAATCGCTGGCAGCCAAGCTGCTGGGCATCTCCCGCAGCAGCGTGCGGAACAAGCTCCGCCAGCTTCACATCATCTTCGACCCCACGGCGGGCATAGAAGAGGAGCCGGTGGAAGAGCATTCCGCGGAACAAGATACCGCGGAACAGGATGCGGTGCTGCCCCTGAGAACCGGCGGCCGCTGAGATCGCGGTCCAGCCCAGCGAGCCCAGCGAGCCACGATTGACAGTTGGCCGTGCAACCATAAAATGCGTCATTCACGCTCACTCGCGCCTTGGCCGCGGTGCGCGGGCGCATAGCTCAGTTGGTTAGAGCGCGGCCCTGATAAGGCCGAGGTCCCAAGTTCGAGTCTTGGTGCGCCCACTTGAATTTAATCTAGCCCCGATTATTCATGGTTCGTGTTGGACCATGAATGATCCGGGCTAGCGGGGACGTAGCTCAATTGGGAGAGCACCGGCTTTGCAAGCCGGGTGTTGGCGGTTCGAGCCCGCTCGTCTCCATTTTTTAAGTCAAGCCGACGCAACGACTTGCGTACCTTCCCTCACGGGAAGCGCGGCCCGAAGGTTCGGAAACCCGGTAGTCAAATACCGGTTTTCTTCACCCCAAGGAGACCGCGCCCGTGAAAACCACTACCGGTTTCCTTCACCCAAAGGAGACCGCGCTGTGAAGCAACGCCGCATCCCAAAGTACCGCCTGCACAAGGCGAGCGGGCAGGCAATCGTCGAGGTCGGCGGGAAGGTCGCCTACCTTGGACCCTACGATTCGCCCAAGAGTCGAGAAAAGTACCATCGCATCGTCGCGGAACTTCAACGCGATCCGGATCCGGCGGTTGCGATCAAAACGCTTCGCGACCAACGCAAGCTATCGCTCAACGAACTGCTCTTGGCCTATTGGCAATTCGCCCAAGGGTACTACCGCAAACCTGACGGCGGCCCGGCCAAAGAGCAGGAAAAAATGTGGGGCGTTATCGAGCGGTTGATGGATCGACACGGGCCGATGGACGCCGCCGAGTTCGGGCCGATCGCGCTCAAGGAAGTCAGGGCCAAAATGGTCCAAGACGACCTGGCCCGTAAGTACGTCAACGGCCAGGTGGGCCGCATTCGCCGCATCTTCAAATGGGCCGTCGAGGAAGAGCTGGTTCCCGCCACGATTCCCGAGGCCCTCAAGGCCGTCGCACCCCTCAAGGCCGGCCGTACCGAGGCGCGCGAGACGGCCCGGATCATGCCCGTCGACGAGGCCGTCGCCCGACAAGTGCTGCCGTTCCTCTCGCCGCCCGTGCGCGGCATGGTCGAGTTGCAACTCCTGACCGGAATGCGATCCGACAACGTGACGTCCATGCGGGCTTGTGACCTGGATATGACCGGCCCCGAATGGACCTACACCCCACTACATCACAAGACGGAGCATCATGGGCACATCCTGAAGATCCCCCTGGGGCCGAAAGCCCAAGCGGTACTCAAGGAGTTTATGGCTTTGCGCCTGCCGTCATCGGACGGGTATCTTTTCCGGCCCGACGCCGCGGCCGAATGGCGGGGCGTCGAACGGCGCAAGAAACGGGAAAGCCCGATGACCCCCTCCCAGGCCAAGCGGAAGCCGAAACGACACCCGAAGAAGGCCCCCGGCGAGCGGTACGATACCGCGACCTACCGCCGCGCCATCACGTACGGGCTGGGGCAGCTCGCGAAAAGCCAGGGGCATGAACTGCCCAAAGACCGCCCGGTGACCAGCAAATGGCTAAAGTCGGTCGGAGCGATCTACTGGCACCCCCACCAGCTCAGGCACACGCTGGGGACGGCTGTCCGTAAACAGTTCGGGTTCGAGGCGGCCCAAATCGCTTTGGGCCACGCCAGCCCGGACGCCACGAAACTGTACGCGGAGGCCGATTTCGAAATGGCCAAGCGGATTGCAAGGGAGTTGGGGTAAACGTACACCATTAGTTGCCGGGCCAGCGGACGGCCGTCCGCCAAGGCCTGGCTGCCGGCGCCGGAAGCACTACCCCGCGCGTCGGCAGTCAGGCCGGCTCGGCTTTGAAAGGAGTAGTGCGACGTGGCAAAAACCAAAAGGCCAAAAAAGTCGCGGCGCCGCGAGCCGCGCGAAAAGCGGACGAACCTGGGAAAGGCGGGTTTCTACGTCGCAGCGGGCAAAACGCTCGCTCTCCCCACGCTGAATTGGCTGGCCTTGCGTGAAGCCAGCTCGCCCTCCGCGGTCGCACACCGCGCCGGATTGCTACTCAACTTCTGGTGGACGGAAACGGCGAAGCGCAGGGAGCAGATGCCATGGTTGGGTGAATGGCTTTATCACCAACCGGCGCCGGCGCCCATCGAAGCGCCAACTTCGAATGAGCTTTATCGGCGGTTCCGTCGCGAGTCGAGCATCGCCGCCGTCGAGAGGGCGGCAAAGGAGGCGGCTACCTACGGCGAGGGAACGAACATCGACGCCGCCAAGACGTCGATGAAAAACGTCACACGGATCGGCGCGCACGACCCACACGATCTTGACTGGTGGCTTGGCTGGCTTACGCGCGGTTGGAAGCCGCCGGAATCCGTCACGATCCTGACCGCGGATGAAGTCAAACGCCTGCGATCAGCGTTTGATTATATCGGGATCTGCAAATCGGCCGACCTTGAGCGGAAGAAACGCGATACCGCGGGAAGCGCTTACGCCAGCTGGTTCTCGCGCGAGGTATTTCCGGCGAACGACCGCGGCGAGCTCTACGCCTGGATGCGCTGGCTTTTCGGAGGCGCGAAACCGGAGTCGTGGCTTATCCCGTCGGAACGCATCGCGCGTGTGCATGAGCAAGCAACGAACGCTGAATGCGCGAAAACAACGGTTTCGTTCCAGACGGTTTACAACTGGAAAGCTGACCCGCTCATGGCGGATTTGCTTCAAAAGGCAATCGCGGTCGCGGAGCAACGTCGCCCGCGGGCCGCCCTCGACGACGTTCCCGAATGGCAGGCCCTATACTGGAAAACCAAGGCTAGCATGTGGGCGTTCGCGCAGAGGGCCACCGAGGCGGCAATCCGCCGGCGATGCAAGGGGACGGTCCTCGTGGGGGAGTGCAACGACTTCCTCGCCGCGGCGAAACTGTGCGACTGCGAGGCGGACGCGCGCCGATACCTTGCGGGCGCGTCGACGTCGACAGGCGGGGTATTGTTCCATGCGGGCGGAAAAGTCGCCGCGCGGTTCTTCGTCCCGACACCGGCGATGTACGCGTTCCTAAAAACCGCAAAGCGGCGGATGGGGGATAGCCGAGTCTCGACAATCGCCGCCAAGCATCCCTGCTTCGAGCTGATGTTCCTCGATTTGGTTTTGCCGTCGGCGATCGGGGGCAGGCAATCGAAGTATCGCGTGATGCTCACCGGCGCCGACGGGGGAACGATCGCACCCGAGCCGGCCGGCGACCGCCAGGCCCATCCGCCGGCAAAGGACAAGTTATCGGCCGAGGATCCACCGCCGCCGGCGGCCGGCGCACCGTCCATCGCGACGTCCGCGTACAACCCGGAGGACATCGCGGCCGCGATCGCGAAATGTCCGAGCAAACAACGGAAAGACGTTGTCGCGGCATTGGTCCGTCTCCACGAAAAGTGCGGTGACGATTTCTTTCCCGGCAAGACGATCGCAACCGAAGCTGTTCGAAAACATAATTCCCGCTTCAAAGAGTTGTTGACGTCAATGACCGAAAAGGGCATCCTCGCCATCGGGCCAGGCGGCCGAGCATACTCCATCGCCCCCCCCCAATAGCCCCCCGTGGCCCAAGGCCACCCCCCCCCCGTGCCCACAGGCCACTCTGCGCGCCTTATTCTGCCGCGCGCACAATTCCTCGCAGGTGTTTGCATTTGGAACGCGAGGAAAACGTGATGGATTTACTGAACGAGGAAACGATCGATCTGGCCGCCGTGGCCAGGTCGTTACCCGGAAAGCCCCATCCAGCAACCGTATGGCGATGGTACAGGAACGGCCTACGGGGCCAACGACTAGAGACCATCGTGGTGGGCGGCCGGCGTTACACGTCGCGTGAGGCGTTGGCCCGCTTCGTCGCCGCGACGACGGCGGCCCGTGAGGCGGATCCGGCGGCTGGGGACGTGGCCGCGATCGCGGCCGCGCGAGATGACGTCCACGTCGATCGCGACCTGGCGAAGCGGGCGGCGGAGGCCGGTCGACGACTCAAGCAACTCGGACCCAAGGCCAAATAACCCGGAGGCGAAAATGGTAGTGCGTAGTTCGGCGCCGGCCACCGGCGCCCTGGTCGTGAGTCGCCGCGCGGGCGAGACGATCATCATCGACACGAGCGATGGGCTAATCGAAGTGTCCATCGCGCGCATCGGATCGGGGAGGGTACGGCTCCGCGTCCAAACGCCGCTCACTGTCCGCGTCGACCGCGGAGAGGTGCATCGCGCGAATCTCGCAAGCGCCGCGGCGGGAGGAACCCCATGACCCGACACACGAATCCCGCGGGCAATGGACATTGCCGGACGGGCACGCAAGCCCCGTTCGGGCAGCACGCGCGCGAAGAGCGTCCGCTCCCAAAAGACCTCGACGCGGAAAAGGCCGTTATCGGTTCGGTGATGATCGACCCGTCTTGCATGGGGGCCGTGGTGAACCTGTTGTCCCCCGACGATTTTTTTCTCCCGGCGCACCGCCAGCTTTTCGAGGTCCTCATAGAACTACACTTCGAGGGTTCGCCAATCGGCGATCTGACGATCCTTGTCGCGGCGTTCGAAGCGAGGGGATGCCTTTCGGACGTGGGAGGCAAAGCATTCCTTGCCGAATTGTTGTGCGAGACTGCCACAGCGAAACATGCCATGCTCTACGCGCAGAGCGTTTCAACGAACGCCCTCCTGCGGGGATTGGTCGCCGCAGGCGGAGAGATTACCGGGCTCGGGTACGCCGGCGGCGAGGCGGCGGACCTTCCGTGGATCAAGCAGCGTGCCTTTGCTGTCCTCACCAAAGCGATCGAATCGACGGAGCTTGCGCGCGACAACGACCAACCCCTGCCGCCGGGCTGGACGCCGTTCCCACTCGAATGCCTGCCGCGGGCGATGCGAGACTATGTCGCCTCGGCAGCTGAGGCCGTCGATTGCGACGCGTCGATGGTCGCCCTGCCGTCGCTTTCGGTCGCGGCGAGTGCGATTGGAAACACACGCCGCGCCGCGCTCAAGGCATCGTGGATCGAGCCGTCCATTCTCTGGACGGCCGTTATCGCGCCCGTCGGGACGGCGAAGTCGGCCGCAATCGCGGCCGCGATCGACCCGGTCCGTCAATGCCAGGCGGAGCTTGCTCAACAATACGAGCTGGGCAAGCCGTCGCGAAGGATTTTCGCGTCCGATTTGACGATTGAGGCCCTCGCCGGCATCGTCGGCGAATGCCCGCGTGGTTTGCTCGTGGGGCGCGATGAGCTCTCGGCGTGGCTCCAAGGGATGCAGCGGTATCACCAGCATGGCAGCGATTCGGGCCAATGGCTCGAGCTCCACACGGGGACGGCGTTGGTCGTCGACCGCCGCGCCAAAGACCGGCCGCCCGTGCGAGTCGAGCATCCCGCTGTGAGCATCACCGGCGCGATCCAGCCGGAAATACTTCGCCGCTGCCTCGGCAGCGAGCATCTCGTGGACGGGCTCGCACAGAGGTTGCTCTGGGCGATGCCGCCCACGCGCGCCCAGCGATGGACCGAAGCGACCATTTCTTCCGAGGTCCGGGTCGCGTGGCGAAATACACTGGACGGGCTCTGGAAACTCGAATCATGCCGCGCGGACAAGGGTGAGTTCCCGCGCACGGTCCCATTGAGCGGCGCGGCGAAGCGGGCTTATGTGGCATGGCACGAGGTCCAAAGGGTGCGCCAAGAAGGGATCGCAGGGCCGCTCCTCGGCTCCCTCGCCAAAATGCCTGGGGCCTGCGCCCGCTTGGCGATGATCCTGCACCTGGCGGCCGCTGCTGGCGGCGAAGTGGATAACGCGTCCGAAATCGGGTCGGCCGCGATGGACAGCGCGATCCGAATCATCGAATGGTGTTGCGCTGAGCAGCGTCGCGTGTACGCCATGCTCGATGCCACGGGAGCCGAGCGAGCGGAGAACGAGCTGCTCGAAATCATCGCGCGCAAGGGCGGCCGGATTACGCAGCGGGAACTATGCCACGCCGCCCGTAAGTATCGGGGCAAGGGAGCCGCTTTCGAGGCGCTGAATCAGTTGGTGGGCCAGGGCGAAGGCGTATGGGAAAGCCCACGAGCGGCCACCGGGCGGGGCCGTCCGGCCCAGCCGGTTTTTGTCTTGATTGGCGCGCCAACGGTAACATAATTGCCCCGCCCGGCCGGAAAAACCGAATTATGTTACCGTTGGCGCGCACAGAGAGTATACCGGCTGGTGGGTCGAACGCGTCGAGGATCGCGGCGGCCGGCGGGTGCGGACCCTGACCAGGGCCGACGTCGCCCAGCCGGTTTTTGTCTTGATTGGCGCGCCAACGGTAACATAATTGCCCCGCCCGGCCGGAAAAACCGAATTATGTTACCGTTGGCGCGCACAAACCGAGAAACAGCATGAAGCCCCAACCAAACCAGCCGCTCTTTGAAGAGGGCCGATCGGCCAAAACGGGCGACGGCGACGCCGGCGTTGAATTCTACGTGGATCGCGAGCCGTATACCGGCTGGTGGGTCGAACGCGTCGAGGATCGCGGCGGCCGGCGGGTGCGGACCCTGACCAGGGCCGACGTCGCCCATCGCAAAATCGAATGGCTCGAATAATCGCCGATCGGACGGTTGCCCTATCCGAAGAAAATTCGCCGCCACCTAGTCCACCATTCAGCTTGACACTCGCCATAGCCCGCTGGCCGCAAGCTTCACCGTCCATCCAGTCGCGGTCGACGCCCTCTCTGGCGAGTGCGAAGCGTCGAGGATCGCCGGCGGCGCCCGAACCCTCGGCTTTGCGGGTTCGGCGCCGCCAATTTTTAGAGCGCGAGGCGACAATGAGTGACCCACGGATTCTCGAAGATGGCTGGTACTCTCCCCACGCGGTGTGGGACAGGTTGGGCATTGACACCGTGACGCAGGAGCGAGAGCGAGAGCATGGCCGGCTGGCGTTCATCGAAAAAGGCGGCCAGGTCGTTTACTCGGGACGCGATCTACTCGCCTGGCTGAAACCGAACGAAAAGGAGGGCCGCCCAGCTCCGCCGAAAGTGCCGTCGAGAGCCGACCTGCAAATCGCGCCCCCGAGACAGCACCAGGGCGCCGTAATCGTGGCCCCGTCTCAACGGTCGATGGCGACATCGGCTACCAACCTTGCACAAGGAGCCGATCAAGTGGCGAAAAAGCAAGCTGCGCAGCAGACTTTTGAATTATTAATTGAAGCGGAAATGAAAAAGGGTTTCAGCCGCATCAAGGCAACGGGCCGCGTCGTGGCGGCGCACCCAGACCTGCACCAAGCCCTCTTGCGCGAGGCGAATGGCGGGAAGGATCCGGTCCATTGCTTGCCGGGCCGGTAGTCCCACGGTTGCACGCGGCCGGCGGAGCAACCGCGGCCGTCGTCGCTCGCGTCGCGGAACTCGATCGAGCGGTCGCCGCAAAAGCGGCGCGATTGGAGAAGCTCCGCGCGACAGGATTGAGGCGCTGGCCAAAGAGGATCGCGGCTCTACGAACAGTTTCACTTGGACCCATTATCCGGCGCCCGCAAATTAGGCGCAGGCCAATTTCGACGGAGTGACCCCAAATGGCGAAACGCAACGACCCTGATCTTTCCAATGGCCCGAGCGCTGCTCACCTGCTTTTGCCCGACCGCTCCACGGCGGTGGCCGAGAGACCCGCGGCGCCGACGTCCGATAAACCGGCGCCGGCGGCCGAATCGGCGAAGGTGCCGCCGGCGCCCGGGTTGCCCCAGTCAGTCCTCGAGCAGGCCGCGGACATCCAGAAAAGCGGGGAAGCGTCGGAGGCCGAGGACCGGCAAATTTGGGACGAACGGGCTTGGTGCCTGTACCTCGAAATTCTACACCGCAGCGACAATCCCGACCCCGGCGATCCACGCGAGCTCGCGTTCGTCATGTCGGACCTAAAAATCTCGCCGTCGCAGGCGGCCAACGATTTGAAAATCGTGAAGCACGTCGTCCCCGCGCTCCTCGACCTCATTTCGCACCGCGAAGAGGCGGCCGCCGCAAGGGCCGAGGCAGTGGCCGCGTTCACCGAAGCACGGCGAGCGGCCGAGCTAGCGATCAACGCGGCTGGCCGCGCGCGGAGCTCAGCAGAGGGGCGTTACGCGGAATGTGCTGAGGCGCCGTTGCTGCTGCTTAAGCTTTCCAAAGAACGGCCCCAGCTTTTCGATCAATCCAAGTCCCCGCGATTGCGGGGCGACGCCGAGCGGGCGCGCGCCGATCTATGCGAACAAGGGAAATGATTTCCGCGAGTCGAAAAAGTCGTGCGGGCCGTCGACAAAAGCGTTCGGCGGCGATGGGTAGGAAAAATGCCGCGGGTCCTTCCTGAACGGGGGGGCGGCCCCGCGGCTATGCGGCCCTATAAAATCTGCGAGTTTCGAGTTTTTTTATGGGCCACAACACCACAACGGCCGACGCGGCCAGCCGAATCGTGAGAACGCCATCCGCGGCCGCATCGGCCCTCGGCATTGATCGCGGTACGCTCTATGAGTGGTTTCGCAAGGGCTGCCCACGCGAAGAAGGGCGCTTCGATGTCGATGCAATCGCCGCTTGGCGCGAAACAACCCTCAGACCGGCCACGAATGAGGCGCGCCGGCGCGAGCCGCGCGCCCAGGTCCCGGGCCCGATCCATGACGTCGTTGAGGTCGCTATGC